>Ga0058702_10000768_pt1 | contig 12668 bp, 13 predicted proteins | sample AgamicOrSfe_FD_83781 | JGI IMG/M metagenome (GOLD analysis project Ga0058702, IMG submission 83781) | Agave microbial communities from Guanajuato, Mexico - Or.Sf.e | ecosystem: Host-associated > Plants > Phyllosphere > Phylloplane/Leaf | place: Guanajuato, Mexico | collected 2012-05-30
CCTCGTCCCTCATCTCACGGTGCAGAAGCAAGATGGCAAAGTAAAGCAAGTAGAAGTAGGTAATCGGGATTGCGTAGCCAGCCATACCATCAGTCGTCACCAGCCTCGTGCCAGGATAGACGATGCTGGACGTGAGTTTGTAGCCTGCAGCGAGAGTGGGCAGGCAATACGCCCAGCTCATGATCCAGTCGCCGAGGTAGTTGATGTGTCTGGCCGTGCCCCACCAGCCAGAGGTGAGCAGCTTCGAGCCGCTGGACGTCTCGATGTACTTGAGATGCGCGACGGAGGGGTCGTCGGGATTGGTGCGGAAGGCGTTCTTCTGGCTGTTGGAGGCGCGGAAAATGTAGTATCCGAACAGTTGCACGCCCACGATGGCGGCGAGGTATGTCGGACCGAGCATGACGGGGTGGACGCTCAGATACCGCGCCTGCAATGAGTAGATGAACGGCAGCCAGGCCAGATCGCCGAACGCCAGCATGAAGCCAAAGCCGTCGGTCGTGATGTCGATGGTCGTCAAGATGGCCTGTTCCATGTACAGGGCGTCAAAGACGTACAAAGCTTGACTTAACGTGACGAGGAGCATGGAGTCGGTGATGTAGCCGTAGCTCTTGTACTGCTTCGCCATGAAAGCCAGATCCAACATGATCCAACCTAGCATGCCGGGACGCAACTCCATGAAACTCTTGATGTCGATTTCGCCGAAGACTTGCAAGGTGACACGCGGGTTGAGCTCACGGCCAATGAACCAGTCATAGATCATATTACCGCTGTGGCCGCCGGCTGCAAGCTCACGCTTTTCGGCGTTGCCTGCTTTGACAGAGTAAGATTTGAGGTAGACGTAGGTGGCGAGGACGTAGGAAATGATAATGTTGCACGTCAGGAGCTGCAAGTAATTGCGGTTGATGAAGGTCCAGGCTTGGAAGTTCGGTCCAAGAGCCCAGGTGCCAGCTGCGCAGATGGCCATGATGGTCAAAGCTGAGGTGAAGGCTACCGCATATCAATATGTGTCGGAAAACACCATCAAGTGGTAGTACTCACCATTGAACCTGTACTTCAACCTTCCACCGCTCCTCAGCTCCACGCCTTCTACCTCCTGCGCTGGTAGCAGCATGTACAGCAGCAAGCTGAGTCCATACCATCCGAGCGTACCGAGCACGGCCTCAATGTTGATCAGACCCGCGAAACCAGGCCAGCCTACATCCTTCTTCAGGGTGTCAAGCGCGTGCTGCCAGCCTGATTGTCCGGAGAGGGTGGGCGGTGTGAACAGCTTGATTGGTGAAAGGAGCGACGGTGCCGGACAGCCGGACACGTCATTGCAAAGAAAGGCGAACGCGTAGCAGCCGATGGGCAGACCGATGGAGATCAATGCAGCACCAATTCTGTATCGTCGCGGTCAGTATCCAGTCGAAAGTGGTGCGAATGGAATGCACTCACGGGCCGCCGAACTCATAGCCATGCGGTTCTTCAGCTTGCACGTCGCTTGCCTTCTTTACCGCCTTTTGGGGCGCCATTGTTCGGTCTAGCAGGTGTGTCGACTGCGATTGCCTCGAGGTGGGAGACACTCGTTCGTGACGTGTCGCGAAGCTGTCTTTCCATCAAAGTAATGACGCGACTTTCCAAGCTAGTAAACTTGACCTGGAAGCAGCCGTACCTGATGACTAATATCAGGTACCAGCAGCTTCACGCGTCTTTTACCGCGTACCTCACCTGTTATCAAACATTACGAATGGTCGGCCTGTGTCACACACCTGCACGAATGACCATGAAGAGAAAGCGAAGAGAGAATCTGGAGGGAGCATGGTCACAAAAGTGCTTTGCGTGGCTGAGAAGCCTTCCATCGCAAAGGCGGTAGCCAACCATCTTGCCGGAGGCGTTGTCAATACGGTGAATGAATGGTGTTCCGGCACAAAACCCGCAACTTCGTGCTAACAGCCTTCGAAGCGCAACGTCACTGGCAACGTCTACATCAAGAACTATGAGTTCCAATACAATTTCCCAACGTGGGGCCCGTGCAACGTGACCATGACATCTGTGTCCGGGCACCTTCTAAGCCAGGACTTCGAAACCCAGTATCGCGGCTGGAAGTCTTGCGACCCTTCAACGCTCTTCGATGCGCGAATAGAGACGTTTGTTCAGGATGATCGGAAGGCCATTGCTAAGAACATCGAAGTCCAAGCGCGCTACTCCCAGATTCTGTTCATCTGGACCGACTGTGATCGCGAAGGCGAGAACATCGGCACTGAGATCCGTGACGTTGCCTCCAAGATCAACCAACGACTCAAAGAACCCGGTAAGACGGTACGAGCTCGTTTCTCGAACATCGAGAGAGCGCACATCATCACTGCTGCTCGAAGTCCTATCCCACTTGACGAAGCCCAATCGAATGCTGTGGCATCTCGAATCGAGTTGGACCTGCGCATTGGCGCAAGCTTTACTCGCAACCTCACTCTAAGCATCCAAAACATGCTCGGCAATGGCGAAGACAGGCAGTTGATCAGCTACGGCAGCTGCCAATTCCCCACTCTTGGCTTCGTTGTCGAACGTTACTTCCGCGTACGCAACTTTGTCCCCGAGACATTCTGGGGCATCAAAGTGATGCACGAGAAAGACGGCATCAAGGTCAATTTTCATTGGGCACGCAACCATCTCTTCGATCGGATGGCTGTTGTCGTTTTGTTCGAGCGATGCCTCACAGCAAGGACGACTAAAGTAACTAAAGTCCAGACCAAGCCGACCAGCAAGTGGAAGCCGTTACCTCTCACCACCGTTGAGCTCCAGAAGTGTGGCAGTCGGTTCCTGCGCATGGACAGCCACCGCGTGATGCAAGTGGCCGAAAAACTGTACCAGAGTGGCTGGACCAGCTATCCACGAACTGAGACAGACCAGTTCGACAAGGGTATCGACCTCCGAGCGCTCGTGCAGAAACAGACTCAGGGTGGACCGTGGGCACCATCCGCTCAAGGTCTGCTCGCTGGCGGCTTCTCCTCGCCTCGCAACGGACGTAACAACGACAATGCCCATCCACCCATTCACCCAGTTAACTTCGTCAATCCAACCACTTTAACACATGAGGAACAACGTGTCTATGAATTTGTCGTCCGGCGATTCCTTGCTTGCTGCAGCCAGGACGCACGTGGCTCCAAGACCGAGATCAACATGCTCTACGGAGCTGAGACGTTCTCCGCTTCCGGTCTTATCGTTCTGGAGCGCAATTACCTCGACGTCTATCCATACGACAAGTGGACGAGCAGCCAAGAGCTTCCGCAGTTCCGAGAAGGCGAGGTCTTTGAGCCCACAGAGGCTCGCGTCCACGAAGGTCAGACCAGCCCGCCGGGGTACCTAACCGAGCCAGAGCTCATCGCGTTGATGGATGCAAATGGTATCGGTACCGACGCCACCATGGCTGAGCATATCTCCAAGATCAAGATAGACTCTACGTTGAGGCCAGACCAAGAGCGGCTCGGCCTCGACGGGATGATGAAGAGGAAGACTCTGGAGGGGATGCGCTGGTTGAGCCCGAGGCTGGACACGGACGAGGCCGTGGGCGTGGTAGAGCACGTGGTCGAGGCGGGAGAGGTGGCGCAAATGCCCGCGGTGGTGCTACGACCGGTGTGCAGGAGTTCATCCCGACTACCCTCGGCGTAGCACTTGTAGAGGGTTATGAGCAGATGGATTTTGAGACAAGCTTGGCAAAGCCTTTCCTGCGCAAAGAGGTATGCATACTGTCCCGTTTGTGACTGGTCCTCGCTGACGTATTACAGATGGAGCTCAAGATGAAGGCCATCTGTGAAGGACGAAAGACCCGCCAAGAGGTCGTTCACGAAACCATCGAGCAATACCGTGCAGTGTATCTCCGCTCCCAACAGCGTCTCGACGTCCTCCAGCGGGTGAGTTTGAGTAGCAGAGGTCGCATGACAAAGACACTTGCTGACCAGCCTTCAGTCCGTCCGTAAGTATGTTCTCGGACAAGACGTCTGAGCGGATTCAAGCTTGCGTGCTGCTGGCATCGGCGCCGTTCACGAATCATTTCCGGGTTGTAGCAAGCTGCACAATGACTGCTACCGAAGAGAAATGGCGGCATCCGCGTCGCCAATGAACATGTCGGGTCTACACTGAGCAGTCAGATGTTGCCACTCTCGCGCATCAACTCACGAATATACGGACAGCATCCACCAAGTCAGTACCGGTCTCTGCAGATTCAGCGAGTCTGCTTCGGCACCGTTCGCTAAACCCTTGCTTTGCAGGAAACCACGGACAACGTTACACCAAGCAAGTCTTCGAAGGTCCCGCCGGTGCGTGTACCAAGCGGCAGCGAAGTACAATGGCGCTGCGCAGGACAAGACACCCGACGAGCTCCGTTCCGTGAACGCCAAATAAGCAATGCTCTGGCAGAAATTGTTGGCGGTGTCGTCTACGGCTGCCATCAATATGGCGTCCTGATTCACTGGCCGTACCAGAGGATAAGGGTGCAGCCTCGCGACATTCATAATCGCTTCTTGCAGAGGCATGAGACAGACCCAGACGTAGGCATGCGTCGTAGCAGAGAGAAAGGAAGGGAATTTGATGACCCTGGGAAAGATGTCCGCTAAACCCTCGCATCCTTCTTCGAACTCCGGGTATTGCGAGACGCTGACCAGCTTATAGGGTGTTGTATCCCCTCCTGAAGAGCGGTAAAATTCGACAAGCATGCCGTTCAAGTCTCTTTCCAGTCGCACCAAGTCTGTGAGCAGTCCAACTATGTCCGCTTCTCTAGGACGCTTCGCCGCCAGTAGGACATCGGTGCGTTCTAGCGTGCCTGCCACTTGCAGCGCCGTTGTCGTCAGCTTAGTGGACAACGTCGGTGTCCGCTCGACACCTGTCGTCCACTCCGGCGAAGATAGGAAGCTCTTCTTCCGCTTGAGTATGCCATCAAGCACCTGCCGCTCGTCAGCCATTGCTCTCTTGCTATTTGGGCCTCCAGCAATCGGGGTGCCTCCTACAAATTTTTGTTTTGCGTTGTGGAGCATTGCCCGCGCATAAAATGAGGTGATGGAGCTCGGTCCCTGTTCCCTGTCAGCCATCGATCTCAAGCCATGTGCGCCTACTGCAATGGAAGTGGCCCCTACTCGCTCTTGGAACATTGCAGCGATGCCTTGCGTGTGTCCTTGCCACCCAGCTCCGTCTTGGGAGATGACTCGGAAAACCTATGTTACGATCAATTCCAGTAGCCATGGAAGCCAATCAAAGGCCTTTACATAGCTTGACGAGCCTCAGATGTGCACCTTACGAACCTCGCAGTTTGCAATCGTGTAGCAGGCTCCTAACACACTGTCATCCCTGGCAGCGTGGGGCTTCAATAGGGCCTCGTGTATGCATCGCAATGCAGCACAGTACCGCACTTGCCCTTGCTTCACCAAACGCTCGTCCTTGTGTCGACTACCCAGATGTACCAAGGAGAGCGCGTCGCACGATGCTTTCATCGCCATGCTGCGTTGCGCTCGCCCGTAAGAGGCCCTGATGATTTGACGGTACATCGGGTACGAGCCGAGCATTCCTGGCGAAAAGTACGTGTCGATATAGGCCTGGTGTAGCTGATCCCTCACCAGCCCGGGACTTGACACCTGCCCAGCGTATATGTTCGTCACCGCCCGCCAGAAAATCGTCTCATGTTGCAGTCGTTGATGACCATCACTCGCCGTTCCGTTCGAGCCTTGGCATCCTGTGCATGTTGGGATGTTGAAAGGGCATACCGGTCGGTTGCGCTGAATCTCCTCCACTGCAACATTGTCCTCTCCTGCTGTGCAATCACGCAACATGTTCTTGCCGTGGGGAATCATAGCACTGAGCGCTGATTGGCATCAATCGCATCACAGACCAAAAGTAATAAGTCAAGCCTGTCACTGTGTGCGGTCGACATCGATCGATCAAGATTCGAGAAGGAAGTGATAATATGAGCAAGTGTGCCTTTGCAAGAACGAGGTCACACAGCAGGATGCCACATTTGCACGGAGACGGTCTCGTGGCAACGCTGTCATGAACGTACTTCGACTGCGGTCACCGTACCCTCACATCCATTTTCGTCAGTACCGAGAGCTTGCCGTGGGGGGCACCGCCAATACGGTTGTATGACACGAGAAGGATGCCAGCATGTGGGTTTAAGCGCGGAAAGCATACATGTACTTACATCGTTTTTAGAAAGTTCAACGCCATGTAGTAGGTGGCTCTCGATTGTGCCTGGGCCGGATTGCAGCTTTTCGCCTTGACCGGGCATGATCAGCGGCGAACCCCGATCCGATTCGCATGCGCCTCGCAGCCTCATCGTCCGCCCCGCGTGCTAGCGCATTACACATGACAGTTCGTTCCGTCCCGATGATAAGCGAGAGGAAGCGAAGCCACAAGTGGAAGGAATAGGCCTGTCGGAGAGGCTGACGAGAAGAACAAAGGACCCGAGTTTTGCCAGGGTCAAGCCCGGTTTGGCTCATCGCCTTCGTTTTCATTACGTGCAGCAACCTCCTAGTTCTAATCATGAGCTGTCCATCCCGCATTGCAAAGTTTCGTGACCACACTTTTCGATAGGCCCAAGAGCTCTCAGCCCTCCCACAAAGCACGACGCAGCTCGGTCGAGGCGCGCAAGAACTCTAAAGACTTCTGGTGGCATCGTTTCGCTGGATCGATAGAAGTCTCATGGCCGTTGCATTGAATGAAATTCCTTGCGCCTGGCCCGTCCCGCCGCGAGTTCTTTGCCCATCGAGACGCATCCGCTTGCTGTTCGCCGGGCTCAGCATCAACATAGACATCCTGATCTTATACGTGACAGGCGAAGCCGTACTTTGCCATGGTGGTCCCATATAGTCGCTGGGGATGCGCGAATACGTCAAACGACATCAAAGGATTGCTGACCGTCCGCGTGCCTGGTAAGAGATCGTACTTGTGGAGTACTTCGAAATCCCACATAAAGACGCCCAAGATGATTCAGCTCAAGCGAAATGTCGCCCAAGGTCCGCGGACTCATTCGTGCCGGAGCTGAACGCGTCGAAGAAGGAAGAAGACGACCTCGATCTCGATCTCGACCTCTCACCAGTCCACGTCAGTGTGCTCTGCACACTCACGACTTGTTGGCGATGTCGATTGTTTGGATGCCGGAACCTCTGATGCACTGCGCTGCTTGGCGACACCAGTCCAACTTCTTTGCAGCACTTCTCCGACTATGGCGGGACATATACCATTTCGTAGCCAAGCAAAGTGGGCCAGCAGAGATGACAACGCCATACTTGCCATGCTCCGGCTTACACAGGAAAGGCAGACTCATGCACAGACTATCCGCACATTCGGTGATCTTGCTCATTGTTCTTCCGCTCGCATGGATCTCTTCAAGTCCACGGCGCGCCGATGGGTTGTACGAGGTTAATGCGTTCGTATCCATTCTCGCTTGCCGAATAGACATCAGCGCTGCTGTACAGACCACATGATCTATTGCGTTCTCCAGAGTCTTGAAGTCGAACAGAAGTTCCCATGTTTCATTGGCAGCTGTCTTGGTAAGGTATGGTAGCTTACTTGCTGGCACCAGAGAATACGGCGGGTCACGAATGTCCCGATTCCAGTTGGCAGCCCACGTAGTCAATTCGCCTTCTATAGCCTGTAACCGCCCTGACAGATTGTTGAGCAAGCCCTCAGGTATAGATCCCGTAGCCAGCCAAACATCGCATTCCTCCAAAAGTTCGGGTACGCGCACTGCAATGCTATTGAGTGCTGATGCGTCCAGGGGCTGCAGGAGATCGATCCGCTTCCGGGCCAGAAGCCCATGCCAGAAGAGGAAGAGATGAAACTCCGCGTCCATGAGATGGCGGAGGCCGATTGGCATATCCCGAGCGGGTCGTGTTTGCATTAGGCTCGACAGCCCATCGGCATGAGCCTGCCAAGTGGAATGACATGAAAGCGATGTGAAGAAGTCGCATATCTGCAAATTCAGTATAGCGGCTACAGCACCATCGTTCTCGTGCGAGGGCCGGAGCGCAATCTCCCCTCTCAAGTATCTCAGGGCCTCTCCATAGAGTTTCACGCCCGTTGCGAGCAAGCGTATGTCGCCATCTTCTTGACCGACTTGAAGCAAAGAGGCGGCATCTAGTGAGAGCGCCAAAGCTGGACTTTGCGGCACAAGATCGACCATATACGTGAAGCCAGATCCCAGCAGAGGCGTGATCGCCTTGGGAAACCAGATGTCGCAGGAATGCGATCTGATCTGCAGGCGATACGCGGCCGGAGAACGGAACTTTACCAGAGCTAAGGGTGATCTCGCCGTATTGACAGCTCCAGAGGCCCTTGGTGCAAACTCATTTCTTGCGATCAAAGCCCACTCGCTCTGCTTAGCTTGCAATCGGCGTGCCTCTTTCTGGCGACGCGGATCATCGGCGCCTCGGGAGGCATCGCCAGGCGAGCTCGATTTGATATCTCCTTCGACAGCGGGCGTAGTCCTATACCGCGGTACCACAGCTAATGCTCGCATCTTGGCATCACTATTATGATGCGGTGGAATGTTCTCGTCGGGGCATCACCTCACGGCTGCCAACTAGCCCAGGTACAACCTGTTCGGACGACAATCTCCATACAGAACGGGATGACACTTGAGCTGATAGTGCTAGATGGTTGAACACTACCATGGAACAATGACGATGTGAAAGAGAAGAGAGCAAGGTAGGAAAGGGCTGGGCGCAAGAGGGAAACGGTTCACGAACCGCAGCGGTCGGTGAAAGATGCGAGAGATGTCTTGCTGCAAGGCTACAGTACTGCGGCCATTCGATGCTACATTGTACTGCGGCGTGACATGAACAACTCCGCCTTTCCCCACCACTTCCTCTACCTTCCAATCACATCGTCGAAATCATTCATGGCACCCTGTATACCACATGATTCCACACTGACTATCGGTGAATCCTCTGAGGAACTATCTCTTTCGCGACTATCGATATACTGATACACTCATTCTACGTACAACTGAGAGTCCGCGTCGAGCCGGCAACCATGAGAGTGCACTCAATCAGATATGCCATCCACTTGCTCACTGTTGTTGTGATGGCAACGCTGTCGCTGGCCAAAGTCGACCTAAAGCACCATGAAGCACAATCTGCATTTAACAACCATGCGGATGCTGTCGCTGTCAGCTCAGACATTCGTGAGCACTGGATGCGTGAGGCTATTCAGGCTCTCTATACTCTGACATCTCCCTGTCCCTTCGCAGCGTTTGGCACCGTCATCGTCAACCACACTTCAGGAAGCTCACTCGGCGATCTGGTCTGCATAGGAGCAAATGATGCTCACAGTACGGGCAACCCAACGCTTCACGGAGAGATCGCTGGTATCAATAACTGTACTCAAGTACTCACGGATCCCGAAGGGCAATACAGGCTCTCACCCTCTGAAGGCTTGGAAGCATACAAAGATCTGACGCTGTACACCACGGCGGAGCCCTGCCCAATGTGTGCCAGCGCTATCCGATGGGCGGGGTTCAAAGAGTGTGTGTTCGCCACCAGCATTCCGACGCTAATGGAGCAAGGCTGGCATCAGATCAGCATGCTCAGTCAGGAGCTCTTTGAGCATAGTCTGACGCTGGGTACGAGAACCAGTCTTCTTGGTGGCGTGCTCAGCAACGCGACCGATCCGCTGTTCGCATGGCAGTTCAACCCAAACGGGGCCTGCCCAGCTGGATGCGAAAGAGACGGAAGTGAAAATGCCTGTGTGCCAATCCAGGAAGCTTCGCCTCACTCACAAGAGCTTTGATGGGAATGCAGGACTTCCTACATTCTCGGAGGCCTGGTCTACCAACAGGACGTAGGGTTTGGTCAGTCGGGTTGTGCTTGTGACGTATGCCGAGATCTACGTGGCAAACGTGCTCATGTGTGTTGCTCTTGTGGAGCACGCCACGAGGGTTTGGAAATGAAGCACATCGATCTTGCAGCGCAAGACCACTACCGTTGATCACCTATCATGTGGTTAAATATGGACCGCACTTTGCGCCGAAAGCTCAAGCCAATACGGCATAGCTTGCTACCGTGAAGCACAGCTGTAAACCCATCACCTCATTGCCTTTTCGGTCGCACCAGCCATGCGAACTCGGCCGCTTCTCTACCCGCCCACTGCTCCGGAGGCTGTATTCTCACGTCTTTGACGAAGACGAAGCCGCTTTTCACGTACAAGCCCTTGCCAAACACGCTGCTCTCAACAATAGCCTCCACACCCAGCTGATCGGCCCTATGCGTTCCCCATGAGACCAATGCACCGCCAATACCCTTTCTCTGATGTGCTGGATCGATCCCCAGGATATCAAGCGAAAGCAGGTTACCGTTAGACTTCTTGATGGCGGCATTGCGCAGCTCCAGAAACGATTCTATCATCTTGCCAGCAAACTCTGCTTCATCCTCGGTGCCCCAGTGATCACCGAGCGGCTTCTTCGTGTCAAGATCCGGCATTTTGTTATCGTACACGTTCCACTTGGCAGCACCGCAAATCTCTCCCGTTGACTCATCCACGGCTTTCAAGAAGGTCGTTTGCGGGTCGCTGTTCTTGATCGTTTGCAGTCGCTCAGCTCCGGCTTTCCGACCAGCATCCGTCCAATGCTGTGGATAGAGCACATCGAAGAAAGGCTCATTCCTTGCGAAAGCCAGGGAGAAGACCTCGAAGATGCGGGCCATGTCCGCATCATGCGCTTCTAGTACTTTGACGCCCATCGTGAGACGGCAAGTCCGATGGAGCGCGGGATCAACACTTCTCGATGTCGACAACAATCTCGCACCACCTAGGCAATTGTGGAATGGTGATATCGATAGTTGAGAAGCCTTTCGAAGCCTCGATTGTAGTCTTCGTAATCTATCTGCCAAGCCGCGCAGTGGATACAGTCGCCGATCTACGCAAGGTAGCTTCTGCCCTAGCCTCCTTATTTTACGATTAGAAGCCTCGACGGCTAAGAGACGATCAACCCTCAATCTGCCCATCGCTTGCCGGTAGCCTTCTGCATCGCATTGACTTCGTGATCTCGAAGCACAAATTCCCACCCGGCTGCAACGCCAGTGCTCTCCGCTCGGTAGCCATAGACATTGGTGAATGTCCAATCTTTGCCGGCGAGTTCGCTGTTGGGAGCGGGATGATACGTGAACGTCAAGCGACAGATGGCGGACGTATCGCTGTAAGCAGTGACCTCGATGTCCCCGATCGACATGTCGAGACCCAGCCCGGACTTCAAGACACTCTGTACCTCAGCTTGGATCAACTCAGCAGCCTGCTTTTGGCTCTGTTGTCTTTGTCAGTCGCAGCACGTCGATCGAGCCGGAAAACGTGCCTCGAATGATGATATCGCTCCGTTCGTAAAAAACGTGAAGCCAGGTCTATAATGCTTTGCGACGATCGTCCCAAACCCAGACGCAGCCTCTTCTGAGAATGGACCTTTGAACAGAGCACCGTATGCTCGCGCGAACGTCTCCGCTTGTTGCTTGATGGGTACACTCATCTTGGACTCATGTATACAACCTACTGAGAATTACGACAGCTGGATTGTAAGTCGCAGTATACACACGGTACAAAGCAGTGCTTTGCATGCATCAGCTTATTGTTCGAGCTGAGTTGAGTGTTTGAGTGTGTCATGACTTTCTTCATCGATGCTTCAGCAACCTAGTCTGTTTTCGTCCTGCCTTATCTTGACCCACTTGCACTCTTGTCTCTTGTTGCAGGCAACTTTCATAGCCTTCCATCTTCCTGCTCTTGTCTCGTAAAAACACGCAGTCGAGAGGCGCGTGCTGTACTTGGCGCGTCATGCTCCTGGCACGGTCGGAGCCGGTGCTCGAACCACCTGTTCGATGGTTTCGTCCCTACGATGGTGACATCATCGACGAAGTGTAAATTTGGGACTGCGAACTCAATAAATGTCATGCTGCCGTCAGAGGCCGCAAGGGGAAGCCTTGGTGTACATGTAGGTTGCGCGGCTTACTACGCTTTCGTCGCCACCCCATGTTTTGGTATGTCCGCGGGTGGACGGTTAGGCTGTCTACATCTTCTCATGTCTGTTCTTTGGCTCCACCCCATCAAAGACTGACATGATTCGCGCCTGGTCGAACCCCATTTCCTTACTCCAATAACGCATCATCTGAGGCGGCAGGAGCATCAGGCACGCATAGCAAGATGCCATCCGCGAACGGCAACCAGACGCCCAATGGCGGAGCGCACGAGCAAGATGTCGAGCGCAACGGCAATGGCCAGCACCACGACGACCAGCGAGTCAGCTTCCGGACCAGGTTGGCAGTCATTGTCGAAAACTTCTCTTTCCTTTGGTAGGCGATGTACTCCGCTATCATGATGATTGACGACGATGTCCTAATGAGTCGTGCTAGGTTCACGCTGTCAATGAATACCGGCATCTGTATGTCTCATAGTCTCTGACAACCTTATACGCGCTTACATTGGGTGCAGTATCGATAATCATGCATCAGAACCCATATCAGGTGAGTGAGCTCGAAGGATACCCACTTCCCGGCCTTGACTGACTAGGTATAGTTCCGTGGCCTAGGCGTTCTATCAACAATCATGTTTGTGTTCAACATTGTGTTGTTCGTCATCTTGTTCCTCGTACTACTCGCCCGCCTCATATTGTACCCAAAAGCCGTCATAAAGTCATGCGCAACGAACCCGACCGAGCTTGCGATGAC
>Ga0058702_10000771_pt1 | contig 12629 bp, 8 predicted proteins | sample AgamicOrSfe_FD_83781 | JGI IMG/M metagenome (GOLD analysis project Ga0058702, IMG submission 83781) | Agave microbial communities from Guanajuato, Mexico - Or.Sf.e | ecosystem: Host-associated > Plants > Phyllosphere > Phylloplane/Leaf | place: Guanajuato, Mexico | collected 2012-05-30
CGACTCTCCCTCTCCCTCCTTCCCCTTCCTAAACTCTGTTCCACCATCCTCCCCCTCGCGACATCCCTCCGCCTCTCCCAATCCACCCCATACCCTCCTCGACAGCGATACTTCCGCTTTCCCGACGCCGTCTCCCTCGGTCTCACATCCCCATCATTGTCGATTTTGAACACGGTGCCTGGGCCCCAGTAGGTGTCTGTGCGCTCGACCCAAGCATTGAAGGTGCCGAGGCCGCCTTGGACCTCCTTGTGGCGGACTTCGGGGTAGAGGTGAGAGAGGTACTGTTCGATTTCGTATTGGGATAGGCCGGACATGTTTGTGGATGGGGTGAGGTGAGTGTCGTGCTGGTTTGGTGGCTGGATGGGTGTGCTGGATTGCTGTGTTGCTGTGTTTATGTCGAAAAGTGCTTGCTGTATATGTGTGTGTGGAAACAGCTATCGTCAGGATGTAGAGGGTATCCTAGATAAGTATATATATAGATCGTGACCAGTCTGAGCGCAGTCTGAGCGCTTCTGGAGCCACAAAAAGGAAAAAAGGTATGGGTGTGCAAATTGGTATGAGTGAGCTGTGAAGGGTGCCATAGTTGGCCACGGTGCTTATTGTATTGCCTGCGAATTGCAAAATCTTTGTGTTGGTGACAATGAGGTACCTTTGATGAACATGCATACTGAGATGACTTGAACACAAAGGACCCTCATTGTTGTGGTTGTTGTTGTTACTACACAAAGCAAATACACAAAGAAAAAGTCAAAGCAGCAGCCAAGGAAGCATACTTGATACCATGCCGTGAAACCGCTGTTCATACCCACCGCATACTGCATACCGCATCGTCATCATCTCGCCGAGTATGTGGGAACCATCAGAGGTACCCGATGTTTGCGCTGTTTGACACCACCAACACCCATCTGGAAACCACTACCGTGCCCTTGTACCATGTTGGCACTCATCGTTCCCAAAGGCTGCCGAACCGGAGGTCGTCCTTCGTGTGCCAAGTTGCTATGTGAACTTTGTCGGACCGGGCGGAGGCCGTACTGGGGGTGTCGATCAGTTTGTGGTGTAGCTACTGGCAGACGGGTTCTTTGATGTACTGGCGTTGAGCCGTTGCCGAATGCGGTCCCTTGACACATATCAGTATGTTGCTCACGCTCCCGTTCTGCAGAACTCACCCTGATTGCCCCAAGCAGGTTGTCCATAGACAGGTCTAGGCTTTTGGAACGAGGGTTGACCTAGCTCTCCATCTCCCGAGCTGCCACTCTTCTGGCGACTATGTAGCTGCTCGATGTTGCGGTGATCGACTGGGTACTGTTGTCTTTGGCTTTGTGATCCGGAAAGTCCATCAGGGTTCTGCGACTGTCTCTCATGTGCCGAGTTCTCGTTCGCGGCATCTTCTACAGCATAGCGAACATCTGCATGGAGGGTACGCTTCTTCAGTGCATCATACATCTTCTGGCTCTTGTGGTGTGCCTCATTCTTCTGACTATATGCCTCGAAGAGCTCATTGTTCTTTTTGCGAAGGTCTTCCTGGTCGATCTTAAGTGCTGCATTTCATTAGCAGTCGTCCGGCAGTTGTACATTGGTCATTGCTGCTATACCAGAAAGCTTGTTCCGAAGTCGAAGGATCTCGGCATTGGCATCATTGATGACTTGGTCCATCTGTGTGTTGAGGACAGCATTCTTGTCGGTCAGGTTTTTGGTGAGATACTCTTGGTAGACGCTGCAGTTTCTGTCAATATCTGGCGATTTGACAGGAGTACAGACGAATCTCACACTTCCTGAGTGACCTGATAGCTATAGAAGGCCAGCCCTCTGCCGGCACATTCCATAATCACAGTCGGACTAAGTCCACTCAAGATGCTTGTTTTGTAGTCCTCGGACGGGTTGAGCTGTGTTTCAGCAGCATCATCTTTGTTGAGCAATGCTGTGCCGCAAGCAGGACATGAACGTTCATTGGCGAAAGCATTCGCAAATCCTAAACTGTTCGAGCAATCGTGGCAGAAGATATGGCTGTAATGTTATCAGTGATTACGACCATCTTTAATGTTCCTCAACAACAACCTGCACGTAGTGACGACAGCGCGATCATTGAGTGCTTGTCGACATTTGAGCGAGTTGCAACGCAAGGTTAAGTCCATGGCGACTTGTAACGATCTTTCCGCAAAAGCAAACAAAGACTTGGACAAAGGCGGACAAAGGAAGAGTCGAAAAAGCAAGACAAAGAAGCTTGCGCAGGAGGCTGGTAATCAGGGAGCAAAGAGCACGAGAGTCGTTGATTGGTAGTGACCGTCGATGAGTGGGCAGGCGACGTCTGATGGTTGAAATAAATGAGGACTTTGGAGAACAAAGCCAGCGAATATAGCTAGCTAGCGGTCGTGCCTCAGGTGGAAGGAGCGATCCTCAGCCTGCTTAGAAGTGGCGACTTGCTACGACGCTCGCCCGCCGCGACACCTTGTGGACATACATAACACTTCCGTCTGCTGATGCCTACTTCTGATGGACTGTTTTCTGGATGTGTCATTAGAGTCTTCCTGCGATATTCATCATGAGACAACGCCAAGATCATTCTTTGTCCTAAACCCGATATGGCAGGTCGCGATTGATCTATGAAGCACTCAACGATACGCACTCTGCTCAAGGAACGAGATCCGCTTATGAGGTGCATGAGACAGCGGGTGAAAAGGGTGAGTTTATAATTGTATAGACTGATGTAGAGCTTTGTAGTGTCTAATGGCGCAGTACTATCGTGCTTCACTATCAATTTAGGGGTGATTACAGCTCGTGGCTTTTCCATAATCTCATCTCATCGCTCATGATCCGAAGCGCTCAATACCGCTCAAGCCGTAAGTCCAATCTTCCTGCAATCATAATCACATCACTTCATGTACTGCTGATACTGTCCAGCTTGCTGCATAGGCTGTCCACGACGATTAGGATCTCCACCAGCACCGTACACATCAAAGCCCTGCTGCATCTGTAACGATGGCGGGCGACGCCCCTGACCAGGCATGGCTTGAGGTGGGAGTCCAGTGAAACCAGGTGGATAAGCTGGAGACATGCCGACGTTCGGTGGCGGCATCCCCTGTCCGTAGTACGCAGATGCCTGCGGCGGTGCTGGCCCTCGCATGATCTGCTGGCCGTAGAACGTTGGTGGCACTGGAGGACCACGAGCTTGTTGTTGAAGACCGGGAGTTGCTCCCATTTGTTCAGGACCTGGACCTTGTCGACCTGGACCGTAATGCATGTTCGGGTCAAATCCAGGTGGAGGAGCCTGCTGGAAACGGTGGTCCTCTTGGGGCTGTTGACGCATATGTACACCTGGGTTTACCATTCTGTCCTCGTGACCATGTTGTGGTTGTCTGGGTGGTTGTGGGACATGTTGATGAGCTGCATATGCGCGTTCATTGCTATACATGCCAGGAGGTACTGGACCGGATGGTGTGATGGGTAGTCCGTGACTAACGTTGAGATTGTTCAGAAGTGTTGTGATTTCACCAGGACTTGCACGATTGGTGTAGCTTTGACCATAAATCTGACCTTCTGTGAACGGGATTCGATTCTGTTGCATTGGCTGTTGCATCAATTTCAGCAGGAACTCGCTATCACGGCTGACTGGTGGCGGTCGCTGAGATGGTTGAGATTGCTGTGGTTGATTAGGGGGTTGGGGTACAGTTTGTGGTGGGCGTGCTGTGTGAGTTTGTCTAGCAGTAGGTTGGGATAGTGGTGGATTGTTCGCACTCGGTCCTCGTACCCGCTGTGTAACCTCAGGCGCAGCGGAGGGAGGTGAGAACAGAGGTGTACTAGAATTCTGTGCGGAATCATTACCCACCCTGAGCATCTGCAAGACGTTCTGAAATGCCAGAGCTTCTTGATCATGCGGCTGGCCAGATCTAGCTGTTGGCTTGGGCAGTGGTGTTGCCTGTACGGGTGGACTCGCTGGTTTGGGCGGTTGTGATCGTGCTGTTGGCTGCTCAAGCGGCTCATTGTACATTTCTTGTTGTGACTGCTGTGGTGCCTGCTCCTGAGTGGTTGGTCCGAAGAAATGCTGAAACCGTGAAGACTTCGCCTTCGTCGTTGTCTTTGCAGTCGACAACTGACCGTCATGCTCTTCACGCTTCGGTTCTGACCACAAGTTGAACACACTGTCATTGTCAACCGGTGCGATAGTAGATGTTCTCGTTGCGGGTATTGCTACAGGTGTAGCACTGAATGTCTCCTGCATCGATCGTCCACCTGAGGCAGGCTCTTGCTGTTGTTGTGAAGAACCTTTCATAGACTCTTTCCACTTCTCGAAGTCCTCCTGTGTATGAAGTGTAAGGTCTGCTTCAACGGGCTCTTCCTTCATCCATGCTGGCTCATCTTCTACCCTGCCGCCTCGTGACCATTCTTTCTCATCACGTCGATCTCGCCCTCGCCAGCCACGGTCACCACTGGGCTCAAGAGACTCATCCGCACCATCCTGCACTCTACGTTCTCCACGAAACCATGGCTGGTCAAGTTTGGCACGTCGACGAGCTTCAGCCTCTTCAGCTGTAAACTCCTCAGCATCCTCTACCCTCTTCTCATAGCCTTTCTTCTGGCCACCAAAGCCTCTTGTATCTTCCGTATTACCGACGTGTTTCTCAAATCCCCTCTTCTCACGCCCATCCCGGTCCTTCGTGCCCCCTCTTTCGCGCACAGATATTCGCCCTTTGGAATCCTCGCCGTTTGCGGTCGCTCTACTATCGTCTTCTTGCTTGCCAGGTTGCCGCGCGGATGCGAAGGAGATCTTGGGTCCGAGGAAGATCTCTTCGCCTGTTTGCCTGGTTAGGCTGACCCATTCTGTTGTTAAAGGCAGCTTACCTGTTGGAACTTGTCGGGCAGATTGTCTTTCGAAAAGAGCAGGGCGTTTCGTATGCTGCTTTGCGGGCTGATCGTTTTCGTCCGTCTTGGAATTGTGCTGTACTGCTGGCTCTCTTCCTCCTTTCCTCCCATTGGTCTCGTTCCTTGATTTTGTGATTAGGAAGTGATTAAAGCTAGGATAGAGTCATATATCTTACTCGCACCACTGCTTGATTGACGGGAGATTCACGGGCTTCTGTATAAGCGGGGAGTCACGAAGGTAGATGAGTTGCTCATAGGTGTAGCGTGGACCAGCCATCGCTGGTGTGCCCTGACGGGAGATTGCTCAGGTCCAAACCTCGGACACGGTCTCGTGTGTGCGATTTGCTCTCAAAACTGCAAGGCACCAAGGCGAGAGTATCGACTTGTACAATGCTTCTTGAAGGGTGCGCGGAGTCTCGTGGACAGCTGTATTGTTTGTGAGAGGTTTCGTATGAACCTTTTGACGTGTTCGACGATGTATGGGATCTCTATAGCTGCCACTGATAGTACGGCGGAAGGATGCGGGAGAAGAGAGCGTCTAGGAGAAATACAATGGTTGGTGCCGCAAACGTGCAGCGTTTCAGAGGATGCATGCTCCTACTCCTACCCCGCATTGCGCTTCTTTTGGTTCACTTCCTCCCGTCTTTCATCTCTCTCACCACAACCATCATCCATCGCAAAGACTCGACGTCTATTATCATCAACAACATCTCCATCGCCATCGCCAGCACCAGTACAGCTCACTACAATACCAAGTCATACGACCACCAAGCCTAAACTTGCACGTCATACAAACAACGTCGAGACTCGTCGCTAAGAGTCTGCTACCAACCACGTCGCGTCCAACTTGAGCGCTCGATACTTTACTCCTCCAACGTAAATACCACTCTCCGCATCAAATCGCGCCCTTGACGACCTTGCCATCTTCGATCACTGCCATCGATTGTCGTACAGCTTGGGCGCCTTCTAGTCGAGATCCTGACACTTCCACCTATCATACAGCAAACTTCAAACACAAACAATTTCCTCCCTTCGAATATATCCAAAATGTCTGGAAAGCTCGACCAATCTCTCGACGACATTGTCAAGACGCGCCGAAGCACTGGCGGACGTGGCGGTCGCACTCGCGCTCGTCGTGCTCCAAATGGCACAAGACCTGCAGCTCCTGCCGCACCAGTCGGCGGTGTTGCCAAGAGCACCAGAGCTGCAAAGCCAAACACTAGGGCTGCTGCCCCAACAGCGCCAGCTGCTCCAAGAGGAGAAAGCAAGATCATCGTGAGCGGCTTGGTATGTACATCCTTCTTGCGAGGACCTTTGATCAGCGACTAACCTCGTCTAGCCCTCGGACGTCAATGAACAACAGATCAAGGTATGTTGAGCTGATGCTCATGCTTTATACGATCTATGTCTGCATGTTTGAGGAGTTTCTTCATATGCTTTACCACAGACCACAGCCTCGGATGTCACATGCAGACTCCTGCCTCTAACGAGGTGGTCGAGTCACTTGTTGACTCTCTTTGAGCCGGTCCTCGCCCTTACACACATTCGAAGATGCGCATTAGAATAGCCTGGCAAGCTACTATTGTGACTAGAATGTTGGCGAGTCAGAAGAGAATCGCCCAATGCATGTTGTCCTCAATGTGCTTGGCATGGTTTTCGGAACCTACCTAATGCTCAGACGAACGCTACAATGATGCAGAGCGGCTAGTCCAGACTCGAAGAAGATGAGTCCCAACGTCCGTGGCATCATATTGCACAACATTTCCTCTCGAGCAGGAAAGAAGCCAAGAAAGGGCACAGCAAAGGACTTCATCTTGTGATACAGCACAACTGTCTGCTCCGTAGCCACCTCGTCTGCGCATTTGGCACGTTTACATCTTCTAAAGTGGAAGTTGTGGTTATATACAACCACGAACCAAGGCGGTTCATGTTTCATCTTTCTCTTTAAGCATACTAATCCATGTCTGGTTGCTATTTTAGGAGTACTTTGCCAAGACTATTGGACCTGTTAAGAGGGCTTTCCTGACCTATGGACCGAATGGACAAAGTCGGGGCATTGCAACCATTTCGTTCAGCAGCCCAGCTAGCGCTGCTCAGGCTGCGAAACAGCTCAACGGTGTCAAGGTCGACAACAAGCCGATGAAGGTTCGTTTTCAGCACCTGTACCATGTATGGTACAGTACTGATGATTCACAGATCGAAGTGATCGTCGCTGCTGACCAGGCTGCCGCTCCGGCTCCTGCCAAGGGACTCGGTGACCGCATCGCGTAAGCACGTCCTTTCTGATGCAACTCGAATCACGCTGACATATGATAAAGCAGTAAGCCCAAGCTAGCTACAAAGGCACAGCCAAAGTCGGCTGCAGCTCCTGCCAATGGCAAGGCTGCTACAACTGCCGGCGAAGGAGGAAGGGGAGGACGCAAGAAGAGCCGTGGCCGCAGCGGGAAGCCAAAGACGAAGACGGCTGAGGAGCTCGATGCTGAAATGGTCGACTACTTCGCACCCGGTGAAGGTCCTGCGGAGACCAATGGGGCTGCTAACGGAGCTGTTCACCCTACCGTGGCTCCTGCTGCAGGTGGTGACACCGGCATGGCAGAGGACGAGATCATGTGAGACAATGGGGAACGAACTCGAGTCACCCGGGCACAGATGCAAAGAATTCGAGTTGGCCTTGGTCTCTGGTTGGTGGATAGGGTGTAGCACGAAGACAGGAAGAGTGGAGCTGCTTCAATAATCGACTTTGGTATTCAGGTAGATCATGAAAGAGACTGCATGGCTACCGAAAGACCACTGTATGCATAATGTGCAGGTCATTGCATGGCTCAAGAGGTGACAGGCACACGGCCAACCGGAAGGCGGGATAGGATGCTGCATTGTACAGTACGGCTTGCTGACAGTGACTGCTGATTGCTTGGTCCTGGCGCCACCTCAAACTGTTGTGTGACTCGCCTTAGTTTCGTAGAGGGTGTCGTGTCGTACAAAGACGAACCAGTGAAGACGTGCCCAATCATGCATGGCAGAAGTCAGGTGATCGTTCCTGCAAAACATCATTCATCGGTTATAGCCCTACCGCCATGCATCCACACTCTCTTTCTGCCACGGTGCAGGGGACTCGTCACCGTGATCTTGCCCCGTCGACTCTGTCGAACTTTCACTCGCGTTGATCCGCTTGGTGGACCAGGAAGAACCACCATCGCGACCTTTGTAGCGCAGTGTGTGATCTCACGAATCCTCCCGAGCGTATGGCGTCTGAGCATTTCTGTACGACGCCCCTTGAACCCCTCGAGCCACGGCCTGATTGCGTGACCCTGGGAAGTCACATTGTCGCTCGCTCCGAGGGTAGGTTGACTGATTCGCGCTATGGGAGACAATGAGACTGTACGAAGCTTTCGAAAGGGCTGTGTCGATTGGCTGCCGGAGGGTATGTCGCCTGCTAATAGGGTATGTTAATGCAGCACACCCGAGTACTCGACCGTGGCATGAGGCAGCCCTCTGTACCCTTCACTACTTTCAATGCCAATCACTGTTATCGCGTGTGAACGATTGAAGTGTCCTTGTCTCGAAGTACAGATTGTCCCGACGGAAAACATCCCATGCCTGCAGTTTATACCACCTCATGATCAACACCACGAAAGCCATCTCGGCTTCTTCGCCGACTAACAGCAAGCGAACATAGGGTCGATCGGGGTGCATCTTCTGGCCGAAGCTTCAGGGCTTGGCTATGGACTCAATGCACTACTTTGCGTACGCTGGACAATATAAACGGGGCAGGAGCTGTGTAGCACAAGTTCTAGCTATGCCAGCACATTCACCCTGATACAGTATCAGCACCCGCCAGAGGCGTCTTTCATCCACCCTAGCATGACAAGACACTATTTGCTGCCCGGATAATCGTGGAAGCTGGACTTTGAAGCTTGGGCTCGAGCCTTTCATGCGACACTGTACCAATATCAAGGGCAGGAACCTGGTCTTTCACCTCACAAGAGTCGCTTGTACGCCCAGTTGTGGACCTCCACCTGTCGCACACCGTTCCCGACTGTCTGATGACCTGAGGGCCGTGCGACGCTGTTCCTCGCACTTCGATCTGTACATGTCGAGGATAGCATACACTGACCATCTGAACGAGAAGACAATCAAACACCATGTCTCCAGCCACACGATCTGGTGCCCCCAATGCTACAAGCACACCAGTTTCCTCAGCACGAGAGGACGACTTTCAACCTTCCGAACCATGCACAGCTACCGCAGCTCTCTTCCTGTTCGCACACAAGCATATCATCTATTGCCTTCGTCACGACACATTACAGCTAGAGCGAAAGCTCGATAAGCACAAGTTCGACATCACTTTACTCACGGCAGACAATGTGAGTGAGGATGGTGCTGGTCGGCTTGCAGTAAGCTATGATGTCGGCACGACTGCTATTGTCTGGGACCTCTTTCGTGGTGTCGAGCTTGGGCGCTTCGCTTCATACGAGTCGGTAAGGGTTGCGACGTGGCTGATGGATGGTCGGCTGGCTTTCGGTATGTGACTGTGGTCAACTCATCTGCGCTTACTTAACAATGATTAGGTGATGTTCACGGAGATGTCATTCTTTTCAACGCATCTAGTTCGGAGCATAAGGCTGTGCGGACAATCAACGACCCCATCAACACTATCACAGACTCGCCCGACGGTACAATGCTTGCTCTTGGGTCAGTTCAATGGAACATTTACCGCGAAGCTTGACTAATGTATTTACAGCTACCAAAGCGGATCGATACTAGTTGCCCTGCTGGAGCCACACTTCACGATCATACACGCCCTATCCACTGCTCGATTGCCGTCCCCTAGTATTGGTCTTGCTTGGCACGGTACATTGTCGAAATCGAGGACCGAAATGCTTGCGACACAAGCAAAAGATGGTGATCTTCGAGTGTGGGCTGTTCCGAAACCAGGCGTGCTTGAGCTCGCTCGTATCATCCGAGTCATCAATGCACCGGCTGGACCTGTCACCAAAGCTTGGTGCTCCTGGTCAAAGAGTGGTCGACTTGTGCAATACTGCGATGGGTACGACGGCGAGGCAGAGCGAGTTGTGACCGTGCTAACACTCTTGAACAGGGACACTCGATTGTGGGATGTCAGAACGAAGAGCATCAAATACGACGATGTGCCAACTGTCGAAAACATTATCGCTCTGGCAGCGTATGGTCCTTCTGGAGCCCTCTTCTCAATCACACAAGACTACCGTATCCAACAATATGACCTTTCGGCAAGTGACGAGCCCCATCTCGTCACCAACGTCGCACACATTGCAAGCCATATCTTCGGAAGAGGCGGTAGAGGCGTGTCATCAGGGACCGCTGAAACACCATCAGATGGCAGTGGTAGCGACGCTGAAGTCTCCGTGATGTCCCCATTGCAAAAGATTGCTGCGGCAGATATCCACCAATTCGACGACGAGGAAAGAGATCAGCTTGGTCCACTGAGCTCAGCCTCAAGCAAAAGTAGCTCTGTTCTGTCCTATGGCAGCAGGAGAAACAGAGTTCACCAGACCCGCCATGATACACCTGGCTCGGATGTGACAGTCTTCTCTGCTGGTGGCACATCCAGGACCAGTCATCGAGGTCAAGTATCACGAACCGGCTCTGCTGCCGCTCCCACGAGATCTTCTGCTCTTCGACAGGAGATACTGCGAAGTCCTGCAGAAACAAGGACTGTGATGAAGGATGACGATCTGTTTCCCGAAACGCGTGCACGTTTGTCACCCATCGGACTGAAGGTACCACAGCATAGCCAGTATGCCATGACCATACAAGGATTGCAGAAGGAGCTACTAAGCGTCGTCTTCGACTGGCATCAGAGTGCTGCTGAACTGATCCGAGTCGAGCGTAAGTTCCATATCTTTTGTTCCCTGCAAACACAATCTGACTATATATATAGAGCGACTCCACAAACCTGGCTCGACAGGTTCCGTTCTGCTCTCTAGATGGCTGGGCGATACAGGTGCCAATGCTCTTGCTCAGATGAAAGGATCTGAATCGATGACTTCGTCAGATTGGATGATGCTTGCTCTCAGTGCACAACTAGGCGAAGGCTCTCAACGCGCCATCGGCGAATCTTTCGTCCGTCGACTGCTAGAGATGGGCGAGATACATCCTGCGGTCGCGATTCTACTCAGCATGGGAGAGTCGAATGTCGCGGTCGAGGTCTATTCTCTGCACCAATGCTTCCTTGAGGCTATCTTGCTGAACTGTGTCGTTCGCCCGAGCCAATGGGAGTCCCAGTCACAGCTTCTTCGCAGATGGGGAGAATGGCTAATTACACAACCGAATATGACCGAGACCGCTGTCAGGTGTTTCTCATGCGCAAGCATGAAGGTCGAAAGACAATATGAATCATCCACAGAAGGAAGTGCTTCAGAGTCAGACTCTCTGGCTGCCTCTACACCAGTCTCACCGCCTGCCGCTTCACGAAATCAGCGACTCGCCGCAATGAACGCCCCACTGAAGCTCATCACTGACTTCAGCTCGAGCAGTGGTCAAGCAAACAGAAGGACACCCAACCTGGACACCATAATCTCGCTGGATTCTGGTGAGACGTGGCGTGGTCAACCAGCGAGCAGCCGAGACCGATCAGAATCGCGTACAGCTACGCCGGGGAGCTATACACATCAAAGACTTCCATCTGCCGGAACAAGGACTTCCAGCGCAAATCGACGCCCGGCTGCAGGCCATTCGAGTAGAGCGTCGTCTCAACGTCCTGGCTCTGCGGACACGCCAAGTACTGCTGTCCGTACAGCAAAGCCACCGACTGACCTGGCGACACTGAGAAGTGAGATTGCTGGACTCGCCGCCTTTCAGCTAACGGGTCCAGATCGACGGAAATCTATCACGCCTAGTATCAGTATCTCGGATACTGGTGTTAGCGAATCGAGCAAAACTGCACACAGCCAAGTTGGCACGGAAAGCGAAGCCGACGATGGGCCTTCCTTCCTAGAAGATGCCAGCCGCAGAGTCAGCCACATGATGAGTATGCAAGGTCAACACGTAAGTCCTGATGATCTGCATCCTCCAGTCAGGTCTGCCAGCGCTTCAAACGAGCACATCCATACTCAACACAAGCACCGACACACCCGCCATGCCAGCGAAAATGTCTCGCAAGCTCAAAGCCACAAGATTAAGAGCGGATCGCCAACTCCTGACGTGAGCTCCTCCCATGTGTCAAACGACAGAATCGAGCTCTCGCGCAAACAGCTCGCAGCCCTTGAACTCGAGGAGCGCAGAAGATCCTTGCTCAGACGTCCCTCCATTCCCGTCATCCCGCATCCCAGTGAGCTGGTCCCACAGGCGCGGTCAAACGTGAGCTCAGCCTCGACCAGCAAGTCGAATAAATCTACCCTCATCACACTACCTGCGACCGTATATTCGCGCGGCTCCAGCATCGAGCGCAGCGCTACTGCAGGACCCGCGCTGATGCTGAAGGACGTGGCTTCGCACGCAATGATGCGGAAAGCGAGCAAAGAGTTCAAAGCAGGAGGGTCTGCGATGCATTCAACGACTTCTGCTACGAGCACGACAGGGCCGAGTGCAGGAACTGCTACGCCTTATATCTTGCAGCCACTGACATATTCGCGACCGCCATTGGTGCCGCGCTCAGTCTCGGCGCCGCCTGAAGAGCCTGTTGGCAGGAGGGGGGGCAGTGCCAGCAGGTCAGGTATCGAAACCATTCCTGAAACGCCCCGCATACCAATCACACCAACACCATCCCCCCCACGACATCATCATCGCCCCGC
>Ga0058702_10000774_pt1 | contig 12615 bp, 10 predicted proteins | sample AgamicOrSfe_FD_83781 | JGI IMG/M metagenome (GOLD analysis project Ga0058702, IMG submission 83781) | Agave microbial communities from Guanajuato, Mexico - Or.Sf.e | ecosystem: Host-associated > Plants > Phyllosphere > Phylloplane/Leaf | place: Guanajuato, Mexico | collected 2012-05-30
CTGCACCTGCAGCTTAGGATCCTGGTAATTCCCAATCCTTCCCGTCGCTCGCCAAAAATTATGCTTCAAAACACTCTCTCTCATATCGGTCTTACTTCAACCCACTTATCCCTCTCGACACCCTACCACACACTCGGTCCAGGCAATAGTCAAAGTATTGATTACGCCCCAACACTCTGCTTGGCTTCCTCTCGCCAATGGCCAGTCTCTTCCATGTATCCTGAAACCGGGTCAAACTGCTTGTCGAAGAATCGTCTCATGATTGCTACAACACACAAGACACCATAAGGCCACGAGAACTCTAATCTGATCTGATCTGGTCAATCGAATCGTCCAAAGTCACCAAGACCAGGAGACCTCATGCTGAAATGCCATCCTACATTCTACATGGCTTTCGATGGACACGTCCTGCCATACGCATCCATGTCATCCTGAATGACATCGATGATGCCGCACCGGAGTGGTTAATCGGTGAGTTGTCACTCTGAAAGAGCTACAAACAGCCTCAAATTCCCAGTCAACTGGACCATCCAGCTGACCAGATCTATAATCACAGCACCGGCCACCACAGCAGCAATGCTCGAGAACCTGCACCACCTCTTCCCCGACACGTTAGCTGAACTGCCAAGCCTGCGCTTCATTGAGCAATACGATCCTGCCGACGAGACGATCAAGTCACAACCATTCGCATATGTCGCCGATATTGTCGAAGAGGTCAAGACAGGAGTTGAGATTGCAGAGATCACAGGAAGAGGAGTCGCAGTTGAACAATGGGAAGCAATGATGGACTTGCGCGATCACCTACAGAAGGATGCAAAGGTCGCCTGGTATATGGTCGTTTGTGGAGACGAGGAGCGATGGGTCCCACCACAGAGTCCGCTGAGTGAAGTCGATGAAGATCTCGAGACGTCAACTACTTCGCCAAAGTCGCCCACGGCTTCAAAGTCAAGCGGTAGTCGTTCGGACACGTTTGCGTCAAGTTCGAAGAGTACGCAATACACAAGCTCGCCGATATCGACGAGAGAACAGAAAAATAGAGACCAGAGGAGTGCGCCGCCCGCCAAAGCCTCATCGTCGAGTCGCACGAAGACTTCGAGTGATTCACGTTCGTCGACGAAACCCGCACCACCACCGATGAGCAGAACCGCAACGACGGAATCAAGAGGAAAACAGAAAGAAAGAGATCCCGAGATCAGAAGAGTATGTTTGCGAATCGAGATCTGCCATACACGACTAACATGTATATGCAGCAACGGAGTAGTTCGATAGGCAAGGGTCTTCGGAAAGTCTTTGGTATGAAGGAAAGCAAGAGGTGAGACGGTCTGTGCTCCAACGCTGGAGTCATGCTAATGTTTGAAAATAGCAATAGGAACTTGCGCGATGATGCACGATACGACGATAGACAGAGCCCGCCTCCAATGCCGAGGAAGCGCTGAGTGACGATACGAATGATGATGATGTTTGATGCCCATGTATAGACGATTTCTTTTCCAGCATCTTACAATAGGTGGAACGGCATGAACTGGGGATGACGGTACAAAAGAGGAGGACACAATACTCACAAGATCGGCATGGTAGAAAGAGAACAACAGGTAATTTGATGATGATGGCAGCTGTGCTTCGAATGCTCATGTGGGGCTATGTAGGAGAGGAAGAAGTGTACTCGCCACATCAGGCGTTCAAAATCGCACACATCACACCTTTTCCACCTTGTCTATGCATTCTATTACTCGATCTTAACACTCGGTGCAAACTTTGCTGTACTATGCTGCTTACCAGAGACTCGTTCTTACGATCATGCCGACGTCCTTACTTACATCGCGCATGAAAATACACATTCTTGAACAGCCAGTACTAATGCCAATCATCCGAAGTAGGCTCCTTTCTTTGGCTAGCCACCGTACGTCCAGGCTCGTCGATGGCTCGTCACTCATCAACCAAGGCGAATAGCTCGTCCGATTCTCCTCCCCTGGGGTCTGATACGAAGTAAGACCTGTAGGTAACGTCGCCGACATCATGCGCGGTCGGTTATGATGCTGTCCACCAGAATCATTAGGTGACAATATCAGATGCGAGATGTATTGCTGGAGGTGGGGAGGGTGAAGATCCGCCAGACTATGTGTCTGCCACGGATGACGACCTGGAACTATCAAGCCAGCATGCAGTTGATGACAAGAGGGTCCTGCTAACAGCTTAGATGCACGCAATGGCGAACTGATTTGGATTCTTTCGGGCATGTTCACGCTGATGAGCTGAACGACTGTCTGCAGCGAGTCCAGGATCCATCGTCAGAACGATGTTGCCTGCAAGAGTGGTAAGCTTTCTCTATAAGATCGAGCCCCCATCAAGAGAAAGTAACAACAGCAGCCGGCAAGCTGGCACAGTCACATTTTCTTCCACAACACTGCACGAACTTGTCCTCCCTGATGAGTAGGGAGACCACGTGGTTGTATGTGTCCCGGATGGAGACCACTGTTTGGATAATGCACCGCTGTTCCTCATCTCGATCTCCTTCGGTATGGCAGCAGAGGAAATGACATTTCTCATCCTATACGCAATCGATTCACGTATCGTTCCTTGGACTGGACGGACGGAGGTCGACCCTCGTGCGTTGGACATGTTCTCTCGGAATGACTGCATCAAGATCCCCACTGCCGCGCCGGATGGACATTGCCATCCACACATCTTCGGTGTCTGGTCTTTGCCGCTATACTGTCTAGGCTGTAATGCCTATCATCGTACAGACTTGCCAGCTGCGGTCACGGTGAAGGTTGGCCTCCGCCTGATAACCGAGGCAGAGTTTGTGTATGCAAGTCATATCGCTCTGTATTTTGATGAGAGTCGTATTCATCCTCGTCATTCCTTAATAGCCCAAACCTTCGAAAAGGACAATCTGGATGATACAGTAGGATCACGAAGTCTGTATGATTCTGGAGTCTGGTCTCTCCTGTTCTACTGTCTAAAGTGAATATCAAGTATGTTGCGCTGTACGTACTGCTAGCTTGGGACGATCTAGACAACCCCTAGAAGGAAGCGATAGAGTAAACTGTGCCTACGCACAGCATATGGCAAGCTCTGCCTGCACACAGCAGACGGCAAGCTCTGTCTATATACCTATACAGCAGATGCCAAACTCTACCTCGGCGATTGCGGCTGGTAAGCGCAGAATCTGCAGCGACTATGTGAATCATAACACTTCGAAAGTACGACATGTGGTTTGCGTCTTTGATGTGTGACGAGGCAAAGGCTGTGCTAAGGAGGCAGAGACTCGGGGAAGACTAGGTGAGGTGCTCATGGATTTTCTTGAATCAGGTATGCTTAGGCTAGACATGGCAGAGATGGTAAGAATGGCTTCATTTGGCAGTAGTGTTGATGTAGTATAATCTACTACTTTGTTGTTCAAGTTGTAATAGACTTGAAATCATGATCTCAGGAGCACGACAGCGAAGCTCAATCCCTGTACATCCAGAGACAGAGGAGATATGGCGGCTTGATGCTAGTATAGCCGGTGATCCAAATCGCAACTCCTCACAACTTAGCACGCTCCTCCGTCGCCTTATGTGACCCTCCCTTCTCCTTGAAGTATTCCCTAATCTTCTCCCGCGCCACCTCGACCACAGCAGCATCCTCCACAGTCGCTGGCACCTGCACCTCCGCATCAAAGTCGCCGTGCACAGCATGCTCAACCAATTCCCGCAGCACCCGCCGTAGCGTCTTTCCACTGCGTGTTTTGGAGATCATACCTTTGCCGATGATCATACCTATGACAGCAAACCAGAGTCAGCGAGGGGGCGACGTAGGGCAAGAAGTAGCAGCGAGAATGTGACATACCACCTAGACTCGCGATGGCGCCAATCTGGTCGCGGACGAGCTTCTGCACTTCGGCAAAGAGCTGCGAATCAGGGATTGCGGAAGCAGGATGATCTGATGTGGAAAGCGTTGCGAAGGCGAAAGGAAGGTGGCCTTTCAGCGAGTCCGGAATACCAATGCAGCAAGCTTCGGCAATGCTTGGGTGTCCAGTTATTGCTTGTTCGATGGCGCCTGTGGAGAAACTGAGTAGGCGAGGCCGTCAGCTGCGTGCAGCATAGGATGTTGTATTGCTTGTCATCCCTTTCGACGACTTACCGATGTGCCGACACATTGATGATGTCGTCAGCGCGGCTCATGATAGACACATAGCCGTCCGCGTCTATCATGCCAGCATCGCCTGTATCAAGCCACCGCCCGTCGAACCGCTTGAGGTACCCTTTGTAGAAGCGCTCCTCGTCCCTCCAGAGTGTCGTCATGCCTGTGGGAGCTAGCGGCAAAGCCAGTACTATGTTACCCATTTCTCCCTGCTTGACCTCCTTCCCATTGTCATCCACGACTCTGACATCAAAGCCTGGCATAGGTTTACCTGCCGAGCCTGGCTTAATTGGCAGAGCTCTGGCCAGTTCCTTGCTTTGCATATTTCTTGCTGCGGCAGCATGCAATGCGAGTCCAGTGATGGGTGATCCGGACTCGCTTGACCACCAATTATCGATGACTTGAGCACCTGGCGCACAGTGCTTCTCAAGTAATTTCTGATATGCCTGCACGATAGATGGCTCTGATCTCTCGCCAGCTAAGAATAATGCTCGAAACTGCTGCATACCTCCGTCCTGTGCAGCGCGCTGGAATTCTTTGCTCTCGGGATCCTCTCTGCGGATGGCTCGAAGTGCTGTGGGTGCGGTGAACATCACGTTGACCTTGTGCTCCTTTACGATCCTCCAGAATGTGCCGGCATCTGGGGTACCTACTGGCTTGCCTTCGAACAGCACGGTTGTAGCGCCGGCTAAGAGCGGTCCATATACGATGAAGGAGTGGCCGACGACCCAGCCAATATCTGACGCGCAGAACATGACATCGCCTGGGCCACGGATAGAGAAGAGATAGCGGATTGACAGATTGAGGCCGACAAGGTGTCCTGCTGTAGGACGGGGGACGCCCTTAGGCGTGCCTGTCGTACCGGACGTATGAATGATGTATGTAGGGTCTTCTGAGCTTACCGGCACATTCTCCGCGACTCTGACGTCTCGCTGCCGGCAGGAGGCCACCAAGTCGGCCCAGTCGAGATGGCCATGTTCACGATTGAGTTTGTCCCATTTCAGTTCTGGCCGTTGCCACACTAGCACTTTCTCCGGCTTGAAGACGCTTTGCGCCATGGCACCCTCTATCAGGGGTCGATAAGAGGTTGGACCTTTTGCGCCTTCAATTCCGCACGAGGCTGTGACGATGAGCCGTGGGGTAGAAGAGTCTATCCGCTGAGCAAGGGATGGTGCGGAGAAGCCACCAAATACCACGACATGGATCGCGCCGAGGCGACAGATGGCGAGCAGGGATATGATTGCTTGCGGTATCATTGGCACTTGCGAGCAGGAGTCTGGTCAGCCAAGTGCAGACGCTTGCGCAATGATACAGCACGTACTGTATACGAGTACGACATCTCCCTTCCTTACACCTTGCTCTTGCAGTGCTCCTGCTAGAACTTCTACCTCGTCCAACAACGCTGCATATGTGTATTGCTCTTTGCGACCAGTGACCGGAGAGTCGTAGATGACTGCCACATTCTTTCCATGCCCATTCTTGACGTGTCTGTCTAAGCAGTTCTCCGTGGTTGAGATCTCGCCATCTGGAAACCACGTCCAATGTTGATGCCTTGTGCCACTCTTGAGATGTTTCGTCTGTTTACGTAGGGCGCAAGATGGCTCCTTATGCCAAGTCAGGTGATCGGCTTGTCGTTTCCAGAAGGCTTCGGGGTCACTGAGGGACTCTGCAAGGACTTCATCCTGGAGATGAGGCGTCGGCATTGCTGTGTGGTTCGAGGATGCAACGATGCAACGATGCTGAAACACTTCCATACCCCGCATTCGATAGTCGTCGATCCCCGCAAGACCCACCCATTAACCTTAATCTTGCCTCGGTACAGATCTGCTAAATACTCATCATGTCGTTCGTCCAGTATGTCCAGTACATGTATAAATACCCGATAAGCTCCATAGAGAGACTAACGCAACCTTGCGTCCCGGTCCTGGCTGTCCAGCGTGTGCAGCACGTCGTTTCTGCTCGAAGGATCGAAACATCGAAGGATCGGAGGCTGAAAGTAACAATGTTACAAGTACTGCACCTGAAATGTTGCGGTTTCACTCAGCCTCGTGTAGCTGCATATTGCTGTGGGGAAATGCATCTCATGCGCCTCGTGCGCCTACATGGGTGGTTTGCTGGTCAAAACCCTTTATCCAGTATCAGAGAAGCCAACGGATGGGCAGTAGTCCTTCTCACTCTTACGAGTGCAACCTACAAGGATGAGCGTTCCTTCGTCTGGTCCCTCGGGGTGTGCATTACATCAATTCGCCTCCGGTACGCCATCGCATCCTCCTCCCATCTGGGCGATTGTTCGTCCACAAAATGTGCCAAGCGGTTAGTCCCGTGCTTCGCAATATGCTCGGCCAGCTGCAGCCCATCCATGATCGCGGCGTTGCCACCACTTCCACCTATTATCGGCTGTGCGTGAGCTGCATCACCAATCAGGACGACACCTTTTCTTGCTAGCTCTTTAAGATCAGTAGGAGGCACATAGGTAGTCCTCATGAGCCAATGCAAGACTCGATCTTTCTTGATCTTTTCCACTTCAAAGGCATCTGCAAAGGGTTTCGGTAGTCCGCGCAATTGAGTAACCTCCTCATAGAAAGCGTCGGGAATCTTCGTAGCGTCTCCTGTAACACGATCTGGTCTGTGCATGTCTTTTTCATCTCCTGGTCGTACTTTTCTCGAGTATGTATAGCTCAGACCGACTACGCCGGTCTCCTTGTCAATGTCATTCAGTGCCAATTGGAGCAAGCAGTCATCGGTCTGCATCTCTAAAGTTGTCGCCTCACCCATCGCAGGCGCATATAGCTCGTCATATGTGGCACTAGGCATGCGCCGTTTCCCATTATAGGTGACAAATGGCAAGACCTCTGGGCTCCTCGCATTAGCCAAAAGCTCTTTCCTCAATTTCGAATGTACTCCATCTGCAACTACTAGGGTCTGCGCCTCAATCTGTGAGCCACTGGCAAGGTCAAGCCAGAGCCCTGATGCTCCATCGCGGAACCCGGCACCTTCCACAGCACAATGCTCCGTGAAGGACGGGGTGGCTGCTTGATTGTTGCCATGAGTTCGTAGCAGTTCCTCCAGCACCTTGCGACTTGCTCGAAACGCCCAAGCCTCAGCTTGAGCTCCTGACGATACAGAGGAAGCATGTAGTCGTCCTTCACCATCAACAGCTACAGCCTTACAGAACTCGTGCTCGTCCAATCCTAGCATCTTCCTAAGTGGCGTCGATGCTCGTGGCTCCAATGTCATGGAGTAGGCATGGCGCGGTGGACCATTGTATGCTTCGTAGAGGGTAGCAGGTATCCCATACTGAGTCAATGCTCGCTTGAGCGTGAGACCAGCTAAACCAGCTCCAACGATAACTATATTGGGGGCCATTTCCTTATGATGTGGTCACACAGTAGGTCAGCGATACTACCTCCACCTCGCGCAACTGGCAAATCGCGCACGCAGTCCAACACTAGCCTGATCCAAAATGTTCACGATACTCTTCGCCAGGAATTTCAACTTATGTTCCGTGACGGTCAAAAAAGAACACACATCACCATACCGTTAAATCCTCCGTCAAGTTGGACAAGGACAATGATTAGGTGATCATGCGTCTGGTGTATGCCGTCTCTCACACTTCATATATATTGGAATACATTCCACATCTATCCCATGATCTCCCAAGCTCTCAACATACCAGCCTCATTACCCACTGCCAGGATCATAACTTTGCCACCTTCCTCACCGCCTCTCCCACCACCATCATCTGCCTGCACAATCTCGCCTAGTGCCACAGCACTAATCCTGCCTAATGGCGTCTTGCTCGTCGGCCAGTTTCTGTATACTGTGCAACTTGGTAGATGTATCAATCGTAAGGCATCCTTCTTCCACCGACTTGCCATCGCCATCACTTGTCCATCTGGCGAGAAGCACAGCTTACTCACCGGCGTCGTAAGATGATCGAAGGTCTTCGTCGGCTTCGGCTGTGCTGGGGGTGTGCTATCGACCCAGCTGGTTCGATCATAGATGTTCACTATGCCGCTCGTGCTTCCAATGGCAATCCAGCGATCCGTGCCAAATTGTGGCGGTGCAGCACCCTTCTTCCTGCTCGCCTCGAGCCCTGCAATCTGCCCACCCAGCGCAATCGTAGTCGTTCCAACAGCTCCTTCGTCCTGCCATCGTGCCACGATCTGTCGGTCATTGACATTGTATTCTGCGACTTCGCCACCACGACCAACGAGACACATGCCACTGCCATCAGCCCACCATGCGAAGTCTGCTAGTCCTTTTCGTGATTCCAGGCGCGCTTGGCAGAGCCATTGCGTTGTTGTCGCTGATAATATGTTCACCAAGCCGCCGCCCTTTCGCGAGCTTCCGAGCAGTCCGATATAACGACCACAAGGCGAAGGTTTTAGAGTCTCAAAGCTTCGCTGTGTTGCCGCTTGTCCATAAATGCGTGTGACCTTCTTAATCTCCCCGGATGGCAGGTCCCAGATGTGAAAGTAGCGTCTCCGACCAGAGAGATATATCTGGGGAGACGTCTTGTCAGAAGAGAATGCCGTTGTGGCAAGAGGAGTATGTTTCAGATGGAGTGAAGTCACAAGAGGGTTCGCAGGATCTGGTGGTGTAGGATGCGGTCTAAGATGATGAAGGTACAGTGTAGATGACGGGCCAGAAGAGAGAAGTAGTGGGAGGCTGGGGTGTATATTGAGTGACGTGATTGCAGAGGGCTGTGTTGGCGAGATGTCTTTCATCCGTTCGATACTGATGACCTCTGGACGTAGCTTGAGACGTTTTGAGGATGTCCTTTGAGTCGGTCGTACGAGTGACTCCGTGCTCCGGAGCAGTTTCGCAAGTGGTTGAACAGATAATTCATCGTCCTCCTCTTCGTCACTGACGGCTGCATCACTATCCGAAATCTCATCCTCCTCCTCGTCCTCTGCGGAGCGCCTTCGCTTCTTGGAGTTCTTCTGTTTCGCACTCCAGTCAGCCCAGGCAGGACGTGGATGTAGTACTTCAAATTGTCGTCGTAGTCGTTCGGTGTACTCAACAGCACTTATAACATCTTCGCCTTCGTACTGTCGTAGCTTGCGCAGTCGAGGCACTGCCATCAATGAGATCTGACGTCTGTCGTCGTCACTGTCGTACCACGCTGCCGCTTCTCTATGTGGTGTTAACGCCGATCCAGTAGATAGTGGACCTTGCAGAGCTTGGTAATCCCCGGTGTCGACCATAAAAAGCTAGGACCAAATATCAGTCAAACATCTTCCCGAAACATGCTTGCGAATATCTTACATCAGCGTCCGCAAGCGTTGCAAGCTGAGCCTGCTCATCTTCATCGCTGTCCTCTTCCACACCTGGAAATGCACTCGTCCCGAATGTCTTAAGCTCTTCTTTGAAGCCTGCAGTGTCGCCGAATACAAGTCGCTCCAGCTCCAGCTCCGTCTCGTCCTTCTCTTCTGACTCTGCTTCGCTCATGACTTCGTCCTCGTCCTCGTTCTCGAAGATCTCTTCTGCATCCTCCTCATAATCCATGTCCGCAGTCCGGTCCCCGTCCATGTCTAATATTGTCGCAATGCAGGCGCCTTCGCCTCCTACGTCGTAATACAGATGACACGCGGATAGATCCTAAATGCTGTCGCGCTACACTGGTACTGATACTAGAAATTCTACATCATCAATCTCAAATTTTGTCGGAGCTATCGCTACACCTACTCCATACGGGCGTGGTTTGCCGACGCAGATCACCGTTAAACCTTAAAATGACGATCAAGCCCTGAAACGGGACGACTTGTTTCGAATGTTTGTCATCAGCATCAGGGGCACCTCTTTGTATTACTACATCTGTCCTCATATTCTATTTGATCTGAGGTATGGTCAGTATCACATCCATTATCTTTGAAGCACTGTGATTTCTGTCAGTTTCACTCAGCATGGTCATGGTGGATACGAGCGCCCTTTCCCTGAACGGCAACCTCCAGACCGCGATTCACAATAATGGGGACAACCTGGCAGAAGCCCTCTACGACCCGATCTCAGGAGCCACGACTGAAGATGACGAGCCGGCCTTGTCTCTCAATTCTGCGGGTCGGAAAGGAAGTGTGACGCTAGAGAAGACTGGCAAACGAGGTCGTTATATCTTGACAGCAGACGACCCAGAAATTCGAGGCATTCTAAAGAGAGCATTGGCACGCGAGCAGGAAGACGCTTCTGGCAAGCGGAAAAGTGTCGTTCGTGACATCCTGTTCACCAGACGATTTACTGCCTTTGATCGCCAAAATGTATCAAACACAGATTCACCATTCTTCGGTTTCTTTGTACTTTTCTGGATTGTTATGGCGTTCATGTTGATCAGAGTCGCTGCAAAGAATTGGAAAGACTACGGGAGCATACTTGGAAGTAATGAGATCATGAAGTTAATGTTTGGGCGTGACATTATCGTCCTGGCCGTGACAGACGGTGTGATGTGCGCAAGTACAGCGCTCGGACTTGTATACCAGAAAATGATATTAAAAGGTGATCTTGATTGGGACAAGTCTGGTTGGATCATACAGCAAGCATGGCAAACCTTCTATCTCTTTGCCGTACTTTGGTGGGCATGGTTCCGAGATTGGCCCTGGACACATACAATCTTTATCGTTCTTCATGCTTTAGTCTTTTTGATGAAGCAGCACAGCTACAATGCATACAATGGGTACTTGTCTGTTGTCTTCAAGCGAAAGACGATGCTAGAACGCAAGCTGGCGCACCTGGACACCATGAAACCCAATGGCAGTCTTCAAGGCCACACGTCAGTTCTCAAGCCGGCAGCCAACGACCCTGCTGTTCGTCATCGAAGGCTACGCTCACTCCCGCGGCAGGAGTCTTATGTCAGTGTACCCATGAAGACAGATCTGGCTGATGACACGGCAGAGCTGGCCTCTATTGCTAGTGCCATTGAGTCGGACGAATCGCTCGATCCCGGACAGTTCATTCTCTTCAACCGCATCATCCGCCGCGAACTCTCCCTGCTTGAGGTCGAGCTGCGAGGCAAGTGTTCATTGACAGAAAATCACTATCCAAACAACCTCAATCTTAAGGACTTCGTCGAGTGGACTTTCTTTCCCACCCTCGTCTATGAGCTCGAGTATCCACGCGAGGAGAAGATCAATTGGGCCTATGTTGCTGAGAAGACTGGAGCTGTTTTCGGTGTTCTGGCTGTAATGCAGATCATTTCCCAAGCCTACATATACCCTGTTGTCGCCTCAACTATAGGCAGCAGCGCTCTACCACCATCTCAGCGCCTCAGTCTTTTCTTGTGGGCATCTCTGGACTTGCTGTTCCCACTACTTCTCGAGCAATTACTGACATGGTACCTGATCTGGGAGTGTGTGCTGAATGTCCTCGCTGAGCTGACCGGCTTCGCCGATCGTGGCTTTTATGGTAAGGAATCACTGTTCAATCCAAACTCTTCAAGCATTCTAACATTTCCTCCAGGCGCATGGTGGAACTCCGTCGACTTCGGCGAGTATGCCCGCGACTGGAACCGTCCTGTCCACAACTTCCTGCTGCGCCATGTCTACAACACCAGCATCGCTTCACACAAGTTGAGCAAGTGGCAAGCCAGCCTGGCTACCTTTGCACTCAGCGCGTGTATTCATGAACTCGTTATGGCGTGCCTATTCAGGAGAGTACGGGGCTACCTGGCCGTGGCGCAGTTGATGCAGGTTCCGCTCGTGGCTGTCGGGAGGGTCAAATTTATGAGGGAAAGAAAGGTGTTGGGAAATGTGGTGTTTTGGGTCGTAAGTTCACCTAGGACATTGCCAACATTGGCACAGATATTGGGCCTCTGCTGACACTTTCCTGCAGGGAATGTTCTGTGGACCGTCTTTTCTTGTGTCAGCCTACCTGATCATCTAGCGACGGCATCGTTTGCATTTACATAGCGTGGGAAAATGTATAGACTAGATATGACGATTGCATTTACGGGAAAGGGGGGCACACATCACACACGCAGGCAGCATGTAAAGTAAGGACAGTTATTGTCGTAAGAGCGAATGACATGCGAATGATGTCGTCTATCTGCAGAGCTCGAGGTCTAGCACGTAGTATCCTGAACGCCTCGCTAAAATCAGATCCTGCCCACAATGAAGCTGAAATTGTAAGTTCAGCTTGGAATCACAACTCGATACCTCAATACCCCGAACACTGGCCTTTTGAGTCGAATGCTTGCGCCATCATATGCTGCATGGCCGTGTAGTGGTAGAGAATGCCTCCGAGAACCGCCAGGTGCCACAAATTGTGTGAACCACCAATATAGTCAAAGAGTCCTGGATACCATCGTTCCGGGCACTTGAAGGCATAGTTTACAGCTCCAAGTAGGTATGCTGCCATGCTTCGCCAGAGCGGGTTGTAGAAGAAGACGACCCAGTCCCAGCCTCTCGTGTAGGTGAGCTGGAATACTGGGATGAACCCGGTGGCAGCGAGTGTGACGTAGAACGCAACACGAAGCCATGCCTTGTCAGCTCGATTGAA
>Ga0058702_10000777_pt1 | contig 12598 bp, 13 predicted proteins | sample AgamicOrSfe_FD_83781 | JGI IMG/M metagenome (GOLD analysis project Ga0058702, IMG submission 83781) | Agave microbial communities from Guanajuato, Mexico - Or.Sf.e | ecosystem: Host-associated > Plants > Phyllosphere > Phylloplane/Leaf | place: Guanajuato, Mexico | collected 2012-05-30
ACATTATTGATACTGGCAAGAGCGATAATACGGAGACCTTGATTCGTGTATTTCTCGATTTGGCTGGTGATGAGTGTTGAGTATTGCTGCGTCATCTTCTGCGCCTGACCATTCGCCCCAACCGTGACACTGGAGCATCGCTCGAGTATCGATTCTGGTGCACCCTTGACGAGGAGCTTCTCCTGACCGCCGGATTTGGCGACAAGAACAGACATGCTTTTGCGGTCCCGGGAGAATTCGTATGTTGCACGGTGTGGCGCGTACATCTGATAGTGCTCAGTTGCGTGATGAAGACCAGCTTCAGCACTCTTCGATTGCTTCGTCCTGTTTGTCATCTCATCAGGAGTTCCAACCTTTTCGGTCAGCACTCGCAGCGCTCCTTCCGTGGCTTCCCCAACAATGGAATATACACGAGTGTTTGGATTGTACGACAGCTGCGCTTCGTTACAAAGCGCGCAAACCTCAACCATCTGGGCAACAGTGTCTGAATTGGAAGCTGGGCTGTCAATGACTTTGCCATTATGTGAGACGTCGCCTGCCGGGTTGAAACTCGTGCCCGAGATTGTTAGCTCCTCGAGAGCAGTAGCCGACTCATTCAGGTAGAGAATGCGGTTGACGCTCATCTGGTTGGTAGTAAGAGTTCCAGTCTTGTCAGAGCAGATAACACTGCAACTACCGAGTGTTTCCACTGATGGCAAGCTACGGACCACAGCGTTCTTCTGTGCCATCTTCCGTGTTCCAAGAGCAAGACATGTAGTAATTACAGCGGCTAGACCTTCTGGAATAGCCGCAACACCGAGAGACACAGCAATCTTGAGGTAGTAAATGGCGCCCTTTGTCCATCCTCCGTGGGAGGGGTCGTTGAAGTGCTGAATGTTGATAAGCCACACGAGAACACAAATGACTGTGATAACCTTTGCAAGCATGTCACCAAAGTCGTTCAACTTCTCCTTGAGGGGTGTAGGTTGGGAGATCTGCGATGCGATACTCTCGTGAATGTCTCCGATAGCGGTATTGCTTCCTGTGAGGACTACGATCGCATTCGCGTGTCCTGTGACTACCGTGGTGCCAGAGAAGAGCATGTTGATCTGATCTTGCTTGACAGCCTGTTCATCCTGTACAGCCTTGATATCCTTTCCTACACTTTCACTCTCTCCTGTCAAGATAGATTGGTCGACCTGGAACGAGTTGCTCTGTATAGACAGCACGCGGCAGTCGGCGGGTATCCGATCGCCGACTGCGATTGTGATGACATCTCCTGGCACCAAGTCCTCCGCCTTGACACGCTTCGTTGCGCCGTTCCTGATAACCTTGGCCTCGTTGGCAGAGTATTTCTGTAGTGCTGCGATAGCTTTTTCGGCGCTGCTTTCTTGAGAGACACCGACGACGGCATTGAGGATGAGAATTGTGAGAATCTGGTGACTGATCAGCCTTGTTTACATGAGATGCAGAGATCCATGGACATACAACAACAGGATCCACAAAAGCAGTCCAGTCTCCGTCTGTTTCAAACAAAGCAAGAACAAAGGATATCGCCGCGGAGCCTAATAGGATAAGGACCAGCTGATCCTTGAACTGCTCGAGTATCATCTCCCATATTGGCGTGGGGTCTTCCTCTGCCAGTGCTGCAACTCGTTAGCCTCAGCGGAGGACTTGCGAGATCAGCCAGTCTTACCGTTTGGTCCATTCTTCAATCTTGACGCTTCTACCTGCTGATCAGATAGACCATCTTGTTCTTTGACCTGAAAATGTGCAAGCACATCTGCGCCGGATTTCGTGAACGCGATGTTCATCTTGTTTACGATGTCAGGGATTGAGTCGCAGACAAGTCAATGTCGCGCTTCTTCGCGAGTATACTTTACTCACGACAAAGTGATTAGGGCGAACAGGAATATGCCAAATTGAAAAGTCTTGCACCAAAAGAGTGAATGAAAGTGAGTCTCGTGAAAAGTGCCGTATGGCTATACCCCTCGCCGAGAAGTACAGCTGGCACGTTGCTCCAAAACACCGTTGCAAAACTTTTTATGGATCGGCAGGGACTCACGAACAATTTCTTGTATACAACAGATGAGAGGACGAAGCGAATGACGGAGAGACATGCATCTTATAGTGAGCCTTGCCAGACTGAATATCTTCGATTGTGCTGCATATAGCTAGCATTGGTAAGGAGTGTGTTATGTATCGCTGCGGACACATTCTGCCATAGTCACTCATCCTTCCCTTCCCCAAGATCGCCAAAACACCGAATGTTTGTCGCTCAGTCAAGCAAATCCGGACAACATGAAACACCTTGACACCTGTACTATTCTGCCACTTCATCATCCATGAACCTACGCGCCATAGTCATGTCGATCGGACATCAAGTGGACGTCTCCTCCGACGTCGGCGCTGCTTCTGTAGCAGCTGGTTGTTGCTCCGTGTTAGTCTCCTCTGTCTTCAGCTCTGGTGCTTCAGCGGTCTTGCTCTCGTCAGCAGCGCCGTCGACAGCAGGCTCAACGCCATCGGAGGACGTCCAGAGGGTGAGGTTGTCACGAAGCAGTTGCATGATGAGAGTGCTGTCTCTGTAGGATTCCTCGGAGAGGGAGTCAAGCTCGGCGATGGCGTCGTCGAAAGCCTGTTTGGCGAGGTGGCATGCGCGGTCTGGAGAGTTGAGGATCTCATAGTAGAAGACAGAGAAGTTGAGGGCCAGACCGAGGCGGATGGGGTGGGTCGGTGTGAGATCGGTTTGTGCGATGGCGGTAGCAGTCTATGATGGAATGAGTTAGCTTGTGAATACCATTATCGGTCGTCTTTCCATACCTTGTACGCAGTGTGAGCCTCATCGGCAGTGCCTCTACGCTTGTCGCCGGACGCGAACTCAGCAAGGTAACGGTGGTAGTCTCCCTTCCTACATTGGGTTAGTGCTGACTTTCTTTGCAATGTATCAAACATCCTACATCTTGTGGTAGAAGACTTTTGACTCTCCAGTCTCGGCCTTAGGAATCAAGCTATCTGTGAGGACATCGAGGACATCTTGGCAGACCTTCTCCAGCTCAGTCTCAATCTTCTGCCTGTAGCCGCGGATCGTGTCAAAGTGCTTCTCTCCACCCTTGGCCTCCTCCTTCTGCTCGATGGACGAAATGATTCTCCAAGATGCGCGGCGCGTGCCCACGACATTTTTGTAGGCGACAGAGAGCAGGTTGCGTTCGTCGACAGTAAGTTCGCCGCCGATCTACAAATTGCTGTCTTAGCCACCTTCGCGGATCATGCCGACACTCTTCGCATCGATTGCGACCACATCGTACCTTTGCAACCTCCTTCATGTAGCTGACCATCTCTTTCACATTTGTAAGCATGTGAGCATGCATTGAGAGCTATTTTGTTCTCACCATCGTAGCGCTCAGCCTGCTCACACAAGCGAGCGAGGAACGTTTTGCTATTATGTAGTGAGCGATTGAGCACGCGACAATGTGTTGAGGGAGTAAAACCTGTCTCTCTTCGGAACGTAGGCGTGTTAGCTATGTCAGGGTTTGGAGGGTAGTTGCAACGCGCCCGAAGTCTAGCACATACCTCAGAAGTCATCTTGTTGATGCGGTGTAGGTTGAAGGAGCGACGATAAGGTGAGGTGAATCTGTAGACGTGGGTATAAGCTTGATGAAGAGGTGAAAGATGATGATGATGATAGGGACGGAAGGCACCGCCTGTTTGTTGACGTCGACACGTGACCGGCCTCGTTTCATGACATCCAGGAAACTCGAAACGGCTTTTAATTGTAGATTTCAAGTTGCATTCATTGGTTTGAAGCAGGGACAAGTAAAATGGTAGCGCCAACGCCAATCACAATCTTGACTGGATTCCTCGGGAGCGGCAAGACGACACTGATACTCAATTTGATACCACAATTACCACCAACTTACAAGCTTGCATTGCTCAAAAATGAATTCGGTGATGTGGCAGTTGACTCGCAACTGGCTTCCGCACAGGCTATCTCAGGCGTGAAGGAGCTGCTCGGTGGCTGTATCTGTTGTAATCTCGTCGGCCAGCTTGGTGTTGCACTGGAGCAACTAAGGGACGAGATCGCACCAGATCGAATCATCATTGAGACATCTGGAAGTGCCTTTCCCGCAACTCTTGCTATGGAGGTGAATCGGATCATAAAGGAGTCCAACGACGAGAAGTACGTTTTAGACGGTGTGATCAGCGTCATAGATGTCGAAAACTGGCAGGGCTATGAGGATACTTCTGTCACAGCCAAGTTACAGGCCGCCTTCACAGACTTGGTCGTGTTCAACAAGTGGGAACTTGTCGATGAACGCAAATTCGACACTGCACTCGACAGACTGGGCGATTTAGAGCTTCAGACACCCTATGTCAAAAGTGACAAAGGTAGAGTCGAGAAGAGTGTAATATTGGGCATTGACGGAGCGCAGGCTCGTGAGATGAAAGATGAAAACACACATGCACAAGGCCACGGTGGACACGACCACAAGCATGATTCGGACCATCAGAGTGAAGTCGAAGTACTGTCAGTCACGCTGAGAGGTCCGTCTGCATCTGGTGTCGATCTCGACAAGTTGGAGTACTTTCTATTATCACCACCCAAAGATGAGATATACAGGATCAAGGGCTTCTTCTACGCAAGGACGCCGCCGGCTGACTCAACTGGTCGACGAGCTGGAAAAGCGTCTCCAGATGGCAAGCTGACACGATACATCTTAAACTGGGCGTTCTCCCGTTGGACTTTCACACCAGTACCGAGCACACTTGCTGGCTTCGCGGATGATGAGGGCGAACCGGTAGTTCGTGCAACCATCATATGTGCAAAGTATTCCTCCTCAAAATGGAGCAACCGTATCCGCAACGATGACCTGCTCAACCTGGAGGGTCCTGCTGCTGGCCAAGGCGAGCTTGTCATTGAGAGGATCTCATAGAGATTGTGGATGAGTTCACGTCAGATATCAGCACCGGTTCCTTCCACACAACAGAGGCGGTGTCAAAGTCTAAGATCGATCACGACATTTTTTCAGGTCAACCATATTTGTTCACAATAGTCTTGAGCGATAGGCTTGGCCAGTATACTGTTTCCGAGTTCTTTCGAGGCTTTCTAGAGAATCTGCTCGCCCTGCCAGCGACAGCACCCCCAGTGCAGAGTATCGAGTGAGCATTTGCTTCGATCTTTGTGGCGCCATTTGGTTGGGGCGTTTCTGCTCTGGCTGCTGTAGTGCTCGAACCGGCGTGTCGGTGTCACGGTGTGAAGAGTCTGCCTTTTAGACCATGAAGTCGTTTGCTGGAGCGCAAGCACGTAGCGCTGTCATTACTGGCGGTGCCTGGTAGCTGAGCATTACATCGATTTGGATGTATCTTGCGAGTCTTTCTTGCAGCCAGGACAGCCTTTTGAGTGCATGATATTGAGTATTGCTCCGTTTATTGTTGTGCGCACAGCTCGGTCCGTTTCTGCTTTGACTGTTATGGTGTTCGAAGTGGAGTGCGAGATAATTCGAACCGAGTCGAGAAGTCAGTCCCTAGTGGAACAAGCGCTGCAGTGGCTCGTCCTTGGTTGCTCGGGTGCGCGACAGTACCGGTGATGCTCCGTAATGTATGATAGCCTTCTAATTCATACATTCCGATGGAGAATGTACCATGCACTGGACCGGTCGTGCTTGCCTTGATGGTCGCAATAAATTGGTTCTTGGTCTTTTTGCAAATTTGTCTGGTCCTGTCATCATAAGACTGGACAACGATTTGCTCAGGTGTCTCACGTTTCCCTGTGCTCTCCAAGATGCGTACGAGAAATGACGTCCTTTCGCACTGGTGGCAAAAAGAAGACTTTCGACACAAAAGTGACCACAGAAACGGCAAAACTCGTAGGCCCCGAAGGGCCAATTAGAAACCATGGGGTTTTTTGTCCATGCTGACAAACTCACCGAATTACTAGGGCGTCCCGGTTCATTCAGTGTGTTCGTCATTATACGGCGTCTCGTGGCCCGGTAGTCAAGTGCTGCGGCACGATATCCATATTCGCGGTTACTATTCTTGGGGTATGTTCAGGGGCGTCCCCCGTTATTACATACCGACTAAGTTTTCGCCGGATATGGATATCGTGCGGCAGACTTAACCACCAGGCCACGATAGCCGTATAGAACATGTTGGGAGGAAATGAAATGCTCGGTATATGAATGAACATCTGTTCTTCCATGCTTTGAGCACATGCGCGTCAGTTTGGTTTTTGCTAGGATCATTTCGGCGCCGCGAGTCGTATTGATGTTCTGGCAGAGTCGTTCCTGCCTCTGGTAGAGTGTGTTGTGCAATGTTCGATGGGTCGTGCTTGCCTTGACAGCCTGGACGATTTCGCCACGCTGACTTCATTAATACATTATAGTATGATAGGGCTCCTTTGCTTGAGCTTGCTATGGGCATCGCATATGCGTTTGGCGGCATCGGCCTAGAGTGTTGTGAAGGTATGGAAAGGACCAGACTGTTCGAGTGCAGGGTATCGCGCGAATGTACGAATCGTTGTGTCTCCATTCTCTCCGGGGTTTCCTGCCCTGAGTTCGAATCTGAGTGCAGCCATGTCGCAAATGGTAGTAGTATGTTTACTGCAGCATTCGAATGCTCGTTATGCTGGCGTGCTTGATCGACGATCATGTAGTGTATGTATATCGTCTTTAACTTGAGCTTGCCTCCGACACAGTCTGCAGGTCGCGCTTGCCCTGGCAGTCGCAACATATGAGTTTTCGGCTTTTCATCCTTTGCCAAATGTCAGGGAGGTATCGTAGCTACGTTCTCTCCATATTCTTCTCCTCATACTCTGGTCTTTGCAATGCGTGTGAAGTAGACGTCTCTTCATGCTCCTAGCAAAAAGGCGGCACAATTTGCAAAATGACATCAGCTTCAAAAGTGGTTGAAAATTGTGCAAAAATCTAGCAAGCTAAACGAAACTCAGCCGAAGCTTGGTATTCTTTGACAGGCCGGACTACTGTTGATAGGAAGGACGACTTATTGGACATTAAGCCACTTACTGCGCGCTCATCAACCATTCGTCGTTGCACGTTCCTTATGCAGACTACTACCTTAAGTATGTGATGGGGGACGGTAATTAGGCGCCCCCCATCACATACTTAAAGTAGGTTCGTAAGCATATGATATCGTGGGAGAGGAAGTTAGCCCGAAGGCTAACCACTCGGCCACGGCCGCTTTTAACATGTTGAAAATAGATGGAATAACGCAGCATATAAATGATCATCTTTATTCGATCCTTGCCTGAGGACAATGAGCTTTGCCTTCCCTTTTTGCAGTGTTGCTGGAGGCCATGCAGAGCATTGCGACAGTCTCTGTGTTGTTACTTCCTCCCTGCAGAGTGTTAGTCTGTATTGGTCGCCGCTGCCGCGATTGATTGTGCCGCTCGAGTCATTGGCTTTTCTGCTTTCACGCGACCATACGTGGGGACGTTCACATCTGCAACATTGCGCATTTGCACACCCTGCACAACTCAGCTCCCGATTATCTTCTATCACGTCAAGCTTTGATCATCTTTCTGTCATATATCACTCGGCGTTGCACATACATTTAACAACCTCAAGCTCAAGTATAGCAGACCAGCATGTCGGCGTCGGCAGCCACCACCACCCTGTCGCGGTCATTTGAGAATGCCGCACCTCAAACGCCATCTCAAGTGGCAATCAAGATGGAAGACAGTCCTGGCCTACCTTCGCACAATCGCTTCCGCAGCGTCGTCAGATCCTATCTACCAGGTCGACCAGATCTTGCCGCGAACAGCTCTCCGATCGCGTCCTCTACGCCGAGCGCATCGAGCCCTAAACCCGCGACTCCTCCAAGCGCCTTCATCAAGCAAGAACAGAGAATGACGCCCAATACCAGCTCGGACGACACGATCTCAAGTCTCGGCGATGCGCTTCAGCAGGACGCGACTGACGTGCCAACAAAACCTGCCCACATCACCCACCTCACTGAGGAAGAGTATCGCCAGCGTGTCGGACAGATTAATATGACGCGTGACTGGCTCAAGGCATCAATGCAGAAGTCCTTGGTCTTGACGCGTGAATTGGCAGCAGGAAGGCGAAAGCAAGATATCGTGAGGCAGCCACCTGTTGTGAAGAACAAAGACCCGCAGAAGTTGGCGCAAGTGATCGAGGAGGCGCAGAACTACTTGAGGGGACTGAGCATTGACATAGATCGTCAAGTCATCGAAGAAGCAGACAGCCTGGATGGCAAGAACGGAGCGGGTGTCTCGGGACACAAGAGGACTGCTTCTGCGGCATCCAAGCTCGCTTTAAATGGAGCAAGTTTTGAGCCTGTCATGGCCATACTCGATGAGGCGGCTGCCATGGCTGCGCGGATGCGAAACGTGGCAGAGCAGTGAGTGTCGAAGACGGAGGACATGTCATGTTGCTATAAAGTGGCGAGTTTGTCCTTGCGATATCTCATCGGAGGTGCGCATACACCACAAGCATGCCGTACACGGTGCCTCTGATGGAATCTGTGAAGAATCTGTGAAGATATCGTCGTTCACAGTGAAAATGTTTCAGAATGTTTGAAGCATGAAGTTGGCGAAAAGTGGCGCAGAAATTCAGGGTTTGAATGGCATTTACATGGGACGCGCGCTATTGGTCGTGCCTCTCTCTCACAGCTCAGCAGATTGCCTGGCATGCCAACATTGCCAACTCACGTCAGATAGTCGACTGTAACATTAAAAGCACTGCAGACCCAGAGATTAGACACTCATCTTGTGAATTTCATCGTTGTGACTATACTCCTACCGTGCACTCTACAAACATTCAACAATCATGTCAACACAAACAAAACAGATGAACGAGAAGAAGTCTGATACGCCAGGCGTAGTCGAGGCCGCACAGGATGCTGTTGAGAAAGGTGTATACATAGTTATTTGACACGACCTTCCCTTATCGCTTCCTCAATCTCCCCTTGCCACATCTCATATCATGTGTGACCGCATCTACCACCACTACTACTACATATCATTACACACATCACCTCGTCTAACCCATGCCAGGCGTCTCCTGCCTCCAGAACATCGTCTTCGGTACCGGTGCTGTGCCGTCCTCCACCGAGAGCTCCTCAAGTTCGACGTCAGTACCTGCAGACCCGCGGCTGCAAAATGCTCCAGCTGGCAGCATAGAGGATGCCCTGCGTGATCAGTCTCGCAGCATGCCGCCGAAGGAACTGCTGGAGGAGGCGAATGTGGCGAAGCGGGAACAGGAGCGAGGGGAGACGGATGGGGAGACGCCGAAGATCGAGTGAGGTGGTAGTCGACCCGGGTATTTTGGTGTTAATGGCAGGCAACAGCACGAGGTCGAGACGAGGAATGGGAGGGGAAAGGCTCGAGGGAGGATATGCCTTGAGGGGGGAATGGAGTATGCAACGTGCACCACTGCATGGTACATGGGCACAACTTGAGCGGCACTTTACTGGTACTTTGGCTCCAAGTAGCTCAAGAAGCACGGAAAGCTATCTGTATGACTTCGGTAGCTCTGAGCCTGTATGCCTTGACCATACACGCATTTGCGATCCGTGTGTGTCTAATCGGGTAAGATGTGTCTCCTCCGCCACAAGCGCATTCTCTCCCCACAGGCCGACCATCTTACCGACCCTGTGGCATCTCTCCATCGAGTATGAAGTCCCAGCTTGGCCAGACCGGCAAGCAATACCACCTCCGCCGTAGATCACTCGAACAGTCGACTGCGGGCATGGTTCCAGGAGACAGGAGCCCGCAAGATAGGCCCCCTATAGGCATGCTCCCAAGGTGAATTTCCTCCATATCCCTTCGGTATGCTGACACAAATCATCGCAGACTGTGATATTTGACTGTGGCTCACTCTCTCTGCGCCGTAGACTTCAGACGCATCGGCCCGGGAGCGTACACGTCGGCATATTCAGACAGACGAGAGTGTTGTTCAGCTCAGGGTTATCCTATATCGCCTTCAGAACCAGCCAGCCTCCTTCGCCTTCTCCTTCTTCCGTGCGTCAATCTTGGATAATGTCAGTAGTGTCAAGTGACGCTCCGAAGACTGGAGGTCCTACCCATGCTTTCTTGCAGTCCCTGTATGCCCTGTTGACGATAACAATCAGTCAAACATCGCAACATAATCTTGTAGTAGTAGATGAAGAGTCGTGACGTACTGGAAGTAGTCGTTGCACAGATCTTTCTGATTGGGATTCCTGTGCAGACATTTTATGCTCTTATTCGCTGCTTCTTGACAGGGGTCAAAGTGTTTTGAGTAGTCCTTTCTGTAGCATGGATCAATTCGTCAGACATGGACTGTGTTCGCGCAGAGAAGCTAGTGGCGCAACTTGCGACAAGCCTGGATTTGATGACGAGACTGGACTGACCCTTCAAACCGGTTGGCTGTCGACTTGACCAAGGTGAGCTGGAATCCGAGCCTGAAGACATTGCTGTGCGGAGTAGAAACTAGTCGGCGTAGTAAGCCTCAATGAAGCACGCTCTACTCTACTCTACATCGGACTTCAAGCAACCGCCTCGCCTAAACGCCGGAGCCCTGCCAGGCGAGAGTGGTTCTCCAAGGTCCACTAGAAGTGCGGGGGAAGCATTCCTGTACCAAGGTACTGTTCCAGACTTGCTCAGCCGCGCTGAAGAATGTCGCAGACCCCATTCTCCTTTGTGTAGCGAGCCTGCTGCTGTTCACATCTTCTGTGGCGTGGCAGTTCGTCACGTCGTCTGGTCTTCGTCGTCCAGACTTACAGCATGGCGCTGGGCATACTGGAAGTGCGCTCATCAAGGTCAGTTCCAGGTGAGTAAGCTCCGCTCAGAATGCTCCACTTAGATACAACAGACTTTCTGATTATCTCATCTCATTTCATCCATACAGGAACGGTCACCATCCTCGAAGATACAGCAACAAGGATCACGAGCCCAGCGGATAGAGATCCTAGCCTTAGATATGACAAGACTGGCGAGATCCTCCTCGTCCCACAACCCAGCAATGATCCGAACGAGTGAGTCGCAAAACATGAGACAAGATGAGAGGTATAGTACAGACATGAGTCGGTTCTAATCATCATTTTCGCAACAGTCCGCTGAATTGGCCAATATGGCGACGGGACCTGTAAGTTTTGACTACCACACTGCTTGGTCACATCCCATGCTGAAGCCGGACCAAGCATTCTATTCATCATATCCCTAGCTGCGATTATCGCCACCACACTTTCACCCATCCTCGCCGCTGACTCTCTGTTGATCGCATTCCACTTCGAGCTCAACTTCACCAAGATTGCACTACTCACAGGCTACCACCTTCTTGGCGTAGGCATCGGTGGGGTATTCTTCGTCCCGAGCGCAAGAGTATGGGGAAAGAGACATCTATACTTGCTGGGGACTCTGTTGGTCTGCATTAGTAGTGTGTGGGCAGGAGCCAGCCAGCACAGCTACACGAGTCTACTATGGGCACGCATAGTACAAGGGATAGCATTGGTAAGCGGATGCTATCCGTCGAGGATGGCTTCTACCAGGGCACTAACATGACATCTTCAGGCACCTTTCGAAGCCCTCGTTTCTGCATCTGTGGGTGATCTTTACTACGTCCACGAGCGTGGTGCTAGAATGGCAATGTCCACCATGGCCGTCTTCGGATCAGCATTCTTCACACCAATTGTGGTTGGTAAGATGGCAGACACGATGTATGTTGAGTCAAGCATCAACCTCATTCAGATGTGTGCTAATGCTTATACTAGTGGCTGGGAATGGTCTTTCTATTTCATCGCCATCTTCTCCGGCATTCTATTTCCCATCATGTTCTTCTTCTGCCCAGAAACAGCATTCGTGCGGAGTGCATCGCTGAACACAGACATCACTGGCACAACCGCCGTCAAATCCGAAGGTACATCGCACTATGCAAACAATTCTACCTCCGACAACTATGTCCTCAACCACACGGAAGCCAAGCAGCCTCACACAGCGACAACCGCATCATCAACCACATCCCCCACAACATCCAGTCCCGCACGAACCAGCTACCTCTCCACTCTGTCCCCCTTCTCGGGCCGCAAAACACACGACTCCTTCCTCCACCTCTTCCTTCGCCCCTTTCCCCTCTTCCTGCACCCTTCCGTCCTCTGGGCCTGCCTGACCCAAGGCACTCTAATCGGCTGGACCGTCCTGATAGGAATCGTCCTGGCTGCCATCTTCCTCGCCCCACCGCTCTACTTCACCGCCACAAAAGTAGGGTACATGTACACGTCCGCCTTCATCGGCGCCCTCCTCGGCTTCATCTTCTGTGGCGCCCTGTCGGACTGGAGTGCCCGTGCCCTGATGCGCCGCAACAAAGGCGTCTACGAGCCCGAATTTCGCATCGTCCTCGTCATCCCCCAAATCATCGCCGGCTGCGGCGGCCTCTTCGCCTTCGGCTTCACAGCCGACAACACATACCGCTACGGCTGGCTCGGTCCCTGCGTCTCCTTTGCCTTCGTGACCTTCGGCATGGTCTGCGGCGCCGTGGCCAGCTCGCTGTATCTGGTCGATGCGCACCGGGAGATTGCGGTGGAGACGTTTACGTGTCTGATGATTTTCAAGAATGTGTTCAGTTTTGCGCTGACGTTTAGGGGGTATGATTGGTTGGTGGATACG
>Ga0058702_10000778_pt1 | contig 12597 bp, 12 predicted proteins | sample AgamicOrSfe_FD_83781 | JGI IMG/M metagenome (GOLD analysis project Ga0058702, IMG submission 83781) | Agave microbial communities from Guanajuato, Mexico - Or.Sf.e | ecosystem: Host-associated > Plants > Phyllosphere > Phylloplane/Leaf | place: Guanajuato, Mexico | collected 2012-05-30
CTGCCGTGTTGATGCTGTAAAGCTGTGGTGTTATGATGTAGGTCGGTTGGCTGTCGAGAGTATTGCAAGATATGCTCGTAAGTGTAGATACTTCAGGATTTGGAGAGGAGGATATGTGAGAGAAGAGAAAGAAGAGAAAGAGACAGAGAGAAGCGCAAAAGCTGCGAGTATATATAGAAAGAAGACCATCACAAGAGTATGAAGTATTTCACTGTTCTGAGCGGTCCAGGTTACCTAGGAGATTCCGAATCTTCTGAGTAAACTTTGAGTAGTACCAAGTATGACAAAGCAGCATTTGGCAGGGGGCCGGCGGTAGTTCCATGAACATGGTTCGTCAGACAAGGTCTACGAGCATTCACACCACGGCATTCCTCAAAGACGTTCTCCCAGTGGAGATGGTGTGACAGGTTGCGATATGAGGGTCAGCGATATAAAATTGATCAAAGGCTTATGTAGATACGTACCGTACTTTCGATACCAACGTACTTACTTGCAAATTAAAGGCAGCAGAAGAATGGTTCGAATATGACACTTACAGAGAGATACGAATGCTGACTGTTGAGGTCCACGGTCATGGAAAATTCTTGGCTTGTTTGTCTTCATAGTAGTATGTAACTATGCGTATTATGTGCACGCTGGCACCGTGAATCGAGACGTTACAAGTGCATTGCTACTCGCCACCTGTACTTACCTAGCGTAGCAGTATCGCAATGCCATGGGATGTCCCGCCACAATTCGCCGGATATATTCAAAGTGACCATAATCGCAACTCTCCTCACCGCCCCGAGATAAGACTGTGGCAATGATTGATCGCACAGCTATTCCCGGTGCTAGCACCAGCCCACAACGCCTGTCCTTCACTTCAGCCTCGAAATGCGACCAGAGCGTCGACGATGCTACACTTCGTCGCATAACCCAAGCGAACCCCGCTCAAGCAAAGAAGCTTGAAAGTGCCGGGAGTAACAACCTGCGAGTTCGTTAGCATTCGATTGGACACAGCATACACCCATCGTGTCAGGACTAAGTTCTCACCCAACAGCGAAAGCGCCACCAAGACCCAGCAACGCACGTCCTCTGACCTTCTCCCTCCTGTACTCCTCAGCCGGTACCATGACTCTGACGCGCTTGGCCGGTCGATGCTCGCGCTGCGCCGCCTTGCGCTCTTCATCGTTGACACCGGCAACAGCCTCGGCCTCATCAGCTGCGGAGATGTCGACGACTTCCTCGACAATCTCTTCCGGGCCTTCGAGGTCTTCTTCGTACTCGTCGCGGCTGCGCTTGTTGGATTTGGCCGGAGCAGGAAGAGATTGTGACGAGGGTTTGGGCTGGGAGTGCGGCTTGGACTGTGCATTCGACTTTGATTGCGATGCCGACTGCGATTGTGGTTGCGATGCCGACTGAGATTGTGTCTTCGATTTTGACTTTGACGGAGACTGTGATTGATGCAACTCTGCTGGAGACTTGCGCTTGTGTCCAGGCTGTAGAGCAGGCAAAGTACCATCGGCTTCTGCGCGGTCGAGGTCTTCCCTGTTCCTCCGTAGTTGTTCTTCTGCGGACTCTTTAGCAGACAAACCACCCTGAGCCTTCACACGCTCGAGATCCTTCATGTTCTGCAGAAGATCCTTTGCAATTTCGACAACGCCCTCGGTATCATGCGGAAGTTCGAGATCTGGCGAGTTGGCCGGCATCTCGACCTTGACCGTTGTGTGTGTGGTCTGAATTTCGCCATCGTCGTCGACCTTCGAGTCCACAATGACGCGCACAGTGTCTTCGGGTAACGGATCAGTGGTCTCAGCAAGTGATTGCGACGCATCGACATCGGCATCACCAATATGTTGTGGGGTCGCGTCGCGCTCGTCGTTCGAGTCCGCGACAGAATCAAGCTGCGACGAAGGCGTCACGCCGCGCTCTTTCATCGCATTGCTTGCCGCGCTCTTCTTGTGTCGCTTCTTGTGCGGAATCGCCTTCGGTCGCGCTTCGATGGCCGCATCTCGCGCAGCCTTTGATGAGCTCTTGACTGGAGATCCAGATCGAGTTTCGCGCGGAATGCTGACTTCGCGACTATCCTGGCGCTGCTTGCGTGTAGACATACTGTGTTGCGGCTGTGGTTTGGTGAAATGCGGTGGTGAAGAGATTGGTTCTTGAGTAGTGGTCGACTGATGGACGACTTCTTCTTCGCTGAGCAGTGCTTCTATCCAAGCTGTGATTTTGTAGTCTTTGGCAAGTGCGATGGCAACCTAGCAATTGATTATGTCAGTATGACAGCGACGCGATGCGTGGTAGCGATAGTGACCAATGGTCTTGATGATGATGATTGATGTCGTGATGTCGAGGACAGATGAAAAGAATGGATGGAGTGGCTGGGACTATACCTCCGGAGTAATCTGCGAAAGACCGTCATCAGTACCAACTTTACGCGACATAGCAACAGTTTACAGTAGTACTCCCAAAGACATAAGTCTGAGCAGAATCCTTACAGCACTTGCTCTAGCATTTTTCTAGACTCAATGTCCTGTGAGTGTAGCTCCAACTTACCCATATATTTCCTGCAACCTCCATTCGATCTGTGTCTGGCAATGCCTTGATGTAGTGTCTTTCCGATTCACCCTCTTCTTTTGTCGCCCAAGGAAAAGCAGCCTGGATTTCCCAAAAATGTTAGGTTCGACATCCGACCAAGTAACAGGAAAAGCTCATCTGAGTAAGGTTTACCTTGAACATGCCTGTCCCGCTGACAAAACCATCCGAGCTTCGTCTCTATAGTAATGCGGTGCGCAGTCAGCTCCTTCTCTTTTGCTCTCGTGGCTATGCGCAGCAGCAGTCGCTTACCATGAGGAAGTAAGATTCAGGTATCGGAACAGTTGCGCCAGCTGGGAAGATGCCAGACCCGTCGAGCGCTTTTGGTAGAGGAACCCGGAGATGCACATAGTCGAATTTGCCTAGATTGGTTGGTTTTGTCGCATTGCTCGTTCCTACGAGGCTGGCGCGGACTTGAAGATCTGTCTGGCCTAGTCGGCGGCGCTCGATGAGGATCTCGGCTGAGCTGGTATTAGGTTTGAGTAGAAGATTTTGATGCGCCATGACATACCAAGAGGTGTATGCTCCTCTTCCAAGAGCGGATTATGATGGCTGGGCAGTGGAAGCTTGCGACGGACCATGTTAAAGCAGTAGATGTACAGAGACAGCGGTATGAACAGTGAGATGTATGATGCAAGAGCTATGCAGCTGTAGAGGGTGTTATGTACAGCGAAGTTTGAGATCGTGAATTGTGAATCGCGATATGAAAGTTATGGCTTGACGCGGAGGTACATGACAGCGGCAGTCGTACGTCACTTTTCTGCCAGAATCTGGGGCAGGGCAGGACTTCCATGCAATCTGTTTAATGCTTACATGTAATCCTTTGTGTTCCCAAAGAGAGAGCACAAGATAGCAACAGGGGACAGTACTGAAGCTCTACACACTCGCAGATGAGATCAGACATTAGTTTCTTCCTCGCTCGTGTTGTATGGAGCGTATGAGCGAATCGCCCAAACAAGTCCATGTGTTTCATCGTCAAAACGGCTGGTTCCTGCTGATCATCATCACATCTCCTTGATCTCTTGCCTCTTCTTCCTCTTCGTACAAAACAACATCATACCCACCACGTCGATAGTGCAAACGCGTAATCTGTCGATATACTACCTGCAATCAAACAACCCAAGTATCACTGCCTCTGGTCATTGCGTGCCCTCATCTGATTCATCCCAACCCCCAAATCACCTCCGGAATGGCCGACATTTCCAAAGACGAGCTCCAGGTTGAGCAGACTGAGGGCTTCAAGGTCTCAGAGTCGAAGACGATTGACGAATATCAGAAATTAGGTGAGTTGACGCCTCTTCGCATCATCAGCAGCAGCATATGCTAGTCATTCCTCTTTCTCTCTTTCCACGCCTCAACCCAATAACTGACCTCACCCTCTACCCCAACGCAGACGCCGAAGACGAATCCCTCCGTAAATGGAAAGCCTCCCTAGGCATCGGCGCCGGCACGCCCCTCGCTGTCGACCCCTCCGACAAGCGCCGCGTCGTCATGATCTCTCTCGGTCTCGAAGTCAAAGACAGAGCAGACATCATCATCGACCTGTCCGAACCCGGTGCCGTGGAGAACCTCAAGAACAAGCCATTCACCATCAAGGAGGGTGCCGAGTTCAGGATGAAGATCTCGTTCCGCGTACAGCATCAGGTGCTGAGTGGGATGAAGTATCTGCAGGTGGTGAAGAAGATGGGCATTAGCAGCAAGGTGCAGGAGATGATTGGGAGTTATGCACCGAGTACGAAGGAGACGCCAAGTTATGAGAAGAAGTGTATGTTGTTGTTGTACTGAGGAGCGACTCAAAGGAACATACACTAACAAGTTCAATACAGTTGCCCCAGAGTCCGCGCCGTCCGGCATGCTAGCTCGAGGCCACTACAATGCTGTTTCCAAGTTCGTCGACGACGACAACACCACCCACCTAGAATTCGCATGGTCGTTCGATATCAAGAAGGATTGGTAGCGGTGTGCTGAAGACGAGGGAGGTTGGATATGTCAGTGTACGATTATGACTCACGAGACGATGAGAAGACGATGCAGGATTGTTTAGATAGAGGTTGAGGGAGGCGTATCTCCTGCCTCATTGAATGACGATGGCACTCTCATTGAGTTGCTCATGGACTCTATCTTCCGCCAATCTTCACTTCCCAATGGCACATCCCTATGATCATATTGGTTAAGGTAATGTCCGCCGCGTTCTTTGCTCTGCCATCTCCTCGTGTTCCATACCTTCCCTCCGGCCCAAACGCAGCACGTCTACGCGACGAATATGCCCAGCGAAGAGAGCCTTCACTCCTTGGCGGGAATTACCTGCTCAGCTATAGAATACCCGCAAGCATATATTCCGGTATGGACACTCTGATTGGCCATCTCACAATTCGCCAGATAAAGTAAATGGTTCGTAAAGCGTAATCATAAATAGTAGTCGTGAATCTACAAAAAGTACTCGGTCACTGCACCAGTGCCATCCTTCATGGTCTGTTGCGTCTCCATACGATGGACATCGTTCTCAGGTGCGGCCTGTAAAATGTTAGTTCAAGTTGAGCAGGAAACAAACGAGTTCAGTGAACATGCATCAAAGACATTGAATATCCGCGTCCCATCTTCACCGACTTCCAATACACTCGCCATGTTACCGCATCGGTAGCAGTAATTTGGCGCACTCCATACTGTGCTCAGCTGATCGTCATACAGAACCTGGAACCCTTCCTGACATAACTGATGCGCTCGCAGTATGTGATTCATCCCGTTCACAGCCAGAAACTTGCTCACCACTTGCGCTCCAAAGGTATATCCTGCACCTCGCGGACTCAAGCTGAACTCGTCTCTTTCCGTATCCGGATCACTCCACACCAAATCCGCCATTGGCCCTTCATGCGGAATCTCCCTGAAGCGGTCGATGATCTTGATCTGGTCTATACTGTGAATACTTGGACTCAGGCCGCCGTGGACGCAGAAGATTTGGTTGGCAATCACGACGGATAGCGTGAGGTAGTCGAACATGTCAGTGAAGTAATGCCACACAGCTGCGGACCCATATTTGCGCGCGCATTCAGTATAAAAGCCATAACTCTGCGTCACACCCCTACTCTCATGGTTTCCCCTAATCAGATGTACGCGCGTCGGCCAGCGAAGCTTCAGGCATAAGAGAAGAGATATCGTTTCCACGCTGAAGAGTCCTCGGTCGACGTAATCTCCAAGAAAGAGGTAATTTGTGTCTGGCGGAAAGCCGCCGATGCGGAATATCTCAATAAGGTCGAAGAATTGGCCGTGGATGTCGCCGACGACTGTCACGGGGGCGGCGATGTGGACGACGTTGGATTCGCGCATGAGCAGTTCTTTGGCTTTGGCGCAGAGGGCTTCGATGACGGACTCGGCAAGGAGTTCTTTCTTGTAGAGACGGGCGAGACATTCGTCGAGGTCGATGCTTGTGGGAAGGCCAGGCATGGTTGTAAGAGATCACTGTTGCCACCTATTTGGACTGAAACGAGTTGCTTTGAATAGTATCAAGGCCAACTGCTCTTTTTCAAGGTCTCAGCCAAAGCGGTGGGATTATCGACAGATGTAGGAAAGTGCTACTGTGACTTCGTGAAATCATGACGGCATCGTTGATATTGACATCTGCTTCTACACGAGCGACCAGAAGAGTTGTGTTTCAGGTTGTGTCTGCCGTGTGTCGCAGTTCGAGAAGGAGAATGTGGGGTCGCTCATGGCCTGCTTAGAAGAGGCTAGACTGCAACCTGTGTTTGTTTGCTCATTACTTCGCGCTGATTGTCTCTTCATTTTGTCTTCTTGTAAGACGTACCTCTCCTTATCTGTAAGGCGTGTGATCTCTTCGTATGTTTGCGAAAGCACTCGCGGGCAAAGAAACGTGCAGTGGTGGTCTTTCTCTTTGAGCTGAGCTACTCGGCAGACCGTGATATAGAGCACTCGCAACCTGAGCAGATCTAACTCAACCTCATCACATACCGCTGGTTATCGCTGATTCCTCCATGCGTCTGACGCAGTCGATCTGACAATCTCCACTCTCGCTCTCTTTACCCATGGCGTACTATCCACCTCCGCCTCATGGGTATGGCTGCCCTCCAGTCATTCAACACTCAGCATATCCACCTGGTCCTACCGCTTACGATCAGGGCTACTACAACCTTGCTGGATACGCAGCCCCTCCACCATCTGCTTACTCTGGTTATCCTTCCGGTCCTCCACCCAGCAAGAAGCAGAAGAACAATTCAGGTTCTGCTCACTATGCCCAGACCGCGTATCCTGCCTCGATCTCACCACCACCTCCTCCTCCAGGTCCTGGCTATGGCTACCCTTCAGCGTATCCTCAAGCTTTTTATCCTCCAGCAGCACTGAGTGTACTTCCGCCTCCTCCAGGCTGGATACCACCACCACCACCTGGCTGGACTGGCGCAGTTCCTCCTCCCCCACTATACGCGACAGCATATCCGCCAGGACCATACCCACCTCAAAGTTACCCACCTACTGAGCATCGCAGTTCTCACACTCCTCATGGAGGTTCTCACATACAAGAACAGAAACCCGCAGCAGGATTTCCACGTTCGAAGCAGTGGCACAATCCAAAGGGGCCTTATGGTCAGGCCGCGCGCGCCACATCGACGGCTGCATCAGCAACTTCACAATCCTCCCCTAAAGCTGTCCAGACACCTCGAGAACACTCTGCAGGACCAACACCTCCAACTGAAAGATCTGCATCTATCTCTCATGCTCCGCGTACAACATCACGAGGAAGTATAGCTCATACCAGAATCTCGTCTGATGACTTGCATCTGGACGATGATGACTATTTCTGCAAGGAATACGAGGATATCAATCCGGCATTGAGTCTTGGTGAAGTCGTATGGAAGTCAGGTGTGCCTGTGGGTCGAGCTATGCCTGCTTCGTGGAAGAAGGCTAAGGAGTGGTCTGACATGATCCCTCTAATCCAGATTGAGATTAAAAAAGAGCAGAGCAGGTCTCAGTATGTGACGACCAAGGAGAACGAGGAAAAGGAGTGTCGTCCCGCACGAGAAACAAAAGACTGGCCAAAGATGAAGGATGACCCGATTTTTGCTGATTTAAGCAAAGGTGGAAAGTTGATCTCACACCAGGAGGCGATGGTAAACCGTGCAAAGTCAGCTCAGCCTACGGTCGATGTTGATGCCGAAGAAGGTGAAATCGCAGGAGCCATACAATACGATTTCAGCACCTCTGAAGATTATGATGTCAAATTCGGCTCATCACCACCTGGCCACCATCCTCCACAATTCGGGCGAATCATGTCATCTCATTCGTTAATACCTAATTCTGCTGACATACCACTGCCGGGTATTGAAGACCAGGGTGAGCCTTTCTTGCCACTACCGCAAAGTGACGCACAGGACGACTTGATTGAAAGCATCATCAGAGCAGCAGAAGCAAAAGCCACCGCAAGTGTGCCCGTCAAGCGTCAATTACCTGGCCATCCTTCCACCACGCAGTCTGTGCCGCAACTGAAGGCCAACATCATCCCAGATCTCACGTTGCCGCAGAAGCCACCCCGTGGCCTCAAACGCTCAAGAAGTCGTTCGAAGAGTCCGGAGCGAAAGCTGATGAAAGCCTTGCCGAAGCCACCCGAGTTCGAGAAGGATCAGACACAGGAAGATATCCTTGCAGCGCTTGGTGTGACTGGATCACCAAAACCTGTCTACATCACGCCAGGACCTGCGTATATGGCACCACCACCAGAAGCATCTGCAGCGAGCAAGAACAGACCTCATGTTCTACCTCCACCTCCGCCTCCTCCACCTCCGCCATCACGTCTCGACTCGATTGCTGAAGATGCGGACGATGGGAATCCGTGGACAGCTGGTGCTGGTCGTGCTGCCACACCAGGCTCGGTGACAAGTCAGCATACTATGGTTGGTTCTGATTTCATGGAAGACGACACTGAAGCTACACCAAAAGCTGGCAAGAACCTGAAGAGGCAGCGTGACGAGCCCGAGGAGGTGAAGCTGGTCAAGCTGCTTCCACAGGATGGTGCCACGCCTCGTGGTAATAGGCAGAGAGCGCCACGCATTCACGAAGCTTTCTCGTGAGTGTAGTGACATGTTGTGACCTAGGATCAATGCTGACTATTATTTAGTCGCCGATGGTAATCTCGGCTCACAGACTGGAGACTATGATCTTCATCCCATTTCTTATTTCCTCTCTATCAAGTTTCTCGTACAACATTGTGCATATGCACATCCCGTCATGTCACGACGGTGCAGTGTCCGCGAAGACGTATGCAAGAAGCTGTATGCGAGCCAGTGTGGCAAGAATTCTCGTTCAGCTTAGTTATCAGGCTTGTGCAGAGGACGGTGCGATCGCTGGTGGTTTATTTGGGTAGTTTGAGTACTACTCTCTTTTATTAGTTTAATTCGGTTCCAGTGCGGTGCAGTGCTCGAAGTGAGAAACACCAAACAGACAACCAATAATCGCGTTTTCTTCGCATGCCTTTACACACTCGTGCTGTGCGTTCCTCAGATGTGACATTGTCTTCGCGGACACGAAACAAATGCTCCTTGCACGTGCATCACTACCTTATCCTACTTTTTTGCGAAATCATTACTATCGTCGTCTGTATTTCGTACGACTGACTACGCCTAAGCCCCTTCCCGCTGCTTCAGCTTGCCCTCTATAAGTATAGCTTGGAAACAATGGACCCTCCTCCAGCAAGGTAAAAGTATACCAGTTCTTGTCTGGTTATCCATGTGGCTACCTATCCAACTCACAGCAGGAACGCCATATTCAGGACCTCGTGCTTAACACTACCTCGATCCTCCGCTCGCTGTGATGACGCCAATGTCTACGAGTCCGACTGCAACCAAGCGATCGCGCATGGTATCCTGCTGAGCTAAACTGCTGAGCTCTCAGGCTAAGCCGTGACTCCTCCTAAAAAGTCGAAGACGTCATCGTTCACGATTCCCTCCCTCAACAAGCTTTGCTCCTTGACCTCTACAAGCTTTGCTCCCTGCCCTCTTTCTGCTCCTTCCGCGCACGGCGCCTCTGCCTGAAACTGGGCATCTCATTGTCGCTGGCGCTTATGAGACGACCAGGATGCGCAAGATTAAAGACCCACAGGGCAAGCAGCATCGGCAACGAGTCCAGACTGTATTGGAACGGCTCGTGGTCGGGGATAGTGCTGTTGAGACCCTGTGCGTACTCGCAGATTCGAAAGATGATTCGGACCTGGGATTGTGTTAGCTTGACGTGTAGTCTAGAGTCTGGGGCACCCTCTAAACCATAAGCAGGTGCAAAAGGTATGACTCACTGTGATGAGACCCAGGACTACCAGTACTGCACCCGAGTATCAATGTCGCTCGACGTGCACGGTCACCGTCCTGTTCCACCCGCCGCACGCCCCACAGCAAATGTATCACAAGAATGCTAATGATTATGATGAAGACCTGCTGCAGCCCGACACCACCCATGTAGATATGGACCCCTACCTTTCATGAGCTGAATGACAACTTGGTCCATTACAAAACGCCTCACCGTGCAGAGTCTGTTCGTAAGTAGAGGTCTGACCGGTCACAGATGCAGCACCATAAACTTGGACGACGAATGCACTTCAAGTTGTGATTGTTAGCCACATCATGTATGTCATTCCTGGGATAGTGCACGACTAACACTATGACAGCGTCACGAAGATGGCGCTGAGGTTCCATGCCTAACTACGCCAAGAGCTGTGGCTCGGAGTGAACCGCCGGACAGCTCGGGCCATGACCCTCGCATCGTATGTGAGGCTGGATTTGCAAGTCGGCCTGCTGTTGGCTCGTCCAACCCAATTGCCATTGTCCTGGCACATGAACGCGCAAGAATCGGAGACTACAGCAGGAGGACGTTTCGAAAGCTTCGCAGACGCTCATGCACAGCTCGAGCGAACGGCGTTCTTCTATAAGCAGATACCGTCAACTTCGATTATCGAGCGACAAGCTCGCGTCTCCGATCTCGATACCTGGTCTGAAGCTTTGAGTATCCTCATTCAACAAAAGAGCTCGACCCTTTCAGCATTAGACCTCCGAGTAATCGTCCTCCTCAAGCTCCTCGTCAGCTACGTCCACCTCAGAATCCGAGCGCCAACACTGCCCCATGATCAAGACGAGTGAGATGCGCAAATTGTACTCGGACATTGTCGAGTTTGCCTTTGTCGCTGTCTCCCATTGTCAGAGAGAGCCGACCTATGTGCCAGACCATGCAGTTGTGCCGCCACTGTTCAGCGTCATTCAGAATTGTGAAGGTGATGCAATTCGTAAGAGGGCGTACGGCCTGCTGAGCTCTGTGAACAGGCACGAGGGGCTGTTGAATAGTCGGCTGACGGCGAGAGTGGCGGAGAGATATATCCGTCTCATTGAGTCCGACAGGTCGACTAAACCACCTCCAGGAGGTAATAGGGCAGGAGCACATTGCGCATCGAGACCTCTGACGGTCAACGTTTCGATTCATGAGGAAGACAAGCAGGCTGTGGTTGGCTATAATACAGAACGATGTTGTGGTATTCGTGAAAGTTGCCTGGTAGTGAGCGTAGCTATACAGGTAAATGCATGCCCGGGACTCAACTTCTACTTTCTAATCCGTGACTTTGACATGCACGCTCTGACGTCGCACAGAAAGCGACTTCTGTAATACGTGATCTGTTCGGCACTCTCCATGCCTTTCTGATCTTGAGTTCGAGTTTGCAGAGTTGAGACTCCTTGCTGAGAACTTGGTGGTAGAGATGATACTGCAATTAAAACTTATACTCTGCTACGGCACTCTTCACAACGTTCTAGTCTTGACTTAGGTTTATTAATATTGACTCTTCTTGCATAATCTAGGTACGAGAAGCGATTCTGAAACCGTACTTCGAGGACCGTAAAGTCCTTGGGCACTCTTCACAGCTTTTTGGCCTTGAGTTTGGTGTCTCTTCTTGCTATCCAGCTGGCATGGGACACGAATAAGATTAGACTAGTACTATCAACTTCGACCACCCTTTCGGCACCCTTCATGACATTTCCCCTTTGAGTGAAATGTTTGACAATGGGTAGTTCTTAGTAAGGATCTGGTGATAGATGGTAATCTCGATATCGCTGTCGCAAAATCAATAATGTCCCTCGGCACTCTTCACATCGAGTGCCAGTGGATCCCGCTGTCCATGACAACGGCCCTAGACCCCAGACCCGTTTTGCGCAATGAAACACCACGACAAATTAAGCATTGCCATTCACTGATTCATTGTGCATATATCCATCTTTCCATCTTCAAAGACATCTTCCACTACCATCATCATCATCATCGTCGCGATATAGCTCTTATCGTACATATGACCTTATAGCCTCGTCGATACACTCGTCTACTGGATATACACAAGCATCACGAATCAACAATGGCCATGGCAACACCAATTGCGGCACATCGTCGCTCCCGCTTCGTAGAGCTTTGTTCACGGCCTTCTTCACCTTCACTGGACGTCTCCTGCGCAGCTACCGACGCAGATGTCTCAGCATGCGCCCACAACTTTACCTCATCATCAAGTCCCGACGACACAAGCACAACCAACACACTCATCGCAACAACCACAACCTCCACCACCTCCATACCGACAATCGCAACACCTCTCAGACCTCGCCCCGTCCACCGCAGCTCCCACCCCCAATTCGACATCACCCTCGAACAGGTCCTGGCTGATCACGAAGCATGGGAGCGTAAGCGGGATAAGCGCGCCAGTACAGCGTCGTGGGCCAGCTTTAGTGGGCTCTTTGCACTGGAAGATCGCAGCCAGACCGAGAGCAGGGACCAAAGCAGAAGTGGCAGAAGAGGAGATGTGCATAAGGGTCTGGCAGCAGAGACGTCAACTACGAACACGGCTTCAGCGCCGACCGTAGAAGCTCTCGCAGCGACAGCAACACCAACGACACAGCCCCGCCGTCCACCCATCTACCACTCCACCTCCAGCTTCTCATTCAGCCCCAACCCCAACCCCGCACAAAGCCACCAGCGCGCCTCCATCCGCACAGTCTCCAC
>Ga0058702_10000781_pt1 | contig 12576 bp, 13 predicted proteins | sample AgamicOrSfe_FD_83781 | JGI IMG/M metagenome (GOLD analysis project Ga0058702, IMG submission 83781) | Agave microbial communities from Guanajuato, Mexico - Or.Sf.e | ecosystem: Host-associated > Plants > Phyllosphere > Phylloplane/Leaf | place: Guanajuato, Mexico | collected 2012-05-30
ACCTTGACACCAGAACATATCATCACCAGCAGGATCGAAAGGAGCCACATCTTCATCTCTGTAAATGCCATTGTTCATTGCCACCAGGAAATTCTCTTGCTGCACTTCATTCTTCGTCTTGCCTCTCCACAGTCGTTGGTAGGTGCCTGAGAAGTGTCCATCAGCAACGCTAATAGCTCCAGTAGCATTGATCTGCGCGTACCGTCAGTCTTTCTGCCTTCTGCACGATCTGGTTGTCGACCCGCGGGCACGTAGCGGTATTTGACTTTCTCTTGGGGTGGCTCACAGTATGGTGCTTGGACAGCAGCGCCGTAGCCGAAGCCGTAGCCAGCAGCCATTCCGTATCCACCATAACCGTACTGGGAGAAGAGATGTTAGCTTGAGCTCGAAGATTCCTGCGAGTGAAGAGAATGAGAGGGAAAAGAGTAGGCACGAAGGAAAGAAGAGAAAAGGGTGACAAGAGGTTACAGACAGGATAACCAAAAGGTTGAGGGGGACCCCAGAAATTAGTAGTGCCAGAACTTGCGACACTCTCAGACCCAGGCATCGGTTGACCATCCAAGTGTGGACGACGAGAACGTTCAGGCATTGCGTGATCACGAGAGCGATGATGATGATGATGACTGGGGCGGCGACGGTGGCGTCTGACATCTTCACTTTCGTGGTCGTCATCATTGTTGTCATCGTCAGCACTGGTCGACGCTTCAGGTTTTGCAGGAGGTGTTGGGTGATGTGCAGTCGGAACTGGATGTGGTGAAGGAGTCCAGATTGATTGTGGTCCACCGAAGCCGCCCATGCCATAACCATAGCCATAGCCAGGATGACCACCCCAAAAAGCCATCGCAGGTGTGATATGTTTGGCAAGATCGAGTTGTCGAGGTCTGAAGTGATGAAAGAGATGGAGCTTTGATGAAAAGGTGAAGTTTGCAGACAACGAGACAAGAGACAGAGAGAGCAAGAACTGAAGAAAGAGACGGTAGAGCAAGGTAGCAAAAGACGCGACGTCAGCGGAGCTACCCCACCATGTCAGGTGGCGGGCAGCCGCTAGTGGGAACATGAAACGAAGGAGGGCAAACAGTGAAAATGACGATGTGAAGTAGATCTGAGAGTGCGCTTCTTTTCTTACCGGAGGAGCGACGTATTTGGGACCTTTGACGCGAAGTTTGGCAGGAGCGTAGTACACGCCACGAGCGACGCCATGGCCAGCACTGGGATAGCCGTGGCTGTAGTAGGGACGATGGTAGCTGGGATGGTAGATGCGAGGACGATCTTCGAGGTGGACGCCGGCATAGACGGGACCACCACAGCCTGGGAAGCACATTGTTGAGGCTGAGGTTGCGCTTGCGATGAGTGATCGTTGTTGTGATTGTGAAGAGATGGAGAAAGACGATGGGCGAGGTTATTGAAGTTGAGAGGAAGTTGGTGAAAAGAAGTTCTGTCTAAGTGATGGATCCCTGACTTTGGTGGCGCGTGACTACCTCATTGAAGCAAAGCGTTACAGCTCTGGAACTGCCAACAACAACAGCAACAATAGTCAAGCATGATGCTACAGCTTGCTGATGGCTACCTGACCTCTCCGCAATCAAGGTTTTCGAGGTCAAAGAATGAAAGCAAACAATCCAATGAGCACAAAAAAGGACCCCACCTCGATGCCCTTTGACGTTGTTCTACTACTGATCACGTAAACCCTCTTTCAGCTGGTGACAGGGCAAGGTGTTTATGTGTGACTCTGCCTTCTATTTGCACTCTTCTGAGATACAGCGGTACAGCGGTGTACTTCGGGAGGTGAAGTGAGAAGTGAAGTTATGTTTTCGTCTTGTGTCACATCATCTTCAGAATCCTGTGCTAAAAAGGGGCTCAGGCAGTAGAGCTACAAAATTGGCCTCAAGCCCTCAATGTCGCTGCCCATACTTCTTGCATCACTCTTCTCAAGGTAAAGCCTCGTCTCTCGCACGCGAATCATCAGCTCTTTCAAGCGAATCGTTGTCCGATACAGGCTCAAATGAGATCTCAACCTCAGCAGAGGCATTGCCTGACTCTAGCACCTCCTGAAACGCAGTCCTCAGTCGTCTTATACCATTCAAGGTCATGACTGGTATCGGATGTCAGCATGATGAAGTGGGAGTGAACAGCATATCTCGGTGACACGCTTAAGCCGATATGATGCCAGAAAAGACACTGCAATAGCAGAGGGGCTATTATCCTCAAGTCACGAGATTCTTCACAACTTTTCTTACTTTCGTGTGCATCAATCATCCACCACTCAACGCTGAACTCTATGTTTCCACCTCTGACACAGACCTCGTCAAGGCGTTCGAGGATGGTAATGACTTCCATGTTGCGAGCTACGGTCCATTGAAACCCTCGTGTGTTGTGGTCGACAGTCGCGTGCATTTCGTGCTCGACTACCAACAACATAGCCTCGGCGCCCTTAATCTGCATCTGCGTATCAACGCCGTCGCAGATAGCCAGTAATAGATGACACAGGATGCGACGCCATATCGGCAAGTTCTCTTTCTCAAGAGCTCTTCTGCACAGACTGCTCAAGATTGCAAGATCGACCGATTCGTCGTTGTCCGCTTGCGGCGGCAATGTACGCAAGTGTATCTTGTTCTTTGTCATCATGTCGTTCAGGGCTATCTCGGCGTGGAACTGATGGTGACACGATAAGTACGGCGTAACAAAGAGGTAAAGATCTTCAAGCTGACGGTTCTGCGATAGAAGTCCTGGCGTGTTTGTCTCCTGAGAAATCTGTATGCTACTCCTATGCCGATGAGTGTGGTCTCATCGTCTGCACCGGCGACGCTGCAGATCGGATGTGATGCAAATCCGGTGCGAGTGAAGAGTTGCTGAAGGTCACGGATGACAGGACAGGCGTCCTTGGTTGTGTTTTTTCCGTCCCAGAGCTCGTCCCAGAGGGCTGCCATGATGTGATGAGGTGATTGACTGCTGTGATTTGACGTGGTCTGACGAATGCTGTGGTGGTCGTGGAGGCGAGAAACGAGCGATGTGGGTATTTTATAGTACAGTGATGATGATGCTCGTCGAATAATATATGTTAAGTTGTGAATGAGAGAAGTACAATGTGAAGTAACTGTATGTGGATGATGCTTGATGTTTCGTTCTGTCGCTCTAAGGCTCCTGCCTTCTCTGCGCACCTTCCATCCACATCGCGGCACTCATGTGAAGACTCACAAAGCGACCTCTGGATTAGCCCGCACGACCTTGGTTTGCTTACACAGGGACAAATCGAGTGCAGGAATATGTCACGTGAGCGGCAGGCAATGACTTTGTTCTTCTCGACATTCAACATCTCGCCAAGACGGCGAATGACTTGGCATCTTCAGATTCTGCTTCTGTTGTCTTCGCACTGAAATCTATTCCAATCCAAGCAGAACACCACGGTGCTTTGATATCTTCTTTAGGACAGCTTACAGATTAGTCCACAATTGGCTCTACTTCATGATCTGCACATCGGCAAGCCTCGGTCAGATTCACGTCATACATTTTGAAACGTTTCTGTGTCATGATGATTAATTACAATTTTGCCCGGTCTCGTCTCGTATATGAGATTAGGTCACAACTACAATTTACTACATTTGGCACCTCGACACCCTATTCCTTTCACATCGCTAGTACTATACCACTGCTCTTGTCTTTAGTGCGTGCTCGTACATTGACCCGTGTAACGTTACTCGATTTACAGAAGAAACATATCATTTTGCAACCTATCGATCGCCGCGAATCAGAGGCTATTGGCTCTTGAGCCCAAACCTACACAATTGTAGAGCATGAACAACACTCCTATTCACCGCGAGCCTACTTCTGAGGAGAAACCCGAGAACAATACGAACCCTCCAACCTACCTTGGTGGCGATGGTGGCGGAGATGAGCGAGCACACTTGATGGATGGCTTCGGCTTGACAGGACAGACCAAGCTTCAGCGATTCACGAATCGTCTCGAAGCCCTTGCTGGTATAGAAGCCAGAGGTATCCAGAGAGTGCCACCCGAGCAGAAATCTGGCCGAGCAACTTTCTCAGATTACCTTCAAGTGTTTCTGGTCTGGTTCTCTGCGGATCTGACTGCGAATAACATCGCACTGGGCTTGCTGGCTCCAGTGTATGGACTTGGTCTGACAGATGCCGCAATCGTCGGCACATTTGGGTCAATGACCGGATCTGCCATAACAGGCTATATTTCGTCGTTTGGCCCACCTTCAGGTAACAGAACCCTAGTATTTGCACGCTATACTATGGGATACTGGCCATCGAGAATACCCGTTGTGCTCAATATTGTCGTCATGCTTGGCTACGGTCTATTAGACTGTCTGCTTGCAGGACAGATCCTCTCGGCAGTGTCACCAAATGGCTCATTGTCTATCATTGTTGGGACGATCATTGCGGCGGTTATCAGTCTGGTCATTACCGGGTTTGGTATCAAGCTGTTCCATATCTATGAGCGCTATGCTCTCATTCCGCAAGTCTGCATGTTTTTCGTTCTCATTGGCGTGGCAGGACCAGGGTATGTTACGCTGAATACCGAAATTCGTTACACATCACTGACATAGTCATAGCTTTAACGCAGGAGCGCAGTCTACCGGCACATCAGCAGAGATACTGTCCGCAGACAAGCTTTCATTCTTTTTCCTCTCAATGTCTGCACCCATCGCATGGTCAGGCTCATCTTGCGACTTCTTCGTCTACTTTCCCACCTCAAGCTCTCGTTTCTATGTTGCCCTCTGCACGACATTGGGCCTTGGTCTTGCCACTGTCTTTGCACTTCTACTTGGAGTTGGACTGTCAGAGGGCACACTCACGAATCCTGCCTGGGCAGCTGCGAATGAGATCTCTGCTGGCGCTCTCATTGCCGAAGCATTCACCCCACTCGGTGCCTTTGGAAAGTTCTGCGCTGTGATTCTCGCTCTCGGCCAGATTTCAAACAACATTCCCGGCACATACTCTGCTGCGCTCGGCTTTCAAATGCTGGGCAGATGGTTCCTAGCCGTACCACGACTGTTTTGGACAGTCTTTGGTGTGGTCATTTATACTGTACTTGCCTGCGTTGGTCGAAACAACTTCTACGACATCTTCGAGGACTTCCTCGCGCTCATGGGATATTGGGCGATAATGTTCTTCGTGTTAGTATTGGAGGAGGAGGTACTCTTCCGGCGTAGAAGAGGAGGGTACAATTGGGAAGCTTGGAACAATCAGAAGAAGCTGCCAATCGGACTTGCTGCATTGACGGCGTTCCTCATCGGCTGGGTTGGCGCAGTCATGGGAATGTACCAGAACTACTACACTGGTTTGTCACACTATGTGAGAGTGATCACTCCTCACTAACATCACTTCAGGTCCCATTGGGAAATTGGTGGGAGATGGAGCAGATTTAGGACTACCTTTAGCATTTGGTATGTTGACTTGTCTCCTTACATATGATCTTGCTAACGTTGTCACAGGTTTTGCAGGTCTTGTGTTTCCACCATTGAGATGGCTTGAGCTGAAGTATATTGGACGATGAGTGGAACAGTCCGAAGGCAAAGCACCTGTATTTCACGAAGTTACGAATAATATAGATTAAATCGCTGTCCATGCGATTTGACATATCTCAAGAACATAGCATAGAGCTCGATAACTGTCTATTGCACCTCCGGTTCCATGCCCTTGCTTCCGCGAGCCTTTCCTCCAGGTTGATGTCTTTTCGTCGTTCTTGGCAGGCTTAAACGATATCCCCAGACAGGGTTCCACTTTCATTCAGCCTTGTTCACGTGCCAGATAATGGTCATACGAGAGTACGCATCAACAAGCTGGAGGTCTCAGGATAACACCTTCTGCTTCTGCCTTTTTCCTCTTCGACGCGCGTCAAGCATTGCTCTCTTGTTCAGCTGGTCAAAAGCGGTTGCATAACGCCATTCACGATCACGATCTCATCACAACTTCAGTACTACCGCTGCTTCCTTCCGTAAACAACGCCAGACGAGCTACTCCCCCTCGTGTTCGCCTGACATGGCTGCTGCATCAAGCGCAACACCATCGTGCGTACCTTGATGATGCCTGCCATAACCGCCTACTGATCGTCGCGTAGGATCAATGTCAATGATCCTGGTCTGATCACCTTAGTGAATAAGCTGCAAGATGTGTTTACAACAGTAGGGGTACGTGATGCTTGTGTGGTTCTACAGTGGAGTGACAGCATTGATAGACTACTAGGTTCAAAATCCCATCGACTTGCCTCAGATCGCCGTGGTTGGCTCACAATCCAGTGGAAAAAGTTCAGTGTTGGAGAACATCGTAGGACGAGACTTGTAGGTTGAGAAAGCTGATTGAGGAGATAGACTGGACTGTGACTGATGCTTCACACAACAGTCTACCTCGAGGAACCGGTATCGTGACAAGACGACCGCTCATTCTACAGCTCATCAATCGCGCGGCGATGCCAAAGGCGCAAGCGAATGGGGTGTCTGAACTTTTGGAAACCACAGATAAGGAGTCGAATGTCGATGAGTGGGGAGAGTTTCTGCATATTCCGGGTCAGAAGTTCCACGATTTCAACAAGATACGCGAGGAGATTGTCAAAGAAACAGAAGCCAAGACAGGTCGCAATGGGGGCATTTCGCCAGCGCCAATCAACCTCCGCATCTATTCACCTAATGTCCTCACACTCACGCTGGTCGATTTGCCTGGGTTGACAAAAGTGCCGGTCGGTGATCAGCCGCGCGACATTGAGAAGCAGATCAAGGATATGGTCTTGAAGCAGATATCGAAACCAAATGCCATCATCCTCGCTGTCACCGCAGCAAACACCGATTTGGCCAACTCCGACGGTCTCCAGCTGGCGAGACAAGTTGACCCTGAGGGACAGAGGACAATTGGTGTTTTGACAAAGGTCGATCTGATGGACGAGGGCACGGATGTTGTTGATATCTTGGCTGGGCGCATCATTCCACTACGGCTTGGCTACGTACCTGTTGTCAACAGAGGACAAAAGGATATTGAGAACAAGAAGGCAATCGAATTCGCGCTTGAACACGAACGGCAATTCTTCGAGAACCACAAAGCATACCGGAACAAGGCAGCATACTGCGGAACACCTTATCTAGCTCGGAAACTCAATCTGGTGAGCTGGCATTTCCTTGAAGCGGCGCCGTAACATGACTGACAATTCGCAGATCCTCATGATGCATATCAAACAAACACTACCCGACATCAAAGCGCGTATCGCGCAGTCTCTACAGAAATACAGTGCCGAACTTGCACAGCTCGGAGATTCGCTCTTCGGTAATCCTGCCAACATCGTCCTCAACGTGATCACAGAGTTCTGCAACAATTATCGAAGTGTACTTGAAGGTAACAACCAGGAGCTCTCCAGTATGGAATTATCTGGAGGTGCCAGGATCAGCTTCGTCTACCATGAACTTTACTCCAGTGGTGTGAAAGCGGTCGACCCATTCGAGGTCGTCAAAGATATTGATATCCGGACGATACTGTACAACTCATCTGGTTCATCGCCCGCATTATTCGTCGGTACTGCCGCGTTTGAGGTCATTGTGAAGCAGCAGATAAAGCGGTTGGAGGAGCCCAGTCTCAAGTGTGTTGCACTTGTGTATGATGAGCTCGTCCGTATCCTTGGTCAACTCCTAGGAAGCCAATTGTTCCGAAGATATCCTCAGCTCAAGGAAAGATTCCACTTCGTCGTGGTCAACTACTTCAAGAAAGCCACGGACCCAACAAATAAGCTCGTCAAGGATCTGGTCAATATGGAGTCATGCTATATCAACACCGCACATCCAGATTTCATCAGCGGCACGAGAGTGAGTGATCTGATTGTCGGATTTTATTCGTGTCTTGCTAACTCTGTCGCAGGCAATGGCGATTGTCAATGAGCGATACATGGCACAACGGCCTGTTCAAGTTGATCCCAAAACCGGCAAACCTCTTCCTGGCTCTTCAGTACCACCACGACCGGCCACACCAACCCTTGATGGAACAGACGCAAATGGCAGCGGCTTTTTCGGTAGTTTCTTTGCCAGCAAGAACAAGAAGAAGCTTGCTCTGATGGAAGCTCCACCACCACAATTGAAGGCCAGTGGTACTCTCAGCGAAAAGGAAAGCCAGGAGGTTGAAGTCATCAGTACGTGTAAATCACTACGAACAAATTTATACCAGCTAACGCTACTTGCAGAACTTCTCATCACATCCTACTACCGCATCGTACAACGCACATTGATCGACATGGTGCCGAAAGCTATCATGTTGAACTTGGTGCAACTCACAAAGGACGAGATGCAGCGCGAGTTGCTGGAGCAGCTGTACCGGACGAACGAACTTGACGACCTGCTGAAGGAGAGTGACTACACGATCAAGAGGAGAAAGGAATGTCAACAGATGGTGGAGAGTTTGGGCAGAGCACAGGAGATTGTCAGTCAAGTACAGTAAGCTGGAGGTGACAGTCTTGTTCTGTCGGATTAACGGAGGGAGTTATGCTGGAGGAGGACTGACTCTACGAGTGAACGATTGTTTTGTGACATGCGTACTGGCATTTAATTTTGCCAGCACAGTAGATAGATTTTGATGTAGAGAACGTCATGACGAGTAATTAATATCTGTCGTCTACCCGACGTTGACAAGTTGAACGTCGTCAAGCCCTACGGGTTGCACCTCGTCACCTCGCGAGCCCTTCCTACCCTGCTGACAAGCTGAAACGCTGTTTCACAATCCGCAATTCCAGAAAGTGTTTCACGTCTCATCACGCGCAACTGCAGCCTACACTATCAACAGCTTTAATTGATTCATCACGAATGTTGCCGCCGCTCGATACAACAGCAATATGACGAACGGATCGGTCTGGAACCCCGACAACATCAAAGATGTCGCCGAATCCGTAGGCATATCCGCGCTCAGCAACGAAGTCGTCGACCACCTCACACGCGATGTCGAGTTCCGGATAGCACAGGTGCTAGAGGAAGCCCTCAAATTTATGCGCCACTCAAAAAGGACCACCCTCTTGACACAAGACATATCTCAAGCACTACGCGTCCTCGACGTGGAACCTCTCTATGGGTACGAAACAGCACGACCTCTCAAGTTTGGCGAAGCCTCCATTGGATCTGGCCAACCGCTGTTCTATCTCGAGGATGAAGAGGTGGATTTTGAGAAGCTCATTAACGCGCCCTTGCCGAAAGTGCCACGAGAAATCACATTCACAGCACATTGGCTCGCTGTCGAGGGCGTGCAGCCGACGATACCACAGAATCCCACGCCTGCAGACTCGTCGCGGACTACGGAGCTCTTGCCTAAAGGGCCTGGCGCGAATCCAAACTTGGCAGCGACATCTGGTGCAGACAATCTCAGCGTCAAACCACTTGTTAAGCATATCCTGTCGAAAGAGCTACAGCTATATTTCGAGCACGTTTGCGCCGCTGTGCTCGACGAGCAGAATGAGGAATACCGTGTTGCGGCGTTGGGCTCTCTCCGCGCAGATCCAGGACTACATCAGCTGGTGCCGTACTTTGTGCAGTTTGTCGCTGAGAAAGTCACGCATAACCTGAAGAACCTGTTCGTGCTGTCACAGATGCTATATCTGGTCTCGGCGCTGCTACATAACACGAATCTACACATCGCCCCCTACGTGGCGTCACTAGTCGCGCCCGTCCTGACATGTCTCATCGGCAAGAGATTAGGCCCCTCGGCGCCTGCAACCAGTGACTCTTCCTCTCTCCCAGCACATTACCAACTCCGCGACCTCGCCTCCTCTCTCCTCCTCCAACTCACACGTCCAGATCTTACATCCGCAACACCGACGCTGAAGCCCCGTCTGGCGCGCACTCTCCTCAAAACCATGCTTTCCGAATCACCTCAACCGCTGGGCTCCTACTACGGTGCCATTATCGGCCTGAATACGATCGCTGGCGCCGATGGAGTGCGCGTGCTTGTACTGCCGAATGTGCATGCATTGGATGACTTCTTAAAGCAAGCGGCAGCGGAGGAAGCGAAGAAACGGGAGGTCGATGCTGTGGTGGATGCGGTTGTGAGAGGGCTGGAGATGCTGGAGCAAGATGCAGTTGGCCTTGGCCGAGGGTCTGTCGAGGACGGGATGGAGGTGGAGATTGATGAGGCAGAGGCGAAGAGTGTGTTGGAGAAGCTAGGAGAGATTGTTGGGAGTAAGGTTGTCGCGTTTGGGAGGAGAAGGCTGGTACAGGCGGTCCTTGCGCAGGATTTGGATCTGTGACAGAGGGCCCGGAAAGTGGGTATAGGACGGCGAAAAGCAGATGATGACAGGCGTGGCATGGCGTTGCAAGCTGGAACGGCATGATACGGTACGGTAGGATACCCTCGGGCGCATATTGACTGGTATGATGAATAGGTAAGATTCGCAATTCGTGAGCAAGCAAAACCGCAAGAATGGACTGCGAACATTAGGTAGCAAGGTATCGGGTATTTTACAGCTCGCACGAAGTCTTTCCACTTCCCAAACCACTTTCGACCTTCACCATTAGTTAGCGCAGACCTCAAAGTTCGCGCAAACCTCGAATGTTCGCGCAAACCTCTCTCTACTAATAATGAGTTCGCGCAGACCTCATCGTCAGCACCCCTTTTGCATGATTCTCCCTAATTTCGGCCCATTATTCTCCTTTCCTCTTACTCATGCTCCCCCCTCTCATATTCCTTAACACTCACTTCCATCCCTTTCTCCGCCACCCTCTCAACCCTCCTCTTCGCCTTCCTATCATGCCTCCTCTCCACCATCTCCCTCCAAGCATCCTCGCCTGTCCCGGTTGTACAGAAGACACAGTATTTGGAGTAGAGGTATCAGTGTGCGCACAAACCAGAGGAGGTTCCTTGGTTCGCGCGAACCTGTCGATTGAAGGGGCCGGGCACGTGACTAGGTTTGCGCAAACCTCTTGGTACGCACGAACTCTCCAGGTTAGGCAGTCGGTATGGTTCAAAGCAGAGACGCATTCTCACATGAGTTTCAGGCCATGACAAGACGTATGAAGCAGGACTGCAGGACGTGTAGAGCGGACAACCTATATAGTCAAGGAGGCTTGCGTGAACCTTTACAGTCTTTGGTCAGCACGAACCTCAAAAGTTAGCGCAAACCTCAAGAGTTCGTGCGAACCTCAAAAGTTAGCGCAAACCTGAAAAGTTCGCGCGAACCTCAGAAGTTAGCGCGAACCTCAGAAGTTAGCAAGTTCGCGCGAACCTCCCCCTTTATGAAAAAGTTCGCGCGAACCTCAAAAGTTAGCGCGAACCTCAAAAGTTCGCGCAAACCTCCCCCTTGATGAAAAAGTTAGCGCGAACCTCAAAAGTTAGCGCTAACCTCAAAAGTTAGCGCAAACCTCAAAAAGTTCGCGCGAACCTCAGAAGTTCGCGCGAACCTCAGAAGTTAGCAAGTTCGCGCGAACCTCAGAAGTTAGCAAGTTCGCGCGAACCTCCCCCTTTATGAAAAAGTTCGCGCGAACCTCAAAAGTTAGCGCGAACCTCAAAAGTTAGCGCAAACCCGCCCCTTTATCAAAAAGCTCGCGCAAACCTCCCCCTTTATCAAAAGTTTCGCGCGAACCTCAAAAGTTAGCGCTAACCTTAAAAGTTCGCGCGAACCTCCACCCCCTTCATCCAAAAAAAGTTCGCGCGAACCTCAAAAGTTAGCGCTAACCTCAAAGTCAGTGCTAACTCTCTCCACTAACAAGTTTGTACAAACCTTAAAAGTTAGCGATAACTCTCTGTACTCGAAAAACTTCGCGCAGACCTCAGAGTTTGTATAAATCTCAAAGTTAGCGCAAACCTCCCCTTCATCAAAAAGTTCGCGCAAACCTCAAGGTTCATAAAAAGTTCGCGCAAAATTCAGAAGTTAGCGCAAACCTCCCGCTCCCCCTTCATCAAAAGTTCGCGCAAACCTTTAGGGTTAGTGCAAACCTCCCCCTTGATGAAAAAGTTCGCACGAACCTCAAAAATTCGCACAAACCTCCCCCCTTTATCGGAAAGTTCGCGCAAACCTCAAAAGTTCGCACAAACCTTCCCCCTTTATCGGAAAGTTCAACGCAAACCTCACAAGTTAGCGCTAACTCTCTCTACCAAAAGGTTCGCGCAAACCTCAAAAGTTAGCGCAAACCTCGTCGTACGCCTCCGTGTCCGCACCTCTCTTGCATTATTCTCCCTATTCTTCTTCTTCGTCCATCCTCTCACTCATGCTCCTCCCTCTCCGCCTGCCCGTCCTCATCACTAGCCCTCTGCTGATGCTGCCCTGGCCCCTGTCTCTCGCCCTCCCTCTCCTTCTCCTCCACCCTCTCCACCCTCCTCTTGACCTTCTTCTCATGTCTCCTCTCCACCATCTCCCGCCATCCTCTTCCCCAAATCGTGACCGCCCACGTCAGCGCAGCAGAGGCAACAAGAAACACCGAGCTGATCGTGCTGAACCAGCCGACGCCGATGGCTTCGATGGCGGGCAAGCACACGGCGGTGCCGGCACAGGCGAAGAGGTAGCGGAGGAGATAGTTGCCGGCGACGACTTCGGAGGAGCGCTTTTGCATCACGTCGAGGCAGTAGGTGTTTAGACTGTGAAGAGGAAGGGGTGGTTAGTGG
>Ga0058702_10000784_pt1 | contig 12565 bp, 11 predicted proteins | sample AgamicOrSfe_FD_83781 | JGI IMG/M metagenome (GOLD analysis project Ga0058702, IMG submission 83781) | Agave microbial communities from Guanajuato, Mexico - Or.Sf.e | ecosystem: Host-associated > Plants > Phyllosphere > Phylloplane/Leaf | place: Guanajuato, Mexico | collected 2012-05-30
CTTTACCATATTCCGACGTGGAAGCAAGCTCATGGCATATCCGCCGCAACTCGCAATGTTGATCGAGAACGAGGCACGTGCACCCGGACGTTACAGCCAAACTCCGTGTCTTGGCACATCAACTTCCATTCCATCTTTTCGTCACAAGCAAATGGAGAGGCATCGACATGGCCCAAATTTAGCCAATGATAATGTACGGTAGACTTTGGGAGCGGTACATGTGAGTACCATTACTTGCATTCGTGATGTGCACAGCTACGACGATTTCGTGGCGCGTATATGCTACGAATAAAACACCATCAGATCGTGGTAGAATATTATATTTATTGCAGTCATCAAGTGTAACTTATTTCAGGTGCTACTTGTTTGGGGCCGAAACAAGAAGTCCTCTCTTCGGTCTGCAACGTCGACATGGCTCAAACCATTAGGCACCGTACTCTCAGAGCCATCCTCGGTCATCTTCAGGGAGGACGTTTTAACCGTCCAGGTCCATCATGTTGCCGACCTCATTTGTCGCTTTGCCCTTGGTGAATTTTCGCATGAACTCTTGGAGATCTTCGATATCGCTGCTATCAGCAGGCGTTAACTCGTGTTGTTCTTGCTCAGCTTCAGAACGGGCGTCGTCATCTTCATTAGGACTGCCCATGTCCTCGTCTTCGTCCTCGTCTCCTTCTTCGACGAGGTCATCGTTTGCTGACATCGTCTGGAGAGGGTTGCGAGCAGGTATCTCATCAACTTCGTCATCTTCCGACTCATCCTCGTCTTCGTCCTCGTCTTCCACGATTGCTTCACCACCAATAGCGCTGGCGGCAAGCATAGAGTTATTGGACTCTTTGAGCCGACTGCGACCTCTTCCCACAGCTTGTGCGTACTCGTCTTGTTTTTCAGTTGTCATTCTTGGTGCAAAACCCGCTCCCTTCTCCCTCTGGAAAAGTGCTCGCTTCCACGCTCGAGCATCTCGGGTAGGAGCGCCATACAGATAGTCTGTAACGGGAATGCCGTTGACCTCCCGTAGATCCAGTTGCTCAATACGAGTGTCTGCCCAGAACCAGTTTCTCCCGCCCTGAAGTTCGATACGCTTGTCATGCGATTTTGCGTATGCACGAGCTTTGCAGAGACCTCTGATACCGAGACTGATATCGATCTGCTCGGTGCCCGACCCGTCTTGTGAAGCAGTGGCCTTGTTAATAGCAGCGAAGCTTGCGGTCGGTATTCGAGAAGGATCGACAGCTGCCAGCCACTTCTCAGCGGCTTCCGCCTCGAAACATTTTCCAGCGACCTGCCCAAATGGTACTTCCCATCGTTTGGCTGGGTCATGGAGTGGGTACCAGTCGCCATATTCGGCTAGACGTGACGGTAGTTCACCGGCGTTGGGAGACATTGGTGACTTCCTCTGACCCCAAGCTCTTGAAGGGTCTTGTGTGTAAGCCATACCTGCAAAATGAATGCACACATCGAATGTGCGATCTGCACTGTGCTTGGTGTCAATCAGAGGGTTGACCGAATCGTAGTCTGGATTGTCCAAAGAATCCAAGTGAATGAGCTTGGTCTTGATAGAAGTGACCCTCATTGCGTCGGTAATTGTCATAGCGTTCTTGTCCCCTGTAGGCAGCAAGCGGATTGTGTCTCCGACCATGATCAACTCCGAACCGAGAAAGACACCTTTGCTGAATACAGCCGCCGAGGGCCAAGTACCTTTGAAGTGGTATCGCTCGATGAGACTCAGTGAGCACATGATCTCGAGGGTGTTCGCGATTGTCGGGTGATAGTCGAGTGGCTTGAGTCCCTTGAGCAGCTCTCGGTAGAACACAAACGGGCGGAGTTGATGAAGAGGGATATAAGTGTGGCGCTTGCTCCATGGTTTGTCGTCGGAACTGACTTCCGAGATCGGCTCGATACGGTAGCCAGAGTAAGAGACTTGGTGCTCTTTTCTAGGCTCAGCAACAAGATCAGAGGCATCAACGGATTCTTGCGGTAATTGGGTGATTAGACCAGCCTCCCAGCGTATGGGCCAAGTGGGGACTTTTGCTTGGATGTCAAAACTTCGGTACATCTTGGTATCTGCGTCAAGGCCGATTCCATAGTGTGATGGAAGGTCTCTCACAAAGAGTACGATCTCACCAAGACGAGGCAGGAAATGGGGCTTGACTTTCACATCGTGTAAAAGCTGCTTCACATGGCCGCGATTGATACGCCAATCGAATGACGTTTGCTCGATGATCGGTTCGTCGACCGAGCCATCCCTTCTGAGTTTTAAGACTAGTGTACGATAGACGTCTTCGGCACCCTCTTCGTCGTTCTTGCTGCCATCAAACAGAGATCCCGACGGGCTACCGACATTTGGAGGTAGTGGTGGCAGAGCTGGTGCAACGTTAGTAATGTGTCTGGAGCATAGCTATGGTAACACTCACGGCCTTCGGTCAACGGACTGCTCGCCTTGGCGCCGTTGATTGTCGGAAATGCTCTCAAGAATGGCTGCTGGCCAGGTTTTGTGATGATTGCTGGAGCACTCGCGCCGGAGGCTGGGCGATTGGGGACTTTCTGTTGCGCGATTTGTGAGCCTTCAGCGGGCTTTGGTTGTTTAGGTGCTTGAGTCTTTGGCCCGGACTGTCTGGGCGTGTAGTTTCCTTTCTTGCATGCTCGGCAAGGACAATCGTCAAAACTGCTTCTGCTCATGAGGCGGAAAAAGTGTGGATAGAATTCCTCGACCGATCGGTAAGCATATCTGTCGTGTCCATAGAGGTAGCGATCGACGTGCGTAGGCTCTTTGGCTCGTGTCTTGCCAAACAAAGCATAACCATTTGGAAGCTGAGATAAGGTGAATTTGGATCCGGCCAGGTTCGTATCTTTGGCGTACTTGCTTGCGAGTTTTGTCAAGTATATTTGCGGATTTTCATTGCGAAGGCCTCGCTCGGGCCAGTTTCTTGAGTTGCCATCAGAGACTCCTGTGAACGGCAAGATGGTCACGTCCGGAGGCATGTCGTACGGGCCGTATGCTCCAATTTTGTGTTGTACTGATTTGACCTCGCACCTTGAGAAGAAAAGCAATGTGTGTGATTTGCAGTGAAAGTGAAAGTGATATGTTTAGGCTGCCATAAACATAGCCTTTTCACCCACATGCGGTGTCATGGACTTACGATCAGCTTGCACGACATGTCTAGCTTGACGATCGGATAGCAGCTCATAGCACCAATGAATGCTCAGTGTCGCGTTCGGTATTTGTATCGCGTGGATGGAGGTTCAAACAAGCGCGATACAGTGTTGCGCTTTGCGAGGGCGCGGAAACGCTAGGCTGATGATGGGCCGTGATTGGCCGATTGGAGTCTGCTGGGCGGGGAAGGAACGAAGGAAGCTCGCCGATCCCGCATTGGTGGGGGAAATGACACCGCCATCTGCCTATGCCCGTTTGTAGTAAGTATCGTGTGTCGCAACTTCCTCATGGCGGCTCTGACGGTGACGGCATGGCGTACTTGCACCGCTGTGGCTTGATGCAATGAACGTCCCGTTTCAGCTCACATTTATTCAGCTGACTACTAATTTTCGACTGCCTCTATGCGCCTGACAACATTCATGTTTATGCGTGACTGGTGTGATTCACATCCAGGAGTGACAAAGACTGGTACATGGTGCTAACACTCTCTGTGTTCGAACAACTTGCCAAGCCAAGACTATTCACGGTCCATTCGTGCCTCGGACAGATCAACAAGTGAAGATGAACCCATCGCCTCGTACCAGCCCCGGGCAGCTTGCGTCAGAATTCCAGCATTCTCCAAGAAGAGGCATGTCAAGTCCGGGACCTGCTAGATTATCGGTGATCGAAGAAAACCTCCCAGTACCATCGAAGAACCCAATCCGCCCTCGATGGAGCTCATCTACCATGGGAACAAAGATCTCTCGACCCCCGCGACATTCAGCCGAGCAGATGCCTCCACCATACGCTAGTTTTGACATTCAGCGAGAAGGGCACCACTCTGGACCTCTCGAGGCTAAAGACAGAAGTAAGGACATCTTCTATCGGCGGGGTGGATGGGGACGACTTATAGGAATTCTCCTTGCGGCTTTGGTTTTGGTTGCGATCGCGCTTGGTGTAGGGCTCGGGGTGGGTCTTTCCCGGCATCATCCCAGTAACACAGAACAAGATCAGGTGCCGATAGCCTCGACGGTATTCCCGATGGGCCAATACAGTTTTATCACAGCACTTGATGGAACACAGACGAATTGTACCGCCAATGCGGCGACATGGAGATGCTATCCGTATGTGGATTACGCCACTTCACCCGACGGCAGTGTGGCTACACTCAATTGGATATTGTCCAATACTTCCGCTTTTTATCCGACCAATAGCAGTACCACAACGACATCCTCCAGTGGGATCGCCGCGAATGTCACCGTCTCGAGTACCCAAAATCCGTTCGGAATCACTATCAGCAACCAGTCTCTGACATATATCAACGATGATGGTAATGCTCCGCGATACGCTTTCAGCTTCACACAGTCAAAAAGTGTTGTACCGAGTACAGCAATCACAGACGACAACTCGCAAAGCCTCTGTTTCTTCAATCAGACAACGTTTAGTGCAGTAATCTATCTGAGCAATACCTCGAACCAAAAAGTCTCGCTTAACGCCACAAGCGGCTCCGGAGGCTATTCTTCGTGGCCGTATCCGATTGAAGTGACACAGGTTGCAGCTGGAGGCGTGGACGTTCCAGCGTGTTACAAGACAGTCGATGGCGCGGTCGGAGAGCAGATAACGACTGGGTTGAATCCGCAGAGTTCTAGCGACCAGTGCACTTGCCTATACAGGAATTTCGGCCTGTTCGGTTGACAGTGCTCTCAACACCACCTCAGTGGCCACCACCAAACAATGTGTTTGACTTTATGGTAATTTCTTTTTGTTCTTACCCAGATACCCGGGAAGTTTACATTGAACGTAATTTTTATGTCTATGCCGGTAAAGCATCAGTACATTTGGATCTCAAGCAGCGTTCGGCCAACACCTTGATCCATGCCCTTCACGCCGGAGTTCTCAACCTCGTAAGCGACAGCGCCTTTCTCGGCGCATGCCTCTTTGAGACCGTCTACACTACCGCCGACGCCGAAATAAATTCTTTTCGCAGCAACAACAGCCTTTGCCATTTTCGTACGCTTCAAAATCTCGACGACCAACTCCACAAATGCAGCAGTTGAGTCCGGACTGTAGATGGTCTCGGCCGCGAGCACGACTGTGCCCTGCTCGGAGCCTCCCTCAGGGATTAATCGCAGTAATGCCGGACTCCACGGTCCAGACAAGAAGCTGAGGCTGACACCCGTGTCCGCCAGTGTTTTAAGAAACGAATCAATCAGAACTGGCGTGATCTCCAAATCTCCGGACTTCTCTGATAACAACACTGGCGAGAGTCCGTACCTCGCATGTGTGAGCAGCAAATTCGGTAGAGTCACCAGCCGCAAGACAGTCTCATTGTAATCGGCGAGGGTAAAGTGTACAGGATAAGCATTCTGAATGGCATGCTGGAATAGTACGAGCGAAGGTAAGGCGGATCCAGCGCCCAGTTCAATGACGCTGTCAACACGCGCCAGCTCATCGATATCTTTCCGTGGACCACGATCTAAGAGAAGCGACGAGAGATCGATACTGCATTCCCAGGTCTTGAAGCCGCCTTCGTAGACGCCAGTACGGAGGTCCGAGGAGTCAATGTCTGCGAGCGTGGTCTCGTCATCCTCAGCCATGAGTTGCTGGCGAATATCGAAGATTTCGCGGCGCGGGAGGTGGACTTTCTTGCCCAGTGGAGATTCGATTGTGGTTGTGTCGTATGATATCCGCGACGGCAAAGCAGACAGCTGAATATCTTGTTAGCTCAGGTTGCATCGCCTCGGTCTGGAGTCGTTTTCCGGGGATATGAAAGGCATTGCTGGCAAAGATAGCATAGACTACGATATCTGCTGAACGACCACGACATAGAAAAGGGTGTGACTTTGATAGAAGATTCTTACCCATTCTTTGAGATCATGCGCCTTCACTTGCCCAGCCGGTGCATCAATCGTCCGTGATGATGCCACGGCGCTATGATTACTCGCTGGACCAGTCTGCGGAACGACCACATCGCCGGCGTCGAGTTCTGGCTCTATGTCATCTCCTGAGAAGTTGAAGCTGAAAGCCATGACTAACTATGGTTGAGTAATCAGCTGAAGAATCCTACTTATTCACGACATCGTCGACTTGCAGTCAATGCGGCCCCGCAAAATGTCGAAGAAGTCCGTTGCGGCTGCATCCCCGCTGGCTTCTGATTGGCTCTCCGGCGTTTATTGCTTCGCGTAGATCTGGCTCGAATGGATTTAGCAGCTTCCTGACCAACATGCCACTAACGATTGTTCACTGATCGTGTTTTAGGATTTGTAAGTCGGCCATGTTGTTGTTTCTTGGAATGTATACCAAGACGCTGTGTTATGTAGCAGAGCTCGACAAGGTGAATGTATAAGTATGATATGTCAATCAACGATTCGTTCACAAGCCATCAATCATCACAAGTATCACAATTCGCACAGCACCTTGTTGTAACGCATCTCTTAAGATCTTCCATTGTCTGCTTTAAATCTCAAGAGCTCCGATTCATCATGCCTTCCGTACAAGTACCTACTCAGCTCGTTCAACCATACGCTGACCGCCATATCTCGCTCAATGGTCCAGGCGATGCTCGTCCTACAGCAATGGACGTGATCAACGACCTCGATCTTATCGGCAAGCTGCCGGACAAAACAATTCTCATCACAGGTACAACCGCTGGCCTCGGTATTGCCACCGCCAAAGCGCTCCACGCAACCGGCGCTCGCATCTTCATCACCGCCCGCAATGAAGAGAAAGCCGGGCCCGCCGCCACGGCCTGCACAAGCGACGCTCCAAACACCAAACCCGTCGAAGTCATTCTGATAGATCTCGCCGATGCCTCCAGTATCCGCAGCGGCGCCGCCGACTTCCTAGCCAGATCCAAGACTTTGAACGTTCTGATCAGCAACGCTGGAGTCATGTTCACCCCCGAAGGCCGCACCAAGGAAGGCTTCGAGACGACCATGGGGATCAACCACTTCGGCCACTTTCTGCTGTTCCAACTCTTGAAGAATCTTCTTCTCTCCTCTTCAACTCCGTCATTCCACAGCCGCGTCATCAACGTGTCCTCCAACGGCCACATCCACGGCGCTCTGGACTTCAACAACCTCGACTCCTCGAAGGGAGGCCACGATAAAGTGCTAGCGTACTGCCAAAGCAAGACCGCCAATATCTACATGGCTCACAGTATCGAGACGCATTATGGCGACAAGGGTCTGCATGGTCTCTCCCTTCATCCAGGCGTGATTCTGGACACGGATTTGGTCAGGCATTTGACTCGAGAGGATTACGCTCTGTTCGGTGATGTTTCACACTTCAAGCATGCGGCCAAAAGTACTGATCAGGGAGCTGCGACTACCGTCTGGGCTGCGGTCGCGCCACAGATGGAGCGCAAGGGCGCGTTGTATTTGTCTGATGTGGGTGTTGCTGGTCCTGTTGTCGAGAGTGAAGGTGCTGGCGGTCCGGGATACGGCCCTCACGCTTATGATGCGGAGGCCGCGGAGAAGCTATGGAAGGTCAGTTGTCAAGCTTTTGGTATTGAAGAAGATTGATATGTAGGTCAAGAATTTGGAAGGAAGTACCCACGGATAGGTAATCGTAGTCGTACATACATAGACTCTTCTCATTTATGCAACTCCCTTATTCTGCTCTTCAAATGGTCTAGTAAGCAGGCGGGGGTTCTGGTACTGCACTTGTGTAAAGATCCGCCTGATCCAGAGATTCGACGGCGTACCGTCTGTCCCTGCCGGTGGCATTTGTCTTGGGAACAAGACTCTCCGTTCGCCTGTAATATGCAGGTGGGGGTCTTTGAATTGGTTCTGCAGAAACACTGCCGTAATACACCGGAGCCCGAAGAAGAGCCAAAGGCGTCGTTTGTTGAGATCCAGTCGCCGTAGTCATGCAAAGTCGAATGGCGCTATGACAGAACAGGATTAAAGCTGCCATGAGCGATAGAATGAAAAGAATATGGTACGCGACAGGTACCTGCCCTTGACTCAGTGCTTGAGACAGGTCTGCCTGTTAATCAGTTTTGATCTTGTGTTTAATGTACAGACCCCGGCTTACAGATTCCCAGTAGTACTGTCACCAAGGTGGCCGAACAAAGACAAAGTAATGCACGTTGTCTAGTCGACAACGACAGTGTCACGTCTTGCCCACTGCTCGTGTCACGACCGGGCTGGCATTGCCATTTCGATCTTGCGATGCATAGTTGACAGCACTTGGCTGGTATGCTGGTTTCTTTGCATGTTTCGAGACAATATTCCAGATGGCAGTCTCTCTTGCCTGACGTACAGTGCTGGACGGACTGATCGGAGTAAACATCAAGTGGAGAAGAGGTGCCCAGCATTGTATACCCTCGAGCAAGATACGGTGTATGTGAGTCCATGTGAGTATCGAGCAAAGTCGCGTTGGACTGTTTGTTTGATATGAAGAGGTGGAGACTGCTCGAAACTGCATGTATTGGAAGCAAACAAAGATAGAGACAGAGATTTGAATGACAGGAAGGATTGTGTGTCCTGAGAAAGCTAACTCAATCCTCCCGTGATGTGAATGTCTCTCTGGCATTACTTATTTGACCTACCTGTTCCTTGCATGATCCTCGACAAAACGTTGATACATCGAGTATTGCTGTTCAAAACAGAGCTTCTATCCCGCTTTTCCTGGTTGTTCTGTGCATCTGAGGTGTGGAGTGCCACTGTGTTCCAGGTTGCACAAACTACCGTTCCACAAAGCTATGTTTCAGCCACCGAAGTCGAGGTTAACCCTTGAATGGTGTTATGACCAGGAGACCTGCCTCGATAATGATGGACGAACAATTCTTGATGGTTTCTTTAACACAATATGCTCCTTGGATACTTCCCATTTGACGTGTTCGTCGCACGAAGATATCGGGCTTCTTGCATGACGTTACATGTAGTACTTGTATCGGCGACTAATATCAGAACGATGCGCATATCTTGCCAGTCGCTGACATGCTCATGAGATCATGATCGAGGAAAGTTATACGACGGTAAATACCGCAAGATCAATTGACTTCTGAAATCTCGGGTTGTTGGCAAGTCGTTGGTATGGACTATAAATTCTGTCACCGACCGGTCAGTGATGAAATATGCCAAGCCTCATTTCACTTAATTGATTTACTCGCTCGATCACGCGCCGACGCGACTGTTCGCGACGGATTGGCGTTGCCCCGCCCACATCGACTCTCAACTTCATCTATTGATTCTGGAATACCGGTTGGTCTTACCACTTCACACCACGCCCGCTTACTCAACCACCAGACCACATACATTCCACTCCACAACACCAGGATCGCAAACAGCTCTGAACACAACCATCTCAAAATTTGACCATGGCTTCCCATTTGCGCAAAAAGCAGTTCCAATCTTCGTCCCAACAATCGATCAGATCTTACTTCGAGCGCACAAGCAATAATCAAGAAAATGAGCAAACCCGATCACAGCCTGTGAAGTCGACATTATCGTCGCCAGTGCCAGACCAAGTGCAATCACTTCTCATCAACGTTGGTATGAGAGTACGTAAATCGGTGCCGGAAGGATACAAGACACACAAGACGATTCCACAGGAGCCGGTTGTCCAACCACAGCGACCACCGCCTAGCAGTGCTCCAGCCTCATATATGCGTTCAACCGAGCTCCAACCATTTTGCGGTCTTCACACCATCGGCGGGATTGCTTCGCAGCAGAGTCGGAACAACGCCTTCCCTCCTGCACTCACATATTCTCAAGAGACGCTCCCCTCCTCTGGATCGTCATTTGGCAGCATGACTGCGACTGCAAATGCGCTGGCCTCGACCAAAAAGCGCTCGTACAATGAAGATATCGAAGATGAGCTAGATGCATTTTTTGATGAGGAGGAGGGGAAAGATCTTATGATGCAGACAACAAGACCAATCGCGCGACCAAGGGGAAGAGGCAAAGTCACCTCCACCGAAATGATCCAGACAGTAAACGGAGACTTTGACGACGAAGATGCAGCGTTCTTGCAACCCATGGAAGAGGACTAGATGGGATACAACATATAAATGGCGTATGCAGGACGGTACTTGTATGATAAAGGGTAGGTTGGTTATTGGTTCCACGTCATCTTTTTGCGTTGGTTTTTGAGCGAGTGCTGGGCAAGCAATGCGATCTGATACCACAGAGATAGTCTTGTAGGATAGGAACGAATTCATGATTTTACAAAGAATTCACAAGTCGGGTTACTTCAAGTCGCCTTCCTTCCACAAACCCAGCATCGTAGAGAGAAAATGCGCGCAGTCATTTGGCGTGACCAATTCTTCCGACCCTGCGAACTGGATACCTTAGTCATGTTGGTGACACGTGCCGCATCTCCCAATGAATGCAACACCAGAATTGGTCACAACAGAGCCGGGTCGATTGTAGTCCATTACAGGGTTACCGGGCAGTCAGCATCCTGCTACCAAAATTCTTCCACTTAGTCCCGACCGATAGATCTCCTTTCACCGCTACAGCCTGCTATGGGAGATAGGCTCAGAGCATTATCAAATCTGACATTCGAGTGCTGCCGCTGAGCACCAGCGGCTTACGATGTCGTCACAGCATGCAAGATGCGACAACCGCAATATCGCTATCAGGACAAGTGCTGTTCCTGTCAAGATGACTATCAAGAATCAAGCCTTGTTCGTCCCTCTGTGCAGAGGACGTTGACCAATTAGAGCGTCATTGCGGATGCTTGATAGGACTTGGCTCCCACCAAAGGTGGGGAAACACAAACATCTCCACCATGGTCACCACCATTCAGCTTCATATTCATATCATCCTCCAGGAACACCTGCCCTTATCTCTTTAGCTTGCAACGGAAGGCACTCGTTGTGAGAGTACGACCACGCTAGCCGGCGAAGTTTTGATTGATCACACGATAACATTCAAGCTACGCCATGTCCACCTGACTAATCGGTGATAGCCTCCTGTTAGGATCTGCAACCTCCAACTCACTCCATGCTTGCGTCTGCTTGACGAACTCTGTCCCGACAGAACGCGACACCGCTAGCGATGCCAGTGAGCTATCGTTGCATACAGACCCTCATTCGAGCCTGAGAGACCTTGGAACCTCTCGTACTCGTCATCCATGGTGTATCTACCCCTCTCGCTGCGACCAGTCACCAACAATGAGGATCTCAGGCACTCCACCAGGACATCGTCAGATATGCAAATCAATCAACCTTGTGTAGATAAACACGCATCCATGATGATGCCGTGTTCCGACTATACCGTCGAGCGGTGACGCACGAGGTAGGTCCTATGCTTGCACAATCATGTAATAAAAGCCCGGAGTCTTGTAAGTTATTGTCTGCACTTTTTATCGCATCAGTCGTGTCTGAACCATACTCTGTGCCCAACATGTGGTCTCACGCCTCTTCTGTTACTATTGCAGCAGTCTCCCTTGTCCTCTTGCTCGGCAATGTCTTTGCCGGAAGGTACTCTGACATGAACACTCGTAGCTTGAAGCGTCAAGAAGAGAGCCTCATCAAGCGTCAGCTATACTACGCCAATGGAACCAATTCTACACAGGGCTACCAGTTCTACAGCCGTGACACTCGGCGTATGTTGGTCTTTCCTGATAGCAGCACGTCTGACTGAGCACTTATCTAGCATATTTGGTTGACTCACTGCCTGACGTACCTTTCGATGTGGGCGAGCTATACTCTGGCCTCGTGCCAATCGATTATGCAAACATGTCTCGTCAGCTCTTCTTCATGTTCAAGCCAACGACCGGCGAGCCTGTTGATGAAGTCACTATCTGGTTGAACGTAGGTCTATCATAATCGTCTTCACCAAACAACCATTGACACATTACCAGGGAGGTCCAGGCTGCAGCTCCATGGAAGGCTTCCTTCAAGAGAACGGACCGTATATCTGGCAGCCAGGTACATACGCCCCTGTCGAGAACCCTTACTCGTGGGTCAACATGACCAACATGCTCTGGTAAGTAGTACTCTGTGGACTGTCTATATTCATGCTAAAATATACCAGGGTCGACCAACCAGTCGGTACTGGTTTCTCCACCGGCACACCGACTGCCACTACTCAAGAAGAGACTGCTGAAGACTTTGTCAAATTCTTCAAGAACTTCGAGAAGCTTTTTGGTATCAAGAACTACAAGATCTATGTTACGGGAGAGTCATACGCTGGACGTTATGTACCATACATTTCTGCTGCAATGTTGGACCAGAACGATACAGAATACTTCAACCTCAGCGGTGCTCTGGCTTACGACCCTTGCATCGGCAACTTCGTCTACAGCGCTGAAGAGGCCGTCGTCGTACCTTTCGTGGTCGAGAACAACAACATCCTCAACCTCAACGCTTCCTTCCTGTCTCAGATGGAAGACCTTCACCAGAGCTGTGGCTACGCCGATTACGTCGACAAATACCTGCAGTTTCCACCTCCAAGCATCCAACCAACACAGTTCTTCAAC
>Ga0058702_10000786_pt1 | contig 12555 bp, 10 predicted proteins | sample AgamicOrSfe_FD_83781 | JGI IMG/M metagenome (GOLD analysis project Ga0058702, IMG submission 83781) | Agave microbial communities from Guanajuato, Mexico - Or.Sf.e | ecosystem: Host-associated > Plants > Phyllosphere > Phylloplane/Leaf | place: Guanajuato, Mexico | collected 2012-05-30
GCCATACCAAGTTTGCAGTCGAATCGCCACTCACGGGATACGAACCCTTACCCAGCTGCAATCGCTGTCTTATACACCCCTCTGTCAATAACGACTTGCCTGGCTATATCTCAGTGTCGGTACCCTCCCTACTGACCGTGAAGGACGACGCGTATTTCAAGAGCCATGTTCTGATGTTCCTCATCATGGTCCCATTGACCACCATCACCGCGTGGAAGCTCGACAGGTGCCTAGTTCGTGCTGTTAAAGAACATCTCAAGAGCAAAAGTCGTTTTCCCGGTGCCTTGATAGGTCTTGTTGGGCTCCCACTGATCACTGGTGCGGCAGGATTATAGACAGGCCTAATCAGTAACAGATCGAGCTGATTCCATTCACATACGACAACTTCCAACAGCAACTGCCTCATCAAGCCACGGATCAATGAATAAGCATACTCAAAAGCTTCCTTCACAACCCAATGCTGGTCACTGGTGCCGAACTCCAGCAAATCATCCACCTAGAGGAGTCGACCGCTTTTTCACCTGACCTGCCAGCCATTGCAACAGCCACTAGGGTTTCGTGTACGCATAGCACTTGCCTTGCGCATCGGCAAGCTTGATCTACTCCACGGGGATGTCGACGGAGAGCAGTGTGCGTAACCGCAGAATGTCTCAGTCTGTAAAGTCTGGAATGCTGTAAATAGGACTTTAGATAATTGCGAGGACGGAACTGATGGTACTCTTCCTGATATACAGCGCTGCAGAAGTGTTACTCGATTTCGAAGCTGAAAACTCTGGCGAGATGAGTCTTGCTTGCGGCGGAGCGATCGAGGTGACGAGTAGACCAGGGAGTACGACCTAGCAGGCGCAGATATGGCGACCGAAGTCAGCAAGAGTGCTAATACTCTGGGAGGTAGCAAAGGCAGCAAGGAACATACTGTTGCCAACATCGACAGCCCCAAGACATCGTTTAAAGACAACAGTGTCTTCTCAAGGCCGTCGCGTGCCGGGGTGAACGCTATCAGCATGTAAGCTAGCTGATACTACCTCCTTCCGGGTTCACGTCTGACCACGACTTCCTTAGTGCCCAACACCTCAAGGTCCTGATGTTGCCACCTCCGCTACCAGAACGGAGATCCATCTTGCTTGCCATTCTCAAGCCATGCTCCACCACCTAGAGACCGGCATTTTTCAGCTGACCAGGGCCACGAAGATGAAGCGATGCCCAACCTCAGCTTACCACCCAGAATATCCGCGCTGCTGTTCTGGATACAGCCCCCAGCGCTCGAGAGCCATAGATGCTGGGCTTTGTGCACGCCTACTTAGTTGCCTGGCTAGACAAGTTCAAGTCGGCACCCCCGCGCAAGCTCGTCCTTGACCTGCTCCCCTTCAGAAACGACTCTCCGAGCGGCGCATCATATACAAACCCATCGATGGCTTCAAGACTGTTTCGATCATGATCGCGACATTTGAGATGGTATTATGCTATTGACATCGAGTAGCATGTCCTCGGAGAGGCCGATCAGCTCCGTGATAAGGTTATCGCATCTGCCACCTCACCCGCTTGAGACCGTCAACGCAGCCCATTCATGAAGAGCAGTCAGCAGGAGTTTGCTGATCGAAACCGGAGTGGCGCTTCCATGGGTATCAGCCAAGATTCACGTGTATCAAGCCAATCTAGCTCTACATAAGATGTCGATCGTCCTGCTGGTCTGCTCGCGAGAAGCCCGACGCTGGCGGATCTACCGTTCCTCCACCATCCTGCTACTTTCAGGATACATTGCTAGGCGGTCTTCTTATCCCGGTGCCTAGGGACCCATGTTATTCGTACAACCTGATATTACGCCTGGGACGGCGGCGGCCGAGGAAGTTGACACTGATGGGGAAGATACTGCCATCGTCGGAGGAGAGGTACAGAGCAAGCCGTCGGCACAGGCATACCGATCACGAGCTTCCAGTTTGTCTGGAAGCTTTCAGAACAGAACATCACCAGAAGCTGATCGAGGCGGCGATACTGAAGGCTTCGCGTCTGGCCTGTGAATCGCCTTTTAGTGCTCAAGCGACTCGGAGGAAGGTATTCGGCACAGTATACAATCACCCATGGATCAATCGAAGACGGAGTTTGGGGAAGACTTTACAGCGAATCAGCATAAGATTCTGGAGAATTTCTTTCTACGACTACATGGATCAACCACGCTCGAAGAGCTACAAAGATCGGTTCGCAGCTTGACGAAGAAACTGCCTCTATTACGATAAGCATGAACTCGCGGTGCCGTCTTGGATGCCTTCGACCTAACTCAATTCGCTACGACAACTCCTAGCTTTTTGCTCGTTCGACCTCGTATTGTCGGCCGCACCAGACGCTCTGACTGATGCGCGATGGCCTGCGCGGTGGGCGGTACTCCTCGTGGCTCAATCCCCGACACCGACAAGTTCGCCGAGTCGCCCCAAACAGGTCTGAAAAGATTCGCGGAGGCGAACAGAATCGGCAAGAAGTGGCAGTGGTGAGCCACGGCACTCGCGTGATTTCATCCAATTCTTCAACGCGTTCAGTGGTAAGGAGGAGGTAGCTGTCCACGGTTCTGGAAATATTGGATTCCTTTGCCTTCTGGGCTAATGGTGCTCGCCGTATCTGGTGCAGGCACGGGGAAGGATGATGGCAGCATAGAAAAGTCGGAATGCTAGACGAGCAAGGATCTCTGCTTATGACGGCTGACATTTTCCTGGAGCCGGTCGCTCTCGGACACAGTCGATATGGGGTGTTTCACAAAGTCGACAGCATCGGTGCTGAAAATGACGACTAGGATGAACCTAACCACATCGAAAGCACAAACCGTCACACTTCTGTGGCATTATGGCCGATATAGCAAATCATACCTGCCAAACCACGTTCTTCGATCGGCAGGGAAATCGTCATAAGGAGTTCAAGCAGTCTATAGTCTATACAGACAAGAGTATGGTTTCTCCACTTCAGAAACAACGGAAGAGTCACTTTCTCGAGTATCGATAGTATGGAGTCTGAGATCTTCGCGAGTATGCGAATTGCTTTGGCTTCAACAGAAATCTGAGGTGTGGCTTAAGACTAATTGAATGTCGTAGCCCAACCGGGACTCCCTTTGTGGACCTTCCACAAAGGTTCATGGCAAAAGCAACATCCGGGACTGTGTCTACTTCGCTTACGTTGATTGCGAGGTGGTATTCATACTCGTGAAGTTCCTAACATGGCTTTCGTCACGTACGGAAGCTTCTTCTGCCTTCTGTGCCTTTTTGTCAATATGGCTTTGACCTTGACGACGGCGAAGATGTCTAGGCGTTGTGGTCACGGCTTGGAAGATGCTGCCGCACGGGGAGGCAAGGGGAGGGTTTCTCCTACAGCAGTGCAGATTTTAAGGAACACGAGACTGTTCCAGAGAGCGTCGATATGCCTCCGGCCGCGAAAGATTCCGAATACGCTAACGTGTGAAACGCACTTGCCTGAACCACATTCTCCGGTGTCATGTCTCTTGGCTTCACAGTTCAATCCGGAAAGGCAGAAGACGATAAAAGGTCAGCTTCCCAGTCCAGCAGGCAGCAAGACTGGAGCACATCTTCAGCGGCGTCCACTTCCTCGGTTTCTTCCTGTTCCTAGCAGCAGAGCTCTTCGCCTTCTCTCCTATGCTGCGCGGATCTGAAACCCTGGAATTCGTTGTGACCCTTGTCTACTTGTATCGCAACTGTCGTAGCTACCGTCATCCTCTGCATGCTCATCAATGTCATGGCTGGCATCAAGATCAGGGAAAGCGGGGATCCTGGCGCGTCTGATCTCTTCACCTCTACGGCTGTTTTTAATGAGTATGCTACTAGTACTGACCAAATCGATGGAAGCAGCAGAACAACGTCTCAGTCTTCTTCAAGGGCACCCCGAGGACGTGGATGATAGAAGCGGCGACGAGTCCGACAATGAACAAGAACACGGAAGGACGTCGAAAAATTCGACAGCCTCAGCTCAACGCCATGCTTCCTAGTGCATTCGTACCACTTCCTCCCTGGATCATCACACATGAGCAGGCGATACAGGCGGCTCGCGAGCTAGAATGTAGGGAGACGGAGGCCCCGCCGAGGCGTGATACCATCACTACTGACCACAGGCGTGCTAAACGTGACAAGCGCAAAGCTAGGGAAGCCAGGCGACACCGTATTAAAGGTAAAGCTGCTCGCGAATGCTGCAACGCCCACAACACAGTGCCGAGGATACGTCCTATACCGTTAGAAGGCAGCGAACGTGTCGAGAGGGCCGCGAATGCGTCGCTAGACGATCAATCACTGCATTTCCAATCCACCTCGATCCTGCAGCAACCCCTGGAAAAAGACATCAACACTATCAAGGCAACCTTGCAAAACCTTTCAGTGCCTTCGCTTGTCGCTGGTCTCGGATCAATACTGGAAGCCCTTATCACTACCGGTTTCGAGGATCTATTGGCGAATTATTCAAGACAACCAGATCACACCCACCACAATCGCAGATGCTTTGTGGCGGGCGGAAAATGCGGAAGGCGAAGGGGTACCACCGCCGCCACAGTAGTGTTTCTTCGGAGTCATGCTCGTGGCAATGTTCCTCATTGGAAGTCGTGTCAAGCCTTTATACGAGTTCGCGCTGCTACTCTTCCTCATCGTTGGTGTCATCACGTTCACCAATGGTGAGATTGTCATGGGATTGATGCCAGCCTCCTCGAACTTTGCACAAGATTGCCCCATGACATTGACCGAGCAGGACGACTTCGGTTGTCATCCCAGATTATTGATATGGTGAGACACGGCACCATTCTGTATGCTGCCTACAAGAAATTCGATCAAAGTGCAACCAATCCTGAATTGGAGTCAAGCCATGACACTCTCGGCGAAACAAGGCCAGTTCTCACTAGTGAACATAGCCTAATATACTCGGACTCATGCGCAGTACACCACTGCGTTAACAGTCCTAGTCTGTGGAGGGACTTACGCATCATCGAGCGTTTGCGTTTGTAGAGGCATTGGTCATGCAAATACGAGTATTGTTGTCACAGTTACTGTTATACTACACGCTATAGGTGGCACTGTTACCTAACTACACCTTACGAACGTCTTACTGCCTATGAACGTACTCTCGGTTGCTGAGTTGGCCATTACATGGCATAGAATGCGACATGTTTCGCCGCAAGGTCAAGCACGGCGAACGTGTCCTACCCGAGATCGTTCAGCATAATACTCTCCTGCACTATGGAGAAGATGAAGCAGATCACTGGCACACACCCTAAGGTGAAAGTACTCCTTTCTAGACGCCTTCTTCAGCTTGGTCAAGAGCTTCGACGACAATAATATAGTCTTACGTCTACTTCCCACCCCTAGAGGGTCTGCGGCCACCGACAAGAGATACAGAACCAGAAAACCCCGAGTAACCACGGTACCAAGCGTGACTGGAAAGCCCTTCTGGCAGTTTCTGACCCAAAACGACGTGCTCAAAGCCGTGGAGTCTATCGTCACTGCTTGGGACGAGGGACATGGCAAGCTATGGGCCAAGAACGAAGAGAAAGACAAGATCATTCAGGAATTGCAGGAAGAGACGAAGTTACGAGACAGCTCATGGGCAGCTTTTAGACACATAGGCTCACCACAATCGGCCTTACCGTCTTAAGACGAAAGTAATGCTCACGGATCGAACATCAGCAATACAAGCTTACACTCCAGACGACTATGATATATCAGCGACGGGACGGTACTCGACCTCAGCTCCAAGGAAAGCAGGATACAGTCAAGAGGTCAGCTTCGAATATTTGCAGATGCGCCGGTGGCCGAGAACAAGGGGACAATTACGTGGAGCAGATGATGCTGAAGCAGGGCAGGCAGAGCAGGAAAGCAAGCAAAGCAGGCAAGGGCGGCGAGGTAGTCCCAGATGAGAAGGGTTAGGGAGAATGTAGGCTTCATCCAACGAAGGTGTCTAGTATCAAAGTGTGTTCATAGAAAGGCCAATCTGTTTCGTCATTGCTACGTGAGAACTGCTTGACTCACTCGTGTAACTCCCATCGGGATTCTCAGATTGCACACTGAGCTTGTGCCAATGCCACTAGTGGACGCCATGCTTCGGTTGGGGCTTGTCATGCCAGAACGCCATATCCATGCAAAGTCTCCTCCTGACCTCACTAGCAACGAGTGCGCCAAATCGTCTACCCAAGCAAAATAAGCCACTTTCCAACGCCACCACCACCACCATCTTGTCATCACCCTACCGCCCGCGCCTTATGATCATACTCACTCATCATCCTCATCATCATAATCCTCACTCGCCTCCTCCTCATCTTCTTCCACCTCACCGTCCTCATCCTCCTCACTATCCACATACGTCGCCTTCTTACTTGCCACAGCCCTTCTGCTCGGTCTAGCAGCGGGCAGATCATCCAGCTCAGTCATGCTAACCTCGTCATCATCGTCCTCATCCTTCGATTTCCTGCCCTTCGGCTTCGCAGCAGCCTTGGCAGGCACCTTTGCATTCGCTTTCGCCTTCGTCTGTGCAGGAGGCGGAATCTTCACAGCTTTCTTGCTTTGCTTGGTTAGATCCATGTTTGAGTCGAACTCGTCGTCCATGTCAAGGATGTCGTCTGCAACTTCGTCGAATCCATCAGCCATCTCTTCATCCTCGTCCTCGTCGTCAGAGACGATGGTCTTCTTGCCGCGCCTCGCGGGAGCAGGCTTCGACTTCTCAAGTGCAGCATCGGCGTTCTTCTTGGCGATATTCTTGGCGTACGCTTTCGCTGCTGGAGATTGTGTCTTGCTCTTTGGTGCAGGCTTGGTTGAGGTGCCGTTAGACTTCAATGCTGTGCGTGCTGGGTGCAGACTCAGCAGGGAATCGTCTTCATCCGTGGCAGCCATATCGCGAGCGCTTCTGGCAGCTGGTTTGGCAGGTGAGCCTTTGGGTATCAAGGCTTCGTAGTTGGTCTCTTCCATGTCCATGTCGGTGTCATCATCCGGGATCGTGCGGGAAGCCTTGAGCTTGGAAGCTGCTGCGGTGGCTGCTGGGACACGGCCTGCGGATTCTGTGAAAAGTGACTTTGCGGCGGTGGATGTTGTGCTGCCGATACCCTTGACCATCTGGCTGACGTCAAAGTCGCCGTCATCGGTCATGGCGTCGGATGAGTTGTTGTACTTGACAGGCTTCTTCGTGACGGTACGCGCAGCCCGACCATTGGGAGCAGCTTTTGCCTCTTTGGCTACTGCTGCGAACACATCCTCTCCATCTGACTCATCATCGATCTTGAATACCCTGGCTTTCTTGGCTGGAGGAGCGGCAGCTGCAGGCTTCTTCGCAAGAGCTCGTCCTGGTGGCTTCACATCATCATCAGAAAGATCAGCAGCCGCAGGAGGTGCAGCCACAGGCTTTTGCTCAATTCCGTTCACGAGAGGTGCTGTCTTTGCTTTTGGTTTGAGTCCCCAGTCGACCAGCCCAGTCTGTCTCTTTGGCTCAGTCTTGATAGCAGCCTTTGCTTTGGTGGCTTTGGTAGTCACGAAGTCATAGTCGTCATCATCAGAGTCGTCACCAGCGCGTTTCTTCGTAGGCTTGCCACCAATGCGCAGCTTTGTAGAGGCACGTCTCCCGCCCTTGGACTGCTTCTGTGCTCGCTTCTTCTCGTCTTCGAGCTGGAAATCCCATTCAGCAATGAACTCGTCCAGGTCAGTGTTCCACAGCTCCTTCTCAGGTGTCTTGCTGAGCTTCTTGTGCTCGGTATCCAGGTCGCCAATCTGCTTGCTGAGCTTTTCGATGCGTTCCTCAGTCAACGACCAGATGGCCATCTATACAGGGTTAGAGCTTGCTTAATCGAAGACAGAGGACATTACTTACGCCCAAGAGATAGTCATAGTCGGAAGCGCCCTCTTTCTCCTGCGCAGGGTCCTCTGCATCTTCATCCTGAAGAGCTGGCTCGAACTCACCCTCCTTACGAGCATCTGAGACTTTCGGAATCGGCTTGAAGTTCTTGCTGCGAAGTTCTTGCACGAGGACTGCCTTCTTCTTCTTCGAGATGACAAGCTTGCCGTCCACAATCATGCGAATGAAATTCGCCTGGTTATTGAGCTTGTCAAGCTCGCGCTCCAGCTCGCGCAGGAGATGCATCTAGATATTATTAGTTCGGTACAAACAAGGTAATCACACACACCAACCTTTCGCTTCCTGTAAAAGTCCAGTCGAATGTGGTAAAACTCCTCCAGAATGTCAAGCTCATTCGCATACTTTTGTATACGACCCTGCCCGTCAAACGCAACCAAGTTGGAGGTAGCGATGCTTTGTGTAAGCTTGAAAGACTCCTCAAGTGTCTTCGCAAGCGCGTCTGCCATATGCTTGTCTTCCAGCTTGATGATAAAATGCACCTTGTCTGGGGTGTTGTACTCGGTGTAGTCCTTGATCCAAGAAGGTGCTTTGTCACCTTTGATGACCTCTTCAAGCCAATTCTTGAAGTCTTGTGTCCACATACGAATGGGCAGCTCAGTCACCTGAACTTCATTGTCGCCAGTCTGCGTGATAGTGCCGGTGAACTTGTAACGATCTGCGCTCATCTTCTCGGTTGTGCCAGTCCAGCTTCGAAACCACGGCTCCATACGCTCCATGCTGTCTTTGGTATCAGTCTCCATGCGCTTCTTGAGGTTATCGACAATCTCATGAGGGTTGTAGTTGGGAATGGTCGAACTCCAACCAGTACCAATACCATTGGCACCGTTAACGAGGATCATGGGCACAACAGGCACGTATGCTTGAGGCTCGATGGTCTTGCCATCGTCAGTGTTATAGGTCAGCAAAGGCTCGTCCGCTGCCATGAAGATCTTCCGAGCAAATGGCGACAGCCTCGTGTAAATGTAACGAGCGCTCGCAGAATCCTGACCACCTTGAAGACGGGACCCAAAGTTACCACTGGGCTCCAAACAATTGATGTTGTTCGAGCCGACAAAGGTTTGTGCAAGACCGACGATTGTCTGCTGCAATGACGTTTCACCATAAGCGTAAGCGGTGAGACCAGATACTGAACCAGCAAGCTCGACAACCTTGACATCCTTCTTCAAATTGCGGCGGAAACAAGTGTACAGAACTTTACGCTGACCGGGCTTGAACCCATCGATCACAGACGGGATCGAGCGCTCATTGTCCGCCATGCTGAAGAGGATCAGCTCCTTATTGATGAAGTCAGTGTAGGTGATCTCCTCAGTCGTCATGTCAAGATAAGTGCCTGGACGAAAGTTGCGCAGCCACTCCTTCCTGGCATCAGCCTTCTTCTTCGAGAATGCAAGATCGATGAGCTCAGGCTCTTCTTGTTTGATCGTCGCAAACTGCTTCAAGTGGCGATCAAGGTCTTTGAAGTAGTCCTGCGCATCTTCTGGTCTGCTGGTTCCCAATCCCTTGAAGTATTTGTGGTCCCAGCCCTTCTCATGGCCTGGTTCCTGCTTCCAAGCTTCATACTGTGGCATTGTGAAGAATGACTGGAGCTGCTTCGGGTTCTTCGGATCACCCTTCCAGACTTTAATGATAGGTGTGATGAATTCTTGCAAGAAGCCATCGATTTTGAGCAAGCTTGGAAACTGGACTTCCAAGAAGTTGATCAATAGACCTTTGATGTGAGAACCGTCGTGATCCTGATCAGTCATGATCATGAGATGACCATAGCGCAGATCATTGGTGTTACTGTAGACTCTCTTGTGCTGTAATCCCATGAACTTCTTATATTCTGGATTTCGGCATTCTTGGAGATCTGATCAATTGAGGCGTCTCGCACATTGAGCAGCTTACCACGCAGAGGAAAGACACCTATGTGATCTGGGGAGACAACAGCTCGTCCCGCTAAGGCCAAAAGACTGGCAGAGTCACCTTCAGTCAGGATCAACGTGCATCGAGGCCCTTCTCTTGTTCCGGCTTTGTTGGCGTCTGTGAGCTTCGAGTTGTTCATGCGCGTTCGCTTGTTGCCGTCCGACTTCTTCAGTACTTGATCTGCCTTTTGCTGAGCGAAGTGGATGATGTTGTTGACTGCTTCGGTCTTTGCAATATCCTTCAAGAACTTCTCCGTGACTGAGCACTTGCTGCCGAACTGACTTGGCTTGGTCGTGAGTTGCTCCTTCGTCTGAGACGTGAACGCTGGGTTTGTTATCAGACAGTTGACAAACAGAAAGATGTGGTTCTTGATCTGGTTCGGCTTCAGTGCCACACCACCCTTGTTCTTCTTCTTGACGATTTCGCCCAACTTGGTAACAATCTGGTCGGCAATGTAGTTGACATGCGTTCCCCCAGATGTCGTTGCGATCGAGTTGACGAAAGAAACCTGCTGGAATGATCCATCCGAAACAGCAAAACCAATCTCCCACCTTTCGTGTGGGTTCTCGGTGAGAATGACAGTAGACTGGTCTGGTTGTGTCGTCTCCTCAGACTTGACTCCAGCGCTTTCTTCTTTCAAGGCCTTGGTGAACATCTCCATGTACTTCTTGAAGTTGGTAATCTTGACCCGTTTCTTGTCAAGGAAGACTTTCACACCCGAGACGGTACCTGCCATATCGTACACACGCCTCTTCACCAATGCCTCGAAGTCGTCGTCCATACCATCCATGCCAAACTTCTTAAAGTCTGGGTAGAACGTGATCTTCGTGTAATCGCTGCCCTTTGCAGCGGTGATCTTCGCTTTGTCCATCTTACTCATGTTGTTGTGCCATGTCTGCACATATTTCTGACCGCTTTTGGAGTCCTGCGTTTCGAGTATGAACCTGGTACTGAAGATGTTGCAGAGTTTGGCACCATATCCGTTGCGACCACCAGTGACCTTGGCCTCATCATCATCGTAGTTGGAAGAGGTCAGAAGATGACCGAAGATCATCTCAGGAATGTAGATGCCTTCTTTCTGCGATAATTGTTAGTGAGGAAGTCAAATCAACGTATCATGAATGTCTCACCTCATGCTTCTCAACTGGGATACCACGTCCGTTGTTCTGAACGCTGACGAAGCCGTTTTCGCGATCGACTTCAACTTTGATTTCATCCATGTTCTTGTCTCTCTGCTTGTTGTCCGCCGCATTGACCATGATCTCGTCGAAGATCTTGTACAGACCAGGCACAAAGCTGACTTCTCGCGATTCCATTGATTCTGTTTCAGAGTTGAAGACCCACATCTTGGCCTCTGTCCTTTCCACCGATCCAATGTACGTGTCTGGACGCTTGAGGATGTGCTCGAGTTGTGTGATCTTGAGGATGCGTCAGCAACACTACTGGGAAAGAGGTGTACAGGCTGCGCACCTTCTGATACTGCTCTGTGCCAGTCTTGTTCTTCTTCGCGCTTGCAGGTCGGCCCTCAGCCACACTGTCGACATCGTAGCTCTCATTATCAATCTGGCCTAGAGGCTTCCCACTTGACTTCTTCACCGGCGCCACCTTCTGCTTCTTCGCATTGGGAGGTGTCCCCGACTGCTTGGACAGGAGGGAGTCGTCATCTTGGTCTGTGTTCTCCTCGTCCTCCGAATCTGGCTTTGCGCGCTTCTTGGTTCCGATCGTCTTGAGTGTGGTTTGAGTAGTCTTTTTCAGCGCTGCCTTGGGCGCTGCCTTGGGCTTTGTCGCAGCGGCAGCCTTCTTTGGTGCTGCCTTGGCCTTCTTCACTTCAGGTGAGAAGGCATCGGAGTCCGCCCCGCCATCGAAGGAGATTACTGAAGAGTCCATGTCGGCACTCTGACGCGTGTGAGATGTGGTCTAGATGATGCGCATATGTCTGAGGTTCCTGCTAGATTAGTGACAAGGCGAGGAGGAGGGGAAAGAGCGCGCTATAAAGAGCGTGTAATAGTAGAGATCGGATGGAGTCAGCTCTATTGTTTATTTACAGGGTCTAATGCTGGATCTACGCTTCACAACGAAGGTCACGTGATCATATCTGGGCTCAGCATGAGGTGTATTCTGAAAGATCTATCCATTTGGAGAGGTTGGCAGAAGCCATCGTATCGACTTTAGTCGTCTCATTGTCCCTATTCAGTTGCGTGAAATCAAGCTCTCCAAAGTATCAGATCTCTTAGGTGCAAAACCTGGAGAGGCATGAAGTTTCCGCAGCCATCGATTGATATCTTGAGAACCTCAAGGATCAATTGCCTGTCCTCCCAAGTGGCCAAGTGGTGTCCCAATTCCCTCAGTGTCGAGAGGATTCTCATCATATGCCATTCGTGATTCTCGCGCTGAGTACACACATCATCCTCTTCAATTCCTTCAGCGAATGAGGCTGCGTGCTCCCAGGTATCAACATTAATAGAAACTCTCGTGAGCATAGCCCACCACGCGTGCGCTGCCTCGATAAACATTCCAGATTTCGACTGCCGAAAATAGCCGCTACAGTTTCAGGTTGTGGAACTGGTGTCTCTGTTGCTTGGCATCGGGATAAAGGAGGATCTGATAGGTTTTTGCAACATACACGCTCTTGACGTGATCGTGTCGCGGAATTTTCGTGCTTCTCCTGCGGTCCCTGCGCTCACACCGCCGTCGTAGCCGTACTAATTACCCCCCCATTTTCCGCCTCCTCCCTCTTCACCCCCGCTCCCCCCTTCGTCCTCCTCCTCTTCTCATTCC
>Ga0058702_10000790_pt1 | contig 12536 bp, 14 predicted proteins | sample AgamicOrSfe_FD_83781 | JGI IMG/M metagenome (GOLD analysis project Ga0058702, IMG submission 83781) | Agave microbial communities from Guanajuato, Mexico - Or.Sf.e | ecosystem: Host-associated > Plants > Phyllosphere > Phylloplane/Leaf | place: Guanajuato, Mexico | collected 2012-05-30
CGGACGCGCCACGGCTTAAGCGACATCGCCAAGGAATGCACTGATAGATAAGCATTCACGGCCCGTCTCTTCTGCGTCAATGGATTGCCTTCTCCCGGCTTCTTCGAGAACATGTCGCACAGCCTAGTAGTGACTCGGCAACGTCTCGCGCATGCAATATCAGCATGGGTTCTGATGCCGCTGGAAAAGCTTGGAAGGAAGAAGCTTCTCGATGGGATGTGAGCAGAAAGGTAGGGGGAACTGGGAAGGACAGGGTGTGATAACGGTATCAGCGCTTATCTTTTGCCTCGGCTCACGCGACTGCTCCGAAGGTTACCCTCTCCCTCTCCCCAAGCAAGGTGATTGTTGAGTAGAAGGAAAATCCATGTTCTTCATCAGTCGATTGATCGGACAGCGGAAGACTCTCGCTGTCCCTCATTAGGATACTACGCTGCCTCGGACTCGCTCTGCGTCGGAGTTGGGAGGGCCAGGTTCGAAGTATACCACTCTATCCTAGCAGATTCCACGCGCGTGGTAAGACCTCGGAACAACACAACATCGCAGGAAGCACGTCGCGAGAAACGCGGAAGGTGCTACAGCAAGAAGTATCGCCCCTTCATTTTGCGCCTTGAAAGAAAGCAGTACATTCTTGGTCTCTACAGCATGCTCATCATGGAGCACAACCGATACTGTCTTAGGATATACTATACACCCTCTTCAGGGCCTCGCCAACTCTTCTTATCCGTCATACAGAGTCCTATACTAATGTGTGTTCTCTGGCTCGATTTCTTCGTCTATATTATGCTCGTCTGCTTCGCGCGCATAATCCTCGTTACCTGACACAAAGCCGTCCAGCCAAACTTCCTTCAACGCAGCCCAGAGTCCTTTATATTCCTTGGCGTGAGGCCGGACTTTGTGCCGCATGTAATTGAGCGTGTTCTCGAGCGTTACAAGGTTCGGTTCTAGCTTGACGAAGCCCCAATCACCGTTCATCTTTCGGCGAATGGCCTTGAAGAGCGCATACAGGAGTGCATAGATCATGAGCTGGAGAAGGGTCAGAATGGTCAGTCTCATCTGGACGTGCAGTACCGAGACGGGGTATGGCTTGGAAGCAAGTAGTGATCCAGACTTACTGCACCATACGCTGTCGTCACTCTCGCCGTCAACTCCGCCCGGTATTGCGCTTCTGTTTGTGATGGCGACCGAGACTGAGACCACCAGGTGGAGCTTGCAAATCCTAGAATGCATATACAGCCTCCCAGTCCAATGCATGCCATCAAGGGTTGGCCGAAACGCATCGTGCCGAACAATGTTGAAGCACCATAACGTTCATACTCAGCGGCGCCGGAGTTGCTGCTGGAACTCCCTTGTCGTACAGCATCAGGTTCGTGGACTGTTTGTCCTACTTTCTGAAAGCTGGTCAATGCTATCGTACTGGCGGACGGCTCTTTATGCCAGGACCACCAGGCAGTAGCAGCAGGTTTCGTGCTACCCTTGAATCGGCGTTTCAATGTCTGCTTTTCTTCTGTGAGGAGACTGTCACAGATGTGAAGCCTGGACGGTGTGGTGATCAGATCGCGGCACTTGGAATCTGGAAAGAGTTCGCAACTTACCACATTAGATAGCGAATGAAGGCTACACATAGCACAGCCCATACGAAGACACAACTAATGCTAGCAGAAACTGCAATGGCAGTGATAACCTTAGTAATACGTCAGTCGTAGTCTCTGGCAGAGGAGACGAGATATTTTGTACCTGGCTGGTATCAACAGTGCTGGTGTGCTGGAAGTGCAAAAATGGGAGCCAGAAGAATGCGGTAACGCAGAAGAGTAGTGCTGCCAGTGGTGCGCTCGTGGACCGCCTGACTGACGTGCAGATGTGCTTCAAACCCCTTATCAGACCAGGGCTATCCGGCAGGTCTAAGCATAGCCCGTAGAATGTCCTCGACGCAAGGTATAATGAGGTGTTTGCTGCTGAAATCACACTAAACACGCAGGCGCCTTGGAAGAAGCCAGCCAGTCCAGGCTGGTTTGAAGCCATTGATATTAGAACGAGCGGGCTGTAGGAGCTCCCTAAGGTTGTGCCGACCCATGATGGACGACCCTGTGATGCAGTGGTGTTTGTAGCAATCTCGCCGTATCTCTGAAGATTTGCGTTTTGCCAACTGATGTTGAGAGAGTAGCTTACGACGCATAGCATATAACACACGAAGACAACGTAAGCAACGTAGCGAGACGGCCAGCGTGAGGTATTCACGTTTCGAACTTCAATGGCTGTGACAGTGACAGCTTCGAGGCCGAGGAAACTGAAGAATACGAGTGGTATCGAGTAGCTGTGCTCGTTCAGTCCTGTTTGCTGTCTAGCAGCCTCTGTACTTATCAAAGACGTACCAAACGGCTTGCCAGGGATGTGGTGCTTCGGATCGATCTTGGAATCCATCTTCGATAGCTGTTGCCGAGTAAGTATAGTATTGGAATGGAGGTTGGCCTGACGTACGGCGAGTGTCGTTCCCAAAACATCCACCATCCGCATTCGAGTCACTTTTGACTATTTCTCTCGTCAAACAGACACAACAAGACCAATCGGGAGAGACATACCATTTGTAGATAAGACGTACATTGCTATCGAGCCGCCAATCACGAGCAGAAGCTTCAGAATACCACCGATAGTCTCAACCACGCCATACCACTGCTTCATGGTCAGCACATCGTCTCGTTCCAAGCAGCACGAGACTCACAAAGACACCAGCAAGGTTGAGATCCAATAGTACGAGAGGAGTTAACGTGAAGAATACGAGTCCCTCTAGCACTTTTGACTGTATCCAACGCTCACATAATTGAGCCAAAGCCAAGTTCTGCGCAGCGAAGGTAGCAACGTAGGTATACCTGGGAGAGTTGAGCACATCTTCGAAAGAGCGGTTGATAGTCGTACCAGTATGCAATACCAACCACCCAGGCAAGATCTCTGTCGACGAATGCTCGCGTGTACTCGACTATTGCGTTTGGACAAGGAAACAGCTGGACCAGCTCACTGACACTCTCCATGACGCAGATGGCAATCACTCCGACGATGGCCGTTGCCACGATGAAGCCAATCGGGCCAGATTCGTGCAATGCTGCGGCGTCATTCTCGAAGATGCCGCTACCGATCACAGCGCTGATGACAATGAACTAGATGGATCACGTCAGTGCCTTCGGACTGGATGTTGTAAGCTGTGATGATCTTACGAAGACTTGCCAGCCGAAGAGATCTTGCCTGTGTCTTGGTCAGTTGTGCAAGGCTAGTGATAGGGCTATAGCCTACTTTAGTGCAATCCTTTCGTGTGGTCCATCCTGCCTCGACATGATGTTAATGATGAGGCACAAAACGCGCACTTGTTGCACAGTAGGACAGACCTTGTAGTAGACTATAGCTATACCCTAGTACTTGCTTACTGCTGCGGCAGGCCTAGAATATCCATGCTAGTCCACACTACTGCAAGCCATGGGGCTCGGCATGCATGACACTAGCTGCTCCAGGTCATCTTGGCTATGCATGTCAGACACCGCACGAGCACGAGACTGCGGATCTCCACAGAACGCGGCAGAGATGTAAATAAGGACTCGAAGCTTTGCAAGGCACTGCTGCACTGAATCTTACCTATTGTCACCAGTAGCGTCACCAGTAGCCTTTGTCACATAATCGCTACGGTACTCAACAAGGCTCGATCTACGAGCATGGCAACCATGTACACGATCAAGCTCGATGGACGGGGCTCTGGCTACGTGGATAGGATCGATTTGGAAGAGTACCTCACTCGCCACTATCCCGCAGTTGAGCTGGATCAGTTCAACATGCGGGTGAGCATTTCCGCCCCTCTTATCGTCGCTGTTGTACTGAGTCTCAATAGTGTATCCAGGATCGCTGGCAGTTCGAATGTCCGGAAGAGCTGAACGGGGTAAGTCGAGTCGAAGAAGGAGCCAGTATAGATAGACTAACGTGAACGCACAGTTGCAAAAATCGTGAGTATAATGCTTGCGATACCATTATTCGGCACGAATCTGACAGCTCAGCGCGATCACCCGGTCCTGCAACGAGGCGCGGAATACACGCCTGGAACAAGCAGCAAGAGCAGCAGCTTGAGAGTAGGCTTGAGAGCACCGTGGAGATGATGCGATTCTCGAGACGGGGAAATGGGGAAAATGCGGGTTGGGGGCTGAATCGAGACGCACGGGCTGTGTCGAGATGTAGCGGTACTATGATACTTTGGTACCTACTGTCGCCAAATGCGCCTCATCCCTTCTATAGCAACATAAGCGCTGATCTCCCTGGGCTGCGGACATACGGGAGGCTGAGTACATATTGTGTTGCGGGAGGAATCAAACAAAGATCTAAATAAGTTTGGGTCTTTCATTCATTGTGCATGGCTGGCAGCAGACTCAATCCATTATTCGCCATGTCATCGATATTGTATCCTAATGACATCTTCAGTCATGACTTCGATGCTTCGAATACGGAAACATCGATACGTGAGATCCGCAAGAGACAGTTGCCTGGTGGTGATGTTGTCCCCCTGTTTTCAGATACAATCAAAGTGGCTATTCTGGATGTCGAAGAAGGTAAGACGTGCGTCAAGCCATACCAATCTCGAGAGCTTACAATGCAAAGTATCAGCGAGTCGTATACAGTATACGGACAGCACAAGTCTGCGAAATGCTCTGAATGACAACCCAAGAGATGGAACTCGCCTGCGAATAATGTATGGACGACAGAGTACATACACCTCACAATAACTGACTGCAAAAAGCACAATCTATTCCGAGATAACGCCGGACTCCCTTCAGATATCTGCGGAGTTGATGGATCAGCTGATGGCCAAACACAAAGTGCACCCCGACTTCTTACAGATCCTACTGTCCTTCGCTGCCGAAGCACATGCAGCAGAAGGCGCTAGCAGCAACTTCTCAATTCGGCCTGGCAAAGCTGCAGACACAACAGGTAATTCGAGACCACTGACTTCAAGGCCCAGCACTCACTTCGTCAGATTTGATGTACCAGATCCGCTACAGCGAAGCAAACTCGGCTGGCAGCTGGAGGCTGCGGCAGACTGGCGTGTATCATCACTTCTCGTCTTCTACCAATGAGCCAAATGTGATGATCATACTGCAGCCGACAAATCGACCAGGTCTAGACAAAAGGTTTGCTTGGCTAGAGAAGGACCTTGAAGGACCAAGGCATGCTCGGAGGGTTTTGACGCAGGATCCGCGGCTGCTACATGCGCTGATCTTCTCGACATATACTGCTGACTGGAGGTGGTATTTGCGAACGTTAGGCAAGAGATGTTCCGAGGAGGTAAGGATCATTGCGACTCGAGTTCGTGACCGTGACTGATCAGTTACTCCGTATAGATTGATGAGGCTATGGTTGCAGATGTCGAGCTAGCAAAGAAGCACAACGTCTCCACTGATGTGATCATCAAGATTGGCTTTGATCGAATCAAGACTCTCCATGAGTTACAGGATAACCTGGCTATCTCAAAAGCCCACTGTTCCGGTAATCTCAGCACGCTTGAAAGCATATTGAAGTCTCCTATGTTCGCCGAGACGTCTGCACGCTCAAATCTTGAACGCGAGATGTTCAGGTATGAAGAGTACACAGAAGTACCGATGCTTTATACGATCGCTTGCGAGGTCTTACCGATCTAGTCAGTCTGTGTGTTTGTCTATCAGATCAAGAAACTGACACAATGACAGGTGGGCTACAATCTGAACATTGTCAATCAGCGGGAAGCAGTCACCGTGAGCAAAGAGCTTACCAAGGTGACCATAGCGGTGAAAGAGATGGCACAAGACACTGTTGACGACAGCGCAACAGCTTTTGCCATCACCATCGTCTCTGCATGCTACTTGCCTGCAAGCTTCGTCGGGGTATGTCCACGAATTCGGTGGTCAAATAAAGTATGAGCCGTGTACTAAGATGACATAGTCTCTCATGCAAGCAAACATTGTTCAACTGGAACAAGGTGCTCTTCCATCCCGTATCTCTGGGTCAAATCTGCGAAGCTTTGTGGCATGCTGGCTGCCCCTCGTCGCTCTTACAATCCTTTTGTATCGCCTGATTATGTACTGGGAGGCGAGGCGTAAAGGAGTGAACTGGTCGTGGTATCGTGTCTTTTCTCGGAGGAACGGCTTGAGGCAGAGCAAGAGCATTGCACTTGCCAAACTCATCAACGATGTCTAGAAATGCAATAAATACCTGTTGACCGATCAGGGTACCACTGGTCGTACACAATAGATGCCCTGATTGTCCTTTTGTCAATAATCATCATGGAGGTTGTAGGCAAAAGATCTTCCCACTCGGAAAACAAATGATTATTCCGTCCAGGTTACCGTCGTCTCCAAGAACGCGGATGCTCGAGTCAAGGTCGTTGGGTTGGAGTTGTCTTTCATTTGGATCCAGTATTGATGCATCTGCGATTGATTTTGCGGTTACTGATATTCCGGACGACGATGCTTTCAGTAGATATTGGTATGCTCGCAGCCCTTTGTTCTTCTCTTTACCAACGACAATCAAACAGTCGTTACGAATCAGATGAATGCCAAGCACTGGATTTAGTACATGCTTCAGACTGGAAACAGTCCCTAGTTGAACACCGGCACTCGGCTTGCTCGCTTGCGTGGCAAGGAATAGATCATTGGCTCCAGACCAGAAGACAAATTCACCAGGCTGGTCCCTGGGCACTAAGAAATATCGTGGTATCTTGCTTGCGGTCTACTTACAATGTCAGTCGTCTCCTCGACACAGGGAAAATGTGGCAAGACATACTCTGCTATACTCCCGAAAGGGAGGCTGGGATGCCAAAGGTGGATGAGACTGGATCGACCACATATACAAGCGATCATGGTTGTTTCCTTGAGCGAACGCCCAAGCATATAGTAAGGTGCCAGCAGGATCAAGTGCAACGGTCTTGAAATGATAGCCTTTCACAGGCTTGACGGACTTGAGACTCATGGAATGTCCAGCTATCTTGCAGACAAGGATCGCCTCGTCACATTGCAGAGCAACAGTGCTACCTGACTTTGTCACTACCACATGCTGGAGACCATTTAGAGCTGAAGGCAGCTCTGGTACCGGCACTGAATGTGCATTCCATTCTTCGTCTATTTTCAATATCGTAAGTTGCGCGCCTTTGATGGTGCCCCAAACGCACAGGACATTGCCGCAGTAAACGATATTGGTCGCGTTACTGATCTTTAAAGTCAATGGCTCGACAGTTAGCTTCTTCAGGCCGTTCAACTCATCCTTCGTCGGGTGTAACGACAGTATCTTGACTGAGCAGACTTTGTAATATCTCGTAAGGACTGCGACACTTTTGCCATCGTGGTTCGGGGCAACCGCAACGACTTCGATATCCTGCTTTACATGTGAATTCAGCCAGGAATGCAAATTCAGAACCTTTGGCTCCCAGTCTTTTATCGAGGGGAATGTGAGGGTTGTCGATGATAGAGCGCTTACTGTTGCTGTGATGGTGGTGGCCGGGGTAGTCTGCGATGAAGGAGTCGGACTTGCAGAGCGCTGTGAAGGTGGTGTCGAGGCGCCGGTGTTTCGTGGCACGACGGAGGAATTCTGCACCACGTCTCCAGGTTCCGGCTCGGAGTCACTCGCCGGCTCATCTACCGCAGGTAGTGGTGAAGAGTCCGACCACTCACGCAGGTACTGTCTGATGCGCAGCAGCTGGGTGACGACGGTGTCCATAGTTGGTCTATGCAACGGTTGAATGGCCCTCATTGATTTCATGTTGCTGCGCACATACTGCGCCCAATGGGGTACTGTGAGTGTTTGCAGGTTGAACTCAGTTCTTGTATGACTGTGCTTTCCCTTTCTCTGGTAGTAGAAGAAATCACTTCCACCACCTTGCTTGCGACGACTTTCTCTCAATGTTTGGACGGCTTCTCTTCGACCTATTGCGAAGGCAAGTAGCTCTTCCAGTACACATCCTAGAGCCCACACGTCTGCCAATTTTCTAGACTCATCTGATACTTGATCTTGATATGGAGGCTGGTATGTACCAGCACGAGGCCTAAAGTCTGGGACCCCCAGCTTTCGAAGGTAATGCGGCAAAGCAACTTCAGAGGATTCAGGCCTGACGTGTGTGATGCCGAAATCAGACAACTTCCACTTGCCAACAGGATACCCCTCCTCGGAGGCGCAAACCAAAATGTTCCTGGGCTTAATGTCCATGTGTGCTGCATACTTGCCGCCCTCCCCGTTATGGAGCCACTTGACAGCACTTGCAAGTTTGTATGCTTGATCGAAGATATGAGATGCGAATATATGACCACTTTCAGGGCCCAGATCTGCGGCTTTGATCTCATCTACAAAGATGTAGATTTGCTTCTTGCCGTGTTCATCAAAGCCAAAGTTCAGAAAGTCTTCAAGGTCTCCGAGGGCAGCCCATTCGAATAATATCCCCTGACGTACGGAGTTCTCGTTGTCGCTCTGTAACTTCTGCTTGAGGATTGCCAAGTGAAGCATGACATGTTCGTTCTTTGATTGAAAGTTCTTGAGAATCTCCAGATTTTCAACCTCCCTATCGTTACGAGCATCATACTTCAGCCATTTACAAGCTAGAATAGTGGTAGCAGTCTTTGAAAATGTCAGTAGCAATATAGCTGGAAAGTGCAGTACATACTTCGACCTTGGAGTCGTCTTTCAAGTACCCTGCAGACACAACTACTTGTTCGACCTCGCCGAATGCGCCTAAAGCAGTAACGCGCGGCTTGACAACCTCGAAGGGTAATCTCCGTAATGGCTCAATTTGCTGGACACGCTCCGACAGACCAGTCTTAATTTCAAAAGGAATAAAGATCCACTGCTTCTCGCGAAACTGCTCTCTCTTCTCTTCATCAACGATAAAACTTGGAGATGCCCTGCCACGTGCAGGGAGATTGATATCTCGAAATGTTAGTAGCTGGTTTTTAGCCTTTAGAACGCCTCTCATATAAGCTTCTAGTACTGTCCGATCCCGCAACCAGACAAGGATCGCGAAAACCTTCCAACAGTCAGCGTACAGCTCTTTTTGCAAGCCTGCCAGAGTCGAATCCGTCTGATCCCAGAGTATGTCCACGATCAAGGCGTCGAAATCATGTATGGTCTCCGGGCTCCTCAGGACGTTTGTAGTGACATAGAAGGTCTTATCGTCTCCTGTCGTCTTTTGTGCTTCTTCTCGCAAAGCCTGATATGCATTGAGAAGTCTTGTATTGACTTCAACCGCGTTGGTAGGTTTCAGTCGCTCGGCCCGTCGCTTATGCTCGTCTTTTCGAGCCATGTCGTTTTCGAAGTGGCGGCCACATGTTTCAAGACCTCCAGCTTCTTCGCATTAGCTAGTAGTTATTTCGTAGCTGTCCTCACACGAGGCAGACTTCCACTCATTGTCCTGCTCGGCCTTGGAATGGCATGTATGGTGTTGAAAGCGATGAACTCAAAGCTTAAGTCATACGATAGCGATAGCGATAATAGCCGGACGCGGCACGGCCTCGAATGTCCTCCGATTCGAAAGCACGTGTAGTTGGCCACCACGATCTGGCTGATGCCAGTAGGGTACGTCAGCGTGCATGAAATGCCTGGCCTTGCTGCGTAAGGTAGCCTCAGCATCTCAGCAGGTCTTTAGACTTCATAAGAGTGGAAACTATAGGTTAGCAGACAAGAGGAGCTCCGAAGCGACTGTTTATCACGTATATTATGCATGCAATGATGATGATGGTCTTGGGAAAGCAGCCAGAGGAAGAAAAGCTAATAGAAGTGTCGGCGGAAGTTCGGGATACGAAACAGCCACGTGACCAGACCTCGTGGCGCGAATCGACTTCCTTCAGGTTATCAACAATTACCACAACACAACACATCAATGACTATTTGTCCTCGTGACACTGTGGCGTTGTCAAGCTGTACACACCGCGCTTGGTATAGTGCTCTCGTACGACTACAATCGTGCATTATACTCGAGCAAAGCAATTGACAATGTTCCTATCGAATTCGACATGTTCGCCATGGCTGTGCATGAATTCATTGCTCAGCTCTAGTCCCGGATTGTTCTAGGCTAGAATTTCGTGGCAGCAAAGTCGACATGTCTCAATTTTGTCGGCGATCAATGTGGTCGTAGAGACGTTTCCAGCTCCTTGCAGACACAAATGGACAGAAGACGAGATCGAGATTCTTGACGTGGCTCTCCGAGATGGCAAATCCTGGAGGGATTGTATTGAACTGCTCCCAAGACGTACTCACAAATCCATTGCGTCACATTTTGTATATCGACGCAATGCAGCCAAACCTCAACATGCTCGAAGTGATGACCCTGATGTACAGGCATTCCTTGATTGTGCTGCCAAAGCTTCGACCAGAGAAGAGCTCCACAGAAAGTTCCCACATCTTACACGTTTCTGTATCAACCAACGTTTACTCTCTCATGGGGTAAAGCTCAGCTCACCCACAAAGTTCAAGTCCAAGAACTGGTCGGCGTCCGAGGCCGAGGACGAGAAGCAAGGACACGGACATGGCAAGACTGCCGAGGAGCTCGCGGAACAGCTGCCCCTAAGATCGATGACCGTCATAAGCCTCAGAGTGTATCGCCTCGCTATGGCAGCGACAAGCGTTTCGCAGGTCTTCCGGCCATGGACCAAACAAGACGATGAAACGCTGATATCTCGATTTGCTAGTGGTAGACCCATCCGAGAACTGGCTGAAGAGTTAGGCAGGCCTTTTCAGTCGGTGTCGAATAGACTATAAGTGATCCGACTCAAGCTCAAGAGAGAACCACGGCATAGCGTTAATAAAGCATAATGACAAGGCAAAGGCTAGACCGCGCATTACGGTCAGCATACTCGGGTCCTCTTCAACGACACCGACGCGAGGTGACAGCAGCGACTCACCTTCGGGAGGTGGTCAAACACACTGGGTAACGACATGCACGCATGATGAGACCGATTTCGCAACAACTTCGGCTGTTTATTATGCAGCCATTATTGTCGGACCGAGGATCCCCTCTTTCTGACCTAAGTGGAGTCTCGGCATTTGTCCATGAATGGAAGATCAGCAGCATCATGAGTCGTCGACTTCCTTAAAGACTCTCAGTGTCCCACGTCGGGGAAACAGACACTGCCATTCATCAAACACTCTCATCATGAAGCCCAGCTTCGACACCTTCGCGGTAGCGGCAATACTGGTGAAAATCACAATTTGCCAGTCTCTACCAGACTATACTGCTGCTCCGCGAAATCTCACCACGCTTGCTAACAATAGCTTGTTCGATACGTGGCGACCTATTGCCCATGTGCTGCCTCCATATGGATCAATCGGCGACCCATGTGCTCACTACACGGATCCAGCAACTGGACTATTCCATGTTGGCTGGCTGACAAGCGGCATCGTAGGCGCGACAACTGATAACATGATCACGTATACTGACCTCAATCCCAACGGTGCAGCTGTCATCGTTGAGGAGGCATCAATGACCCAGTCGCAGTTTTCGATGGCTCTGTCATGCCTATTGGTGTCAACGGTCTACCAACTCTGCTGTACACGGCTGTATCATTCCTGCCAATCCAGTGGACAATCAACTACACTCGAGGCTCGGAGACTCAAGCTCTTGCAGTGACATCTGATGGTGGTAAGAACTTTACGAAGCTGACGCAAGGTCCGGTCATCCCCGATCCACCTTTTGGCATGAATGTTACTGGCTTTCGTGACCCGTATGTCTTTCAGTCGCCGACGATAGATATGGCGACTGGCTCGGCGAATGACACCTGGTATACCACTGTCTCCGGAGGTGTTCACGGTGTCGGGCCATGTATTCACCTCTACAAACTCACAGACCCAGCTTTCGAGTACTGGGAGTATCTGGGAAAGCTGTACTCGGAGCCCATGAACAGCACCTGGGGCACAGGAGGCTGGGCGGGCCGATTCGGCTTCAACTTCGAAGTCGGCAACTTCATGCAGCTGGACGGCTTAGGCTACTCCGAGACTGGCGACGTCTTCCTCTCCATGGGCGCAGAGTGGTCCACCACACCCATCGTGCCTCAAGTCTCCGACTTCAGAGAATCACTTTGGGTCTCGGGCAACATCAGCACCTGCGACGGCTCACCCTCATTCACCCCAAACATGGTGGGCAAGCTCGACTGGGGCACCAGCGCCTACGCCGCGGCCGGCAAGATCCTCCCAGCTACTTCTCAAGCCTCCGTCAAATCGGACAGTCCCGATCGCTTCATCCTCTGGATCTGGCTGACCAGCAACTTCTTTGGCACCGTCACTTTCCCATCCGCGCAATTCAACTGGAGTAGTTCGCTCCTCCTGCCGCGCGAACTGAGCGTAGGGTATATTAACAACGTTATCTACAACGACCTCGTCAGCGAAGTTGGCTCTTGGCGCGTTGCGGGGAATAATAATGATGGTACAGTCAACCTGAGCACCATGAAGCAGGTGATCGTGCGTGAAGCCCTGGCAGCTATGAAGAGTAACGCAACCACGCATATCACGCAGCCGGGCGTGACGATTGCCGAGGAAGACGCCATCGTGCCATTCGTGCA
>Ga0058702_10000793_pt1 | contig 12518 bp, 10 predicted proteins | sample AgamicOrSfe_FD_83781 | JGI IMG/M metagenome (GOLD analysis project Ga0058702, IMG submission 83781) | Agave microbial communities from Guanajuato, Mexico - Or.Sf.e | ecosystem: Host-associated > Plants > Phyllosphere > Phylloplane/Leaf | place: Guanajuato, Mexico | collected 2012-05-30
GTGTCCAGTGTGTAGAAATTTGATTGATATGTCTACGGCACTCTTCAGAAGACCTCTTCCACGTCTGTATGCTATGGCTGTGGTTGGACTATCGTTGCCTGCACGTGGGCAGTCACCTTCCAATTCGAGCGCAAATGCGTGTCGGTATTATCTACGTACTTTAGTAGCATAGTATGAGGACACTTTGCTTTACTAGAGACACCAATCACAGAGTCTGGTTTATCCTGCCCAGTGAACTCAGGCTCATCGGTAAGCACGAATAGTCAGCCACGCATCACGAGACATGCCGCTCGAGCTTCGTCGTGCCAACCCGCCGGATATACGCGCGTGCCATGTAATTGCACAGGCTGCTTACGCAAATGCCACCTTCTATCGCGCTCTTTGGCCTCACGGTAGATTTCTTGCATTCTGACATGCCCAAACGATCACTGACAAGCCCAAGGTCAGTCAGAAGCAGCGATCGACTTCGTTGCAGGTCAAGATGTTGAGAATTTGGCAAATCCAGCATATCCCTACCTTGTCATATGTGATACAGACGCTGTCGACGAGATCATAGCCGCCGCGACGTGGAAGCTGGAGAATGACGAAAGCCACAGGGCTGAGATGAAACATGCACAGTCCACCATGCAAGCAGCACCTCCTGGAAAAGCAGCCAACGGATCTCATATTGACACGACACAGGAGTTGTCGGCGGCATTTCGTGAGCGAGCATTTCCTTTGAGGCTCAACGCAATGGGAGACAAGACGTATTGGCGTGAGTTTCTAGAAAGCTGTGGAAGTATGATACTGATCCGGTCGTGTCACAGACCTGACGTCGCTTGTGACACATCCAGACCATCATCGACGAGGCGCTGGGCGCATGCTCATCGACTGGGGTACGGCGAAGGCTGATGCTGCTAAGCTAGACAGTTTCGTCAATGCTTCTATGCAAGGAAAGGCTCTCTACATGAAATGTGGATTCGAGACAGTCGGAGTCACGACATTGGACCTGAAGCCTTTTGGTGTTAATGGTATTTCGAAGAGCTATGCTATGGTTCGACCAGCGAGGGTGTCGGTAGAAGATGAACGAAGCAGTACCGAGTCAGAGGAAGGTGCTAAGCTTTGTGGGGAAAAGCAGGATCGCCCGAATGAGCGTCTCCCATGAAGACACACTCTTATTAGCAACGGCCCTACCTTCAAGATGGACGCTCACGCAGTGACTTGTGTGTTGCACGGTGCACCGTATCGTCTTTGCAGCATCCACCATAATCTCGACTATATATATACCTAGTACCGCCCAACATGACGCTCAGCCTACACCCCATCATCCCGGACCTCATCCCATCCTGCCACGAAGTCACCACCCGGGGCTTCTCTGCCACTGAGCTGAGCCCGGCCATGTGGGTGGGCGGCCATCCGCCTCCAGAAGCAGCTGCCCACATGATTCGCCGTGATGAAAAGACTCTGGCAACACAACGCGGCGCATTCTGGTACTGTGTCTGCGACTCTTCCGTGACCGAGAACAATGGTGTTATAGCCGTAGGAAAGTGGCGCCACGAAGACGAAGAGACATTCGATGAGAAGAGAGAGCCACCGCCTGAGATCCCGACGCCTGGTATGCGGCCTGAGGTCATGGGGAAATTCTTTAGCATGATCGGGGAGGTTAGGAAGGAGATTATGGGTCGCCGAGAGTACTGGCGTATGTCGTGACGACTACCGTTCAATAAGACACGCTAAAACAAGTCTTCAGATCTTGTTGTTCTCGCGACCGATCCCGCCCACGAACGCCGAGGCGCTGGTAGCATGCTCATCAACGTGGGCCTTGAAGAGGCCGACAAGGCGGGACTGGACGCGTATCTGGACGCAACCAAAACAGGCAAGCCGTTGTATGAACGGATGGGCTTCGTGGAGGTGAAGGAGACTTCACTGGATCTGGCACAGTTCAACATAGAGGGCGTGAATGGGAAGACAACGGTGTGGAGCATGCTGCGGAAGTCAAAGGATGGCAGGGCCAGCCAAAATGGTGATGCGAACACGACTGATGATCGTGGTGTAAAGGCTGTCGGAGAGGAGTAATTGGACATGTTTGGACATGAGACCATTGGATATAATCGTCAAGATGGCGACCTGTTAGACTGTGGGTATAATTTTGAAGACTTGGCATAGAGTGTTTGGGACGAGGCGTGCCAACCTGGAATATTCGCATTAGACAGACAGTGCTCGGAACCAGTTCTTAGCAGAAGCTCCTCGGCACTCTCCCATCTCTAGACATTTGATCCAGAGCCTCTTGGTTCAATGTACTGAGCGACTGAACATGTGTTTGGGAGATGTGGTCAGTCGTATACAGGTTGTGCTGCTTGGTCCTAGCCGGTGCTGTCAGAACTCCCTGTGCGAGACACGTATACATGCTTCATGTGACCTTCACCATGCTAGCCACGTATACAGGCTCCATATGACCTTCACCATGTTGACTTACAAGTCATAGGTCATAGGTTGTTTCATATATGAACCAGGTGCTCGGCCTCGGCTCACGGGAGTGTCTGTCGATCCATGGTTTTGAACGCGTATAGTCGCGTTTACATACCCCTTCGTAGCATTTCGCGCATTCCTCACTCAGACATCCTTGCGCCAAAGCAATCGTCTCTTCACTACCGTAGCCCTTGTATGCGCCCTTTTGCCAATTTCACATCCTCAGGCTTGCTCTATATTACACAACAACGCTACTGTCAGTCAATTGGGTCATGAAAAAGTAGGCTTGGCGCGGGACGACTGTATCAACTGCATTAGCTATGGGTTTCGAATGGCGCAGACACAACACTGGCTTGGGCCTCATGAACACAACGACATCCTACGAGGAGGACCACGTTCAGGATACGTTGAATAACAGTACTACTCCCTCGGTCTCTGCCTTTTCCCGTCTTCTGCGACATGATCAACAAGGACAATCTATACCTCGGCGACACAGTTCAGTGGATGAGTCACTTTATGGAAGTAGACCAGGCTCACAGCTTCATCCGATCAAGCGCCCTGCATCGATACATAGTCCGGTATTAGCTCAATTCGAGGAAGAACCAGGAAGGGAACAATACAATGCCTTGATTGCAACACCAGAGTTCGAAATCAGGGATCTAGACCAGTATGTCTATCGAAACTTGCTCAAAGTTCGCGCCTTCACTAAAGCTCGCATGAACAGGTTCCCACATTCTGGCGGCACACCGCGTACTGCAGCATTTCCAAAGACAGAAAACCAGATGACATCCGCAGTACTGTCTCCTCTTCCGCCACTTCCCCTGTTCAGCTTTCCATCGTCAGGCAGTACCACGCCGATGAAACCGAGGCCAAAAGTGGATAGATCAATGACTAGCTACCATACTGCACACTATTCTGTTTCCGAATATGACGAAGATGAAGACCGTACCGAAGCCAGCAATATGTACCCAACTCCAGTATCTTCCAGGACATCACCATCGAAGCCATTACCTTTAAGGTCGTCTGCTGGTGGTGAAAGCAGTACTCGGAACAGCCCCAGTAAACCTGTTCTTCGCAGACAGCAAACTCACGACCGGGAGATGAGTCCTTCGTACTTCTCATGGCGAGAGTCCTTGACAGACGCAGCTGGAAAGACTGGGCTTGCGAATAAGTTCGGGGGTCTGATATCCCCTGCTTCTTCATCTGCTGGTGCTCTTGCGACGCTTAATGGTCAGCTGCCGACGAGGACCGAGCAACGATCGCTGGTTTATGGCAGTGATTCCGAGGAAGAAGCATTATTTTCCGAGCTGGCATCTCCTACAAATGGAACCACACCCGCAGGTGGTCGTCACATCGAGGAGCTCATGGACGAACTCCGCGATGTGAGTGCTGAATTGGCTTCGTCTATTCGTCGGGAAATGGACCTGGAAGATGAGCTAGAACGCTTCAGAAGTGAGCCAGGTCTACCGAATCCAAGTCGACGGACGAGCGACTACTTTTCCGAGTCTGGTACAAGCTCGATCAAGTTACCTACGGCCGATAGTCAGTCGAAGATTGAAGCCCTCGAAACAATGCGCAGGAAAGTTGAGCAGGAGAAGGCTCGACTAAAACTCGCCATGGCCGAGAAAGCAGAAGCGGATATGATTCAGCGCAGAGCATTGGAGATGCATGTTCAATCACTTGAGGAGCAGCTGCAAGGAAGTAAGAGTATGATGGAGGATTCAGGGCACTTTGGACTTTCTTCACAAGAGGATGAGTTGGAGATCTCGCTTGCGGAAGCTCGACAACATCTGGCAGATGAACGACAAATGAAACAGCAAGTGGAGCAGCTTCTGCAGCAATTGCGACTGGATCACGAAGCGTGCCTGAATGAGCGTGATAACTTGAAAGAGGAGACGGTCCCTAGCCTTCGAGCGAGGCTGGAAGGGCTCGAATCTGAGTCGACTGACTTGCAGAAGCTCCAATATGAGAACTCTCAACTGCAACAAGAACTGCAGACGACTCGGAACGAGAACCAGACTCTCGTCGAGGCAAGGCGTCTCCAGATTGAACAATCCCAGCGCTTCAAGTCCTTTGCAGAAGAAGATGATTACGTTTCGATGTCCCCAATGGCATCACCACGGATTGGGATGACAAGATCACAATCTATCGCTCGTAGCAGATCACTCAAGCGTCCGGGATCGATGCTCACCTCACCAAACCCATCAAATCAGCCACCACCACTACCGTCCGACAGTCTCAAGGATGTTGAAGACCAAAGAGATGCGCTGCACATGACTTTGCGCACATTGCTTACCAGACAGGATGTCCTTAACCGCATGCACGCCAAGCAGGTTCGTATACTACAGATCGAGCGAGACGAGGCTCTTCGCGGGTTGCCTTCCAGCAGCAGTCTCAATCAGCAAATACAGAAGCTGCGCAGCAACTTCACAAGCCTTCGTGAACGCGCGGATGAGGCATCTGAGCAGAAGTGGCAGTGCGAAAAGGGTCTTAGTGGCCTTCGCATGGATCTCGAGCGTACGCAGCAGGAAACAGAGTCAATGAAGATGACGAACAATAGCCCTGCGACGATAGTGGCAATAGAAGGAAGCATGACTGAACAGCACAGCGCTGCCCAACAGATCGTCCAGCTGGAAGAGACATTGCGTGCTGCCGAAGAGAAAGTGGCGACCGTGTCAGCAGAATGCGAGGAAGCACTTACCAAGCAGGAAGAGCACGTTCGCACACTGAAGGAAGCCGAACTCGAGAAGCGCACACGCAAGATAGGTCGAATGGCTATGGCTGACAAGCGATCCTTGGGTCCTCACAAGAAGGCAATGCTCGTGAGCTTGAGAGAGGGCATGACGGACGCGAAGGGCTGTGTCAAGGAGTTTGGTGAGCTTGGGCTTGCAGTGCAAGCATTGGAGAATGTCGTCGCCAAGTCCGAACATGAAATACAGGCACTCATGTCGCGGCTGAATGAGCTGCACGAAGAGTTAAGTGCTCTGCATTGATTGACATTGGGTGCTGTTGACGGTCGGAGTGTGATCATCTGGTCTAGTGTCGGACGATGAGTACTCTGTTGGATGGAAGGGCTTTGGGACTATTAGCATTAGGCAGGACATTCTCATTTCTGGAAGCATGGATTGGGGGTTGGCGGGGGTTCTGCCACGAAACGCAGGCCAATAGATGTATTCTTATAGATAGGTAGACATTGATATAGCCTCAAAGGCTTGCTCTGAGAGCACACGGTCAATGTTGCAAGTCATTTCGGGCTAATCTCATACTGTTCACCGTGACGGCAATGGCAAAGGGTGGTTTGACCTGTCGACTTCGTCTTTCAGTCTCCTCGGGCCGGGCAAACCTCGGACGCATTGACCCCCGCATTCGATCACCAACGATGACAACGACAGCGCAGCAGCCATTGAACAGTCAACTGACACGCTTGCGCACATCAGCACACTGCTCTCTCTAAGGACGAATACAACCAGTCCAGCGTCAGCACTCTACATTGACATACGGCCACGCTGAAAGTCTATCGCAACAGACCTATTCCCATACATACACCAGACGAGGCAATCACTAGGCTCCAGTCATGTCACTCTTCTTCGGTCCAGCGCTGGACATTGACATCGTGCTCGATGATACAGACGAGCGTCAGATGGTCGACATGAAGCTCGACAAGAACAGACGCGAGAAAGAACCGCTATATATGGACGGCGAAAGTGTAAAGGGAGCTGTCACGATCAGACCGAAGGACGGAAAGAGGTTGGAACATACTGGTATCAAGGTGCAATTTGTTGGCGTCATTGGTACGTTCAATGTAGTCTGTCAATTCACCTGCTTTCATGCCGCTTGCTGGCAAGGATGTTACATCGACACGATCCATCGCTGACCGACTCGTTCTTCAGAAATGTTCTTCGATCGCGGCAATCACTACGAATTCCTCACTCTCAATGCCGAGCTTGCCGCTCCAGGTGACCTCCAACACCCACAAACCTTTCCCTTCAACTTCAAAAACATCGAAAAGCAGTACGAGTCATACAACGGCATCAACGTAAAGCTGCGCTACTTCATTCGTGCGACAGTCTCCCGCCGCATCCAGGATGTCATCCGCGAAAAGGACATCTGGGTGTACTCCTACCGCATTCCGCCAGAGGTCAACAGCAGTATCAAGATGGATGTGGGTATCGAGGACTGCTTACATATCGAGTTTGAGTACAGCAAGAGCAAGTATCACTTGAAAGATGTCATTGTCGGGAGGATCTACTTCTTGCTGGTTAGACTGAAGATTAAGCATATGGAGTTGAGTATCATCAGGAGGGAGACGACTGGAGTTGCGCCGAATCAGTATAATGAGAGCGAGACGTTGGTGAGGTTCGAGGTTTGTGCATCCCAGCTTGAAGATCAGGACGATGATTGACAAGTTTCAAACACAGATCATGGACGGCTCGCCATCTCGAGGCGAACCATACCCATCCGTCTGTTCCTTGGCGGCTTCGACTTGACGCCAACTTTCCGCGAAGTCAACAAGAAATACTCCACACGCTATTACCTCAGTCTCGTGCTCATTGATGAAGGTATGTTTTGCTACATGAAGCTCGAAATCTTACAGTTTAGCTGACGGCAATCACAGATGCTCGTCGCTACTTCAAGCAATCGGAGATTGTACTGTTCCGCCTTGCCCCAGAAGGCATGCCCCTTGCCCAAGAGCAGAACAAGCAGATTGCCGTGTCATAGGGGTTGAATTGCGCAGCTTTTGTACAGTCCCTACTCGGCAGGACGTAGCATGACGATGTGACAAGGAAGCTTGTCAGTCTCAACATTGAACGCTTTGCGATGCTCACATACAGGATCACAAAGTGCAGTGAATGATCAAGATGATTATCCTGGAGACCGGTGGGAGTAGTGCGCAGTCTCGTGGTGTCAGGCAAAGGCAGGCATGCCCAAGTGTTGACTGACGGGCGATGTTCCCCCAATCACTCGACTCGAATTGAGCGTCGCGAGGACGCCCTTTCAAACAGCTCGATTTGTCTTCATCATTATTACCACCACTCTTGCGTCCAGAACAACATCATCACCGCGAGACAGGCTTTCGCCCCTGCACTCCTAGCTCTCATTCCACGCCACCGCACTCTTCACCTGCGACGGCACGCACAGAATTTGTGACCCGGCCCGGCCTAGCCCGGCCTCGGCAGCAAGTCAGCTTCACGTCACATCAGAAAGCGCAGGTGCATGCGCACAGCGTTCGTCTCACTCGACGGCATTTGCTCGCCATGGTATGGCCTCTTTATTTCTCCAACCCGTTATGACGAGTTACCACACTATTCCCGAGGCGCACGAGAAGCTAGGACGATTGTACTGCGGCGCTTTTCGGACGCCCTGGCCTGGAGAGCTCGAAGCGGCGTGCTGAGTGGGGACGTGGGCATGGGAAGAGCTGGCTGTAGTTGTACATACAAATTTCCTCGCTGTGGGCAAGAGGCGTCTGCGGTCGAGATGTGAGGCGAGGATGAGGCAACGGCATGCGATGGAAGACATTAGATGTGGTAGATAGAAATGTCTTTGTTGTGTCGCGACACCAATGTATTCACTACTGCTATTCATACGTGCGTCTGCGTATGCGTGTGCGTGTGTGGTGGGACTGGCACGCTGTCGTCGACGGTGGCTTGAGCACATCACTGTCGGCAACCTCGAGAAAGTTAGGAAACGGAAAATGTGAGTGCGCACATGCTGCTTTGGTAGGCTCGCTCCATTGTGCTACCCAGCTTCTCGAATCGCTCTCCCTCTCGCGCTACTCGGCACGGCAAAGGCGACATACGAGGACAATGAAACAAAGGACGTATTGCCCGATGGAACATCTATCTTTGGGAATCATGGTGTGATGCTCGCGGTCGGGACTGTTGACATGACGCTGTTGACATGACGCTCAAAGTTCACACAGAAAACATATTTCATTGCCTGACACAGTAGTGGAAGTGATGAAACAATTGATATTCGAAACGCAAAAACACAGCCCTTTATACTCTATAGAATCATAGACCCCCAACCTCACCTCACCTCTCCTCTTCTCTCCTGCCCGCCGAACTCTGCCAATCTACGCAGTGTGCTCGTGGTTCATCATCGCGCGACGGGCACGGACGGTGTCGCTCCATGGGAATGGGATGGTCGGGATAGCTGCAAGGTAATCATCAGTCTCGACCCAACACTACAACGGACACCAGCAGCGGAACGTACCGAAGAAGAAGTTGCTCGAGTCGGCAATACCGGCAAACATGTTGTACCAAGCCAAGAACGCGGCGACGAGTCCGAAACTGCCGCCGGCGACACCCATGTGCGCCGCTGTCGTCGCGTCCGTGACCTGGTGCTGGATGGCGAGGAACAGGAAGGCCAGGTCGAGGGTGAAGAAGAGGGAGAAGAAGGCCACGGTCGACCTCAGCGTGAGCATGAGCATGCAGAAGGTGAAGAAGAACCACGCCCACAGGTACAGCGCGAACGCGGCGTTGAAGCTGCTCACGCCCGTCGTGGTGTCGGTGTAGGAGTCCACGATGCCAAACGCGGGGGTCAGGACGATGCCGAAGGAGATCCAGAAGCCGCCGTAGGAGGAGAGGGCGGTGGCGCCAAAGGTGTTGCCGACGGCCATTTCCCACATGCCTGCGAGGAGCTGGATCAGGCCGCCGTAGGCGTAGGCGAGGCCGACGACGACGTTGGGGGCGGTGATTGAGTTTGCGCCGACGTTGATGAGGGAGAGGACGAAGGTTGTGAGGGCGAAGGCGCCGAGGCCGAGGGGAGCGGGGTTGGCTATTTTCTGGAAGAATGGTGTTAGTTTGAGGGGATTTTGGAGGAGGAGGAGGAGGAGGAGGGAGAATGGAGTGTAGAATTGGAAGAAGGAGAGGAGAGAGAGGAAAGAGCGTACCTTCTGAGCAGCAACAGGAGCGTGGACACCTGGGTTGAGTTCACCGCCATGAGGGGCCTGGAGCTGGTTGTTTGTCTCGATGCGGGTGGTGCTGTGCACCTTTTCCTCTTCGCTGTAGTTTGACATTGTCGCCGGGTTGTCTTTGTGGAGGGGCATATGCTGAGTCTTCGGGTAGACGGAAGGTGACTTGTGCAAGTCTTGCTGGTGACCTGAAAGGCTAGGGTTGTGGAGTGTGGAGTGAGCGTGGGGGCAAAGGTTGAGGATGAAGATCAGGATAGGAGGAGCAAGATGGATAAAGAGGAGGAAGGCGGACGGGACGAGGCAGATCTTATATGCTCTGCTCTGCTCTGCTCAGCTCAGCTCCTCCGCCTAGATCCGCAATCCGCATATCCGCAATCAAACACATGGATGTGGGTATGGAAATGGACATGAGACCAGCAGGACGGACGGACGTGCCTTTCCCCCAGGTCCCATTCATCCGGGGGAGCGAATCAACGACGAGACAGGAGATGAGATGGATGAGACGGGGGCTTGTGACCTGCGCAAGAAGGGCCTAGCCGTTGTAGGAGAGCTTGGCCTGGAGATTGAAGGTACCTGTGTACTTTGAAGGATGGAAGGATGCAAGGATATCGGCCTGTCTGCTAGGGGCCCATGCTCAACGCGAAACACGCGAACCTTGTCAGATTGGGCTAGGTCGTGATATCCTGTATGTTGTACTCGGTATCCAGTACTCAGTACTCAGTATCGAAAAGCAAATCTCAACTCTGATATGGATGAAGCAGTTCACCGTCCACGACTCGCAAACACGACTGCACGCCCCAGGAACAGGCAAGCAAGGTTCATCCAACACATCAAACGTCCCTGGGGTAAGTGGAAACGAAGTCGGGGTCCCCGCGATCTTTAATTGGCTGCTCGATTCAGGCATGAAAAGACTAGACGCTTGGGTGGCTTGGCACATATAGTTAGCCTACTATGCTACTCCGACTTGGTACATGGCGTCCACGTAGCCTGCATGCAGATGTAGCACTGTACACTAGCAAGCGAATCAATGCAAGCCCTTCCCGTGTGTCCCGTCGAAAGATGTCCTTTTATCCGGCCGCTGTCTGTGCTAATGTCCATGGCGAGCATAACCATAGACATAAGCGAGCGGGTTCTAGCGTTGCCCTTTGTTGATTTGTAGCTGCTGGCAGTTCTCGAAAGTCTTGGCAGCTGGGATGAGATGGTCGCAAAGGTCTTATCTCGTCCACCTCGGTTGGGCAGCTATTGTATGTATGTGCTTCTTGTCAAACAGGTACACAGTATAAGTCTTTAGAATGTCGCCAAGCCTGATAATACAGACCAGGTGGGCCTGTACGAAGAACTGCTGGGGAAAGTGAGGAGAAGGTGTAGTGGAGAGTGGAGTGGACGCTGGAGTGCTCGTGACACCGTCGTGTCGAGGGATGGGATGCAGAGGTTGCAAACTCAATCAGTTAGTGATCACTGCTCTACTGTGTATCCGGCGTACCGGATCAGACAGCTTCTCCCACCCTTCTCTCCGGGCGTGTCTTTGGGGGTGTCTAGAAGCGTACTCCTTTCTACGAGTGTATCCAAGAACAAGTTACATAATCGACCGCTGCGTGAGCAGCTCAGGTGATTGTTGCTGTCGGACGTCGACGAGAGGACAAGGTCAGAGAGAATAGAAGATCAGATGACAATGGATAGTCCTTGGCGGAAATGTTAAAGGGTGTCATGGCCAGGGCAAACAAGACGGTCACTACTGCTTGAAACAACCTTGATGCATGCCCTGCCACTATCATGGGCATCTCACTTCTACGAGGAAGAGTGACAACAATCGCCTGCGAACCATTACTCCTGAGTGTGTCCAACGCGTGAGTCTAGGGGCGGCAATGTGTTTCACAACGACTGAGACGTGTCAAATCCATGAAAACCTCGGGCGTGTGCGGCACAAGTTGCATAGGGGCACAAGGCACAAGACACCAATCGCACAGAATCTCGCACACCCGTGTATATAGAGCAGAACGTGTGACACAGACCAGCAGCAGCCACAGCGACTGCAGAAATACGAAGGATGTGCTTGATGTGCTTCGACCTAGATCGATCGTCGAATGCTAAGGTTTTCGAGCGCTTGAGCTCTTTGAAGATTCGCCCCCAGCTGAAATACACGATCGATAGACCACATCCATCGTGGGGACGTCGACAACAAGCACGAACATATGTGCTATCATGCTGGTGTGCCTTTGATGCGTAACGAGTAGGTAGCTCTCCTTGTTCAAGTTGTTTCAACACAAAATACAGACTACGAGCTAAAGCGAGAGGATTGCGCTATATATCGTTCCAGCCTTCTAGCCTCTTCGCACATCGGCCCTGACGATCCGTGATCCGTGATGCCGGAAAGCACGTCAGCACTTTCATCTTCGCCCGTCGCCCCTAACCACTAACGAACACTGAGTCTCAACTACTCGTCCGGACTGAGTTGGAGACACGGACTGCCGAGTTTAGCATACAAATGTCACTGTTCTCCTCCAACCAACCATACATGCCACGATGACAATCTCACAACCTTGACTAGCAACGTTCCCGTCCCTGCCTTGCTTCCATCTCGTCGAATGATCGAGTCCCAGCGCGTAACCACGAGCCATGTCGCCATCCTGCCATGCTTGCCATGCAGGGCCGCCTCCTCGATCTCCGGGTCTTGCCTGAAAAGAGAAGGAAGCTATCCTCTTACCTCGCCTAGCCTGCCTCGATTGAGGAGGTGCATGCGTGTGCCTGAAAGCTTGTATTTTGGAAATCTCGGTGAAATTCTGTTGCGTTGCGTGTGTCCTCCCTTCCCGCACAAGCAGGAGAGGCAGGACAGAGACGCGTGGCCCTGGTGTTGTGTGTATGTGATGTGGACGGACTTCTTAGTAGTCTACTACCTCTAAAGGCGAAACAGCGAACGCGAGGAGGAGGAGGAGACTTTTGTGGATCCCATACACGCCGCCAGACTCAACGCCGCCGATGCCAAGAGTTGCTTAAGTAGCTCGTACTTCCTCACCTTTCGTAATCTGCTTTACTTTCATCATCTTCACATCACATCACTTAATCTTTCTTCACTCAAGTCAAGTCAAGTCGTCATCGTCCACTCCTTCAGCACAGTCGTCTTCTTCTTCCTATAATACACACTCGCTCAACAAGACAC
>Ga0058702_10000795_pt1 | contig 12503 bp, 12 predicted proteins | sample AgamicOrSfe_FD_83781 | JGI IMG/M metagenome (GOLD analysis project Ga0058702, IMG submission 83781) | Agave microbial communities from Guanajuato, Mexico - Or.Sf.e | ecosystem: Host-associated > Plants > Phyllosphere > Phylloplane/Leaf | place: Guanajuato, Mexico | collected 2012-05-30
GAGCGAGCCGGTTGCGATTGTCGGGTATGATTGGGAGCAGTGCTTGATAATCTTCATGACAACCTGTACTTGCTTCTTAGTATTTTGTTCTCCCTGCTGTAGGTCGCGATTGCACTGACTAGTGCCTCGATCTGCACGCCCTTTAGGACTTCCTGTGTTCTGATCGTTGTTAGCGCAGTCGCGTGAGCGGTGTGATACTACCCACGATGAAGACGTCGCCATGATTGCGTGTGTGCTATGATGTAGTCGGGTAAGGTACTCAATCTCAGTCAGTCTATATATCGTCGTAGTTGTGTGAAGCGGGACTTTTCTGAGCGCATGTGATCTGCCAAGACAAACTAAAAAAAGAGGTAGAGGTAGAAGTACCAGCAACGCAACGCACACAATACCTGAACAACTTGAAAGAGAAGAGGCATCCTGCATGCTCCCGATTGCGATTAACGATGCTGAATTTGTTTTCAAGGCGAATTGAGATAGAGGCAGTAATACTTCGTCGGTCGATCATGACCATCCTCATATCACTATGTGCATAATCACACCAGCACACCCTCCCTATCAAAGGCTCTTCTTGTCCCTTCACATTCACCTATCTTACCCATTGCAACGCTATCAAACGACTCACAGCCGCCAAAGAATGCCCATCAGATAAGACAGCACCATAGTAGCAATTTCCCAGTTCCTCGTCTTCCTCCGCTTCTGCCTACCCCTCCTCCCCCACCATCTCGCCCACAGCAACAACTTCCCGCCTCAAGACTCGCCGGCTGAGCCTCGCGAGTGGGTGTACCGCATCATTAGGTGACTGTGCGATCGTGCTATTACCAGCAAACACGTTCGAGCCGTCAAATCTAGGAGTGCCCGAGCTCGCGATGACAGTACTGGAACTCTTTGCAACCTGATTTGAAGTTGTATGCGTCGTTGTTCCAGCTTTTCGAGTGGCATTCACGCTCGTAGCTCCAGATCCTGCCGTCGTTGGCGCCATCTCTTGGTGTGTTGATTGGGTTTTCGTCTTCGCCGAGATCTTCGTCTTCACTTTGCTCGCTTTCGGCGCGCCACCTGCCGTCCCCTCAAACCCAACCTTCACCATTCTCGTCCATCCATCACACGCCGAATAGCTCAACAACACCGTCTCCCCGCTCATATCCCAACTCGGATACGCATGACCACAATAATCCAGCTCCAAATCCGGTAGCCACTCCACACACATCGGGTCCGCGCCCACCGGGGTCTCGTATATCAGCACCGGTGTCGTCCACCCCGACACAAGGGACTGAGTGGTAGAGTAGGAGAGGTAGAAGTCTGAGGAGACGCCGAAGGACTGGAAGATGCAGATGAAGCTGTTGAACCAGTTTGACCAGAAGATGTCGCCGGAGCCGGGGCCGTAGGGACCGTATGTTGTTGTTGTGGTGGTGGGGGAGGAAGGGGAAGGAGTGGTGGTGCTGTTGAAGTAGTAATCCCAGACTATGATTGAGGAGACGGTGTCGGAGACGGAGGGCTGGGTGGCGGACCAGGTGGAGCCGGTCCAGTATTGGTAGAATGATCGATCTAGGAATGTCAATACTGTGCATACCGCAGATGGCAAGGTTTCATGTTGAATACCTGTTTTATGTGCCAATGGTACTCTCGCGACTTTGATTCCGGACGTGGATGTGGAGAAAAGGTATAGGTGTGAGTCTGATGGCTCATGCTTCGAACCTGATGCGCCCGAACGATACGTGCAGAATGAGCCGTATAGATTCTCATTGCCCTGGTCGTTGTCAGCTATACTGGACGTGAGCCCGCGGTGACCTCCAAGACGTACGTAAAACAGCTGCGGGACTATACGGGTAGCATTGAGTGTCTGCCCTTCTGGTACATTCGCTGGATCTTCAATATCTATTGTAATCATCGTGTTGTAGAAGACATCCGAGTCGTGGGAGGCATTGTAAATGCTGTATACTGCTAGACCTTGCTTGCCATTCTTCAGCTCGATCATGTTGCCTACGCGATGTGAGCTCAGTATCTCAAGAACAAGAGTTCGAAGGACCTACTGTTTGGCCAAATGGAAATCACGGTATGCGGCACATTGGTCTCATTCACTTGATCAGCTGCAAGCGTGCCTTTAAAGTGTCGATAACCTGTTTTGGCATTTGGCGTCGTGCCGAAGTCGTACATTTGTGTGGGATCGCTTTCGTCTATCTATGAGATTACAGTCCTCGTCAGCGCTGTAGGGCTGGTGGCACCTCACGAGTCTTGCTGCCGAATCCATCCACCTTCATACCAGTGCCCAATGGAATGAAAGGCAACTCACATAGCCAAAGTAGGAGAATGTATTATGTACGAAAGACGTAAGACTTCCATTGATAGGTCCCGTCGTGGTGAAAGAGTCGCTGAATGAGAAGACATGGTACCCATTGATGAAGCCACCTCCTCCACCTACAATTGGTCAGCCATTCATGTAGAGAGAACCGAAGTATCGTCGCGTCGAACCATCTCGGTATATATCTGGATTGAAAGCATTATCCGTTGCGTAACCCAAGTCTGTAGAGCTCGCCAGGACCGGAGGAACGTTTGTCAACGCGGTCGCGGCATGCGTAAGAGATGGTGATGTGAAGCATAGCAATAAAGTCAAGAGTGAGTGTGTGGACGTCATGATTGCGTTTGGCGGAGCGCTACAGGATCAGGCATCATGACACGCGCTCCAAGCCAGATAGCTAGACAGCGTAGCACGAGCACGACGCGTATCTGTCTTGACATGCTTCATTTCTGCATAGCTTGGCAGATTGATATGCCGAAGCTGCGATTTTCTGGCAAATTGCAATATTGACAAAATCTACGAGGACATGATGTGGCAATAAAAACGCAGGTATCACATTTTGTACACATGGTGAAGGAGGACAGTCGATATTGTTGGTGGTGTGACTGATTGAGCATTGAATGACTTTTTGAAGTTAGGGGAGGAAAGGCGAAGGATGCGAGATGGGTCTTGGTGCCTGCGACGGGAGCTGTTTTTGGTCGTTCGTTCAATCTAGATGCAGTTTTTACGATGTCGTCCAAAGCGCCCATGCATCCTTAACAGTACAGAGCTCATCCGACAGAACCACTGCCGACGTGCCCTCATGAGATGAGCTTCAGCGAAATCAATAACACTTTCACTTTCACTTTCTACCTAGACTAGAATCTACCAATGATCTCCACATCACCTCCTCCTTCTCTGTTGTGTTGCTGCTTGCCGCTCTGCTTTGCTGATCTTGCCATCGCTCATCTCCTTGATCTTGGAGCCCAGGCTCCCATCATTTAGCATCCGTTCCATATCGTCTCCTCCACCCAGGCCCTTTCCATTGACGAGTACGTTCGGCACTGTCCTCCGTCCTGTAAGCTCAAGTAGCAAATCTTGCAACTCGTGTCCCATATCATGCTGATCCAGCTCAACGACCGCCGGTGCGGGTGTGATGGACATTTGCTCTAGAAGAATGCGCTTCGCCTTCTTGGAGTATGGACAGTACGACTTCGAGAATATGACCATTGGCGCCTGACGAATGAGCCGCTGTAGTTCCTTTTCTGGGGTAGCTTCCTGTGTTGACGCTGGAGCAACGTCTGGTTGTTGTGGCTGTATATTGGCACCGATTTTGGCGACGCCGTCCTCGTTCGGCTTGATGACCGAATTGTCATCGAGACTGCTCTCATCGATGGGATACTTCTTACGGCCTGCAACACTACCGGCGACAGAGGTGACGACGGATTTGGCTTTTGCAGCTGCGTTCTTGGCGGCATCGACCATCTCGTGGCCCTTTTCATCTGCGCTTTGTTTTGCCGCCGCAGCTGCAGCTTGTAGACGCTCCTTGAGTGCTTCGTTGTTGAAAAGTTGTTCCCGATTCTCGTCCTCGCTTGAGGCAGTGTTCTCGCTGTTGCTGTCCCCAGGCAGTGCGTTTTGTAATTGCACCTGCACACCTGCTGGTGGTGTGATTTCTTTCTGTATTGCTGGATTGCCCTTGCGCTGGTTCATCAAGTCGAGAGTCTTGCGGTAGAAGTCGGAGTCTTGTGTATTGCTGGGACCAGTCGTGACATACACAATGACCAGAACGAAGAGGAGAAGGGCGAAGGCGACATAGCGCTTTCGTCGAGCGGCCATCATTGCCATTGTGATTTAGTGCTTTTGGTATGTTTTGTAGATGCACAATTGAAGCCACTTCCTGCTGTCGCGTGACCTGGAGGGAGATAGTGTTTCAGAAAGAGTGCGAGAAATTGTCAACGTTTCGGAGTTGTTGATGCTGTATAACACGCTGTCGAGATGGGATAACACAATGGGCAATGTTTACAGACGGGGATGAAATGATGGAGGAGGTATTTGACAAGGCTGAGGCTGTGGGCTGCTGTGATGCGGGACGGAACGTTCATCCCGTCGTGCCCGTCTCCTGCATACAGCCAAGCCTGCGGGGAAATGATTCCCAAAATCAACGCGGGAACACTGGAAGACAAGAGGATTATAACATAGCGAGGAATAAATGTCTAGAAGACGTTCATGAAATTGTCGTGGAGGTCTTGATCTCTGCAAACGAGTTCTCTAAATCCTTGTGGCAACATTGTTAATGTGGACGATACGATTATAATTCCATTCCATAGTATGCGCCAAAGTCATGCAACCCACTTTCATGAGCTAGAAGATGAAAGCATGAGGTGAACATGTGTTAAGAACGTCCCCGATGCCTCATGATTGCATCACGAACGAATGAGTCAGCCTGAATCATGAAGCCTTCTCTGCTGCCAGCGTGGTCCGTACTGCTGCCACTTCCATACCACTGTCTGGCAAGGTCTGCGTCGTAAATCCGCTATGATTGGAGACCTCAGTTCGACCCGATCTATGCCATGTTGCCAACATGAGTCCGCATTGTGCACAGTGATGATCGACATCTTTCGTGCTGTCGACACAGCAAGGTATGAAGGCGCACGGTAGACAGACTAAGCATCCCACTACACCCCATGCACTTGCTCACGTCAGCGACATACTCTTTGATATGATAAAACTCGACTTACGTGGTTGTATTGCCAACCTCGTAGCTGGCCTTGGACATCTCTACTGTTCGACACCGTGGGCACTCGACGACAGCAGATCGCTCTTGGAGATCCTGTAGGGCGACGGCAGTCCTCCCGGCTGGTACTGCGTAGGTCATTTGCCCAACACGTCGTGGCGTCTGCTGAGGAGCGACTTCGGTGCCAGCGTACGGTGGAAGAGGAATGCCGTCACGGGACTCGTGGGTTATGGGAGAGGGTAGTTCAGTTGCTGTTGGCATTGTGGAGGTCATGATGTGCTAAGCCACGGCAGGAGCAGAGTAGAGGATAAGAAGAAGTGTAAGGAAGCGTGTTTAATGGTGGACTTATGAAAGGGATAGGTGGAAACAAGGTGGTCTTTCAATATGCAATGCATTGATACTTAAGTATCACTTCATGGTGCTTTATTGAGGTATGTTGTGTGACTTCCTTCGAGAAGGGCTGATAAGCTGGTCAGCAACTGCGCCTTGTGTGCTGGTGTCCTGGAACATGGCCAAGATCTGATGCACGATGGTAACCGAAACAGCCTTGCTGAGGGACTGAGACTCCGCGAGAATGTCGTCTCGGCAGTTGGTGCGTGATGGTGTCGTTGTGATAGTTGAGAAAAGGTGAATAGCAACTTGGAAGGCCTGAGACCCCAAGTCATGACCCGACGCTGACACATGATGAATTCAGGTTTGTAAGGAACCCCACACTTACAGGAAAAGCGCGCCTCCATTCCGCAGTGAGTACCTTAGCCATCCCGCCGACTTAATGATCAATGGATCCGCTGTCAAAGGCTCTACAAGACGCGATCCGACAGCCAACCCTACCGCCTGCGCGTGCTCAATCCAGCAGCGCTGTTTCGCCCTTTGATTCTCCTCGTGCTGCAGCATCGAAGCGCAAAGACACTCCTGGCGACGATGAAGGGCCGGAGAAGCGCTCGAAGCGATCGCGCTATATCTCCATTGCATGCAATGAATGTAAAAGACGCAAGATAAAGTGCAATGGCGACAACGTATGTTTAGACTGAATGCGCAGGTCATGGGTAGCATGCTAACGACAACTCTCACCAGCCCTGCCAGCGATGCGGTAACCTGAGCTTGGACTGTGTCTATGCGCCGAATTGCTGCTCGAATAACTTCAAAGACACGAAGTTAGTAGCAGGTCTAGCAGGCTTGACGCAGACTAATGCGCCTGCAATAGTGAATACAAAGCCATGACTGTACACCTAGCATCCCTTCAAGACCAAGTAACCTTCCTTCTCGCGAATCTCAATCAGCTCCGGGGTGCTCTCGGCCAAGAAATGTTCACGAATGAAGACATCTACTATCACAGTCAAGTCAATCAGGCATCGGCTGCCGTGCTGGCTGCACCTACGCCAACAGTTGCAGCTGCAGCATCGTCGGTCGACCCAACAATACAAGCTCGCAAGCAGCCATCGAATCAGCCTCGCTTTCAAGGTCCAACCAGTCCCGCATTCAGCCTCGGGCTTGCAAGATCGAGTCTTCAGAGTATGGGAATCACCGGAACAGATGACGCAGGGGATGACCTCCGAGATGCAATTGTAGCAGAAATAACAAGAAAGCCGCAGGATTCGCAGGGATACCAGAGACAACCTCAACAGCCGGGACCACAACCGCAATCGCAAGCGCAGCAGTCATCGGGGCATGTGCAGAGCTTAGATCCTCTATGGTCGCTCAACAAAGAAGAGATGCTAAGGCTATGCGCTGTATATGAGGACGAAATTGGCGTGATGAATCCTCTTTTCGACATACACGAAGTGAGAAGTCATGCGACACTGCTGTATTCGCTCAACGATGCAGCGACACGAGTCATTCCTCCAGGCACGCAAGTGGGCGACGAGATACATGATGAAAGCACGGATTTACTTCGATTGATACTCGCGATTGCGCTAGTAGCGGAGGGAACAGGACAGAGTGAGCTTGGACAAAGATTGTTTGACAGTGTCAATCAGGGGAGGAATTTCAGAATGGTGCATAGTCCTGTGTTAAAGGATGTACAGCTTGTCGTACTTATGGTGAGTCGAGGGCAGACCATGACTCTACTACTGCAGCTGACGTTTCTCAGGCGATATACCATTTTCACGTCGATAACGAGGACCTAGCATGGAGAGTGATCGGGCTGGCTGCAAGATTGAGTCTAGAAATGGGTCTTCACCGCAGTGAAACGTATGAGAAACATATTACCACTGAGCCAGCTCGAAGTACATCGCTCAAGGTGTTCTGGTGCATCTATGTGCTTGATCGCCGATGGAGCTATGGTACCGGCAGAGGTTTTGCACTTCAAGAGAGCGATATTGACTCGAGCCTTCCACGCCCTGTCAGTATTGACGAACCCTCTGGTATGATTGTAACACGCTAATGATGCCTAGGCCGATTCATCACCTTACCTCCATTGCATGATCGCCTTTACTGCCATAAGCACGAAAACGTGGAAATATGTCGCAGCTGTCGAAGTCAATGGTGGTCCTGGAAACGAATTGACTCGAACAGAAGTCCCATATCTAGAGTACGAGATTATGCAGTGGTCACGGCTACTACCCGAACAATTTCGATACCTTCGTTCAGGATCAGTGGACTATAGCCAGCACAATCCCGATCCAAACGAAGCCGACGGTCGTGTCATGTACAAGCTACGTGTAATCCTCCATCTACGCGCCAACCAAGCCCGTCTCTCAATCTACCGCCCAATCCTCAGCTCCGCAACTTCTATCCTTACCGGCTCGCCCGACTTTGCCCAAACAGCAGTCGACGTCGCCAAAGACACCGTCCGCATGCTCCACCACATCAACCAAACCAGCGACCTCTATCGCACCGCTCAAATGACATTCAACTACTTCCTCCTCTCGGCCCTCGCAGTCCTGTTCCTCGCCGTTTCGCACGCCCCAGCGCAGTTCGCAGAAGTCTGCCGCGAAGAGTTCTACCTAGCGCTCGACTTGGTCCGTGGGCTGAGCGCGCACTCGTATGTCAGCAAGCGGCTATGGCGTACGATTCGCGGGCTGAAAGAGGTCGGGCCGAAGATAGGTCTTTATGTCGCTGCTGCTGATGCTGCTGGGGACGTCTCGGGCAGTTCTACGCGGCCAGGGTCGGCGCTGAGTCAGAAAGCCGCACAGGGCTCGCACGTTGTGAATCCTCACAACCCGCCACTCTATCGACAAAACGTGTATACCTCAAACGCAATGTCAATAGCCTCGCTGGCCGGTCACACCAATACCGACAACAACACTCGCATCCCCCGCTTCGACGAACAGTCCTCTGTCTTCTATCCCTCATCTAATGCCAATACCGAACGGAGCGGTGGCATGCATGCACCATCAACAACAACAGTTCCTGGAATCAACGCACGAGGTGGGCCGGAGCTGCTAGCAAGTCCAAATGTCATGGCGAATGACCTTACGAATCTCTTTGAAGCAGCGGGGATCAATTCTGGGGGGGCGCATGCGGCAACGATGCAAGCGGCGGCGTTCGCGAGGGATGGTTTGATGGGTGGTGCTGGCAGGATGGCGAACGGTGGTGGTAATTTCCTGGGGAGTGGACATGGAAGTGTGATAGGTACTGGGGGACAGGGACAGGAACGGAAACATGTCGGTATTGGTGGCATTGGTGTTGAAGCGGAGGGCGTGGGGAGGATGAATGAACCTGCACCAGGGATATTGGACAGAGGCATGTTGACGATCGGCCAGCCTCAGCCTCAGGCGGGCGAGGAACAGCTTAGTCGGGTCATGAGGGAGATGTTCTAGATACCATGAAGGGGTGTTGAAGATGTTTGATGCGAATGCGTGAGCATATTCTCATCCTCATCCCTTTAGCCAATATGGATGAAACGGAAGAACGCCCCTGTCTTATCTCACCCAGCCCACTTCCAACTTCCAACTGCCAACTCTGCCAACTTCGTCCTCTTTCCCCTTCTCATCCAATATATTCCATCCAAACAAGCACATCTGCTCAGCCACTAGCAGGTCCCGCCGCTCTCCCTAACTTCGCATCGCTGCCCCAATCCCGCACGGCCCAGTCTCCGTCCTCGACGTTGCAGACTGGCGTTTTGAGCCGGACAAGAGCATCGCTGGTGCTTGGATCGAGTTGCGGCGTTTGCAGATCGCAGTGCGCTGCACTTCTTCACTATCGCCCTTGATGCTTGTGGCCTTGCACGTGGTGAGGTGACCGGTGTTGGGGTGAGAGAGGGGAGGGTAGAGAGATTAGCATGACCGACCGGACGCGGAAGGGGGTGTGAACTCTTTTGCTGGTGGGACGGCGCTGTGTCGAAGAAGTTTTGGTCTTTTGTTCTTGGGTCTTCTGTTAGGAGGGAGAGAGGAGAGGGGGAAGGTTCGAGCAGGGTTAGCAGCAGGGTTAGCAGCAGGGCGCCGTGATTGATGCATGTTGTTTTGAACTTGGTTGCGGCGGACTGAGCTTCACCAGGCGAGTTGCATGCTCAATCGCCACTTGCTCTGTTATAGCCAATCTCCCCTCATCGGGCCTCTAGTTACTCATCCGGTCGCACTGCCAGAGTGGCTTGTAAGTTCACGATTGTCGCTGTTTGACCCTCCCCCACACACCTTATTCTACTACTCCTCACCAGCACGTCTCCATCAATAGTGCAGGAACAACAACAAAAACATCTCGCAAGCCAGGCCAACATTTACCTGGTTGTAGCATGGCCGAGTAGCGCAAGATTCTTGAGATTCGCCATGTTGAAGGCCAAAGTGCGCAATTCGTGTTCTCCGCCATAGCACAGAGCGTGTGTCAGTGGTCTTCGCCATGCATGTTGACAATGCGCAAGAGATGCCCCGGCCTCACCACAAACGCCGTGCGATAGATTGGCAGTGATAATCTAGCAGAGTGTTGAGCGTGTTTCGTCATCTTCCACTCTTCATCTGGAATGAGCTCAGTAAGACGATCCGCCACGCTAGTAGGGACATTAGTGTTGAGGTGTTTCATCTTACTGCTTACATACAGTTTCGGCACTAGCATCTGGCCTCGTCGAAGCCACCAATGAAGCTTGGGTGATGATGTATCATGTTTGACTTGCTGAAGTACGCACTGACTATGCTCTACGTTGACGTTGCAAGGCTGATTCGGGGGCCAAGCAGCATTGCCATGCTGAATGTGGCAAGGCTCAAGTACATGGCTGATTCGAGGGTTAAGCAGTATTGCAATGCTGAATGTGGCAAGGTGCAATGCATGGCTGAGTCAGATCAGTGTCAAGGCATGGCTTAGTGAGGCATGAGTAAGGCATGATGAGTGAACGAGGAGTATAAGTATCGCCTGCAATCTGCCTACCTGTACGATTCTTCAGACCACCAGACTACAACACTTCCCTTCCAAGCGACATACTACACGACAGCACACCCGACAACGTATCTCTTTGATTCATCATGTACTTCCCACTCTACACCACCACATTCGGCCTCCTCGCCCTCACCCACACCGCAGCCGCCTCGAAGCTCCCTGTCAACTTCACCCTCACAGCCATCTACACCAATGAGCAGAACAACTCCGCTTTTCAATGCTGGCAGCTCGCGGCACCCTTCATCACTAGCACCGTCCCGGGCACTCCTTCCTCAATCCTCTCATTGGGAAACTTCAGCGACGCAGGATATGTCGTCTCGCCACCTAGATCTGTGGGCGGTCCGTATCACAACGCACCTAGGAACCAGTGAGTCTTGCCACTTTCTGTCACCGTTTACCATGCAGGTTCAGCAGATCGACTGACGTCCCACACAGAATCCTCGTCTGGATTGCTGGCGAGGGTAATTTCACTCTGCCCTACAGCGACGACTACGCGGAGGTCAAGCCGAACAAGAATGGCGTGGTCATTGCTACTGATGTCACGGGAACTGGACATCGCACGAATTTCCCGAGTGACGAGTGGACGGAGAGCATTGAGTTGCCATTGCCGTTTGGGGAGTTGCCTGAGCATACTATACTGTATGAGGGGGTGTGCGTGGGGAATGAGGTCGAGTATGATTAGAATTGTGACGGATGTTGGAGAGAGATCGAGGGAGGGTCATGTGATTGTACGGGCGGCTGATGCGGGTTGAGTATGATGGGAACTTGGCTTGGGAGGTTATGAAGAGCGGAAGAGCGAGATGTGGCGTTGGTGGTTGGTCGCGTTTGCTTTTTACAGGCACTCTCGTTCTTACAATCGGTGGACCGATGATGGTTAGGTGCGTGCTGATTTTCGTGCGGGACTACATACCAGAGAGAATTGAATATCCGGCGCACTCGTTTTGGAACATCAGACTGTCCACTGGCTCGATGGCTCATCACTGTGCGTGAACAACGCATTGAGTTGTGGTGAGTGAGATTATAGCAGGGTTACGTGCCGTGATACCACAAAGGAGGTGGCCAAATACGACCGGCCATCAGGTCATAACAATCGCACAAAGCCAATCGAGTTGAATATACACGCATCCAAAGCTCAACACTCTTGCCCATTTCCAATCGTCATGCTTGTGCTTGCTTCGGTGGCGAGAAAGCGCTGCTTCTTGTGCCTATGTGCTCGTGACTTGTGATTTGAATCAGGACCACCTCAAACACTTCCCCTTCATCACAATATCAATGTGATATCTTAAGATAGTAAGATTGGAGCCCGTACAGAGCATTACACTCTCTTGGCCACGTTGCTATGCGACAAGGCTAATGGCACGTCAAAGGAGCGGCTTTGACCTTTGTGTTTTGGGAAGAGAAACAATATCGGAGAATATCAGAGCATGGGCCTACTCCAACGCGGAAAAAAACAGTCGCTGGCTGTTCACATCGATTTCTTGCACAAAGCTCACCCTCGTATCACCATGCACAGATATGTCGTTACCTGCATGTCGGAGTGCTTCACACGCAAATGACACGCTGATATTGGTAGTGAATGCTGGGGCAAAAGTCTACGAAATAGCTGCCATGGTCTCCGCCTGGCTCAGGCACGTCACACATGAACTGCTCGGGCTGCCAGAGTGTAAACAAGGTTACTCCATCAAAAACAATGCGTCCGATATATAAGCTGAGCCTGCAGACTGCAATCCAACTTTCCTTTCTCATCATCCAGCTCATCTTTCCAGCATCAACAACAGCAGTTCATTCACATTCGTTTTTAATAACACACACGCTCGCTAAGCCACACTCGCTCACTACTAGCTTCCTCTTACCACCTTAATTTTATCTAATCCACCCTACCAACCACCAACCCAACCCACCAAAACTCAAGATGTACTCCAAGGTCATGCTCGCTGCGGCTTTCGCCTACCTCGCCAACGCTCAGAGTGCTTCAAGCTATTCGAGCTCGGCGGTAATTATTGCTGACCCTACGTCGGCCTCCACCACCAAGGTCGCCAAGCCCAGCACCTACAGCAGTGCTGCCATAATTGCAGACCCTACAAGCGCCACCGTCAGCTCTTACAGCTCCGCCGTCATCGTGGCCCCTGAGAGTACAACCACCTGCACAGACGAGACCACCACCGCTGTTGCCACCGTCGCTCCTATCGC
>Ga0058702_10000796_pt1 | contig 12494 bp, 16 predicted proteins | sample AgamicOrSfe_FD_83781 | JGI IMG/M metagenome (GOLD analysis project Ga0058702, IMG submission 83781) | Agave microbial communities from Guanajuato, Mexico - Or.Sf.e | ecosystem: Host-associated > Plants > Phyllosphere > Phylloplane/Leaf | place: Guanajuato, Mexico | collected 2012-05-30
GCCCAATTAAAGATACAGGTTGATATTCCTACTACTCTCCATTCATGTGAGTCCGTGACGCGCATCTTGGTGCATCGCATAAATTGGTCGCGATTCCCACCTACCCGACCATATCATACCGACTCGAAGACACAGTCGAGTATCTAAACCCTCCGTCAATAACGATGGCACAACCTGCAGCTCTAGCTCTGGAAGGCGATCCCAGGATGAGTGCTACTGGACCTGGCATAGCACAACTCCCGACACCGGCACTGAGGAACTTGCATGACCCCTCGGTGACCATCGAAGAGTACTTCTACTGGGCCAAAATCACTCGTGAACAGCAGAGGGGCATTCCAACGATCAAAACTCCAGCCAGGAAATTCTTGAGCTTTGGCAAACAGGATGCCGTTTCTTCGACCATCACTGGTTCCGATCCCACCACATCAAGACATCCCAAAAAGGGACTGGGTACAGCTACGGACGAGAAGACTGTTGACTCTGAAGTTCCTGCAATCAGTAGACCAGCTGTTGTGACAGAGGAAGAGTGGCTACAGGCTTCTAGAGCCGCAAGGACAGCAACTTGGGGATCTATCTTCTATCTCATCACCACAGATGTGTTGGGTCCTTACTCTGTGCCGTATGTCAAATCTCTACGATTGATCGTCGAGCTACGTCGATTGACAGTGTTTTAGGTGGGCTTTGGCACAGATGGGATACGGTCCAGGTATCGTTCTGTACACCATCTTCGGAGCTCTAGCAGGCTATACGGGCTGGCAGATATGGCAAATGTTTCTGAAGCTTGATTCCGACCATTATCCTATGAAAACTTTTGGCGACATCGCATTCCGAGCTTATGGAAGCGTCGCACGCCATTTGGTCAACATTTTGCAAGCAATCCAGCTCATATTCAACGTCGGAGTCATCATCATCCAGAACGGCCAAGGACTTTATCAGATCAACTCAAACATGTATGCTCCAAGCCCCTAGTATTCACTATCTCAAGATCATTACGACTAACATAAATCAGTTGTTATATTGTAGTGAGTGCAACTTAAGAGATTACTTCCCATGCCATTTGCCACGAAGATCTCCAGGAAACGAGCTAACCATGTTCTGCCCAGTGTTGTGTTATTTGGACAGGTAAGTCGAAAGTCCTTGGCATTCAAGATACACTCTGATATGTTGGTCAGCATGCGGTTTTGTGCTCGGTCAAGTGCGCACCCTGCAGAAGTACGGCTGGATTGCCAACTGCGCCGTGTGGCTCAACGTAACGGTCATGATTCTCACGATGGCAGTCGTGACCCATTCGCATCCAAACTATGAAGCCGCCGCCAAATCCAATGGCGTTGATATTGGCCCCCCTGCGCCTCCGGTGATGACTACTGCAGGCCCACCGGCGACTGTCGAATTTAGCGGACAAGTTGTAGGCTTGATGCAGGCGGTTTACTCCTACGGCGGTGCCATGCTTTACTGCGAATTCATGTCGGAAATGAGAAGGCCCTTCGACTTCTGGAAAGCTTTAGTCATTGCAGAGACCTTCATCTATGTGGTGTATTTATTCTTCGGCATCTTTGTGTATTCCTACCAGGGCCAGTACACTATCAACCCAGCTCAACAGGTATGTTTGTATCGATTCGGGATACGATGCATTCATGCTGATGATCGAACCAGGGAATGTTTCCTCACGCAGCCTTGACGGCAGGAAACATAATCGCCTTTGTGACGGCCCTGATAGCTGCCGGACTGTATGGAAATATCGGAATCAAAGTAATGTACCAGAACATTTTCCAGGAGCTGCTAGGCCTGCCGGAGCTCACCACGAGAGCTGGAAAGCTTGTCTGGGCTGGCATTGTGCCTATTTACTGGGGCATTGCGTTCCTCCTTGCCGCCGCTATCCCTCAATTCAGGTAACCTACAACCCCGACATACCTCACAATTGCCACTAACAAGATGTCAGTGCGCTTTCCGGACTCGTGGCCGCCCTTTGCATCCTCCAGTTCACATACACTTTTCCACCTCTCCTCATGCTGGGAGTGCAGATCCAGTACGACGCAATCCGCCCTGAGCAAGGCGAAGGCTTCAATCCGACTACCAGCGAGACAGTACGACATGACCGTGGCATAAAGAGGTGGATACGCGGCTTCTTCGCTCGCAGGTGGTACATTAAACTTTGGAATGCCGTCTTCTTCCTCGGGGCTGTGGTGACTTGTGTTTTGGGAACTTATTCTTCTGTCAAGTCTATGATCGACGCGTATGCCTCTGGCTCCTCGACGGCTTTCAGTTGTGTTGGACCGGTCTGAGCACGAAGTTTACTTGGGTGGTATACTGGCATGGATCTCAAGTGGTGTTCTCTAAGCTTATTGAGTATTCCTGAGATATACGGATTAATGATGAAGCAACCCAATGTTCTACTCTATACACAGTCGAATTACGTGATGTTTGTATAAGCTACAACTTGGAAGGTCATTGTTTCGCTTTGTCGTCTCGACATCGCCGTCGACAGCACAAAAATCACGATAGACAGGGTGATATGCTCGACAACCACACCCGGAGATAACGGGGGCTTGTAGCTCGCAAGAATATGCAGCTTCGACGTCACCAACCCGCGTCGCGAGTCGCGCCTGCCTTGTTGGTTCTTGTATTCCACGACCTGCGAGATGTTTCTTCGTGATGGTAGCAAAGCCCGAGGAGGTAAGAGCAGTTCTCGATATGTGTTCTACTGTCGCAAAAACCGCAAGAGCGAGGCCAAGGTAGAGCCCCTTACGTCGAAACTCGTCCTCATAAGCTGTACAAAAAACAAGGCAGGGCACAAGAAAGCGTGAAGTTACGTAGACACTGCCTCCTTCATTCCGTTTCCGACCCACATACATCCATACAGAACCCCCTCCAGCGACAATGACGGCTAGAATAGATTCGGGCGAGCCCTTTCTCAAATACCTCAATGTCAGCAAGACACCGTACATTTTCCTCACGGCCGAGACCGACGACTTTGACGAAGAGACGATTGCTGCTTGGGAGGGAGAGGGCTTCGTCACAACATATGTGCCTTTTGGCAATGGAGGGAGGGACTATGTGGATAGAATGCATGCAGCTCCTGACCAAGCATTGGGTCTGAACGATCAGTATGCCATAGTAGGTCCGTTTTATCCTTGTCTTATTCCACCGAGCCAGCAAGTGTCGCTGATACATGCCATTGCAGCATTCGGAGACGCAGCAAGCACCTGCCTCGAAGCCTACGTCAAATCGACACCCCGCCTAGCCGCTCTCATCGCATACTACCCCACCAGACTCCCGGACCCGCAACAAACGCGATACCCCATGCACACCACCGTCCTAGTGCACCTCGTAGGCGACATGATCAAGATAATCCGCACGCCAGAGGTGCTCGGTATACAAGGCAAAAAGAAGATCATCGACAAGAGGATAGGAGATGGATCGGGACTGGGCGGAGAACTGAAGTTGAGCTTTCAGGCATACAAGTATCCCGGTGTCGAGGAAGGGTTTGCTGAAAGCGACTTGGATGAATACGATGCTGCTGCTGCCGGAGTGGCTTGGAGCAGGACTTTAGGAGTTGTGAGAAAAGCGTTACGGATAGCCTCCGACATTGAGAGGATACGAGACGAACAACTAGACCGTATGTTCCATCGCGCCCATCACTACAACAAAGCTGACATTCTCAGACGCACGTAAAGGCAACGTACAAAAAGCCCTCGCCCTCACCAGTCAAAATCCAGCAGTCCTCCACGTACCTTCTTTAACGGGAGCCTTCCACGAAGAGGACCTCGGCGACTTTTACTCCGAATTCTTCCAACCCTCACCTACATCGCTAAACTGCAAGCTACTATCACGCACTGTAGGCACCGACCGCGTAATCGACGAAATGTCTCTATCCTTCAACCACAACAAAGTCATCCCCTGGCTACTCCCTGGTATACCAGCCACGAATCGCAGGATCGAAGTGGTTATTGTTTCTATCGTATGCATCAAAGCTGGAAAACTGTTCAGTGAAAAGGTTTACTGGGACCAGGCTAGTGTGTTGATGCAAGTGGGGTTGTTGGATCCCAATTTGGTCCCAGATAAGTTCAAGGAAAAGGGAGTAGAGAAGTTGCCAGTCGTTGGTGCTGAGAGTGCGAGGGCGGCAGTCAGAGGAGGTAGTCGCAGGATCAATGAGTTGATCTCTGACTGGTAGCAGCTTCTGGGTATACCGCGTAGATAATCTGTAATCAAAGACGTAAACTTGATCTCCAATCACTTGGCAATGAGTAGTTCGGACCCGTTTCTCCATGGCTTCGCACGCTTCACTCTCCCCACCAGAGGATCGTCACAGCCAAAAACAAAAGTCTACCTTCTTTAACGCATCTATATGACATGCATTGCATTGTTGGATGACAAAACAAAAGATAATGATCAGAGTGGGATTCGAACCCACGCGATTTCTCACTAGTAAACTCATTTCAGGTGAGCCTGAAACTAGCGCCATAACCACTCGGCCATCTGACCAATCGATGTTGTGCTTCCGGGTGGCGTCGTACTCGTCCCAAAACGCGGAAGGACAATCCAGGTACCACACGTACGGCTTCCTGTCGCTACGCAAGACTGTTGACTAGCTAATCCCGACCCTCGAATTAGAGCACCCAGGAAAATTCGCACAGATCCACCTCAAGCGCAAACGGGAGTGAAAACGAAGAACATAAAAGTACATTGCAAAAAAAGTTCATCTATACAGATCTAGCATCCAGCTCTACAGGAATTGCCATCTCGTGTTGATCTGCTTACGTCTCACCTAAACACATTGAGTTAGTACATTGCGAGCCCTGATGAAAATCAAGAGTAGAACTTACCAGAGGTGCAGCGGCGACGGTGGCCACAGCAAGCGCAGCTACTGTTGCCAGCATCTGCAACTTGTTGAAATCCTTACCGAGAATGTCGAATGAAAAACTCGGGCTGATCCTGGTGCTGAACACATCGAGACCATAAGCAAAGACCAAACTGGTGCTTTCCAGTACCGCAGGACTGGTTGTGATGGTCTCAACGCCGTAAATCTCGCGTTGGTGGTTGAGATACCACTTGGGGTCAAACTCAAGGACTGGGGAGTATTTTATCAGACCCTCCATCATCTCGTCCTTGGTGGACTCCCTTCCAACGGGTCTACGAGGGTCGATGACTTGGCGAGGGATACCAACTACTGCGTTGGATTCGGGCAGCACAGCCAACAATGCTCTCGATGTGATGCCTTGTCTGGTCTGCGTAACTGCCAACTTTGAAATTGGCTCGCGAATGCGGTAAGACTGAGAAACTACGTGAGGCTGGTAGCTGTAGTCGACCTCTGTCGAGTTCTTGATAGCAGATTGGGGTCCCCTGTCGTTCGAGAACGGTGACTCGAACATCTCGCCAACGACCAGCTGGTAGCCCTTGACGCCATCCGCTGTTGACTGCGAGGCGAATGAATAAGCAAACCAGTTCTCAGACATAGTTGAGGCGATGGGCAGAGTTGCGTCAACGCCTTGGTGCGAAGCAACATAGAGAACAGATCCTGACAACGCATCAAGCACACTGACAGTAGCCGACAGTGTCACTTCGGAGGCAGTAATGACGAGAAGAGTGTTGGGGTTGAGGTACTTGTAAAGAACCTTACGGTCACCAAGAACTTTTCCGATAGAGGCCACAGGGTCGTCAAGTGGGCGAGGGGTTAGGCTGTAGACTTTCTCTCCATTACCGGGTGAGAATCTCCATGATGCAGCCTTAGCGATCGGACCACCTACGACCTTGCCTTCCTCTACCCCATAGGCATATTTGGCAACAGGAGTCGATCCTGACGACAGTGCCGAACCGGTGTAGGTCATCTCAACACCGTTTGATGCGTTGAAGAGTCTGTGCTGAGTGCCATCGATACTACTTGCGACGATTGTGCCATCTGGGCGTGCATCAAGCTTAGGAGAACTCCAAGGAGAAGTAGCTGCACTGTCGGCAATCTTCACATTCCAAATCGTGTTACCATTGCCGCCCGCGTCAAGTGCAACCAAGCGACCACTCTCGGTAGCGCAGACAATTCTCTTGTGGAAGCCAAAGGCGTTTGTCGCATCTACATCAGCATCGGACTTTCCGAGGCCAACACTGTTTGCCATGCGACCAGGCAGTGCTGTGAGATATGCTGGGAGGGAGTTCAAAGCTGCGATATGTCTCTTGACTCTGTGGACATAGGCTTGCACAGGGTTGGAGTGACCTTCAATCTCGAGCTCATGGACAAGACCTTCAGGAGCGGATAAGTATGCCCAGACTGCAGACTTGATGCTGCTGAGGGCTTCGGGCCTCTCCCAAACAGGAGTTCCGTCGCGGATAAGAACCCAATCGCCAGATGCCAGGTAGACGGCCGAGCGCACAGCAGAGACGGTGTCAGCCTTGACAGAGACTTCAGAGACGGCGTGAATAGGAGCATGATCGCCTTGCAGGGTAATGCCGGCGGCACCCTTCAATGGCCATCGGGCAAGAACACCGTGCGAAGCAGACGACACAACTGTTACCTCGGATTCGGAGATACGGGTAAAGTAGACGTTGGCTTCAGAGGTGCTGACAGAGAAGGCGGCATTGCCTGACAACTTGGGAAGCGAGTAAGCCTTGGACACGCTAGACTTGACCAGATCGACGTGGTAGACGTCAGCCCAGTTCTGGGAGCTCGTTTCGTAGTGGACCAAGAAGTGAGGACGAGAGTTGACGTGGTAAGGAGCATGCAGAGAGAGATTCAAAATAGTCTGATCGGCATCAATGTTGAAAGTAGACACAGCTTTGGAGCCAATGACGTTGACCTTGAGAGTCGAGTGGGCTTTGTCAGTCCACGCAATGATGGGCGAGGCCGAGTTGGCACCAACGGACAAGATGTCTGCAGTCGAGCCAAGATCGCTTTCGGTAGCCAGAGTGTATTGGTCGACCTTGTGTCCAGTCAGGGGATCCAGGGTAACGACTTTGATCTTGAGGCCTCCCAGCATCGAAGTATGCAGAGAAATGTAGAAGATGTGTGTAGACGAGACGGAGAGCTGGAAAGGCACATCGCCCGTCTCGTCTCTAAAGAGCCACTTTTGAGCACCGTCCTGACGAGCGAGCCTCTGTACGGTGGGCAGAGGACCTCCGGTCAAGACAATGGCATCCTTGGACCCTCCCTGCTCATTGGGCTCAGGAATCTCGACAATCTCCAGGTCTTTTACAGTAGCATCTTGCAGGTCAACAGACCATGCTTGACGTCCGTCGGCAGCGCTCCAGGCAGCGACTTGGCCGTCAACGGCGCTGATGACGAGGTGGTGGTCTTGAGCGGCGCGGAGGAAAGTTGACGTGGAATTGCTCGAGGGAGACAGTTGCTGACGCCATCTGAGGGAACCGTCCTTGGGGTTTACGGCACCAAGGATTGCCTTGTCCGACAGGGTGTACAATAGGGATGCTTTAGAGGCGGCGACGGGTTGGTGGAAGAAGGTCGTGTGGTCCTGAGGTGCGCCGACGAGGGCGAGGTGCCAATCCACCTTCCACGCATCGTCAAGAAAGACGGCGTGACATGTTGGCAAGAGCAAGCTGGCTGCTGCGACAAGCACGGATGGGACTCGCATTTCACGGCTCCTGATTGTCGACTGCGTTAAGCTCGCTATGGACACACAGCAGCCAACAAGTCCAGAGCTCCTTCCCCAGAAGCTCGCGCCTGCCCTCCGAAGATCTTCCACCAGCTCCGAGCCTCAACACCAACCAACGCCTGCTTGGTTCCTTGATTGCCAGAAGTCGCCCTGATCTGTCATCTCTATCTCTCCCGAACTCGCCTTCGCTTTCGCTTTCTTCATCTATCTCCATATAGACTACAACTCCAGCAAGCGAATTATTGATGCCGCTCGCGAGCTCGCCAGTACAATGGCTGCCACTTCTCAGTCCCCGATGACGTTGCTGCCGGAATCATCTTGCCGTGCGAACCTGGCGAGCTGAAGCTCCTGGTGGCTTGCATTGACTCCTGTAGTCTGATTGTTCCCTGTCGGTATAGATAACAACTTGTCTACACACGCTCCTGTTGCCATGCTGTACATTAAAGGCTTCAACTCAACCATGCTTCCAATCTCTCATGGATTTTTTCGTCGAAGCATGGGTTTCGTCACTGTCAAGTCCCCGAGTTTGCAGGACAAGTGCCGAGCCTCACGTCGCGGATAGACATGGCGTCCTCCAAGAATGGCTGAATACATGAGAGTTCGGCCAAGTTGAGACAAATCGTGTTAAAGGTCGTCTCAGAGTGCTTTGAAGCCGAGGCGCGGCGGCACAATCCATGACTCGGATGTGCCGAAATTATCATCCCAGCAAGCTGCACACCTCTGATATCAGAGGCAGCTTTCGCATCGCGCTTGCAAGCCAACGCGTCTCGCTCCTCTCCCTAATCTTGTCCATATTCGACTGCCCCTTGTGCCCTTTCGCTTCCTTCCGCGTGTACATGCATATCAATCTCTTCGCATCTCTCCGACTGCCGATCCGCCCGTTTGTACTGTGCTCGTGAGTGGCCGGGCGCTTCCCTGACCGCATCTCCAACGAAACCTTCAATCGACAAACGTGCCAAGCTGTGAGTTTCCAACCATATACCATTCCAACCATGTCATGTCTCCTCCTGCCTGTATCTCTTGTAAAAGTCTTGCTCCCCAATTGACATGACCTGAACTAGCACGTTACGATCTAACGACCGATCTGCACCTCTCTTGCTGGTCAGGAGCCTTGCAGTAGTGGAGAGCGGGACTGCCTCGCCGATATCTTCCTTCAGCCCGTCGTCTCCCATCCATCCAGTTTTGTGATTGCGAATCTCGTTGTCCTTTTGGAAACTTTGTCTTTGTTGGAGCATCGCCTTCGGCGCCCGATATCTCACCCTTTTCCTGGCCTTCTTGGACACCATGTCGCGGATGCCAAATCACCGGTAATTTCATGTCTTCTTCTGGGTGTAGATCCCTCTCACGTCCGCAGGCTGAACGTGAATTATAGAGAGTACCATATTGTCGTACTTGGCTCAGGTCAGCATTCATTCTTCATACATCTTGTGGTATCGTGTGCTGACTTTCCTCAGGCGGAGTTGGAAAAAGTTGTTTAACAGGTATCCCACCATTGAACAGTCCCATGCCTGATTGTGACTAACAATTCAAAAAGCACAATTCGTGCAGGGTATCTGGATTGAACGATATGACCCAACTATCGAGGACTCATATCGCAAACAATGTGATGTCGATGTACGCCCACTCATCAGCTGTATCTGAAGCCTGTCTTTCTAACCGTAAACTGCAGGGTCGACAAGTAATTCTCGAGATTCTCGACACAGCAGGAACAGAACAATTCAGTGAGTATAAAATCATCCTATCAACCAGCTTCTCATGCCTGTCTGGCTAACACACAAACCCCTTAGCTGCCATGCGGTAACACTCAAAGTCGACCATACAGACAGACGAGGCCACCAGAACTAACATATTCTCTAGTGAACTTTACATGAAGTCCGGCCAAGGCTTTCTTCTCGTCTTCAGTATAACCTCCTCATCCTCTCTAAAAGAACTTTCCGAACTCCGCGACCAACTCGTAAACCTCAAAGACGACCCACACGTACCTATCGTGCTGGTCGGCAACAAATCTGATCTGGAAGAAGACCGCGCGGTTTCCAGAGCAGCTGCTTTTGCCGTGTCGTCTGGTTGGGGAAATGTGCCGTACTACGAGGCTTCGGCAAGGACGCGGCAGAATGTTACGGAAGTGTTTGTGGATGTCTGTAGGCAGATCATGCACAAGGATCTGCAGAATGGAAGGGGCGGCGGTGGTCACGGGGGTGAGGAGAGGAGTAGGAGGAGGAGAGATGATGATGGTGGTGAGGGCGAGAAGAAGAAGGGCCGCCGGCGTAATAAGTGTATCATACTGTGAGGTCTGCCCCTGTTCTTTCTTTCACGTTGTATGTGTTTCTACATTTACCTTTCTCTATTCCTCCGCCATCACGGCTTTCTATGGACCACAGTCCTACGGCGAAGCAGGTTCCAATAATCCCCGAGTAATCTTTCTCGCGATGACACCATCACTCTTTTCAGGTCAGCAACTTGCAAAACACCGCTGCTTACAGGATGACACGAAGATTGTGCCACTTCTAGAGCCAACGGGAATGTGGCACGTGTGGAGCATCTGCAATGATTACAAAGCTAGGCTGATCAATCCGATGATGGCTTTGATGATGCGGATTGAAGATATCCAATGTCGTCTCTGCGGGCTGGTGTTTTAAAAGTACAACCGTCATGACGACGTTTTGTTTGGAGTTAGCAACCACCAAATCCGATAACTCCGTGTTCATATAGTCGTCGTCACCACCTCAATTAGAAACACAATCGTAGCAGAACCAATACGAGTGAAAATGACAGACCAGAACAAGTACGGAAACAAGCTCCAAGGCCAGAGAATCCTCATCATTGGCGGCAGCGCAGGTAAGCAGCTGGACTAGATTGGCAGGGCTTTGCCGGACTAACAATTTGTAGGCATTGGCTATGGAGTCGCCGAAGCATCCATTGAGAATGGAGCTCATGTGATAATCTCCTCTTCAAACGAGTCCAGAGTTCAAGAAGCTGTCTCGAAGTTGCAAAAGGCATATCCATCAGCCGCCCAACGAGTCGAGGGCTATGCAGCAAACATGGGCGAGCAAGCCAGCCTCGAGTCGAATGTTGAGCAACTCTTCAAGAAGGCCGGCTCGCTCAATCACGTCGTCTTCACAGCAGGAGACTCTCTAGCTATGATGCCGCTCGAAGAGGCAACTATGGACAAGACTATTCAAGCAGGCATGGTCAGGTTCTTCGCACCTCTGATGGTCGCCAAGCATGCAGCAAAGGTGCTCGACAAGAGCCCAACCTCATCCATTACCTTGACCACGGGCAACGTCTCGGAGAAGCCCATCCCCAACTGGAGTGTCATCAACGGATTCGCTACTGCCCTCCAAGGCTCGACAAGAGGTCTAGCGCTGGACCTGAAGCCCATCCGCGTCAACTTAGTGAGCCCTGGCGCTGTAATCACCCCACTGTGGGACGGCATCCCAAAAGAACAGAGGGAGCAAATGTTCAAATCGTTTGCGAGCAAGATGGCAACGGGCAACATGGGTCAGGTAGAGGATGTGGCCGAGGCCTTCCTGTACGCCATGAAGGACAAGAACTTGACAGGAAGCATGATCAGTACAAACGGAGGTGCGATGCTCATGTAAATGGTTGAGGGATATAGTTGCTCGGAGAGCGAAAAGGAGACAGTGGGGCAGCAGCAGTGGAGAATGCAAGGATTTTTATGTTTTCGTGGCAGCCCAAGGCTTGAGATGAAAATGCATGATGTGTAGAAAGTGACAGGCTAGAGAACAAAGCAACAACGTCTCATGCAGGTAGCCTCGTTGATTATGCTGTTGGGATTGCGGATGAGTCTGGCAGATGTAGCAGACAAAGAAATGTCGGAGGAGTTTGCGGAGCAAGCAAGGAGAGTTTCTGTCGGGGAAGAGAGTTTCTGTCAAGCAAAATGGGCGTTTCAGGAGTTTGGTCAAACCTGGTCAGCGGGACGAGCGTTTCGAGAGAACAAGAAGCCCCGCCTCGTCCCTCTGATGCCCAACCTGTTGGAACTCTGGGCTCTCGCGACGACATAAACTCGCAGACGTCCTTCGAGTAGCTCATTCCCAGAAATTGTTCCGCAGACAAGGACACGGTCAGGTGGCATCAGAGTTAAGGCTCCGGAGCAACGACTCAGGGTGATTGAGGAACGGCCCGTTGCAAGTTGTACTTTGGCTCTGTACCGAACAACCAACTACGCCATCGTGCTTTCCCTGGTGTGCGTGACGCCGCATGTCAGCAACCAACAATCGACAGACGAACCGGCTGCTTGGATCCTGCCCGCATACACAGGGACTCGACTTTTGCTTCTTCCATAGCCTCCCACCACGCATCGCATCGCACCGCCCCGGCATTCTTAGACTCTTCAGTTGGGCATTCTTCACACTCGGTTGCTGCAACGGCGTCGGCGCCAACAGACACGCCCATGTCTTACCACCGAGCCTCGTCGCCAGGGAGCCGCCGCCTGGCTCACCCAGCACGCTTGTCCGACGGCTACTATCCTGCTGCCACCTCGGCCGCCTATGCTTCGCCCAGGTCCAGTGGTGAGCGCATTGTGCCCCTCTCGACGACCACCTTCGTCACAAGAGACGCCTACTCTGGCAGACCCCGTCGTTCCACCCTGACCGAGCCCTCGCGTCCGACTACGCAACCCTCGACCGCCAACACCGCCCTCCCCGTCCACACACGCACCCGCCCTGCCGTCATTCAATCCTCGCACGATCGCACTCATAGTCCCTCGAGCCCACATGCCTACTCCACCTCCACTCGCACTCCTGACTACTATGCCGTCCCTGCCACCTCGCACAGAGACCACTCGCACAAGAAGCTATACAGCATCGACGGCGGCGGCAAGTCCCGTCTCGTTGCCGACATAGACATCAACACGAGTCATGGCAGCTCCCACAGGCGTCA
>Ga0058702_10000797_pt1 | contig 12494 bp, 21 predicted proteins | sample AgamicOrSfe_FD_83781 | JGI IMG/M metagenome (GOLD analysis project Ga0058702, IMG submission 83781) | Agave microbial communities from Guanajuato, Mexico - Or.Sf.e | ecosystem: Host-associated > Plants > Phyllosphere > Phylloplane/Leaf | place: Guanajuato, Mexico | collected 2012-05-30
CCCACATCTTCTCCCGCCTCACCCCTGCTCTCGACTCTCCTCCCACCACCACTACCACCACCACCTCTTCCTCCTCCTTTCTCCTCTGCTCCCACACTCAAACACACCAGCCCACCTTCTCCATACACTAACCCGCCATTCAACACTTCTCTATCCAATGCCCTGAAGCCTGTCTGCAATCTACGTCGTTTGCGCGGTGCTTCAGCATCAGATCTGCCAGTGCCTTCAATGGAGCTGGCGATGTGAATATCGTACAGTGTTGAGGCGAGAATGGGGTGAGCTGGTGGGGCGGTCGAGGACATTGAGGTGGGCGCGATAGAAGCACGGACTTGAGCACGGCGTAAACGAGGGAGAGGACATGGTGTCCGGGCCGAATGGCATTAAGAAAGTGAGATATGACTAAAGGTTAGCGAAAGGTTGGCAAGTTCTAAATGACGTTCGTTGAAGCATTGCGGATACTGAAATGCTGTACTGGCTACAATGAAAAAGTCATGAACTCTAAGACTCTGACAGGCACGCCTAAGAGTGCCACGCACTGTCGTTCCGACACCTCCTCATACCCAAGAAACACGATAATACACATCTCCTGATCCAAAGCCCATCTTATTTTCCCATGCACCCCAACCCTGTTGTCCTGTATTATCGAGGTCCGCTTTCCTTCGTATACTCGTACATTCAGAACGCAATTAAGTATCCCGTCTTTCGCGAGTCGGACGTCTTCCTCCTCGCATACTCTTGACTCTGCTCAGCAGACCACCCGAGGATGCTGGCTTCCCATCGGCACCATCATTTCCACCAGTGCTGTCATTCGTCTTCGTGCGATACAAAGGCTGCGGTGAACTGATGCCCCGATGTCTTCCGGCAGCTTTCTCCGGCATCTCAATGGTGAAGCCTTCATTTGTTGTCTTCGCTTGTCCGATAGCTTCCTCGTGAAAGAATGGGTTGATTTCCACCATCTTTCCTCTTCCACCGGCGCTCTGGGCATCAAGTGCTGGGACTGGTGGTGTCAATGCTGAACGTCCATCATCGGCGTATGCATAGCGAGCATCTGGTGACAGAACTCGTCCTGCATCGCCAAATCCTTGTCCACGTGGTCGAGAGATGCCACGGATTCGTTGTGCCAAAGACTTCTTCCGAGCGAGACCACCACCAGCACCAGCACCAGCATTGTCCTGTTGTGAGACTGCTCGCTGAAGAGCCAGACGTGAGGCAGGTACTGGCGCGCCTTCCAGGAAAGTGGACGTGCCGAGGCCGGCGGATTGCTCTCCGTGTACCATCTCTACCTTTTGCCGCCCGTCGAGTAAGATGACAGGTTCGGCAGAAGGACGGCGATCTTGGCGCCCAGGTCTTGCCAGGCGTATTGTGTCTTGTGGTGGAGCTGCGGCCGCCATCATCGGGGCATTAGCAGAATTGAAGTCATTAAATCCATCTGGCATGCGACCGTGGAACTTGTCAATGTCGAGTGCCTTGTTCACAGGTCCAGATCCTCCCATGGTGTTGTTTGCAGATCCTTCTGGGAATGCATGCATTGGTGCAGCCTTTGTGCCTTTGCGATTGCGATGAGGATTACACGCATCGAAGGGTCCATCATGGTGAAACACTAATCTGTTAGTATTGCTCGGATTATAGCTGCAATGTAGGACTTACTGCCTGTTCCGTAGATGCTTGTAATATCGAGCTTGTCTATCAAATCCATCTGTGGGTTCGGCTTCTTCGACTTCTTGGAAGGGTCGCGATATTTCCCTTCCTTGGCTCTCGCTTCTCTTGCTTTCCGACGTTGCTCTTTATCGTCCATCACAGATGTGTCCGAGTTGCGCCTCACAAACTGGCCGGGCGCGGGCTTGTCTTTCTCAGGAGTGGCAAAGATGTCGACTAGCTTCTCTGGAGAACGTGGTATGCCAGCGCGCATATTCTCGTCGTTCGAGCGAGAGTGCCGGTGGTTCGAAGGTACTGGGCGGAAGCTCGACGGTGGCTGTCCTGCTCGAGGTGGGGATCGTCCTGTAATCATTCAATTGGTTGTCTGCGTGGAAAAGTGATATTGACTTACGGCCTACCGCTGGACGGTCTGAGATAGTCATTCCATTCTGAGTTTTGGTCAGCCACACTGTCCTACCGAATATATATTACACCATCGAACCAGACCTCTCCATCCTTATCGCCAGATGCGGTCTTCAGAAATGGTAAACAAGGTGAACGTACCATCATCTTGGTGGGAGCTGCTCCGGAAACGTGAAATCCAGGCTTCTTCGGCGAGGCGCTCTGACTGTAGCCATGTGCCGGCATCTGTCTGGAAGGTGACTGGCGGGCATTCTGTGCCGGTATAGAGATCGGGTATGATGGCGCTTGGTAGTTGTCGAGGAATGGGTTTGTTGATCGAAAGGGCTCGTTTTCATTGTTGATGAACGCGCCATGTGTAGTCGGCGGTGCAGGCGCTGGCCCTTTTGCTGCTGCTGATATATTCGGCGATACTCCACGGCGGAAGGGGTTGTTGGAAGATAGACTGATGTTTAGGTTGTTGTTCGGCGCGGGTACCGGTCGGCGATCGACTAGTACGACGGCCGTGTCAGTCATGTAGTGTCGAGGCGCAGGCCGAGCAGGTCGTTGTCCTTGCATAGTCGTCATATCGTCGCACGTCGATGTAGCGTTATTGGTACAAGGACAGGCTGACAGGCTGTGGTCGACGGTGAAGAAGAGAAGTGAAAGAACTTACCACGCGGAAGATAATCAACAGACATCCCTTCACGACAAGCGGATCCAAAGACGCGCAGGGTACGACGGTACACAGATGCGCAGCGTAGGCTGATGGTGTGGTGGGGAGGGTGCAGTAGCGTCGAGACAGAGTGGACTATGATTTATCAAGGAGGAATGCGTCCTCTTGGCTATGTTTCGCTTGAGCACCCGTGCGACCGGAGCACGAGCGCTGTAGAACGACGGCGTGTGCGAGAGTGAGGATATAATATCGCTGCTACTAAGTGATACAGTGTGATGCAATAATGCCGCCCGTGCCTTTGCTAGAGAGAAGAAGATGGGCTCGACAAGGTCAATCCGGGTGTGCTGAGTTGTGAGGAGCTGCTGCTGCTCCGTCGCGGAAAGGTAACAAACAAGACGAGTAAAGCTGGGGATTGCTCGTGATAAAGGGGTCCCGAATGCCAAGATTCTTCGAGGACTGCACAACAAGCAGTATAGACAATAGACAATAACAGGTGAGGTGAGGTGCACAAGTAAGTAATCAGAAAGAAGCACACAGCAAGCGAATATAGCATCGTAAACACCATCATCATCATCACTCAAATCTAGGGACGTCACCAGATCAATACTTGGGCTGCGACGGCCAGCAGATCAGCAGACCAAGGCGACCCGAAACACTCTAGTTCTACCCACGTCAAGGCACAACATCCTTGCATGGCCGAATCTACAGTCTACAATCTACCAGACCTACCAGGGAACGCCAGTGCTTGTTCTTGTTTTCTGCTGTACCTGTCCAACACATCTGAAGTGCTGAAGTGAATAGAATAGTTGTTCGCACATACTGATCACATATCCTGCGATACGAGCAGGAGTCACATGATCAGCTGTTCGCCCAGCTTGACGTCTGAACTCCACGACCGTTGTGTACGCCCTCAACCTAGGCTGGACTACTACTAGCTGAACGCTCCTGAGCCCCAGCTGAGTGTCTCGGGCGACAACGTCGACTTTACGATCTGTGTGGATGTGAGGTTGCACTTAGTAGAGGTCATGGATCGTGCTGGTGGAAGTTCTGATACTGCTTCTACTACCAATGCCGCCGCTGCTGTTGCCCAGGAGTCCGAGCTTGACTACGCTGGCTTCTCTCGCTTTGAGCTGGAACTTGAGGTGTGTTTCTGGTCAATACTGCTTGCCTGCTTGTCTGTGGCTCCATCGATTACTTCCCTTCGGCTTGGTGCAGTCCTAAGCAGCAGCACTAACACAATGTAGTTCGTGCAATGTCTAGCAAATCCTCTGTACATGCAACATCTTGCCATCCTGAAGCTCTACGATGACCCGCAATTTGTGGAATATCTACGCTATCTACGATACTTTGAGTCGCCACAGTACATTACCTACTTGCGATATCCAGCTCCGACTCTCAAGGCACTCGAGTTGCTGCAGGAGGAGCAGTTCAGAAAGGATATTCTAAGCCCAGAAGTTGTGGCTAGACTTATGGAGGGTGGTATCAATGCCAGCATGGGCGAGACGTGAGAACGAGTCTCGCCTTCGGTGGATGCCTCAAGTCAAATCGACGTTGCGCATGCCCGGTGCATCATGCCTGGCATTTCGCGGTTGAAAGCCATGGATGCCGTAGTCGATCCTGGCACTTAGGGCGTCAGATCTGACCAGGACTCAGGCGGCAGGAATCTAACCTGCACGGTGCGGTCTTTTCGTGATAAGCCATCTACTTCTCACACCATGACCACAAAGCTACTAGGGACAGCAACATCTGTTCTGTTGCCATCTGCATCATGCTGGAAGCGATATGGTCCTGCGTTGGCTCCACAACAAGTCACAGGACAACTACAGACACAGTCTGACCAGAACTATGTGAGACCAAGGTCGGGTCCCTTAGACACTTCAACATTGGCATCAATTCTGTAGCTTGAGGTAGCATCTCCCAAGACCAGCTTTATGACAAATACTGGCACTATAGACCAATCACGATCATCGATTTGATATATCAAACTCCAAACTCCTGTCCTCAGCATGGCTCTATGCATTTGTATGAGCACCTCATCCTTCGCTGCGCCCTGTGACTCGAATGCTCTCATTCTCTCGCCCTCATGGTTCCCAGAAGCCTCGTGATGAGTCGGAAATGCCCAAATTGCCGTCATCTCATTGTCGTCGACGTAGATGTTGACCATCGCGTTTCCACCAATTTTCGTCTCGAGCTTTCATATAAGCCAGAATCAGCTTTGCATTCTCCAGCATCGCACCATCTCCTTCGTCTCGCCCAATCCTATACTCAGATAACTCAACATCGGCGGGTGTCCAATGTACGAAGCGTACGAGTCGCGGTGGATGTTGGACGTCCACTCGAACTTTGTGGTGTCGGCGTGCCCGGTGCCGATGTAGCGTGTTTGAAGGGCTTCGAGCTGTTGCTGGGTCCGTAGTTTGTCGGCCTAGGGGAGGGGGAGTGGGTGTTAGTGGTTTGTTGAGACGTAGAGGGGGCCTGAGAGGGGAGGAATGAAGGCAGAGGGAGGCGGCGGCAGGGGAGTCGAAGATGGACATACCATGATGATGGTGCTGTGAGATAAGTTCAGTATACGTGGAGAGTGTATCTACTGGAGTGGTGACGTTAATGCTTAGGGCCTTCGGAAAGAAGATGCGCCAGGGCTGAATCTCTTCTCTATCCCGGATTTCTGATGATCCACTGTACTCAAGCCTGCGCCACGTGCTCTTCATCCACCTGCTGCTTGCCCTGATCTTTGATCTCTGATCTCCCTGATCCTCGCCAAGCATATCTCTCTAACTCTCGAGCTCCATTTTAAGCACAAATAGACAACCACAATGACATCCCTCCACTCCCCTCCCGCCTCACCGCCACGGCAGCGCCAGCCCTCACCCTCCTCCACACCCAGCACACACCCCGACATACCCTACAACGCATCCTTCACGACCGCTCTCTCCGCCGCGGTCCTCCGCCCCAACACAGTCGAGCTCGCGCAGCGCAGCATCCGCATTGTCACATCTTCCACGCCATCCCTACCACTACCAACACCATCCGCATCGAGCTCCAAGGAAACCTCAAAATCAAACAGCATACCCCTTCGCTCCATCGACTTTCCCTCCCTTCCCTCAATACCAGCGAACGAGATACCCCTACCCCTCGACGACACGCGGCGCAGGTACGAGTCCGCAGTCCCAGGCGTGCTATTGACGCATCCAGGCGGGCACTTAGAGGGCGGAATGGGCGATGGGAATGTGCAGACGACGAGGGGTTTGAGGGTTGTGCTGCCTAGTGGCGGCGAAGGAACGGGAGTGGGAGATGACGCGCTCACATTGCGCACCCTACCCGCATCAACGCCGACAGCCGACTCTGGCACTTCTTCCATCAACTACTCAACTTACCTCTCCCTCCTCCTCGATTCAACTTCACCGGATCCTTCGACCCTCACACTCACATCCCCGGCTACCATATCCCCCAACACCACATCCGCCTCCGCCTCCGCAGCAGCAGCACGAAAGTCTGCCTTCCACGCCGCGGTCGCAGCAGAAATAGCCGTGCAACGCGCCGAGTTAGAAAAGAGACTTAAAGCGAGGGAGAGGGTGGTCAGGAGGAATGAGGAGTTGAAGAGGAAGATTGGAGACTTGGAGGTGCAGAGGAGTGTGGAGAGGAGGGTTGAGGAGGGTTGGAGGGCGAAGAGGAGGGGTGTTGTTGGATAGTGTGGGAAGAAGGGAGAGAGGATCACTGCTCAAAGGGAAAGAGAGGAGCGGGGAAAGGGAGAGGAAGGGATCGGAGCGGATGGACAAGTGGTGGTGGGCTTGCGATTATAGAAGATATGGAGGATATACCCTTGGGAAGCATAATATGAGACACGATATGATGAGCACGAATTTATGACACAAATAAAGACCACGGGCCGTACTTTGTTAGTGAAAACGGCCTTCACGAATAGATATGTGGCATACTGTCACAGAGCAGAAGTTTTGAGCCGAACACTTATGGCCCTTCCCAGGATGCTGAAAACCATTGATCTAGGTACAATACCGACAGGAGGAGCAAATCAGATGTTCCAGGAACGCAATGAGGAATGAGAGGTAGGTATCGAGAGACGAGAGACGTCGAGCTCCAGTTGCAATGAAATCATGAAGACGTGGAAGATCGCTAAAGCACCGACATTTATGCATGTACTCAGTCGAAACCCTGCGGCAACAGCTAGCTCTAAAGACCTCAATTCATATCTGACCCGATAACATTATTGCTCAACGAAGAAACAAACATTAGCAATTGCTAGAACGGAAATTTGACGACTCCTCTCGCGTCTCGAAGCGATACTTGGACAGAAAGTTGTCCAGCCCACGACGCACGTCTCGTTCCTCTCGATGGTTGCATCTCATGACGCTCATTACATCTGCAAGCGTGACATCTCTTAGCATCTCTCATCGGCTGACATGACCATCTTTCATCACACATCGCAGCTTCGTGTGCTCACGTCGCTAGGAAACCCGAACAAGAAGCGCGGGAAACACCAGCCCGAACAGACAAGCAAACAGACCGCCAAGCGCCCACACACGCATCGCATCTCTCACTTTTCTTCTTTGTCAATCAGCATCATAGCATCGACTCATTTTCCTCTTTTCTTGTCGCCTCTCACCTCACCGGATCGACCCGGCCGTTCTCGTCCATCTTCATCCTGACCTCCGTGTCAATGCCATGCAACTCTCTGAAGAAACACATGGTCTTGTCACAGTCGCGCCATGGGCACATGTGACCACTCAGACAATCAGCTTGACGACAGCCGCTCCTTCTGGGACAAACGCGTTCGCGGGCTTTGTGACGTAATGCCAGCTGGAATGAACGTGTTAGATTTGAGATAATGTCAGGAGAATGGTTCGAGAAGGCATGACTGAGGGAGTGAGAGGGAGAAAGAAAACTTACCAGCATCTTCGCGCTCATCGGCTCGTGATCAAACCCGCACCTACCACCACATTTGTTGAGTAAGTGGAAGTTATTGCACACTTTTGCACGCTCAATGCGCGCTTCGAGCGTGGCTTTGGTGGAGGAGTCGACGTTCGGGAGCTTAGTGTCAATGCGTTGGTCGAGAGCATTGAGCAGTATGATCTTTGGATCAGGGAGTGTGGGCCGCTTGCTTGCGACGGTGACGCCGTGGAAGCCGTCTGCGTCGACAGTGTCGGGCTTGCTACTGCTGGTCTTGGCTGCGTATGAAGAAATGGCCGGCGGGGTCGGCGCGGGCGTGGCTACGATAGTTGGCTGCTTGGCAGGTGGTGGTAGTGTGGGTACTGTCGCTGCGCGTGCAGTCGGCAGATTCTCGTTGGTAGCGACGCGTGCAACTGGCATGGCTTCCATCGTAGGAGTGCGTGCGACAGGTCTGACCTCTTTGACAGGAGACTTAGGCCTTGGTGGTGGCACTGTGGTGCTTGACTGAAGCTTTGAAGTCGAGTCTAAAGGTTCATGCTTGAATACCGAATCGAACCTTGCTATTGCCATACCAGCTTGACGGTACTGTCGCTCTGCAGGCGTAGTCTCCAGTAGAGTGATGCGTGATGCCGTTGCTTGATCGTATTTATATTGACTGATCATGGGAAGATAACCATTATCGTGACAGCCTCCGAAGATGATGTGTTTACACTGTGCGTTTGACACGAATAATCTAAACATCTCTGCAAGAAAGAGTCAGCTGTGGTCACTTTGAGAAGCGTGCGCACTCACCTCTGATCTTATAGTCAGCCCGCTCTTTACCACTACCAACATCGATGAAGTTGAATAAAGGTTGACTGAGGTTGAACGACTTGGCAAAAGCATTCAGCTGCCCTGGACTGCTCAAGATGCCTATAGTGTGGAGGTGGCGCGCTAAACCGTCGAAGTTGGCATAGATCTGGACCATGACAGACCAGGCTCCAGAACCTTCGTAAAGTTGCTGTACGTGCTGTTTGATCTCGTTGTAGAGCAGATGACCAGCTTCGGTACCGCCGTTGATGACTGCACGGAGTAAGGCGTCTTGAAAGATAGCTCCGTCGCCATCTATCAGAGCTAGTACAAAAGGGTTTGCCTCCTGCGAACGATTCAGCTGGACAGACTCGAACAGTGCGCCTGGATCCTTGGAACTCACGGTCTGCTGCTTGGCTCCTCTGAGCTCGTTCTCGAGCTCGGTTTCGGTCTCTCTAGCTTGGATCTGGACTTCTCTGGCGCGTTTCTGACTGAGGAAACACGGTGTCAGCAATTCAAGCTGCAAAAGGTGAAGTCTGAAACGTACTATTCTTTCCGTGAGAGTCTCTCGTTGTCAAGCTCATCTGACATATCCTGTAGCTGCGCCTTGAGTGACTGATAGCCTTCAACCAAGTTCTGAACAAGGTTAACATTAACTTAAGCTCTGACCTGCTGCAAACAGCTCTCATACCTGAACGATAGACTCCCTGGTGGTGTCAGATCTGCGACACGCTTCCAGCTTCTTGAGCATCACATCCAGGCTCGAGACTTCATCAACGTCGTTCATGTCATCCGAAATTGAGAGCCCATTCATCCTAGGCAAGTTTGCGAATCTGTCCACTCCGTTTGATGTTGAATGCCCGTTCATCCCGGTGAAGCTGGAGCCCCCGTTGATGCTATTCAGGTTGAATCGATCACTCACGCCGTGCGAGCCATTCATGTTGATCCCGTGTCCACCACCCATTCCAGTCACGCGATGCAGATTCACGCCGTACTTGCCATTGAGAGGCTCCACAGAGGATGTAGAGTCCGCGCTGTGGCTTGTGTGCTCGCTGCTCATCTTTGGTCGAAAGACAGTTCCACTGACCAGATGTGTGGCGAGAAAAGTAGAGCAAACAAACGCGAATAAGCTCTCCAGATGGGATGGTTAATTAAGGTTGTACAGAGCATGTGCCTGAGCACGGACCCAAATGAGCTAGCTCTGCCCTGACGATCCAGCCTTTTTGTGGGACAGTGACCTGAAACGCTTCAAACGTGGAGAGAGCTTATGTTCCGCATATGCTTTGGTGGCGATGATGATGACATGCAATATTTTGACAAAAAGACACAACACCATCTGCGCTCTTACTCGAACTCTCACAAGAACAATCATGACGTCCTCACATCCCCGCTACGAGCTTCTCTATCACCCTGGCATTCCAGGGCGCGGTGAATATATCAGACTAGCCTTCGAAGCTGCCGGCGTAAAGTATGTCGATGTCGCCACACAGGAAGAGGGCGGCTATGCAAAAGTCCAAGCTTTGATGGATCCGAAGAGTACGGGCGACGTAGATGGCAATCCTGTCTGCTTTGCACCACCAATGCTCCGCGTGCAAGGTGCAGGCAAGAACGGAAAGGATCTCGTCATGCACCAGAGTAAGCTCTCTTGCTTTTGACCATCACACCAGGATGTGCTCATTTGAGGATTATCTGTGGCCGTGTACTAGTGAACACTCAATGAAGTGCACTTGGGAGGACCACCTTGCTCCCGATATCACAACACCTCTGAGCGCCAGAACTAATAGCTCACCAGCCCCTAACATCCTCTCCTACCTCGGGCCCCGCCTCTCCCTCTCACCTCCCTCCGACGCCCCCTCAACCTACCACATTGCGCAACTTTGCCTTACCGCCCTCGACCTCAGCAACGAAGCCCACGACACGCACCACCCCATCGCCGTAATGCAATACTACGAAGACCAAAAACCTGCCGCCCTCGCTAAAGCGACCGATTTCCGCACAAACCGCATCCCGAAATTCCTTGGCTACTTTGAGCGTGTGCTCAAGGGCAATGCGGACGAGGGGAAAGGCAAGTATCTTGTGGGTGACAAGCTGACGTATGCGGATACGACACTTTGGCAGGTGCTTGATGGGCTGAAGTTTGCGTTTCCGAAGGAGATGGAGGCGAGAGAGGGGGAGTTTGTGGGACTGTTTGGGAAGGAAGGTTTCTATCAAGGGGTGAAGGAGGTAAAGGGGATCAGGGAGTATCTGGGGAGTGAGCGGAGGCAGAAGTATAGTATGGGCATTTACAGGTATTATGCTGAGTTGGATAGGCAGTAGAATTGCTGTGGGCTCGCGGTAGACGATGCACCGGTTCACGCGATGAGAGATCGGAAGCAGGACGGAAATGCATGGCAACTAAAGATCTTCTGCTCTGCTCCATGCCTGCATTTAATCCATGCGGGCAGGAGAACTAAATTACTATGTGACTATCTTCTTATTTTCTTACTTAGTACCGCTTCGGTGACGTATGCTGCCTATCTGCAATCAGCGGTCTTGATATTGCGCCTGGTGCGCGCCTCGATGATACCGATATGATACGATCGCGTCTTCCAGCTCCCTGCGCAACGGCTAGCTCGGTCCTCTCGATTCCTTGCCAGCTATCCAACGAACCTCACTAGTACACTTACACATTTACGCCCGCAATCCACCCCAACATCGCCGCAGCCATTGTGATCCCCAGACCCCACACACCACCCCACGCAAACGCGCCGATAATCTCAGCTCCATCCACCTCCAGATATGCCTTGAACGCCGTATTCACCGCCGTCCAGCCAGCTACAAGGGCAGTGCGCTCCAATAAAAATTGTGTTTGCGGTGGCAAATATCGGTGCCAAAACACGTTACGGTGAATCGTCTGCGTCAGCGTCGCGCTGACGGGGTCGAATGTCAGGACTTGTGCTGTTTCGCCAGACGAGTATGCCAGAGAAGCTTTGTTGACGAGCGTGACAGCCGTGGAAGCAGCGAGAGGCGTGAAGAATAGCTGACGCGCAGCGTAACCTGCGGGAAAGAGTGCGAGCAGCATCGTGCTGAATCCTGCAGTGTGTGCGGGCTCGAGAGTGCGCAGACCGGCGAAGTGAGTCGCGAGGTGGAGGGGAAGCCAGGTCGTGAGCGACGCGACGACGGGGAGGGCGAGCATCGCTGTTGCGACGAGCGCGACAATGTGTATTATTTGCTTGTCAGTTGTTATGGCGGCGGTCGCGTGCTGAGAGGTTTCGGGAGTGTTGTGGGGGAGGCGACGGCGGAGGAGGTAGAAGGGGCCGACGTTGGCGAGGAGGGTTGTGAGGAGGCCGATGAGGACAGGTTGGAGGGGGAGGAGGTAGAAGACGCGGAGGAAGTAGGCGTGGGGGATGTGTGAGAGGAGCGTGAATGCGAGCATGTCGATGTCTGGGATGTGCTGTTAGCACCTCTTCTGTAAGGATGACCGCTCATTGCGCGTCGCGCCAGCTCTTCCACTCACCATCGAAGCCAGCGAACCAAGCCAGTGTCAATTCAAGCACCTTCCACAAGCCTACAGCCACTACCGGAGTGATCTCATTCTCGAACGTGGGTCTGCTGAAGTCGAGCAGAGCATTGCGATTGAACTCTGCATCGAGCGGGTATAGCAGTTCTGAGATCGAAATGCTCAAGATCAGAACGAGCGGGAATTTGAGCACTTCTGGGAGGCTGGATTTTAATGATGGCTCTGGCGCTTTCGTGATTGGGACAGTATCGACCAGTGCGGCGACAGGCTTGCTTCCGACGTCGCGTCGCTCTCTCAGTTCTCCACTGGACGACATGTTGTTGTTGTTGTTGCGCAATGTGTAGATAGCGAGAAGTTCAATGCGCCTAGCCAGAGTAGTCGATGCGGTGGTGAAGGTGAATTTGTGAACTGTCAGACAAATCTTGGTTCGTAAGACGTCACCGAGCAACAACGCACATGACTCGTGTCTCCCCTTCAGAGCTCAGCTGAGGTCGCACTGAGATGAGCACCTGTGAAACAAGAGCATGGGTGAGGCAGGAAGTATTGCGATCCAATCATCAAGCAGCTCTCATCTTGTGTTCATATATCATGCCC
>Ga0058702_10000799_pt1 | contig 12473 bp, 10 predicted proteins | sample AgamicOrSfe_FD_83781 | JGI IMG/M metagenome (GOLD analysis project Ga0058702, IMG submission 83781) | Agave microbial communities from Guanajuato, Mexico - Or.Sf.e | ecosystem: Host-associated > Plants > Phyllosphere > Phylloplane/Leaf | place: Guanajuato, Mexico | collected 2012-05-30
AATGTGGCTACGTTGGGGGTCGGAGGGAGTACGAGTGGTGCGGGGTGTCTGATGGCTGGGTTGGGTAATGGGATGGGCTGGGGATTGCTGGTGATGGTGTTAGGTGTGGGTGCTGTGTGGGTAGTGTAGACAGGAGAAGAGCTGCAGACACTGTACATAGCTTCACGACATCATCACGACGCTTATGATTATCTTAACAGGGATTTGCGGAACAGGGCATATAATCATGGTACCTTTACAGACAGCCCTTCTCTCTTCCTCGTCCTTCACGCCTCCCCCCCTGCACCGTCTCTCCTGAACAGGTTCTGTCTTCCCTTCCTCCTTCCTCCTTCCTTCCTCACTCAAACATTTCCTTTGTCCCTCCCTCAGCCCTCTAGTGGCTCGACTCACCACCACTCCTTCTTCCCAGCCCCAGCATCCTTGACCCCCTTCGCCACCCTGTCCCCGCCATCCTGTACGCCATTTCCCAACGATGTGAGTGCATTTCCAACAGGAGCGCCAGCGCCTCCCGTCACGCCTGTGACTGTCTGCATGATTGGTGGTCAGCTTGTGCATATGGAAGAGAGGCCAGAGATAGGAGAACAGGCAAGAGAGGTGAAAGAGGGGTATGGGACAGAAGAGGAAGATGAGGGGATGAGACGGCAAAGGCGGTGAAGAGGCGCGAGAGAGAGGAGGAAGACAAGAGGAAGAGGAAAAAGAAAAAGGGGAAAGAGCAGTGTGAGGACCAACTGCATGACGGTCGTGCACACAGAAGTCCGTGGTCTCGCTCTCTTATGTTATGACGAAGAGGACCACCGAGACGAATGAATGGCAGCTGCGAGGCAGGGCTTGCTTGCTTGCCATGCTCGCTTGCGGAACGCCACCCTCCAACAGCAAGCGTAGCTAGCTCATTCCGCACACTCCCATGCCTCGTACTTCACCTGGGCTCGGGTCCGGCGGACGGCGTTGTGCACAGATAGCACAGTAGACAGCCTGTTGTCGTCTCACTAGGAATATACCACACTACACCACACCACACCTTCATCCCCCATCACGTCAGTTCACCGACTCTCATTCCCTCGCCCCCTCCAACTCATCACGCAGGAACATAACATCACATTCACGCACACACACCTCGACACGCACACGCACAGACTCATCTCAATCGCTCATACCTCACCCAATCCCCTCCCCAACGCTCCCACCACACCTCCTGCCGTTCCCAACACGCCACCGACACCGGCGCCCACGGTCGAAGTCACTGCTGTTGTTGCGCCTGAGATGCCGTTGGAGGCGTTGTTGTTGGAGGAGGAGGTTGTGAATGGCATCTTGGCTGATGTGATCGTATGGGTGTGGATGAGCAGGGAGAGAGGGTGTGGGTATGAAAGGGTGGAAGGGTTATCGGATTGGATGTTGCTTGTTTGTGTGTGTATGTCTTGAGGGTTTGAGAGGGTGGGGAAGTGTGCTTGGGGAGTGCTTTGTGGGCGGGAAGAGGGAGGAGGAAGGGGGAGAGTTGAGGAAAGTTGGTTTGCGTGGGCGTGGGAGTGTGGCCCGTGTAGTGAGAGTGGAAGGTGTCTGGGATGATCTTCGGGTGTTGTTCCACATCGATTTCACTGATTGGCAGTACCCAACAGTGCAGCTGGACATGGAGGATGGGGAAGTACTTTCCACGATGATAGCATAATGCAGGATAACTCGACAGAGCTCTCATGCGACGAATGCTTGCGGTATGAAATAACATTAAATCACCCATCGTCGCTATGCTGTGCTATGCTGTGCTATGCTATACTATGCTATGCTATACTATGCTATGCTATACTATGCTATGCTATGCTTTTTCATCACTTATCGTACACACCATCACTCCTCACACACCTACTGCGCAACAAGCACACCTCTGTACCTCATCTTGCCCTCCTCCAGCGTCTTGAAGCACTCCGTAACACCGTCCACAGTCATCGGGAACTTTTGAATCATCGGCCTGATGTTGTGCTTTGCCGCAAACGCCAACATCTCCTTGTGGATCTGTCTCGCCGCCACAAGACTTCCCTGAATCTTCAGTCCAGACAGCAAGATCGGCATGTAAGGGATTTTCATATCATTCTCCAAGTCCACACTGAGCGGGTAAACTGTCCCGCTCGCTGCCATAACGGGGAGATACAAGCTCCAATCCGGCTGTCCCGAGCCACAGACGAGGAGATGGTCGATCTTGTTATCGGGGTTGTTCAGGTCCATCACTTCGGAGAGGGACTTCACCTTTCCCACGGCATGGAACTCGTTGGCGCCTAGTTTCATGGCTTCGTCCCTCTTGCTGTCGGACCCAGAGAAGACGACGACGTCGCAGCCCATCTTGGAAGCGAATTGAATCGCTAAATGACCCAAGCCTCCTATGCCGATAATTCCTACGCGATCCGTGCTGCGAGCGTTGTGGAATTGGAGGGCATTGAAAACGGTGGCGCTGAAGAGAGATATGAGTATTATTCGGACCCGATGAGTGCTAAAAAATCGACTTACCCTCCACACATCAACGGCGCCGCAGCCTCATTCGGTATCGCATCCGGAATCTTGAACAAAAAGCTCTCATTGCCGACCCAATGCGTGCCCATGGACGCCTGATCCGTGTCTGCATCACCATACATGGCACGCTCCGGGCAGAACGTCTCAGCGCCGCGCAAGCACTGCTTGCAGGAACCGCAGCAGTCGTGCTCGTAGCCCCAGCCCACACGGTCACCCTTCTTCAAGTTGCGGACATTTTCACCGAGTTCTTCGACGACACCGGCGCCTTCGTGGCCGAGGGCGATGCCGGAGGACTTGTAGTGGATGTCTGTGCCGCAGAGGCCGGAGTGGGTGATTTTGACGAGGACTTGGCCTGACTTGATCTCGCGAGTGGCTTTTGCTTCGACGATGGCGCCTTCTTTGGTGCCCTTGTAGGTGGTGAACTCGACCATGGTGTGTGTAGGTAGGATGTAGATGCGGCTTGGAGGGTTGGGCGTCTGGCTTAAGGTGTTTGTTGTGTTGTTGATGAGTAGGCGATCAGGTATTGAGAGGAAAGTGGGGTGATATCAGAGGAAGTAGAAAAAATGTGGAAGTTGCAGCGCACTGAGCTTATATGAATCATCAGCAAGATGAACACATCGGCTTCGGCGGAGCACCATCGCTTGCTCTGCTCTTCCATTGTTTGTCATTGGATTTACTCATCTCTTCCCATGTCGTCATCCCACCTTTTTTTCTGAGGCTGATCCCTGCGGATCCGCGAGGAAGCGACCCACAACCACGTTCTGCAGGAAATCTCAGATTCGAATTGCCGTTCAACGTTCCAGACGATGGCTCTGGTTCCGCGCCTGTGTGACAGAGCAGAAGCAAAGGCGAGACGAGGTGATAGGACTTTTGCTTTCTAATCAGAAAGACATGTGAATGGTGCCGGTACGGTCCACTTAGCCGGTACCGAACCACAGGTGGACCAACTTTGCAGATCCTGTAGGGCTAGAAGGATTTTCGGGATTTTCTCGCTCGATATTTGCCGCCAGCATCCTGATGAATCACCCACTTCCCTAAATGGTGCTTTCTTTGAGGGTTCCTGTTAACTCGTGCTGCGATAGATTGGCCAGTCTAAAACCGCCAGAAGTGTCCGTCCTGACATGAGCTGAGATCGTATAGACAAGGTCTCTAGACGTTGACATATTTCGATATGTACATCCATCTCGAGTGCACCTGTGTTAAGCGTGTCCTTCTGACGCGCAGCATGACTGCAGGAGTTGTGTCCTCGCAGCATCTTCTTGCTCCAGGCTGAAAGCAATAGCAGCTGCAACAGGAGCAGCAATTGCGTTCTTGACAGGCTCTAACACATCGATCCTCACCACAACTGCAGAGCCGTCCAACTTCGCACAGCCATTCCACACGCACGCTGCACGACTTGATTCGTTCCCTTGCCTGCAGCCTCGTCCTCGACAAACTTTTTAGCGACAGCAAATCGGCCTCTTTCATCCTCTTGTAGCTCTCCCCCCACTGCCACATCCGTTCCTCGTTGCAGAACCTCTCCTTTAGTGCGAGGTCCATATTGTCGCACGGCTGCGATGCTGTAAAGCACGTCGCGACTTTCGAGGCCGCGCAGCTGGTTGCGTAATCGCGAAAGCACTTCTGTGGCAGACGCTGTGGGTGTAACGATGGCTGTGTTGCGGTTGAGATGTGTAGAGGCCAAGTTGCTGAGCTCACGCCAGAACAGTTGACGCTGGTAGTCGAGCGTCCCATTCTGTGGCCGTATTTGTGGGAGGTTCGGTGGCAGTTTATACTCTTTCCCTGTGAGCAGGCTTTCGAAAATGTCAAGTCGCTGTGTAACCTCCTCCAGAATAGGTTCATTCAATGTCCATGCTAAAGACCTTGGCATTGTCATCAGCCACCAAATCATGCGTGATTCGGTAAGAGGTAGCAGTCGCATCTGGTCATGTTGTCGCTCTTCGTCTCCTCGAACAGCTTTAGCATGCCAACAAAGGCGATGCAATAGCGTTGATTCTGGAGTAAATGTTCTAGGCCTTGCTGGGTATACCATGTCGTCTCAAACAAGCTGTCCATACCGGCTGCATACTCGTTTTTATAGAGGTAACACATGCGATCGTGTTGTGTAGGTGTGATGGGGACGAGGAGTTGAGGTGTCGGTGGCTCTTCACCACGGAGCATGTAGAGAGATTCTATGGTGATCTCGCGGTGTGAATTTCCATCTTGTCCTCCTTCATGCTCTTCAGGTACAGCGAAGAAAGTGTGCGCTTGTGGTAATTGACTTGTGTCGATTCGCATGGCATCGTGCGCCATTGTCATTTGTGCCATGGCAGTAAGATTTGCTTACAAGCACGCAATCTTGTTTTTGGCAGTCGACACGAAGTGCTCAATTATATCCAGCATTTGGATCTTCCCGCAAGGCTTCGCACGCCCAAGTCTGAATCCTCCGCGAGGTCGGCCGGACGTGTTGATGTAGTTCGTTGAGGCAGAAATGTAATGGATGGTATTGACGTCAGGGGTTCAATCAGGTGGACTCGGTTTATCAAGCGCGAGCGTCTAGTTGGGCGATCAACTTATCTGTATGGAGAAACTGGAAGGTAGTCATCGAGAAGCTCATGATACTCAATGCGCTCGCGTGCACGTCGAGGATGGACGTGATGGACCCTGATCGACGTCACCGGCATGAAAGTCCGCGGTCATTCTTCGGTTGTTTCACGAATGTATCCAGTTGCAAGACTCTGCCATCATGGTGGTGAGCAAGTAGAACATCTCAATGCACCAGAAGTATGTCCGCAGCTGTTCGTGTCCCTGCGATCGCGTACAACGAAGCGTGGAGTCCACCAGCACCATCGCGGCACGTGCTCAGAGAAAGACTATTGATGGTCTGCACCATCACCAAGTATCGGTCATCCTGCCTATGGTGTTTGCTCTTCAGTCGTATCCTGAGAAGTGGGTCGTTTCGCTCATTGCGTAAGCTAGGTTGGTCTCTGGTAAAACATGTCGTATGTTGAGATTTCCGGCACTGCCGGTCCTGAACACGTCCAGCGTGCCATCGTCTCAGCCTTGAGGGAACATTGTAGTGCCTTCTTTTGCTGAAATAGCCAGTCCGTCTGTGTGTAAAGGGGCTATGCGATCGATGCCGAGTCACATCCAGATACTTGTATGAGGGATTCTCGACAAGCCGAAGCGATGCTGATGTTATTCAGCAGTCCAGTATAGTACAGTATGGCCGCATAGTTTTGGCTTGGACAGTGCTGGGGTTGCGATAATCATCGACACGTCAGAATAGCCTCTCTCTATAACCTGGGAAGAGCAAAGAGATGGAAGAAGAGCAGAAGAGAAGACAGGACAACTGCAAACGTAATGGAGGGGTACTTCGCATGGTGCGGGGAACATTCAGGTTTGATCATCATACCTTACTCGAATCACCTCATGCATGCTTCCTCTATCTACTATACAAGTACATTTTCATCTTCATCGCCCCAAACTGCTCACCAATGCGTCAAGTGTCACCATAGGCTGGTCGCGCTGTCAAAGCACAACTCCAGTCGTCCAATCGCGACTCCTTCACGACAGCAGCTCAGCCTGAATGTCTTCAAATGCACCAACCGTGCTCCGTGCCTCAACCACCAGTGTCCGCACCAAGTCAGCAAAGTTGCCGTGAAAAGCATACCCAAACGCCTTTTATTATGCAGCTTGTTTGACCCAACCCATCCAAAGCTGTTCCGCATGCATGTCCGTCCCCATACCCAATAGTTTACAGCCCTCCTATGTAGGAGGGGAAAGTGGCACAACCATGATGTAGTTGAATTTGCCGAAATTTGCCAGTGTGGCTTTATTGATGTGTTGTGAAGCGCAGACCAAGCTCAGAGCACTACGATGTAATAATCTCCGTCAGACCTTCGCGCAGAGGACTTTGTCCATCTTGAGGCGAAGTGCAGCGTCTAAGAGGCGATTCAGCCGGTGCGATAAAGGCCTGGCTGAACGTTGGCGTAGGTATTGCGCGTGTGGGATCCCGTCGTGGGCTGATGCCGAAGCTGTCTGCATCGCGGAGGATCGTTTTCATTGACTTGACCAATCCTTGTAGATGAGGTAAGATATGTCGTAGTGTGCCTTTGTCAAAAGGCACTTTGGAGGAAGTCTTTGAGCTTGACTCGGTTGGTACTGGCTGCAACCTATAGTCTCGCCGCTTCTGAACAGCCTCAATGACTGAACGAGCGATAGCTTCGGAATTCTTGCGCGGCCTAGTCGGACTTGGGAGTGCCGTGGAAGGTAGCGATAACGGCAGCGGTCCGAAAACATCATCTCCTGCGGAGGGCGTAGGTATACTTGGCGTACAAGACGCCCTCCTGTCGGAGTCCTCAGATTCGTCTGGCCAACGTGATGATGACACTTGCTCTTTTGGGAATTGAGGCTCGTCGACCTCTTGATCAGCTAGGTCTATCATAGCGTCAACCTCATCGAACACAGATTGTGATTGTGCAGTACTCAACCCCAAGCTAGAAGCGCGAAGCCGTAATTGCTTGAGCTCTTCGATGAGCACACCCCATTCCTTGAGTAGCCCAATGTTGGCAAGCACGCTAGTCTGTTGCTCCCGAATCGCCGTTGGAACGAGGATAGCTACTGGATGTTCCGTTCTGTTCTCGGTCCTAGGCGTCGGAGTCGTGGGGAGCTCGATGAGTTCGTCAAAGTCAAAGTCATCATCCCAGTCTTCTGTTGCTCCTTTTGTGCCAACACCCCAAGTCCCAAACTTGCTAGCTCGTCCACTCCTAGATTCAGGTAGATCGTTGCCAAGCGCCGGCACACTGTGACTTCGTGCATGAGGACCGCTCGGCGCACGTCGACTATTGGGTCTGCTGTTCCTGCCATCAGTATTCTTCTTCCCATGGACAGTCTTTGGTCGTGGAGGCATGTCAGATAATCCTCGTTCGAGCGAGGGCTGTTCTGACCAGTCGAAGACGTTGGTCTTTGACTCCAGGCCAACATCAGAATGTCGCTGCTTTCTGTCATCACGAAGGTGTGACCATGCGGAATCCTTCTGTGGTAAGGTGGATCCGTACGCTCCGTCATTGTCTGACCACCTCCCGAGGGTTCCTGCATCCACAGTCTTTCTTTGCGACAGGATACCATTAGTCACAGCATGATCTGACCAGGCATCAGGCTCAGATTCCATTGAATCCTGACTAGCATGGTGCAGTAGTCCAGAGGTCGAAAGGGAGGAATCGGCACGAGATAGTGTCGTTTTGTAGTCCAGACGTTGAGTGATGGGGAACTCCTTAGGTGATGTGGTAACACGTTTGGGAGTCATGGCATTTTCGTCTTCCTCCAAGATTACGCTGTCCTGAGCTCGCATAGTGATTGGAGAAACTGCGCCAGAGGCTTCCTGTAAAGAGGTCGATCGACTGCCGCCATATTCGTAGTCTGCGTCCTTGTCAAACAAAGCGCCAGGGAATGTTCCGCTTGCTCGAGTCATGCCGGTCCGTACAGAATCATACGCAGTTTCGCTTCGTAGATCGCAGTCATCTTCATCACCCGAGCTGAAGACTCGAATATCCATATCTGAGCCAATCTGGCTCGATGTAAAGTCCGATGCCATGGACGGATACCGTGAAGGTCTGCCAAAGTTATCATCGTCGTGCTCGTATACTGGTTTCAAGGTTGGCGAGGTGCCAGGTTGTGAAGAAACTGGTGAAGCAAGCTGGTCCATGGGCATATGCATACTGTTACTGCCTATAGATGACAGATCGTCTGATCGAGCTGTCGAAGCAGTATAGGAAGCCACTGCACTGATTGATCGTGTGGGCTCGAGCTTTCGATCCGCAGCCAGAAGTGGGCTCGTGAGACTGCGGCTACTGTACTCAGATGTAGGCAAAGGAGCGGAAGCCGATCGATCGTTCATGGATCGCTGAAGCTTCCTCGGTTGAATCTTGGGCTCACTTGTATCTTTCTTAGACATCGTCATTCCCGCTAGCATATCGCTAATAGAAGACCTTCGAGAGCGTCTCCGCTGTGGCATTTGTTCATGGGGAGCCTCGTCAGGGGAGCTGAACCACGATGAGATATCTAAGGACAGTGTGGAGAGGCGTCTGTCGGGTCGATTCTTGAAAAGTCGGCGTCTCGGTCTGGGCCCAAGCTCTTGTGGTTTGGCTAAGACAGGTATGTACGACCTGCTCGGTAGTATTGTACCAGGATTACCTTGGAGCGGTTGGGAAGTTTGTGATATTTGCTGGCCAGAAGGATCGAGGTATCTCAAGGTGTCGAAATACGGCTTGAGCGTTTCGTTCTCGTCTACAGGTCGTGCTTGCATGGCTGGTTGTGATGTCTGATTAGGTGCACGGGAAGTGCCTGGTGTACCGTACGCATAGCTTGAAGCTCTTTTATATGGTCCTGCATTCTCCTCAATTGCGTTCCCAGAAACGAGCTGGCCTGACGAGCCACGTTCGGTCCGTCTTATCTTGAACAATTTTGCTGGCTGAGAGCTCTTGTCTTTCGTATCCCAACCGATCGTTGGAGCATTACTTGGCTCAACACCGGAGCCTGCCTGCTTCTCTTCTTGTCGCTCTGAAGGTGCGACAGGTGTAAAGCGTGACCTTCGTTTTCGGATAACTAATGAGCCACTTCTTGTAAAGCCTGTGGAGGAGTTGGATCTGTCCACGTTACTGAAATTGCTGGCCGCGCTCGGTGAACGTGAATGATCCTCTTGAGCTCGCGTCGTTTGCAGTCCAGCGGATGTAGCAGGTCGGTCGGCATTCTGCACGACACCTGGTCGTCCTTGTGGAAATTGGGTTGAGATTCGTTTAGGGTCATTATTCTTTTGCTGCAAGGGAAGAGAGACCGACCGGCGGTCCGCTGGGTCGTTTCTCGCTAAATCGGATGAGGGTTTCGGTTTGTTATGCGGGATGCAGGCAATGACAAGGCCTGAGGCGCCTGCGGCCGCTGCTGAGCTTGAGGCGCATAGCTGTTGTTATGATTAGCCTGAGAGATCTTGTAGCGGAAGCTATGGGGACCAGGGTGATTCATCGTACCGAGGCTACTGATTTCATTGCGTCCGGCAACGTTGAGACAGATTGATGGTCAACTTGAGAGGTATGTAGGTTGTCGTGGACCAAGAAGACATCATTGATCACCCAAGATGGGTTGCCGGCGTGACGGTTGATCTCGAAAATACCACGGCCCTGCTGCGTACCGACTGCTTGCAGAGGTCGAATAATGATTGCTCGAGGATATTGGGGATTCGTGGTGGGTGATGAAGAGGGATCAAGGCATGCGCAACACAGAAGCTAATCTGGCGCAATGGAATGTCGAACCGCTGGGAGAGGGCGGCAGTAGCAGAGCGAGGGACTATGCGCTGCGATGACACTTAAGCAACACAGCAACCGCGCAAGAGAGCAAAGCAAAGCAATGCGGGATGTGAAGTCGGGTTGTAGGGGAGATTGTTTAGGCGTGATGTGAAGTTCGTCGAGCCTGTTGCATCCATGCGCGTATACAAGAGGAATGAATTGGACCCCACCCGACTTTCCAAGCTTCGCGACCATGCCTTAGGTTTCGCAGAGGAAGGGCACGAGGACAGTCTACGAGTACCTCATATTGACTACAGTTTACATAGCAATACTGCCTTCTCACTCTGTCTGATGTGTCCCCTGCTCATCGACACTCTCCTGCTGTCGCCTATCCTTATGGTATGGTACTGTACAGCAGCTATAAACACCGAAGTCTCTCGAGGCCATTCCCACCCTTGAAGAACGATACGTGAATCAGGCTAACCTCTCGTAGTACTACGGTATGTGTATCAAGCACGTTACTCAAGTTGATACTGGACGATGCACGTCCACTCTAGAGTATTTCCTTTGCATGACGCTATCAATGATCGCTGGTGACGGGAAAGCCCCGAGATGTGACAGGAACAGAGGGGAACAGGTTACAGAGACACAGGTGACACAGCTTCGGAAATACCAAAAATAGCATTTTACCAGGTAGAATCTCTTTGAGTTGTGAGGATGCAAAGAATAAGTCAAATATTGCCTGCAGAATATGACCATGGAACCAGTCGCGCCAGACACCAGGAGATTGCTGTGGCGTTCAGCTGGAGATGGCGTCACGTCCGACGCTTGACGTGATCAGGAACAAGAGCTTCGAGCTGTAGCGTGTCGTATTCTCTGATTATAACTTGTGGTCCACGATTAGTTCAGTCGCGCTTTCATACGGTCCCAGACGCGACAGCTGAGCGTTCAAGATTGTGAATCGAGGAAGATGGAAGATGGAGGAGGACGAGGAGGGGTTCGCTTCTTCCCGAGTTTAACGTGTAAATGAATAAATTGATAAATCAGCAGGGTCACGCGCGGTTATATCGAACTCTGAGAGCAGCCGCCACCAGATACCTGCCAGTCATTTCTTGTAGTGATATACATTCGAGATAATCCTGTGACTATCAAGATGGAGGCCCAGATTCGAGCACAGATCCCTCACATCGACCCTGTAGTCGAGGGGTATGCGGCAGGATATCTAAGACATGCAGCCAACACATATATGCCAGACTCTGACACAAATACCACTTCACCGCTATCAGATGCAGCAGCCGCCATTTCTATGCTGCTACTATCAGCCTCTGGTGACTTCTCCTCCCAAAACGAGGACTCAATTGCAAGTCTAGTCGAGAAATTTGTTGCGCAGCTCAACGCTACCAATGGGGCCGACGGTGGACGAAGACAGACCGCCCAGGCCAACCGCAGGCTGGATCAAGCTATCCATGTAGGATCAAAGGCGAACATCTCGTCAACGATGGGTCTTGCAAGTGCCAATGTCGATCTCGAATCTGCGAACACGCGGCACATCGAGTCTCGTGTAGACAAGAAAAAGCTCGAGAAGGCTGAGCGGAAGATTCGGGCGAAGCAGGAGAAGAAGGTCATGAAGAATGTCGAGTATGAGGCTTCGAGATTGCTGAATCAACCAGATGATGCTCAGTCGTACGAAGACTTCTTCATGCAGGTCAATCCACTCCAATTAGGATCCGAGAACTCCACGAAGAGTAAGGATATCAAGGTTGATGGTATCGACATTTCCATTGGTGGCAAGCGTATTCTTGCAGACACAACATTATCACTTGCCTATGGTCGTAGATACGGTCTGGTCGGTCAGAACGGTATCGGTAAGAGTACATTGCTACGGGCGTTGAGTAAAAGAGAAGTTTCAATTCCTACACATATTTCCATTCTCCACGTCGAGCAAGAGATATCTGGAGACGACACACCTGCGCTTCAAGCTGTCCTTGATGCCGACGTATGGCGAAAGCATTTACTCAGAGAACAAGACAAGATCTCACAAGAGCTTGCTTCTATCGAAGCAGAACGTTCGTCCATGGCCGATACGTCAGGAGATGCCATCAAGCTCGATAAGCAGAGAGAAGGACTCGACATAACACTTAGCGACATTCATGCAAAACTTACCGAGATGGAGTCCGACAAAGCAGAACCAAGAGCTGCAAGCATTCTCGCTGGTCTTGGTTTCTCGCCTGAAAGACAGCAATTTGCCACAAAGACATTCTCTGGTGGTTGGAGGATGAGATTGGCTCTGGCCAGAGCACTGTTCTGCGAGCCTGATTTACTACTTCTGGACGAGCCGTCAAACATGTTGGACGTGCCGTCGATTACTTTCTTGGCAAACTATCTACAAACCTATCCCAGCACAGTCCTCATCGTCTCCCACGACAGGGCATTCCTCAACGAAGTCGCCATGGACATCATCCACCAACACTCCGAACGACTAGATTATTACAAGGGCGCCAACTTCGACTCATTCTACGCCACAAAAGAAGAGCGTCGCAAGACCGCAAAACGCGAGTACGAGAAACAAATGGGCGAACGAGCCCATCTTCAAGCATTCATCGACAAATTCCGGTACAACGCCGCCAAGTCCTCCGAAGCCCAGTCCCGCATTAAGAAGCTCGAGAAGATGCCCGTCCTCGACGCACCAGAGGCAGAATACACCGTGTCCTTCAAGTTCGG
>Ga0058702_10000801_pt1 | contig 12457 bp, 10 predicted proteins | sample AgamicOrSfe_FD_83781 | JGI IMG/M metagenome (GOLD analysis project Ga0058702, IMG submission 83781) | Agave microbial communities from Guanajuato, Mexico - Or.Sf.e | ecosystem: Host-associated > Plants > Phyllosphere > Phylloplane/Leaf | place: Guanajuato, Mexico | collected 2012-05-30
ACGTAGAAGCGCTGTTGGACAGTGATGTAGTTGTAGAGGATGGAGGCGAGGAGAGCACCCATCTTGCCGGATGCGGCAGAGAAACCGTGAGCGGTGGCACGGATGGCTGTAGGGTAGACCTCGGCGGCGACGATGAAAGTGACACAGTTGGGGCCGAACTGGGTGAAGAAAGAGGACAAGAAGTACATGGCCTGGAACTTGTGAGGAGCCTTCGTGGCGTAGTAACTGTAGTTGAAAGCTGGAATGACGAAGCAGAGGAAGTCTCCGAGGAATCCAACAATCATCATCCACTTGCGACCGTAAAACTTGTTGTCGATCATGAAAGACGCAAGGTAGTAACCGATAAGAGCGACGAAGCAGTTGAGCAAGTTCCACAACCAGGTAACCATGACGGACTTGTCATTCGGGTCGATAGCTTCGATGAACTGAGACTGGAACAGCTTCGAACCGTAGAAGAAGACGTCGGCGGCGAACCAAGCACCGGCAGTGGCAAAGACACGACCACCGAAGTAGGAAAAGGTGAGCTTGAGTGACTGAGTATCGTAGCCGGTAACGTTGGACTTCTTCTTGGTGATGGCGAGCTGGCGGGACGCAGACTGCATCTTGTAAGTACGGTAGTAGACGAGCCAGAGAGTACCAGCCGCGGGAATGGCGAAAGAGACACGGTAGGTCCATTGGACGACCTTCTCGTCATATGGCGGGCTGCCTTTGCCGGAGTGGAAAATCAGGAGCAGAAGAATGAGAATGACCTGGTTGATGATTTGACCCCAACCTTGCATCAGGAAGGCGGAGACGACCTTGCGACCACGGTGAAGGCGGTCGTCGCGGGTCGACACCTTACCGGCGCCAACAGCGTTCTCCATAGCAGAAGTAGCAGTCATGGGGTATTCACCTCCGACACCGACAGAGTAGAACCAAAGGGACCAAGCGTAGCAAATGACCCAGCCGTTTTGTGTGACACCCCAGGCAGCAGTAAGCATGAGAAGACCGATGAACATGATGACCGCGTCCTGAATGAGACCCCAGCGACGACCGATGGAGTCACCAATGAAACCGACCATGATTTGACCGCAGATAATACCAATGACTTCGAGGTAGGTGAGGGCTTGTGTCCATGTCTTGTTGCAGATGGTGTATTTGGACCAGCAGGCGGGGAAACCAGCAGCGAGGAGAGGGGTGATGTTGCCGACGGAGAAGAGCACGTATCTAGGAAACGTCAGTTGCTTGTCTTGGCGCCATGATTCCTGGCCAAAGCGTACCCTTCGAGGAGAAGACCAGCACCGGGGATAACGGCGTTGCGCATGTACCAGCCGATTGGGCTGAGAGGGTCCTTCTTCATCATGCGACCAAGCTGACCGAGTTCCTTCATGACCTCAGCGGAGTCGACCTTGTTGACAAAGGCAAGACGCTTGCCCAAGCCCATGTCGGCCCAGTATACGCCCTCGCTGTTGTAGGAGTCGTCGGGGAGGATAAGGTGGTTGAAGATGTCACGCTCATTGGGGTTCATGATGGTGACATCCTGGGTAGCGACATGGTGGCCAGTGGCATTGGGGCCATGCGGGGCAGCGAGCCCGTAGTCGCGGAGAGACTCGACGGATTCGGCCATTGGGTGGTCTGACTGTAGGAACTGGGAGATCCTAGTAGACTCGAGTAGGCAGACAAGCCGAAGAGGTGGACGATGTTGTGAGATCAAGGCAGGAAAAAGAAGCTGAAGTCGGGCTTGAGAAGGTTTAAGAGCAGGCCGGCATCATGGGCGAACATTTGTTCGTGGAGCGGCCGTTAAGGCAGTTGGGCAGAGCGTGTTGAAGCGATCACAGAAACTACGTAACCCAAAGGCCAAAAGCTTGGGAGAGACCATGGCGTCCAAGAGCCCGTGGCCATCGAACGAGCCAGTCTTCTCGTAAAGATCAGGCACGTTTTCCATCTTCTGGACCCTGAAAGTCTCGAGAATAGCTGCGACGGGTGAAGATTTATTTTTCCAATTCAGCCTCACCCTCAGAGTCCCTCTCCCACAGCTGCCACAGCGTGCTAGTCTAGTTGGCATACTCCCTCCTCGCTTTGACAACAGGTCCGAGATGGACCGTTGCTGTCTTTCTCACTCCCTGTCGCCTGTGCACGTTGTTGTGTCCCTCGGAGGCGCGAGCCTTGGCTTCTTTTTCTGCATACGATCGTGCAAAGACCACGAAGGCCAAAATTGTTCACAAGAGAAAAGGCAATGTGGGTCGATCCGCATCCTCCTCCATTATAGTCGTAGCCTCCTCTACCCCATGATCTGACCCTCCATATTATTATTGATATTCTACCTAACAAGGTCTGGATCTCCACATGTACTAACTATCCTGCTGCCGTATGGTCTCTCTTGTCCTCGTGCGGCTCATGTCTCTTCTTCGTTTCTAATTGTCCTTCTTCAGCAAGGCTAAGCTTTCGGAACAAACGACGCCATCGGCAACGTCGACGCCTTCATCGATGCGAGTAAGCTGAGACAAGCAACATCGTTGAAAAAAATTGACCCGGCAAGGACTGCGAAGACCGTGGATGCAGTTAGTGAAGATTTGCGAAGCATGTTCGCCAAATCGGGTCATCGAGGTCTTCGACGTCGAACGTAAAGGTAGAGCACGGGGTTCGAGGCTCTTCTCTCATTGGCGAAACCTCTGATCGGAATTCTCCCGCCTCGTCCCCTGATCTGCGAAGAGTCAGCTTTTCAACCTCTAGCCATCAAAAGCGAGCCGCGCTCTCGGGTTTCAGCTCGTAGCTTCGCAGCTTTGCAGGTGGTGCCGTCGTCTCTCACGCCGCCACCCGCGAGTCCTGCATTTCCCCCTTAGCTTGGAGCTACAAGATCTCAAGAGATGCCGTGCCAATATCCACAAAGCCCTTCTGATGTAGGCCTCATTTCGGATCATCTGCACTTCCCTGGCTCGACAAAGGTACTGGTAGAGCAACAAGATTTGATCGTTGAACAGAGGCTGTAGCAATGACTGTCTGGGAGCACGCCCACCTTCTCCGATGGAGCATCTCTCGTTGTGGATCATCGGCTTCTGTATCGAAGATGCTTGCTGCGCTATGCGGTTCCGACAATCTGGAATCACATCGGGCTGCGACAGACTTGACTAATCACGTTCTGCACGTCCACCTCCACTACTGGACGGCCGCACAGTAAGATGATCTTCGTCCATTTAGCAGCTCGAAGTTCTTTAGTATCGCACGTTTCCCCCGGCTATCGCAGCTACGAGGTTTCCATCTCCTCATAAGCTGTCATGCCTCACGACTCTCGACTCGAATTTCCGCTCCTCAATCAACGCTCTCTGGGCAACGGGGACAAACGCGGCATGTCTTTGCAAAAGCTTAGCTCAAGCATGGTCGTCACGATTGCCCATGAGCCGAAAGTGGCGTTTGCAGAATGCAAATCATGCTCTTGGCCAAAAAGTCAACGGCAGAATCTCAGGACATTAGCGGTTGGCGTACGAGCACGTGTACAGCTACAATGCAGTTAACGTGGCAAATGTAATCTGTGTCTGACCGCAATCTCGATCCACGACGCCAGAGTTTTTGATAATGTCCCAGTGCTATCATAACTGACTGAGCTTAGGCGCCGCTTGACTGCCTGCTCTCTTGCGGAGTGGCCTTGTCACATCTTGTCGTTTGCTGTTTGGTGGTGTTGCTTCCCTTGTCTTGCGTTCACAAGACGATGATGCAGAGTACACGTACCATTCCTTACACTTTCGAAGATCACGATTGTTTGAGCAAGTTGCCACGGCTTGCTTGATCTGAATTACAGTATCGAGTATACATGGGCGAAGCAGACGCATGGTGAACTCTCCGGGACAGTGTCGCAGGGATACTGTTCAGACTTATGCATCTATAGTAGCAGTGCTTTGATATCCCAGTCGCATCAGCAATAACAGCTTTAGCAAAATGATTACCTTGTTCGGCAACTTGCGAAATGGGACGAAGTTGCGCAGATGTGTCATTTCGAGGATGTGAGATTCCTGTATCACTCATTTACGCATTTTCGAACGGACCCTTACGACACCTCGATCCTTCTGACACCACATACAAGCCCATTCCCTTGGGTGACTGATCACATCAATGATAAATGAGCAACAGGCATGATGTTGTTACGTCTACATACTCTCACATTGGCGCGTTTTCTCTATACGGCTTCCGCAACTTGTCATTATCGCAAACTTCATGAAGGGAGATTTCACCACGAGAAGAGCACTCCAATGCGCTCGTGCTGAGTGAAATGTGACGGTGTTACGTCTTCCGAGTACTAAATGAGCATGTCTCTTACGGCAATCGTGATTCGCACACCACTAAACAAAGCCACGACTTCGCCACAACGCCAGATTTCCGATTCTAGCTCCTCTTTATAGCTCCTCTTTAGAGCTCATGTAATGCCGGCCCTGCCTTATGCTCGTATGCTGTCGATGGCACTTGAACATGTTATACACATCCTTCGTCTGATCCCAGCCGTCGCGCCGTCTCAAGTAATTTTCCATCTTGTTGTTTCGTAGACTCAATCCCACCTAGAAGTCCATTAGCATATCCATCACATACTAACGATTGACTTGCCACATACCCTTGATCCTTGACCCTTATGATCCCGTTGTTCTCCCCGGTCTCCTTGCCTTGACGTCCACCCTCAACCACTAATCGATCGAGCTGGAAGAACTGGCTGACGACGGTTTGTCTCTGCAACGTGCATGTTAGCACAATGCCTCAATAGTGCACCCATTCGTTTTGCTCGTCCACGCGATAAATGCGAGCTGTATACGCACCTTCAGCATCTGCAGCTCCTTCAGTCCTTTCTGCATCAGCTCCTGGACTTGCCGCTCTTCTGTCTCTCCTCTGTGCTCCCGGAATGCGTCTCTTGTCCGTCGCTTGGCGTATTCTCTGAAGTTGTATGCTGCGAACTGGCTGGATTGGCGGAGGAGTGAGCGGTACTGTGGATGTCTTGTTAGTCAAAGTGTCATCATGAGATTGGCTGGGTACGCAGCAGATGCGGGTCTCAGCCGCGCATGTGCAGTCCCACTGTGAGTGCATGGTGAAGCCTACGCGCACTTACTAGGGAGAGCGCCTCCATGGCTGATTTGGTAGACATGCTTGACATTGAGGAAGCCGTTTCAAAGATGTGCTGACTTGTGCTGATATTTGTCGGCGGCGAAAGAAAGTCTAAATGACGCTCTCGCTCTCGCCCGGAGATAAGATACGATCGGAATTTGCGGTTGTTTCATCTTTGTATCATTGCAAGCTCTGACGAAGCATAGAGTGGGTGAAATATAGCAAGCTACTAATACTGGTACTGAGGAAACACTAAGCCTGGGTTGTCACAAAATGATGATAAATCTGTTGCCAATCAAAATCAGATGTTTTTAGGCCTGCAATGCGAGACCTGAAAATCCAGTGGTACCGCTGGGATATGAGTCTAATAGGACCACCACGGCATGTCACCCAAAAGCCTTCTAGACCTATATCCTGTGACTTTAAGTGCAGTCTACTGCTCCAGATGGACCCGCTATATTTGGATTTAGTGTCTCCTCTAACCACTCTGTCACGGGTATGCTTTTGCCTGCATGTTCTTCTCGCAAAGTCTCAAACATATCTGCATACTCGATGGTGTCGAATCCATCAATGCGCACAGATATCGGTCGTGGAAGATGCGCAAACGGTCGCAGCAGCCATTTCATGTCGGAGAGAACATAGTGTGAGCGCAGCCTCCGATTACCCACTTTGCGCTGGGCATGGTTGAAGAGTCCAATTGTAAGGCTTCGTAAGCATTTACTGTGCAAGAGAGCCAAGCTTATTGGCTGGATCTCGCCTAATAAGTCGGGGTAATGAGTGATGTCCATCTCGCATTCCCCTCTGTTGTCCGTTTCGAAATTGATCTCCAAGTTGATATGCTTGAGGCGATGCAATGCTTGGGATGGCGGGACACTGACGATATTCGGCACGGAATCAATTTTGTGGCGCATAGACGGAGAGCGATTCTTGCCGCGAGTAGAGTCGCAAGGAAATATGATACGGTGTGCTTTCGAGTATAGCAGCTCTGAGACTTCGTCGTGGACCGATCTGCACACTGATAGTATCGACAGATCAAGGCCGCTACCCTTTCCAAACGTGACATCGTTCGGGCTGTGGCTTGTCAGAAGGTACTGGAAGCACAGTGTACGCAACTCCTGAGGGAAACACAAAAGGGGACTCTTGGTAGTGGTCACGGAGCAGTAGCTCGCTTCGTCGTAGTCTTTGGAGTGTCGCATACTTCGTGATTCATGCTGCACTTGGTGTTGGTCATAAGTCTGAGCAGAGTCTTCCTGGCACACTTTCCGGGAATCAACTAGACTTAGATTCTGGGGATGTCCTTCGAAAACTGCACGGATGAGTAGGATAAGAACGTCCCCAGAGTCTCAAGGAGTCAGAGGTGGGGGTCCAAGCAGAAGAGAGTTTACCCGAAGTGGCGACGAGCACCTCGTCATCTCCATTCGGGTGCTTCTCTTTGCTCTCTTTTGACCATCACAGTACCTTTGGTGCTCGTGTCTATACACCTGCCACGCCCAGTTACACTGTTTACCCTGGAGAGTAACTTTGGTTATACCGCGGGAAGTGTCCGACCTCTTGGTACTTCGTTTCAACTTTCACCCCGCCTCACTTTCCGAACGCGTCTCATTCTCAGGCGTGCCTTCCTGCCGAAGAGCTTGCTAAAGTAGTGGCACGAGGACAATCTTGACTGGAACACCCGGAGCTATGGCCAATCTAAATCTCGCAACTTCCAAATCAGCACAACTCTCGTCTCAGGCTCCATCCTTCGCACCTACAGGGCCATCCAACACGAGTGAAGGGCAGAAACGAGCAGGAGGATCGGGAACGTTCGGAGCTGGATCTTCGACCAGGGCTGGCCCAGCTCCGCGCAATAGACAGGCAGCTCGGAATCAGAATAAGCAGACGAGGCGCTATCGGCAATTGGACGAGGACGCATATCCTGTTGAGTCCGTCGCCATGAGGGATACTGGAGGGAGGAAAGGTCAAAACATCACCCACCTGATGAACTTCAGCTTGCCTCCACGACAGTCCCAGTATCAGCAGTATGATAGCTTCAATCGACGTCCGGTTCGCCGGACGTGGGGCATGGGCTCAGGTTACCACGCCGTGGACAAGGCGAGGTGAGTCCCGGCGACGAATATGCCATGTCTAGGCACTGATCGTCTCAGATATGTACATGCAAATTATCGCTTCGTAGTCGATCCTCACCAGGACTATCACGCCCAGACCTTCGATGCAGATGTTTACCTTGACTGGAATAACGTACAACAGGTTCTGGCATCACCAATCTCACAGGATTCTTCCTGCCCTATTTGTTTGGGTGAACCAGTCGCACCAAGAATGGCAAAGTGCGGGCATATATATTGTTTATCGTGTCTTATCCGATATATGCACTCCACCGACGACTCCACCCGACCACAAGAGAAGCGTGCGCGCTGGAAGGATTGTGCTATCTGCCATGATAGCATTTACATCTCGGACACACGACCCGTCCGCTGGTACGCTGGTCAGGAAGGTCCTGCGCCTAGAGATAATGAAGACATTGTTCTGAGACTAGTCAAGCGGCCCGCAAGTAGCACTCTGGCTCTTCCCCGAGATAGCTATACCATTGCAAGATCGGATGAAATACCATGGCACTTTGCCGTTGATGCCATGGACTTTGCTAGAATCATGCTTGGCAGTGAAGACTACATGACGGAACAGTTCAACGCAGAAATCGAGGCACTGAAAGAGCTTGCGAAGCACGATGAGCTCATGTTCGGCGAGGACAACGAATGGACGATGAAAGCAATACGAAGCATTGGCGAGGCTAAAGAGAAGGTGAAGGGTCTAGGAAATCCATCTCCTGCTGCGAGTAAACCAGAAAGACGCAAGGAAGCTGACTCTACACCATCATTACGTGTCGAAGCACCGGCGTCGCCAACTAGTGCACTGTCTACATCAATTGCAGATTTCCGTGCGCAAGCCGGCATCACACCAGGTCCCTCGGACTACTTCTTCTACCAAGCACTTCAGCATCACTATCTCTATCCATTGGATATACGTATACTCAAAGCGGCATTCATTGATTTTGGCTCTTTTCCCTCGACAATCTTGCCTAGAATCGAGCGCATTTCTACTGGCCATATTGTGGATGACGAGTTGCGGAAACGCAACAAATACCTCAGCCACCTTCCATATGGCTGTGAAGTCGCCTTCCTCGAGTGTGACTGGACAGACACTGTACCGCCGGAAGTCCTTGCTAACTTTGCTACTGAAATCTCCAAGCGCCGCCAAAAGTACGCTGATAAGTCGGCGCGTGAGGAGAAAGAACGTGTGCGTGCTGAGAAAGAAGAGGAGGACAAACGATACTCATCAACACGGCGAAGCAGGCCGAGCGATGTAGACGTGCCAGATCGCTTCCAGCCAGACGACTTTGCCCCTCTCCCGCCCCAATTTGCTGGCTCTTACGAGGGCGGCTCCGGCTATGAGTCCACGTCGCCGATGTGGAGCGCTACCGCCAATGGTAAACAGAAGGGTTCAGCGTTTGCGTCGTTGGGCTCGCCTGGCACGAGCCCAAATACTGCACGCACAGTATGGGGCACCACGATGCGAGCGCATGGCTCACCTGGCTTGCTCGCAGCACAAGATCTCGCGCCTGTCGAGGATGGTTGGCTGGCGGGCTGGGAGAAGGATCTATTGCTTCACGACGACAACGACGTGCTTGCTCAAGTAGAGGCGTTGTCGCTTGCTGGCGCTGCTGGTATGGAGCAAGGGGAGTCATCATCGTCCGCTGCTGCTGCTCCCGCGGCAACAGCAAATGGCGGGAAGGGAAAGAAGAAGGGTAAGAAAGGCATCACTGTCTTCTCGACTGGTGGTCGTCGGGGACTGTGATTTCTTGAGACTACACATGGATCTAGCTTGATCCGAATCGTATATAAACATAGATAGATGGTGACTCCACGCTGAGACGTTCTTGATTATCTTACTACACTGATTATACTGTCCGGGTATGGTTTAACATCGTCGTGATACATAGACGTGACAGCATTCGCCAAGTTCCGACTCCTCATCGACATGTCGTCTCGACCTGTGGGTCATCCTCCAGGGACTGAGTTGACGAGCGGAAAGGATAAGCGCTTCAATCCTCTTATCGCACAGTCATTGAAAAGTGCCTAAGATGTTCAAGCCATGCTTGAGCTTCTAGGTAGTAGCCTCAACTGACCAACTCCGGAGTGTAGAAGCATGTGTCTGTGAACGGCTCCAGATGACCATGCGTTGACCACTATTTCGTGTAATCCGGAACCACCGGTGCTCCTCTCTGCCCCAGCACACCCCCCACATCAACCTCATTCGCTCTCTGCTGCTTGATCGCCTCCCTCGCCGGCGCCTGCTCCGCCTTCTTCCGATCCAGATCACTTGTGAAGCTCACCTGCTCGCCAGACGCGCCGGGCTTCTTGTCCACTACATCGGCCACCTGACCCTCGCCTGACGCTCGCATCTGGTCTCCGTCCATCTCGTTGTGTCGTCCTACAGTCTCTTCGGTCTCGCCCTTGGTTTCTTCGCCGGGAGGTGCGCCTCGTACGCCGCGGTGGAGAGATGTTTCGGTTGCTTCGGACTGGTCGCTGGGGAGTTGTTAGTATTCTGGATGCAGTAGAATTAGATGCGGACGTACGAGGTTTGTTTCGTCGGTATCCGACTGTTGGTGGTGACGCCGGACGGCTGTGTGGATTTTGCTTGCGCGGTCGCTTGCTCTGCGGGGTCTTTGGTGGCGGCATTGCCTTTGACTTCGTAGGCTGTGTTTAGGTCAGGTTGCGCGGGGCCTTGAGGGTCGAGGGCGGACTGGGCTTCCTGGAGAGTTGCTTTGTCCATAATATCGGAAGTCCTGTGTGGTAGTTTTGGGAATTGGTATCTGCTGCAGGTAGTCGTGGGCCTTCTGGAGTATGAGTATGTGCGATGTTTCAGATATAATCGTTTATTGAGGGGAGCCTCAAGCGTCCATTGACTGATGACGTATTTGTGGATCGCAGTAGAACTACCTTATGATCAATGTCACAGCTGGACAATTGAGGTATCGACAACGGAGGCACTTAGACCAGGCGGCGTTCATTTTTCGCTCAAATGAATATGAGTTGAGATACTATTTCTGACTACAAGACTAGACCACTTGATACTTGTCCACGCCTTCACGCCTTCACGCCTTCACGATGGCATGCCGCATTTGGTAGCTTAAGCCCAATTTCCATTGTCGCAGCTGTGTCTCCGTCTCGAGGATCTTGCTACCTTGCTTAGGGGAATGTTGGGCGGCCTCAGGAGCGATTCGGGAGACCTCAAGAGGAATAGCTGAATCCTCTACGAGGGAATGATACCAATGTCGCCCGCCTGAACGATGGCATTGTCGTTAGGTCCGAGCCCGAACTCGGACACGGGCGGTCGCCAAGGCGGCGCTTCTCAGTTGGGAAACTGGGTGTCTGGGGCGCGGACACGGGGCTTTCATACCTCCATGGTTTCATTGTGTAGTCAGCAGGGTATATAGGCCCAGTGCACTCTCCTGCTTCCTAAGCAATCGAAAAGAAAGTCTCCCACTCTCATCGTCTCTTCTTCGCCTCCAATCTGTCCAATTTACCACAACATCCCTTCACCTGGAGACCTCCATTTCTCATCTTATATCAACCACTTCACGCTCAATCAAACGTGCTCTGTTTATTCTCGCCATTTCACTTCCGCCACCGATAACCAATGCCTCTCAACATACTCATCTGTGGTGGAGGCCTTGCAGGTCCGGCTCTAGCATTCTGGCTTACCCGAGCAGGTCATGCCGTCACCATCATTGAACGATTTCCTGCTCTACGTGCTACAGGTGCTCAAGTCGATCTTCGCGAGCAAGGTCTCCAGGTTGTGAAATGCATGGGACTACTCGACATCGTCCGCACAAAGACAATTGACGAGGACGGCGTCGCATTTGTCGATTACAATCGCAACTTGAAAGCGAAACTCCTAACAAACAAGACCGGAAAGGGCGCACAGAGCTACTCTTCCGAGTACGAGATCATGCGCGGTGACCTTGTGCGAGTCCTGTACGAAACCACAAAGGATTCTGTGACGTACAGATTTGGCCTCATGGTGGAGCATTTCACGCAGGACGAGAAGTCGGTCACCGTACACTTCTCCGACGGCACGACCGGGCAATATGACATGCTAGTGGGCGCGGATGGTCAAGGCTCTCGCATCCGCAAAGCTATCCTGCCGCCGACCGAAGACCCTCTCAACCATCTCGGTATCTACTACTGCAACTGGGAAGCGCCCTTCACAGTCGAAGACGACAAAATCGCACGGTGCACTCTAGCAACAAAAGGACGAATGCTTTGGACTCGGAATAGCAGGGGTGGTGGCACTCAGGTGGGTTGCATGTTACGCCAGGAGTCCGACCACATCAGGAGCATTCCGAGAGCGAGTCCAGAGCTGCAGCGGGAGTTTTGGACCTCCAAATTTCGGGATGTTTCAGCGGTTGGGCCACAGCTCACAGACGCAATTCCAGCATCGGAGTACTTTTACTCCAGTGAGATCCTGCAGGTTCGCGCTAGCACGTGGCATAAAGGGCGGGTGGTTCTTCTTGGCGATGCAGCACACGCCCCTTCACAGATCACAGGAATGGGTAAGTGCCACTCGATGAGATGAACTGTACAAGTGAGCACTGTGCTGACCTCCTTTCAGGGACAACCAGTGCCTTCACCAGCGCCTATGTCCTCGCCGGTGAGATCCTCTTGCATCCCGATGACCTCGACTTGGCGTTTAGCAACCACGACCAAAAGCTACGACCATTCATCAATGAGATCCAGTCGATCTCCACATGGGCTTGGTCAATTGTCATGCCTTATTCGCAATGGACCATTATCTTGTTGCACTTTGTCGTCGGCTGGATCACGTATCTGGGCGTTCCAGAGCTGATGAGGTACTTCGCCAAGGAGGATGAGCCCAACTGGCGACTACCAGAGTACAGCGTTCTCGATCAGCTTGTGAAGCGTGAGGATTGAATGAGCTTTTACGGGACATCCGATGCATGAGGAGTTTCGGTGTTAGGTTGGTAGACACCCGGTGCTTTAGCTTTCACGACATATGACGACTTTCGCTATTTAAGCGTCCACGGAGAACGATCGTAGGAGTAGGTCGATCAGATGACCTTGTAGGCTCTATATGCGTTACCCAATAACCGCCAGGACGCCGGATTGATGCTCAATCGCACTTCCACTTCTACAACAGCAGAACTCCTCATCCGGAGCATCTTGCCCAGCTAAATCGACGCCCACACCCCCATCCCCACCACGCTCCCAAGTACCAATGCTGTCAAGATCCCCGCTCCAGCTCGATCTCCTGTCGAGACATGCATCCTCCCCAACGGATCATGCGTCTGCCCCGTCCCCGCAGCCACATCACCCACACT
>Ga0058702_10000803_pt1 | contig 12442 bp, 9 predicted proteins | sample AgamicOrSfe_FD_83781 | JGI IMG/M metagenome (GOLD analysis project Ga0058702, IMG submission 83781) | Agave microbial communities from Guanajuato, Mexico - Or.Sf.e | ecosystem: Host-associated > Plants > Phyllosphere > Phylloplane/Leaf | place: Guanajuato, Mexico | collected 2012-05-30
ATGATATGCTGCTTGGTATTGTGTCGGGGTTCTTCTGGCCTGTGGGCGCGGCGGTGTGGGGATTGAGGGAGGAGGGAGTGTGGTCGAGGAGGAGGAGTTGGGCTGTGCTGGGTGGGGTTGCGGTGAATGTGGCGTTTGGGGTCGTGAGGGTGTTGGGGTGATGGATGATGCCCCTGTGTGACTTGATCGGGGCACGTAGATCAATGTGTTGTGAATGTCAGGTCTCCCTGAAACATCCTACGGCACTCTCCAGAGGCGTCAGGAGTCAATGCGGCATGCGCACTTAAGCACTACATCCAGTCCAGCTCAGGACAGAAATCTGAGCACGCTATGCCATGCCGGCACTCTTCCATGCTGGCATAATGGCCGTGGAGGAGTCATTGATCATGGCTATGGCACTCTCCACGACTTTTATCCTTTGACCTTTGTTCACAAGTCGACAGTCGTCTTGGAAGATATTGACACTGGGAAAATAAGGTAGCAAGATATAAATTCCAGCGGGTTTATCGACGGTACTCTTCGCGACGTTTGACCCTCGACCCTTTTCAACAAAAGTTCATCCTTTTGTAAGAAGCTGACATCAAGAGAACAAGGAAACAAGATATGAAGCTTAGCAAATTGTGCACGGCACTCTCCACAAACCCTTTCTCTTGATCTTTTCAAGAAAGACTTGTGCTCTTAACAGGCCGACCTCCTCCTCATCGCCACCCGTAGCCCACGACCACTAGTATCTAGTCCAGCAGCTCAATTTCTTCATCGTCCACTCGGCATTCCATCGCAAACATCCTCTCAGCACGCACAGCCTCGTCCACCTGGCCAAACCATTCAAACCTCTTCGTAGCACGACCCGCATCCACCTCACTTCCCCACTCCACAAACTCGAAACCAGGAACTCTTGGTAGGCAGTAGAAAAGGCCCGGATCCACCTTGAAGATGACTTCGCAGCCACCTGCTTCGGTAGGACGAGTAGGATGGATGCTTACTACTTCGAGTATCTTGTCCAATAGCTCACGAGGGACGCTGCCCTTCCTGGCAATCTCAGCGAAGATGTGACTAATGCCATCCTCATCCGCAGCATGGACATACTGCCGAACAAGTGCAGCCTTCGCACACACTGCTTCTTGGCTATTGCCACTCGTCGTTACCATCTTCATTTCCTCCCCCGTCGGCCCCAATGGCACAAATGCAAAACACGGCTTCCCATCTCCCTTCCTCACAAGCACTTGCGATAGCACAGGCGCAGATTGCCACCCTAGTTGATACGCAGCCCGCAGCAGATGCGCACACAACGTAGCTGCGTTGATACACTCGCCCTGTCTCACCGACCGCAGAAGTTCGCGCTGCGCGACTTTCGTGACGGTGTTAGCCTGCTGGGCAGGGTGACCTGTCGTCGGATCGAGTTTGTATATTCCTTTTAGCTTCGTGGAAATATAGGGAGGAATACAGGCGCGAGCGACGCCGGCCGCTGCGAGCACAGGTGCACTATAAGGGGAAGGCGGTGCAAGCTCGACCGGGAGCGGCGCGTCCACGAGCACGAAAGACTCGACGTTTGGGGAGCCTTGCAGGGACTGGAGCGCGTGGCTGAGGTCGCAATTCAAATCGTGCATTTTCACTCTGGATCCATCGGCCGGATAGCGGAATGCATTGGGGTGGTTGGGGTCGTCGATGCTGTGGCAATTACAGCCGAGTCCGAAGGGCAACCATCGTGGAGTCCTAGATGTGAAGGAGAAAGTCGGTCAGTCAGCTCGCTCGCTATTTTTCGTGGAGAGAAGAGCAGAAAAGAGCAGATACGGGTGTGGTAATCATGAATTGCAATCTCACCGAACAACCCACGGGCCCTTCATCTTTGTCCCCCACCGTCCCACCAAGGTCGCCTCGAGCTCAGACGCTGGACAGCCCTCGGCTCCAACCCAGACGAAGATCCTCCCTCGCATCTCCTTGCTATCTTCCCGGTCCCAGTCTACTTCCCTCCTCAGCTCACCCAGCCGCACACTCAACCAAAGCGTCCGATCATGATCGTCAGATTGCATGTCGCATGGGAGTTCCAGATGCCTATACTCCCAGTTCAATGCCGCCGCAACCTTTGCCCATTCTTGCGCCTCGAGATAGCGCGGGTCGTGCAGGCGTGACCTTCCGAATTCTGTAGTTGTGTATTCGGAGAAGGTTATGGCGACGATCATGGCTTTCTCCGGCCTCTTTTCCTCCAGCGGTCCATTAGGAGCGAAAGACGCGAGACTGGCGCGCAGGTTATCGCCGAAGTGCTGGGCCGTGATGCCTGGTCTTGTCAAATTTCCAGGACCAGGAGGAGGAAAGGAAAGGGCGTGGAGATAGTTATTTGAAGAAGCCATGTTCGTTGGTGATATGAGAGGGCGAGGCAAAGGCAGACGTTGTCCATTTTGCAGTTGTGGGAGGAAGGTGCTGTCGAGGCTCTATTTATGTGGTTGTGGATATGGAGTTTGCGCTCAGACAATATACACTGCAACTCTGAACAATCGATTTCGCCAAACCATAAAAAGAATTCAAGAAGAGTGCCGTACAAACTTTGAAGACAGCGTGGGAGTTGAAAAGTCAAAGCACGCAAACTGGTACAGTCTTCATCATACACAGTCGCAAGAGCCTCATGTCGCCACTGCAGAGGAGAGTCAGCATGCGAGCAACGCAGTGCTACTAGGACCACTTGACGCAAAAGACGGTCGCGGTGACTTATCAAGTCAGGTCAAACAGAAGTCTCAACTCAGGGAGACCTTCTCACGCAGAACTGTTCGAACCCAGTAACTAGCTTCATGCACCGCAAGGAACACTTCGTGTTGCCAGCGTACGCCCAACAGTCAATATTCTACGTCCTTCGGACTTCGCCATCTTTCAGGCGACATCGCATTGATGGTCCGGGACCTGCGGACCTTGCGGTATACGTAGTCTCTCATATTGGCGTGCTGCAACAGGTCTGTTTTCGGGGGAAAGTGGGAATCACGTCCATCAGCCTCTGTTCTCTGGGCGCGGAGGATGGAAGACACGCAGGTCGGGAGCAAGGAAGATCATCTTGTCAGAGAAAATTTGAGCGGGGAATGAGTTTTATGCAGAGGGTATGTGGTCATGTATTGGCTCGTACGCATTTCTAGAGTTAAACAGCCATTTCGGTGCGGTATTATGACGAGCACCCGATATTGCAGGTCACGTTACTCGGACGACGAGCGATGAGGAGTACCTGAATGATTGGATTTACTGCTCTGATTGTCTCCATCTCCTGCAAAGCTTGTATACCCTATCTAATATTCCATCCAAACGCCACACGTTTCTTGCGACATACACGCATTCCTTTACCCTTCGCGATGCCTCCCAGCTTGTCCGTCTGTGCTGCGGTACACTGTAGCACTCTGCTGCACTGCGTGGTGCTTGCTAGCTCCGTCCTGCCGGTGCCCAGTTCCACCAACTACAACGACTACTCCAAATTCCCATAACTGCTCATCCTCACCACCTTCGGCTTCTGCAGATCCACGCTCCTCTTGCCAGCATATCCCAGACTCTCCGTCTCCGCTGCCGGCATCGACGGCATCGGCTGAGGCGCGAGTGTGTACGGAACCCCGCGATATGTGTTGCCGCGATCTTGTGCCATGCGAAGGTCGAGGCCAGGAGCGAAAGATGATGATGCGGCATTGCTCTGCAAGGGAGGAGGTTGTGTGTATGTCGGCATAGGCATAGGCAAGGGCATAGCCATAGACATAGGCATAGCCAGGGGCCCAGCAAACCTCGCCCTAGACGGCGACATAGGCGGCGGTCCGGGCTGGAATCCAGTACTTCCCGTACTGCCCACGCTATTCCCAGCACCATACTTCTCCGCTTCGAAAAGATTCATGCCAGCAGGCACACCACGATAGCTCGGTGGCTGCGACTGTGACTGCTTCTCGATCATCTCCACGCCCATGCCACCACTGAGCCTTGTCAAGCTGGAGTTGGAGTGGAAGTTAGGTTCGCCGCCTCCATTGCCATTCTCGCCTGTCTGAGGCCCGAATATCAAGTACGCAGCGCGTCCAAGGGCGATCAGCAGGAGGACGACCCAGACACCCACGACGGCCAGGGAGATGTACGCTTCCGTGCGAATGCTCGATTCCAGCTTCTGCGTCAGACGCGTCACAGCCGCATCAATTCCGTCACCGGCGCTAGCTTGTGCGGAAGCGAGGAGGGAAGTGCCGTTTGTGCTGTTGCTACTACCGCTGATTGCAGACTTGGCACCCGCGGAGAATGTGTCGTTGGGCAGGAGGGGAAAGTCAACGTATGCGTTGTCGTGGACCCATGTCAGTGCCTTTTCAATGCCAGCGATTTTGAGCTCGACGAGACAGTTGAAGACGCCTTGGATGGGGCCGTAGAGCGGTGTGCCGCCGAAGGTGCTGTTCAGGACGTGCGTTGTTTCGTTGACGAAGACGTTTAGGGTTGTGTTCAAGGCAGAGGTGGACGTGTTGACCCAGCCCAGCATGTCGTGGTTGATCTTGTTGTTGATATCAAGAATGGCGAGTTAGTGCTATTGGACCACGCAGCAGAGGAGTTGCCGAGGGCATAGAGGACTTTATCTTCGAACCCGACGACTTCGGCGACGAGGTTAGGGACTTCGCAGGCGACGGCGCGGAGGAGGAGGTATTGGCAGAGGCAGGAGAAGAGACCTGCGATGCCGAGGGAGAAGACGAAGAGGGCTGGGATGGTGGTGACGTAGGCGATGACCCAGCGGATGATGGTCTGATTGCGGCTGGATTGAACGGGTGAGGCGAGCTTCATGCCCATGGTGGATGTGTATGGTCGGGAGACGATGTATACGACGTCCATATTGTCGTAGGATGAAGTGCTGATCAGACGAGATCTTTGACGTTGGAGACGCCAACTGCGGAGGTCGCGATAGGCCATTGGTATGCAGGCAAGGATGGCGAGAATGCAGAGCAGGATGATTGCAATCTGCTTGGCCTCTTCCGCAATTGTGTAGAGATCTTGGAAGAACTTCTCAATATCGCTGTTGTCTGAGCAGAACGTGAGAGACTCCTTGGCTGGGACATGCAGGAGTGATCGATTGAACGTATAGCCATTGAGAGACTCGTTCATCAACTTCTTGATGTCCTCGAACGGGTATCGAATGGCAGTCGTCGTCAGATTCTGTACTTGTGCAAACGTCGGGATCGAGTTGTTCAGTGTTGTGAGGTCACCGTACAAACTTGTTGGAATCTGTAACGTCTCCAAGTCTTGGATCGAGGAGTTCAGGTTCAGTGTCGGTAGTGTCAATCCAAGTTTGCTGACCAACGAGCCAAAGGCTGCCATGCTATTCTCAAAGTCCTGTACACCATTCCCGAGATCTCCTCCGATCGTCTTGACAGTACTATTGACCCAGCCAGCAATATCCTCGGTCACATCTATGGCAGCATGGAGGCTGCTGCTAACTGCTAGAGTAATGAGGCAGAGGTAAGTCGAGGTGAGCATGTTGATCCCGAAAACGACAATCTCTTCTGTTCCAGTGACCGTGAGACTCAACATATCATACAAGCCAGCCACTGCTTTGTCGATACCGGAAGCAGTCAACTCATTGACTCCTCCTGCGAGATAGTGTGGCATCGATGCTAATGTGCTTCCCACATTTTCCACTGTATTGCAAGCTGAAAGTGCTTCACTCTTTGCACTATCAATGTCGCTTCGGAGGCTCACAATCGCAATGACCATCCGTGCTAGTACCAGCAAGAGCAGAACAGTCCACTTGTTCACCCATGTTTGCGAAAGTCTTGCGCGAAGTCCAAGGTATGGTGTTGGTCCTGGGATCTCTTCCTCGAATATTTGTGTGCCAGTGACGGGAGTCCTGCCTGCAGGATTTGTCCTGGTCTTCCTGTATACTTTTCGTGCTAGTAGTAGTAATGGAAGCATGATGATTGTGCTATTCTGCTGTGGTCTGTGATTTTGGTTGACGATGACTGAAAGGCGTCAAGCTTTCGAGTTGTGTAAGATCGGTGAGTGTGATGGTGTTGTGATGGAAGACGGTAGAGTGTTGAAGTCGTGCACAAGGCAAGGTGAAGATGTGAAAGAGAGCAGAGAATGATTGTCCAGCAATCAGGCCCGTGAAAGTGCATGCACAGGTGAGGTAGACAAAGGTCAAGGTTTGTGACAACAACAGAAACGACAAAGAGTGCAGGGATCTTTGTCTGTGAGACAATCGGTGCTATACTTGGCTCTGAAACAAAGGCTAGCAAGATGCGCGTGATTGATGCGTCACACCTTACCAGACGCCGAGGGACTGTCTGCTAAGCGCCGAGTGGCACTAGCACTGGAAACTGAAACGCCGAGCATTGCACACGAGATCCAGGGCACATTGTATCTTGCGCGATATCAATCGATGGGCAGAACTTGCCATTGTTGTTGATTTCGCTTGGTATTGTGTCTATTGTCTGCATCGTCAATGAGGAATGTGAATGCTCCACTGGAGCAACTGAATGGACGGAGCCATGAGAGACACACGCAAGCTCTGACATCCACAGACATTTCATCCTTCAGACTTGTCGGATCTCGTGTAGGATGACGATTCGTCATCAAAGACGAGGTTGCGGAGAAGAAATGAGAGAGGAGAGGACAGCGAGGAGGAGGATGAACGAGGACAAAGAAGCTGGAATCAGGGGTCCATGCGGCTTCGGTGGCAAACTGCCTCGACGACGACATGCCTTCCAAGAGTTCAACTTCAGCACATGGCCAATTGCTTCATTTCAGCTCAAAACGAATCAAACCCACTGTAAATGCCTATTATCTGCCTCAGCGTGCTTTGCTCATCGCACTTCTTTTCCGCAGAGACAAGGATGGCTTCATTGTGATACTTTGTGCTGTACCATCTCCGACGAAAAATGTATAGTCTGCTGCGGCTGATCATGTGGACACTTTGATCTTCTTCGTCAACACTAGCATGATAGTGTGACTATGATGTGCGGTGTGCTCGTTTTCTGTGTACACCGAGCTTTAGACCGAGCCACGCGGCATCGCCAGCCGCCCACGTTGCATGCCAGCAAGCTGACAGAGCAGAAGAGAGCAGAAAAGATGATACGAGGGGTCTAACATCTCACTCACCGCACTCCATGATGTGTATAAACATATATGCTGTTCATTCCACTTCATCGGTCAGTACAGCTGTTGACACCTATATATACTTCCACTCACAGCAATAGGACGGTTCAAGAGCAGTTGTTCTTTGATACCTTTCGCACAGTATCATGCTCTTGGAGGCTCCTCCAGCTTCTATGCTCGGCGCTGGCAACACTCAACCAATCAGGATCGTATTCTCATCGATTCACCGTCGACGGCCAATAAATCCAAAAATTGACACCATTCCGGACCATCACCTGTAGCCAGTAGTCTTCTCGCTGCTCAGATGCAACGCTAGCACTCCTACATCGTTTCTGATAAAGTCTTGTGACTTCTCCAGAAGCTTTGTTGCAGAACTGGAAACCGGAGTTCGACAAAGGCTTCATGAGGAGAACAAAGATGGGACATCATCATCTTCATCAGATCAACGACTATCCCGGCTCACCATCTTATCCTTACGGTGACTACCAGCAGTCGATATAACTCACTCGACACTTTCAAGACCTTTGCCTCCTCCGTCCACGTCTTCCCATTCCGTTCTCGCCCGACGGTCATTGTCCCAATCTGGAAGTCCCATGCGGTTCCAAGATCTCACTTCAAATAAGCTTCGCCTGCATGCGAACGACAATAGCAACATCACGTGGTAATGGTAATGGTAATGGTTCGTCCGATTTATCCCTACTGCACAGCCACAGTCATTCGCCACGGCGGCGGACTACAAGCCGGCGGACTTGTTCTGCTTTCATCTTCCTTGTTCACCATTGTACAACCTGAGCGAGAACACGCTAGTCCTCTATTGACCACGCGACGTTGTTCACGACGACTAGAATTATCATCATCATCACCAACAACCTCACCACCAATCCCACTTCAAAGAGGCTTTCACCCTGGTCCCACCTTACGAGCATTCACCGATGGTATTCTCACATCTTGTGGTTCTGGGTATCTCTCAACCGCACGGAATCTCTCTTTGTCATCGGCGTTTAAGCAGCAACAGCAGCAGTCAATATCGTGAAAGTCCAGCACCAACGTTCCTCAACAGTCGTACAAGCCCGCGGCAGGCATCATCACGCCAGAGATGTTCCCTTCGTCGATGGCCTCGTTGACTCCAGTCAAATCTTCGAAGAGTGCACCACGAAGTTTGTCCTTCGCGACCAATACGACCGAGAGGACTGTCATTTCACCAGAGGGTAGCCCTTACTCCGAAGCACTGTCGACACCACTGACAGCACACTCAATCGAATCTCCAACGTTTTATGCAAGATTGTTCCGACAGATGGAGGAAGAGCATAAAAGCTCGGTAATTCCAACAGGACATCCACCTCCTAGTCCTTCGGCGTCGACTTTGCCAACAACCACATCTTTGGCCACTGATCCAGATCCGGATGCTCTGTCCTTGCTACAACATAGTCAACGGGAAGCGCCAGTCTCTCGTCCTTTGCAGGAAGTGTCTGACCTTCAGCTTCAGACCTTTGGCCCGCGACATGGCTATAGTAAGACGGTCAAGAGGCCTGAATACGCACAGCAGCAAGAGCTCCGAAGGCTTGCGAGACTTGCGAATCACCAAGCTCAAACTGCAGCAAGAGCGAGGGCTTTGTCAAGTATCAGGCCGACTAATGATGCTGGCCCGTCGCAACGTACACTTGCCCCACAATCTATGGCTCCTGGACAGGCACCGAGAACGCGTTGGAATTTGGGAGAAGACAATGAAGCCGCAGAAGAAACACAGTCATCACAAGCATCCGCAGCAACTGAGAGGTCTCAAGTCGCACATGGATCCCAAGCACTGCAAGATGTTCAAGCAGTTCGAGATGTTGAAGCACCACAAGATGTTCAAGTACTTCAAGCAGACCAACCAGCTCAGATAACCCAAGATGCGAAAGCAGCTCAGGAAGATCAAGAAGCAACAGCTAGTGTACAGATACCGATCAACGCACAAGCCGTACAGCCACTGAATGTCCAAGTCTCACATCAGTTTTCTGCACAAGCACAGCCGTTCCTTCCAGCACAGTCAGTACAGCCAGTGCAACCAGTGCAACCAATACAACCAGTACAGCCATACGATGAATCATTTTCAGCAACGGAACAGATTGCTCGGCTGTTACACGGACTGTCAGCAATACAGATACAAGCTGTACCACGGACTCTTATATATGATTCGCAACGAAATCTATTGCCTCAAATTCCTTCACGCTCGCAACCATCACCGCACCATGAACGTCGCGCTTCCGCAGAATTTGAACCTCGGAAGCTCACTCTTCAGGTCAAAGCTCCTGGTCATTTCCAGCACTGTCAGTGCCTGGCTTGTCTCTTCCCCAAAATGGTGAATCCTCCTTGTGATCCATCTCATATTGAGACAAGAATAGACAACCTCGGATGCCTTTGCCCTGGACGTGGCGGTCGTCTTGGCATGCAGAGGATGGTGCCATGTTTCAAGCACGACTGGGGTGCCAGATGGGGATGGCTGGCTAGAGGTGGGCCGTGGAAAGATGGGGTGCAGAGAACCCCAGCACGTATTCCAGAGATCTGTCAGCGACCAATCGACCCAGTCGTGTTTCGGGACTGGATCGAAGGTCTGCCATGCCGCTGCGAGGAATGGAAGATTTCGTGGAACAAGGAAGCAGAACACTTCAGGCTTGCAATACAGGAAAATCTATGGCATGGAGCTGGAATTCGATGCAGCGCATGGCTACAGCAATGTCTCGCAAAGGTTGGGCGATATCAGTCCACGAATGATATCGTCGAAGCAGTACGCGAAATGCTCAATATCGATTTCGAGCTTCACCTGGCACCCATCGTACAAAGCGCATGGGACTATTGGAGACAAAATCCGGGTGTCCATTCACGCTACGCATTGATGGAGCCTGCGCCTCCTGTTCTGCAGAATGATCCACAGTTTCAAGTTCAATTCGCTGCCATCTGCGGCGAGTACATCGCGCCAAACTTGTGGTTGCAGAGTCTTGGCTGCGACTGCGGGACGTGGAAAGACGAGTGGAAGCGATTGATACAGATGCTTTGGGATGCACATCCAGTATCGGCAGCACTGCAAATCCTGCCATGGAGTCATCTTGCCCGGGCCGAACTGAAAAGAGAGTGGCAGCGGAGGAAGCACTCTCTGCGAGAACTACGAAGGACAAATTTGGCTACTGAAACCACTCGACGTCAACGGCTTGGAGTCACAATCACTCCACCTTTCAACGACAGTGATTTCGCCAACCACGAAGGCAGATTCACTGATATATATCCATACATGGGTCAACGTTTCGGCAACACAGCAGAAGACCCCATCATCGCAAACCGGCTGAACTTCCTAGGCCACAAATCCATCTGGCGGCCAAGCGTGAAAGACGATGGCGAAGCCCCCTACATCCAACAGCCCTACGACAGAGCCGGCTCCGTCATCTGGCCCAACACAGCAGACTGCCTCTGGTACGGCCCGATGTGGCACCAAGGCGAAGGCGGCATCTTCGGCCGCGTCCTCCCGCCCGTGATGCAGCGCTTCCCGCCCTACCACGCGCCCGTGCCACGAAATGGCTGGAAAGTCCGCCCGCGGTTCCATCGAGAGCAAGACGCAGCGGGAAACATCCGGATCAACCTGCGCCGTGACCATGACGAAAACGAGCCGGTGTACGGACGGTATGACGGGCTCTGGGATGAGTCTCGTCGGGGAAGGCCGATCCGGCCAGATGAAAGATCATCCGGACAGAGTCGTGAAGGGGGCCAAGGTCGTGACGGGCGGCCAAAGGTGCACGTTCGTGAGGGGAACCAAGGCAAGCCAGAAGACCAAGACGTGAGATTCGAAGACCCAGGACTCGACATGCTGCCATTCGACGCCCTCTGGAGCGAGCCACATTACGGACCCAGGAACGGTCTGCGCGATCCACCATTCGACAACCAAGCGGATCGAGCTCGGCTTGGAGACGCGGAAGAACGTGGCATGCGAGAAGAGGAGCAGAGACTCCTGCTTTCTTACCTCGTCGAAGCTCTCAACGAGCCGGATATCATGGAACTGGATGACGGCGGAGCTGCTGCCGAAGCGGAGTTGGAGAGGTGGAAGGCGGTGAGTAGGAGGTTGCCGAAGCGGTCGAGATATTTTCTGATCAGGAGTGCAGGGGAGTGGGCTATGTCAAGCAGTGAGGATGAGTTGAGGCGGAGGGCGTGGGATGGATGGTCGAATGGGAATTGGTTATGAGTGTGGGTTTGGCGAGCATGATGAGATGATGATGAGAGGGGACTGACGACTGATGACATTACGATGCTGGCAGAACAGGATACCTCGATACCGAGAGCTCGAGAGACAGAGCATGACATGATACGACACAGCAGGACGCGGATGCAACAGACTTTTCTTCTTATACCACTTCTTCTGCTCTTATTTCTCTTGAGTTGGATGGTGGTTACAAATCCTGGCGGTCAACGGGGCACTTCTGTGGGTCTTGGGACCAGGACGGTATGGGAAAGACAAGGTCAAGGTCAAGGCAAGATAGATGGAATTGTAACAATACTACTAGGAATACACATCTTCTCTCTCTCTTTATTTCATGTTCGCATAGTAGCCTTGATCGCTGCTATCACGTGGTGTGGTTGCGTACATGCTGGACAGCCGCAAGGCCGCCGTCGAGCCTTCAGCAAAGGATGTGCCGGCAATTGAGGCGAATCCAGTGGCGTGAAGACGTAAAGGTGGGAGACCAATGGCCGGTGACATGACGCGCTGAATTCTACAACGGTCACCAATTCCTACGCCGTTGTAGGCCGCAATGTACGATCTCCAGACATGGGCACCAGTATCGCAAGCACAAGCAACGCTTAGAGAAGGTCCAGCAGCTCCTGGAAACGAACGGACAGAAGCAGATGAGTAGACTGTCGTGTACCACCAGGACGTAATTTGGGGTTGGGATTAGAATGGTAAAAAGAGCACTGCCTGACCTGATGAGGACGGGGGAGCTCCAATATGTCGAGATACAGTCGACGCCACGCCGACGCCATAGTATACAGCCCAAACAAGTCCAAGCCCATGCCCAAGCCGATGAGCATTATCGGAGTCCGTTTACTCTTCATTTGAACTTGCTGTAGATGACTGCGATGATCAGGATGACCAGTATCGTAATGATCGCAATCGTGATGATCCGATTCGTCGCCATCCTACATCAAACACCAACAGCATCAGCAAAAGTTCGACTCGGCATCACAACCACACACGTTCGCGCGCACGCACCACCAGCACATCGTCATCAACATCACCAAAAAGCATACCTTCTCGCCATCCCCCGCAGCGTCTTCACACTCCTATCCGTATACCCCTCACTCTCCAACAACGTCTCCCTCGTATTAACAATCTGCTCCCTCTGCC
>Ga0058702_10000807_pt1 | contig 12419 bp, 12 predicted proteins | sample AgamicOrSfe_FD_83781 | JGI IMG/M metagenome (GOLD analysis project Ga0058702, IMG submission 83781) | Agave microbial communities from Guanajuato, Mexico - Or.Sf.e | ecosystem: Host-associated > Plants > Phyllosphere > Phylloplane/Leaf | place: Guanajuato, Mexico | collected 2012-05-30
GACGAAACAATGGACTTGAAAGGTTGGAAACAGGCTTCGCTGATTAAGTTGTTATGATACAAGAAAGGGTAAAAGTGGAATCTTCCGTCATGCTGCAATGTAATTTGCATAAATCGTATGCATTGTGGTCGTTGATGTGTTGTACAGGTGGGCATCAGATTTACTTCTTGTCGGCCTTGTCAAGGTCGGCCTTGTCCTTTGCGAGCTGGGCCTCGCCCTTCTTGACCTTCTCTCTCAGAGCCTGGAGCTTCTCGGCCTCTTGACGCTTGACGTAGAGGTTCTCTGCGGCTTCCTCGCGCTTTGTGAAGGCATCGCCCGAGGCAGCACCGCCTGATCTCGGCGAACCGGAATCACCAGCAGCCATCATGCGGGGAGCGATCGAGAAACGGGCCACCTGGGGGTTGGCGACGAGAGGGCGGGCAACGCGAGCGATTCTGAGTGCGGAAGACATGGTGTTCTGGGAGGGGATCAGTATGAGGATATCTTGTGGTAGTAGTAAGGTGTGACTGACTGTGTGGTTGAGAGTGGTGGATGAAATTAAGATTGGTAGTACAGAGTGGTTTGTTTGTGTATGAGTTTGTGAGGGAAGGGTAAGAGAAGAAGAGGAAGGAGCTACTGCCAGAAGCTCAGGTGATGAGCCAATGGGCGTGCACCTTGTTTTGGAAAGAGGCTACGTCACAGCCATCGGTCATCGGCCCGGAGCTGAGAAGCTCAGGGCTGAAGCGGAGTGAGAGCATGCACCACCATTACACAAAAACCTTCTCAACCAAACCTCAGGCGCTGACCACTTGTACATTCCATTGCATTGTCCTTGTAAGTTCCATCTCGTGTCGAACTCCGCCCGTACTTCCCGACTCTCCACCTCGCCCGGCCAATGCCAGCTCATCGAGCTTCCCCCACATGTTCATGGATTGTTGAATGGAGGGGCTCTCAATGAGGGGCGCGTCACATCGCAGCAAGTCGCGTTGCAACCACGCCCATGATCGTCAGAAGTTGCATCTATACTTGTTGCCTTGATATACTGAGGATTTGACGGCGATGTCTCAAGACTCATTCCGCTCTGAGCCGATCCTATGGTCATACCGCACTTCACCGCTCAAGAAACACACTTTCTGCCCATCTCTATCCTCACTGCTACATGTTCTCGTTCTCTATCGTCACTTCGGCTCAGCAACCCACCATGCCATTGACCATTGCTGACATACGTCCCTCTCAGTCTTCATCTACCATTTCCTCATTCCGACAAGCGTGCATCTGACGCCTGTCACTCTATACACCACCACATAAACAACTCAACACACATCCGTCAATATGGTCGGTCTCGGTCCTCGCAGACCCCCTTCGAGAAAGGGTCAGTCACCTTACGTAAAGAGCTAGAAACACACCCGATTTTGACAGCCCACCAGGTTCCATGGCCGATGTGCCCAAGGATCTCCTTGCCCAGATCAAGCACCTTGAAGAGATCTTCACTGTCCCCAAAGAGACACTCGACAAGATCGTTACCAAGTTCGTCAAGGAACTCGAGAAGGGTCTTGCCAAGGAGGGCTCCACAATCGTCAGTATCTACCTATCCATACTTCACTGACGAGGTAACTGACAATTGATAGCCCATGAATCCTACCTGGTGTATGGGCTTCCCCACTGGTCACGAGACTGGTACCTTCCTCGCCCTCGACATGGGCGGCACCAACCTCCGTGTCTGTGAGATCCACCTGCCCGAGGAGAAGGGAGAGTTCGACATCATCCAGTCCAAGTACCGCATGCCTGAGGAGCTCAAGACCGGTACCGCCGACGAGCTTTGGGGCTACATCGCCGATTGTTTGCAGCAATTCATCGAATACCACCACGAGGGCGAGAAGCTCGACAAGCTTCCTCTTGGTTTCACCTTCTCCTACCCTGCCACCCAGCACTACATCGATCACGGTATCCTGCAAAGATGGACCAAGGGCTTCGATATCGACGGTGTTGAGGGCGAGGACGTGGTTCCTCCCTTCGAGAAGGCCTTGGCCGAGCGCGGTGTCCCCATTAAGCTCACTGCTTTGATCAACGACACCACTGGTACTCTGATCGCTTCCGCCTACACCGACACTGAGATGAAGATCGGATGTATCTTCGGTACTGGATGCAACGCAGCCTACATGGAGAACTGCGGTTCTATCCCCAAGCTGGCTCACATGAACCTTGACCCCGAGCTGCCTATCGCTATCAACTGCGAGTACGGCGCTTTCGACAACGAACACGAGGTCCTTCCTCTCACCAAGTACGACCACCAAATTGACGAGGAGTCTCCTCGCCCCGGCCAACAGGCCTTCGAGAAGATGATCGCTGGTCTGTACCTTGGCGAGATCTTCCGTCTCGTCCTGCTCGACATGCACGAGGGAAAGCACATGTTCGAGGGCCAGAGCGTCGACAAGCTCAAGAAGCCTTACAACATTGACGCCTCTGTCCTTGCCGCTATTGAGGAGGATCCTTTCGAGAACTTGTCCGAGACCGCCGAGTTGATGCGCAGTCAATTCAACCTCCAGTGCAACAAGCCCGAGCTTGAGCTGGTCCGCCGTCTCGCTGAGCTCATCGGTACTCGCGCCGCACGTCTGTCTGCCTGTGGTGTCGCTGCTATCTGCAAGAAGAAGGGCTACAAGACTGCTCACGTTGGTGCCGACGGTTCGGTGTTTAACAAGTACCCTCACTTCAAGGCCCGCGGTGCCCAGGCCCTCCGCGAGATGCTGGACTGGCCCGAGAAGAAGAGCAAGCGTGATGCCGACCCCGTCGAGATCATGACTGCCGAGGATGGAAGTGGTGTTGGTGCCGCTTTGATCGCTGCCCTTACGCTCAAGAGAGTCAAGGAGGGCCAGCTTGCTGGTATCAAGGATGCCAAGTCCATGCTCGACTTCTAAGCGTGTTGAATATCATGATGGGCAGTGGTTAATTCTTGAGCTCTTTTTTTTTGCTAGAGGGAGGGCCTTCCTCTCAGTAGCTGCACATTGCACAAAATGAAACGAATTTCTTTAATGATCATGAGTCCAATGGTATATGCTGTTTTTGACGTGAATCCAAGGTCTGAGGAACGCATACCTTCTCAAGACTGTTCAGCTCACGCAAGTATTACTTGATGTTTCGCGAGCTGATGGAAGACGAATGTCGAGAAAGCCATACCATGACTGCTATTACCAACGTATACATAATCGTGAAGCGACCGCAATCCACATGTCCAAAAACTTCTGTTCCAGCCAAATCCTAATCGTTGCAAACAGTATCGATGCTTCAACACTCGATACCCTTTTACTTTGAAGCAACAGCACAAGCTCCCATATCGAGCTTCTGGATCTGAGCCTCTGGTCTGATATCAAAGTCAAAGATATCAATAGGAAGACCCAGAGTTGTGCAAGCATTGGGGATCTGCAATGGTTTATCAGCAAACGGGCCTCATTCCAGGTTTTTGAGAAAGCAGAGAGAGAAGAATACTCACATCAACAATACCAGCAATATGCCCTTGCACAGGCGCACAACTCAACAACAAATAAATCTGCTGATCAGAATACCCATACCTCCTCAAATACTCGATGCACCTCAACACAGTCTGTCGATACGCAACCGTGGTATCCAAATAATGCTGTTTACCCTCCGAATCCACCGAAAAGCCTTCAAAGTAAATATGACGACCAGGCCCGAAATTCGGCTCTACGGCACCAGGAATGTAGATTGGAGATTTCAGACTCAAGTGGTTGACGCCGTCTTTCATGACTGAAAACTTTATGGTGATGACGCCTGCCATTTCGATGGCGCCGCAAAAGGAGATTTCGCCGTCGCCTTGGGAGAAGTGCAGGTCGCCTACTGAGAATTTGGCGCCGGGGACGTGGACGGGGAGGTAGACTTTGCTGCCGCGAGAGAGGTTCTTGATGTCGCAGTTTCCGCCGTGTTCGGGGCGGCCGGGGATGGTTCTTGCTCCCTCTTCGCCGACTTTCTTTGTGAGGGTGTCATCGGCGGAGCCGGCGTGGACGTTGGTGGGGTTGGGTGGTTGGGCTACATCGCGGGCCATGTGGGAGCATTCGGAGATTAGTTGGCCTTCGCGGCGGTTCCATTCTGCGAGGATTTCGGTGGAGGGAGCGCAGCCGAGGATACCGGGGTGAATGAGGCCAGGGAAGCGGACATGGGGGATGTGGCGGGAAGAGCAGAAGATGCCTTCGAAGTCCCAGATGGCTTTTGCTCTGTTGTGGTCTCTGTATCAGTCTCTTTTCCCTCCATCCTACTCAGCATCTCTTCAGTAAGGGAACAGCAACTCACGCATCAGGATACAACTCATCCAGAAATCCACCTCCATTCTCCTTTGCGAAGATCCCTGTGAAACCCCAGGGTTGATCTTGCAAGGGCTGCACATCTTGAATCTCCACTACCAATACATCTCCAGGCTCTGCGTTTTCAATCTCAAAGGGACCGCTGAGGTAATGGATTTTGGTCAGGTCGACGTTCTTGACGTCGTCGGCTGAATCGTCGTTTTTGATTTGGCCGCCTGTCCAGTCTACGCATTCGATTTTTACCACTTCGCCGTCGGCGATTTTGCCGGCTGAGGGGACTAGAGAGAAGTTAGTGAGGTTGGGAGGGGTGGAGGGGAAGGGAAATGGTACTATCGGGGTGCCAGCGGTTCTGAGAAGTGTTAGTCGAGCTTGTAACGGGGTATATATATGAGATCTTACGTGAAGCTGAGGCTGAGAGGCAGCATCCTTCTCCAAGTCGACTTTGGCAGCATATCTGATTTCTGATCTGCCCATCTTGGTGATTTGAGGAAGAATAAATATTTATAGATAGCAATTGAAGCTTGGAATATAGAGGAGAGAGGAAAGCTTTAAGGAGGGGTAAGAGTTCACATATTATATATTAGAGCTCGATCAGTCATGAGGAGTAGTCAACCGTCATCCCGGCCGGCCTCTGGTGGATTGGCAAGAGATAAGCAATTGACCACAGACAAGAGCGGCAGGTGTACAGATATCGTCACGAAACCATCTCAAGGTGTGGGGTAGCTTGCTCCATAGAGGGGTATCTATACACGGTGCACGGACGGGCGGACCGATACCGCTGGATATAACTCGGAGCTATGTACGAGTACTGTTGGAAATGGATTTTGTATTGCGATTGTTCTGTGATATGTTGTTGCATTCGATCGTAGAGTGCTAACTTTTGGGCAGAACTTATAGTCCGGCCAGGTCTAGGTAAATTGGCGGCCTTTGATCGTCGTCGTATCAGGCTTCTCACCCTCCTTGGTCGAGGTAATGTTCAATGCATCTAGCTTGTCCAGGGGAAGCTTCAAGAACTCATGCTTGTTGCGCCAGTGGGCTTGCGTTTCGGCAAAGTTGGTCCACTGTTCGGGTTGCGGTGGTGGATCCGTGACCTTTGTGATCAGGAAGGCAGTCGAAGCTTCAGCAATACCATAGATGAGAACGCCGAGGAGAGGAATCTTGAGGAACACGAAGAAGCCAACTCCAAAGCCGAAAAGCACGCCTTCACGGTCGTGGAACCAGATCTTCTTTTGCTGAGGGGTGAAGCGGATGCGCGAAAAGTAGGGCTCGAGCTGTGTTGTCTGTTAGAATTCAAGACTATCATGAAAATGGAATTGGACGTACCAATTCTCTCATCAAACTCCTAGAAGCAAAGTAGCTTTGAAGGAATTGAACCAGGTATCGTTTGGGCAGGAAGATGGAGCTGCCAAAGATGAGGATGGCAGGTTGTAGACCGACTTGCTTGTTGAAGGTGTAGAAGGACGCAGCGGGGAGCACAAAACGACCGACGTATGGCAACAGTGAGAGCAGGTACACGGCCAAAGAAATGCCAGCCTTGCGACCATAACGCATCAAGAACTTGATGGCGGCTTGCTTGGGAGCGTTCTGCGAGGGCTTGTCGCCTGCAGCAGGAGCAGGACCATGGTGGGTGTATTGGCGCATGTTAGGATAGTACATGGCGCGGAGCGAGTTTGGATCCTCGCCCTTGTGCTTCTGGACGTAGGTCTCGTCAACCCATCTGAGCGATTCCATGAACCTGCCATAATCAGTAGGGTGTCTCTTGAGCCAAGCTATGTCGAGAGCTTACATGTTGTCCAGAGATGGACTGATGTATCTCATGAAACTCATGAGGAAGAAGGGCAACTGTAGCACAGAATGCTCGAGGAACTCGAGACCATCCATGATTTCCTCATCCCATCCTGAGCTCTTTAGGTCGGTGAACAGTCCGAGGAAGGCAATGAGCACGCGGACTCCAACAGCCTAAGACGATGTGTTAGATATTTGACTTGCTGGCTCTTGAAGGAGGAAATGGGAGGCGTACGGGAATGGCGACGAGGACACGAATGGCAATGCCGGCTGCAACGGCAAGAGCAGCCTGTCTGTAGTGTTCAGAGGTAAAGAGTTTTGGGTTCTGCAATGCTCGGTAGGCTTGGATGTGTCAGTCAAGCTGCACAGGCACGCGACAGTGGACTAGACTTGCTTACCACCAACTACGGTGAGCTGCGCACCACGAAGGATGGCATTTGGGTCAAAGTTCGACATGGCCCTTCTGTTATCCTGTGATTTGGATGCAAAAAGGACAAGATGGTGTCGTTCAATTCAACATTTTGCTTGAACTTGCAGGCTGCAAGCTCATCATTGACGCGTCTGCCGACGTCATGGTTGTGGAACGGCGTCCGCGAAAGGCCGATGTCCCGACTGAACTCCAGGGGTTTGCTGTTGAGGGGACGGCCCTGACGGTTATCATCCCGGACGTTGATCTTGTCATGATAAGCATACTACATTATCTATATGTTTATACAGATGCTCATGTTATCTGAGATGAGAGGGAAGATGTAATTGTTAGGACCTAGGATATAGCATGACTCGGACAAGTCATAATAAGATAGCTTCTGACTCTGGACCAAATGTCTCCATCTGAAACAACTAAAGAGCAGCCTCATATAGATCTAGTACAGGCTTGTTACGTAGTGATGCCTTGCATAAAATGACTCCTTAAATTGCTGGCAACCTTTTTTCCAGTGGCTCCATGCCCCGCTTGAAAAAGGCAAGGCAGTGTTGGAATGAAGGCGCTCGTCTCACTCAGCTGCACTGTCTAGACCTTAATCACTCAATCATCCCCTCCTAAACATCACACACATCCAAACCCTACCAACAACTCCTCGGGCTGGAGACTTTGGGGGATGCCATGTCTTCGCGGCCTTCGTCCAGCACATCCAAGGATATGCCGTCGGCCTCGGCTCCAGGCCCAGGTCTGCGACGATCTTTCACCCTTCCCTCGAGACTCGCCAACCCGACCAAAGTCCAACAAAAGTCGAGATTGGCTCCGCTGACGGAATCGAGACGCTCTTTGTCCATCCTTCGGCCAAGATCGTATCCTTCAGCACAGCATCGTCTCTGAGATCGCGACCCAGCTCGAGATCGAGCGTTGCCAGCTATGATGGGGAAGGAGAATCGACCTCTCTGGAGTGGACCTCACCTACCGAACGGACCATGGCTTTGGGTATGATATGGGACAACTCAAGTAAGCAACAGCAGTGTAGCTGACCACATCGTAGGACCCTTAGAGATATACCGCGTACCTGGCTCAGTCGCTTTCCTACACTCTGGCAGCTTGCTCCACGCCATCCTTCCTCGTTCGCAATGCTGGTGTGTCGACGGCGTCTCAAAATTCGCCATGCGCGTTCTACCAAACACCTACTACCGTATCGAGTTACCAGGAACCACACAGGAAGATTTGGAACACGTCGAGGTGCTCAAGAAGACACTGGCCAAAGTCTTGTACTACGAGAGAACAGCTTGTCCCTTCCAGAGAGGCTTTGGCCACGATCTGCCAGAAATGCCCAGCAGAAACTCGCGGAGACTGTCGAGAGAGTTGATCGAACCTGCGAAACGCTGGAAACTGAACAAGGTCTGGAGGCCCGAGGGCGCCGAACTCGAGGAACCGCAGCTTTTGTATCCTAATAGAAGCACCTCGACATCAGACACAGAACGCTCAGATGTGGACGACAACGCAAGGTCAGGAGAGGAGAGTGGAAAAGAGCAGGAAACAAGGCCCGCAAGCAGAGATAGCAGGGACAAGCCAACACAACTATCTGGACCATTCCCTTCCAAAAAGCTGGCGGCCATGCGTTCGGTTACTGCCCCTCCGCAACTGAGTCTCGAATCGTCACCTCCGTCCAAAGTCAACAAGGTCCGGAAGATGGCTGGCATCTTCGACCAGACCGCTCGCGACACTGCGCCATCCCTGCCACGTCCTCTATCAAGCGTCCTCGTTCCACGACTACCACCTACTCCCGAATCTGCCGATGACCACGATCTACCTCTCAACTCCCCTGACTACCACATTCATGAAGATATCACGAGTGAAGAACCTGTCAACCCAGACACAGTAAGACCAATCGCTGTCGTGGCGGATGAAGATGGCCATCCAAGCCTCACAGAACCCTTGATCATCGTCGAAGCACACGAAGAGCCTGTACTCGATCAGTCTGGAAAGATATATGAGTCTGACCTCGAAGCACACGAGGAAGCTGACGACACAATCACCGGAACACTCACACCAGACGAACCTCTAGAACAAGCAGTCGCAGGAGCCACAGAAAAGCTAGAAGAAGAATCGGAAAACAGCACACCGCCCACCACCGAAGCCTCGCAACCACCCCCTTCAAACCCTACCGAGCAACCCTCAACAGCATCACCATCCACATCAACAACCGAAACCACCTCATACGCAACCTTTACAGCTTCCTCACCAGCCCTCTCCACAACCTCCCTCTCGACAGCAACATCCTGGTCCACCCTTCCCGTCCTCACCCCCTCCGAAGCAACCGATCTGCTGCGCCAACGTCGCCGCGCGCCATCCCAATCACCCTCACCCTCAAACCGTACATCCTCGTCTCCACCTCCCGCCTCTGCCTCTGTTTCCACACCCGCCAAATCCACCACCTCCTCAACCACCGCCCTAGCAAGAACTTCTCCAGCCTTGCTGGTTCGCAAAACCTGCGCTTTGTTCTTGGGTCCACCTGCAAATCTGGTCGCTACTATGCTGAGGATAGCAGCGAGATTGGTTGCCAGCGGCGCGCTGAATCTTGCTGAACCGGCTTTTCATGATTTATTTGCTGTGGCGGGTGGTGTTGGTGAGGCTAACGCTGCTGCTACGGCGGCGGGCAGATTGAGAGGGCATAGAAGGGTTCCTGGCAGTTGGGATTTGAGTGATGATGATGAGGATTGGGGGTTCTAGGTGTGAAATGAGGACGAAGAGATGGTTTGTTCCCTATGTTTTTTTTTTTTGCGGCATTGGCATTCACGTTACGATACCCCCTATACTCAGGTTGTTTTTGCATTGTTTTTCTTGTTTTCATACTCTTTGCTCACGGCATTAAGCAGTAGGTGCATATGGTAGACAATCATGATGGCAGTCACAGCTTGACTTCTTGATATGTTTTCTGAATGTGAATTCTGATCATGTTCTTCCTTCGATCTCTAGCAATGGAATATTGAGTAGCAACCACCTGTCTAACATATCTCCTCTGTTCATCTCGTCGACCAGTGCCGGGTCCACTCCGCTGTCCTGCTTCTATCACTCATATAATATAATTCGAAATTTCTCAATCAATAATGATGCACTCCATTCCACCCTTCACCACCTCTTGTCGACTCGAGACCTTAGAAACCCCCTGAGTCGTAGACTGAGAAAGAGGAGTGCCGATCGAGGGCACCTCAAACACCTCGAGGTCGATGACCTCTGTAACACTGCGACCTATCTGCTGAACAACAAGGTTAGTAACAGCACACTCTTCGGTGACTGTAACGGTACTAGAAGACTCGAAGCGGACGTATTGGATGTCCTGGTGGACAGTGGATGTGCTCTGAGGAGAGCTTGCCTGGGCCATGATCGGAAGCGAGACTGTTGTGCCTCGTCTAGTGGCCATGTTCTTGCGATGAGCATCAGCGAGCTGCAAACCAAGAGCAAATGCCACCTTGCGGTCAACTCCGTTGCCTATCTGAAACCATTGCTGGCTAGGTGTACCTAGAACGACCTCATTGTCAGGCAGACCTTGAATCCTGCGCGCCTCCATCACTGTCATGGTACGATGCTGATCGTAGTGCAGTGTACGGCCGAGGAAGGAATCGTGAGGCTTGATGTCAGTTGTCAGACAACCAACTAGACGGTCAGGAAAGATTCTGGACCATGATTTGCTGTTTTCTCCAGCACGGTTCTTGTTCTGCCAGGCGTAATCATCGATAGCGTTCTGAGACATTCTCCCTGCATTCACGGCCTTGATAAAACCAAATCCGTAAGGCCATCGAGGAATGCTTTGGATGAGTGCTCGCTTGCGTGCACTCTCGTATCTGCAGGTGCGATGATCTGGCGCTGCAATACATGTTTGAACATGGCTGTCGCCAATATCGGGCAGATCTTGAAAGGCTTCCTTCGCTGTCAGAGATACAAAGGGACACACGTCGTACTTGTGTTTCCCAAAAGGCAAACCGTTCGATGCATTGCCGATCGCCCGAGAGTATGTCTCCAGCTCTTTACAGCTGTGCGTCTGAGGCGGGGGGATTGGTGCCTTGTGACCTGGCGCAGTGGCGATAATGAAGATGCGTTGACGTGATTGACAGGACCCATAATGTCCAGGATCCATAAGCAGTTGTTGTACCTGATATCCCATGCTCACAAGGCAGCAAAGGACTTGTGAGAACACATTCAGATCTTTGGCGTTTCCTGGATTTCTCGCCATGCCAATGACATTCTCAAGTACCAGGTACTTAGGCATATACAAGTCGACATATGAACAGACCGAAGCAACAAGAGAGCAATTTCTCAGCGACCGGACACTGGTTCGATCTCGTTGCAACACGGAGAAACCAGGACATGGCGAACCAGCTGCGAGTACATCAACGTCGCCGATAGTGGCAATTCGACTGTCTTTGGTGTCCTGAATAGCTTTACTCAGGTAGTCATTGACGCTACCGAGGAAAAGACTAAGCTTTTCTGGCTCTTCAGTGTTCGCCCTGTACGAGTGAAGAGCTCTTTCAGCCCAGTCAACGCCCCACTTGAACTCGAGGCTTCCGCCTTCCTCTAGACCTCTGTCAAAAGACCCACTACCGCAGAAGATTCCCATCCCCTTGAGTTTGCTGTCTGCATCGATCTCGTGATCAACAAAGCTCCATGTAGGAGCCGGAGAGTTGACAACGTACCAATGATCACCTGCCCCATCACGATCGTAAGGCGATCTGACATCGTCCAAGCTGGCAAAAGTGATAATCCTGCAGTGCCGAGTGACTGAGTCTGGATCAACATCGAACGTATCATCAGTCAATGACAATTGATTAGGAGCAGCCTGCTTGTCGCCCAGATCACGGTGACAGCGGAGAAAGGCCTGGAGAGTAACTGTTTGGCGGTTGAAGCCACGGATGACTGCAGGCTCTAACGACTCCTTGCCATCAACGAGCCTGTACATAAGCACTGTATCACCGATTGCGAAGTCTTGCTTGACTTTGTCCATCTCTGTCTTGCTGTTGTCACATCCACATCTGAAGTGCGATCGCTGTAGTTGCACAAAGTCATATGCCCCTAAGGTTGGCTCCGTTCGAAATTTCTGCCTTACGAAGAAGCAATCTTTGGACTCCTCCGGATTAGTGGTAAACCAGTTGACGGTAACAATCGTCTGAACAAGGTCCATGTCAATTGAATCTTTGCCACAGGAGCAATTATCACTCAGAAACAGCTCGTTCTTGTATGGATAATACCCATGCCCCAATGTAGTATCGGACGGCTCGTAGAGCCACAAGACGTCAAGTTTCTGTGCACCGGACTTCAAGGACCGGATCGCTTGCACATAAGCATACCAGTGAGCGCCAGTTGAATGTCTCCACTGAGTTTGCGTTTCCGCGGCAATACCCACGACATCTCCTCTTCGGATCACTCTTTTCTGGAGAGTGTGTTTTGGAGCAGGTGTTTGACGACGATTCAATGGTGTGAGGCCTAATTCGATCCTCCTGCATTCTTGCTTTTGTAAAGTGGCAATACTGACCTCAGACAAGACCTGCATCTGGCCATGGAAAGGCATTTTGTGTAAGAGGTCGTACACGAACGGAGTCACGACCGTCTTTTCGTACGCCGTCTTCTCCATTCTGATGGCTTTGAGTTGCTTAGTATCTGTCTCGCCAAATATGGGCTCGTCGAGAAGCTGGTCATTCACACTGTAGCACTCCTTGATGATGAAACCTAGATTGGCGCAAAATGCCTGACCAAAGTCGGTTGATTTGTGTTTCTCTAACCAGTCCTTAAAAGCGGAGGATGATCCGTGCTTCTGGTTCAAGTAGGGGTAGAAGGTCCGTCGAAACATACTGAAGGTGACAGGTCGCTCGAAGTCTTCGAGAAAGTCTACCACGTACTTCGTAAATTGTGAAATCCAGAGA
>Ga0058702_10000808_pt1 | contig 12372 bp, 14 predicted proteins | sample AgamicOrSfe_FD_83781 | JGI IMG/M metagenome (GOLD analysis project Ga0058702, IMG submission 83781) | Agave microbial communities from Guanajuato, Mexico - Or.Sf.e | ecosystem: Host-associated > Plants > Phyllosphere > Phylloplane/Leaf | place: Guanajuato, Mexico | collected 2012-05-30
AACCTCAATAGCTTCTTCTCTTTATAATGAAATCAAAAATAATCACAAACAACGTCTCAAGAAAGTACACATGAAGGAATTACATTGATGTACATATGATCTATAATCTGGACATTTCATGTCGAGCATGTCTGGTTTTCTATTCTGTCTTGACCCCATTGAACTTGCCATTGCTCACCGGGGCATTCTGGACTTCATCGTCAAACTCGATGCCGCGGACAAAGGCCTCACTGACCATCTCGAGGCCAGCAACAAAGACGCAGAGCGCGCTAGCAATGACAAAGACAGTAATGCTCTCACCAATCTCGAGCCAACTGCCCTCGTCACGCACACTCCAGAAGAACCTCAGCGTCAACCAATCTCCCATCGCAATTACCAGTGCGAATAACGCCCCAGACTTGAGTTTGAGGCGACGAGTCAATAGGCCAAGGTTTGCCGACACGAGAGCAAATGGTGCAACGATTTTCATCATGAGCAGTGCGCCTTGGGAGAAAGGATCAAAGACGGGGATGAGGCGAGACACTGCGTCCAGACTGAATGAAGATATCGAAGCAATGTTTCCAGTGCTGAAGAAGGCAGATTGTAGCAAATACAGGAAGAAGAGGGCGATGCGTGCATCGGCCAAAGTCAGGGAGCGATATTCGTGCTTCTCGGGAGTGGTCACACGATCTGTAGAGGCCGGCGATTTGATGTCGGACACCCCACTTGTGCGTGTGGTGAAGGAGCGGTAGATGCGGTGCTCGAGTCTGACCCAGGTGATCAGGGTACAGCTCAATGCAAAGTAAAAGAGACCCTCGTAGCTGATGGTAAGGATGATGAACATTGGTGCAAATGCAAGGAAAATTACCAACAATCGATGGAGATAGTGGTTATTGGGCGAGAACGAGTGGGCAAAGGGCAGTACCAGAGACGAGACCAGCACTACCCAGCCAGTAACCTGAGCACCTAGTGGTAAACCAGCCTTTGCTTGCAACGAGGTGACACTGGAACGTGTAACAATCATTGCCAACGCAATAAGCCCGGTTTGGACGCCTGTAAGGATTCTCGAGGTTTGGTCAACCTTTGGCGCGGCGAGACCATCTTGGGTTGATGCTGCTGGGACAAGTAGACTTTTCTCAAAAGCAATGTACAGGACACCGATCAAGAGCATGAGCGCACCACCCAAAAGTATCTGACCTATATTTTCAACCTTGATAGCAGGCAAGACTGTAAATATGCTCATGGAAGCGCAGGCCAAGGCCCATGTAGCAGAGACGATCCAGTTTTGACGCACGAAGCCGAGTCCGTAAGAAGCTGGCCAAAGGATGGCCAAGAGATAACAAAGTGTGTACATCTCGCGATGGTAGTAGCTTTGAACCATGATCTCGAGGATTCCAATAAAGACGAGCAGATTGAGCCCGAGACCCAGCATATCCCTGCCAGACAATTGCTTGAAGAACATTGCCTTGGCCTGTGAGAGTGCTTTACGACGAGCGAATACTTCTTCCCAGAACATGACGGGGAAGATTGCATACGCGTAGTAAGTCCATGGGGAAGACTGGACAAGTAACAGGGCAAGAAGCGCAACGAAAATGCCGGAGAATATAGTCGTAGTCGTGGTGGATCGAATCGCATCAATCTTGCCGTCGAAGACATGCTGATCCAGAGCATATGTAAGGGCAAAGGCCATCCATCCCAGGTAGCCTATAGTCACCAGAGCACGCAGGAAGAGCCAATCGTAGGTCTGTAGGTACCTCAAGCCTTGCAGGCCCATCTTGATGAGAGCATCCGAGTCTTGGATTGCCTGCTCAAAGTGTCCTTGAGAGATGGACTTCTCAATGGAGTCAATGCGATGATCAGGAGAGTGCTGGTCATCGGCAAAGCCTGGGAAAGGTCTGTAGCGAAGCACAGTGTTCTTCTTGTCATGTTCTTTGATGCGGTACATTTCTAGGATTTCTTGGGCATTGACCAGCATTGCTTGAGCCTTGGTCTGCTCATCGGCCGACAAGAAGGCCAAAGGCAATTCGCCTACCGAGTTGACAGGGAAGGCAAGACCGGCAAGATATGCCATGAGGGTGGCAATATCTGCTTGAGCGACGTCGTTCCGCTGGACATGATCCAGGTGCCAATCAGACGAGAAGCCGTCCTCGTGACCAGGAGCCAGGCCGGTAGACACAGTGACAGGTTTGGCGACTCCAGAGCCCCAGGCAATCAAAGGTGTCCTGGTGTTGTCCGGGTGTCCGTCGCCATGACTTCCCCAATCGCTCATGCCATGATCGGCAGTGAAGACGTAGGCTGTCTTGTCGTCGTTGTAGAAGCGGTCGATCAAGGCAGTGGTCTTCTCCACACCTTGATCGACCACTTTGATGTTGTGCAGATATTCGCGAGAGTAGGGGCGGTACGAGTGACCAGTGGTATCCAAGCCCAAGAGGTGCAAAAAGAAGACATTCTTGTCCTGTCTCAGCCGCGCATTCAATTCTGGGTCTTGGCCGGCGCGTGTAAACAGCTCTTCGACTTTGTCAAAGACCCAGGTGTCCAAATGAGTAGCGTCCTTGCTAAAGTCCTCCTCTTCTGCACCATACATGTCGGCATCGACGCGACCAGGGACTGCGCCCTCTTGAAACATAGGCAGGATATCGGGACTACCCCAACTCCAGGTATGACGACTGCGATTGAAGACGCTATCGAAGTGGACGGGATTCAGCTTCCAGCCAGTGGTGACGGCCGAAACATCTTCATACAAGCCGGCGATCAAGGCGACGTGACCAGGCCGAGATTCGGTAGGGACTCGAGTATGCGACACGCCGAATGTGCCAAGCTCGAGGACGCGCGATCGAAGAAAGGGAGCAAGCGGACGCGGTTCTTGCCAGTCGGCCTCCTGTTCGGCGCCAGGGGAAGGGTCGGCGAAGTATTGGAATGCCTTGTCTGCGCGCAGACCGTCGCCTGTGGTGATTGTGTCAGTCTTAGACCAATTCGCGACAACAGTGCGCGCATAGACATACCAACAAACAGGACGAGTCGTTTGGCTGGAGCTTCTTTTCTATGGGCCACGCTGTACTCGCGCATGCCACTTACGATCGGACTGACGAAGTATATGTCAAAGATCGAGTAGGCATAGATGAGGTGAAAGGCGACCGCCACGGCTAGAAAGCCTAACCTCCCCATGCGAGCCATTGTGCAATGTGCAATACTTGATGGTCCCCTGGATTGATTGATGAGGATGCGTGCGGCTTTTAAAAGGGCGGGCGGCTTTAAAGACCGACCTTCATTCACAACCAACGCGATACAAACCACCTTGATGTCCATCTACTGCTACTGACATGACTCTTCCAGTCGCTCGGCCTTTTCTTTGTGCTCGTTGAGTTGTATTTCGCGATTCGCCTCTACCCATCACTTTTCAACTTCCGGTCGACTTCGTCATGACAATTCGTCAAAACTAATAGAGCAACCAAAAAGACCGGCAACCATCGCAACTAACTTTAATCGAAAGACAATGTAGGACAGCAAAGCATCAGAGCTCGATAATAACTCTTGGGCTTAACACCAAGCACATTCGAGATGCTGTATACAGTCTTGTTCAACTTGCCAGTCACGACCAGGGTCGTCCCCCTTACATGATTTTTGTCGCCGGTTATGTGGTCTCGACCATGTGGGACTTTTCTGAGAATGCGCATCTTGTCTTCTGAATATGTGGGATGCACTATCTATTGCCCGATCATCGAAACTGCCTGCCTTTGTGGTCAAGGCTAGATTTACGACGAGTCCGACATGCTTACCGCAGTGCAAGGTTTATGTTTCGGGAAAGGACGTTGTTTGTGCCGCAGAGTCAACGCGAGTCGGTGTGCAGATTGATGGAGAAGTCATCAGCTTTGATCAATGTCATGGCCCCTCTCTTTCCATTTTAACCAGCTTCTCATGTCAACATTCTTGCTGCCATGACGCAACGCGTGTGGTGATAGGTTGTTGTTGCTGTTGTTGTTCGGCACGCTATCGAGGAACTGGTCCAGTTCTTCAAGGTCATCTGCGGACGAATCGAAATCGCCGGAGGTAGAGGATGGTTTACGGTCGAACAAGACTGTCGCTGACGAGACATTTCCAGGCATTTGGAGAGTGTCATCTAAGAGCTACGGTCGAAGAGGTCGTAGAAGCTTCCAAACTTGTCGGTCATCGATGGAGGAACGAGTTGCTACTGGATATGCCAGCCCTTCAAGGCCAGATGGATGGTCGTTGAAACGTTGGAAGATGTAGCAGGCATAATGATGAGTACTGACTGTGGCTTGCTAGTGCCATTAGCGTTGAAAATGGACATGATATTGATGTGAGACTACTTGTCGAATAAGTATGGAAGACAAGCTACGTGTGCTTGCGAATCAGGCGGTAGGCGGTTCTGAAACTCATATTCTCGATGCCGGCTCTGATGGTGGAAACATGATTGAAGAAATGGATGGACTGGAACGACAATGAAAGGAACAGAGATGAATGTACAGTGTGCGTCTGCCGTTCCGAGGCTTCTGAACGACAAAGGACTTGCACGCGACTGACATCTGCATTTCATTCACTTGAACTGCTCCTTTACATGATGCGACATGCTTTGAACGCGAGAAGTCGCAATGATATTGTGGTGGTTGTGCAAGTGTGGTTCACTCCTTTCCCTCTCAACAACGAAGCCTCAGACGAAGCTTCGACCTTCAGACGCTCAAGATTGAGCGTCATCTGATATCGCTTATACGATTCGATCAAGAAAGCATCAAGTCTTGTACTCGATGGACAGAGTCTGATCAACCATGAGGCAAGTTAAATTGAGCTTGTGGTAGACGACTCGACTGTCCTTTCCACCAGATTTTTGCAAACAGCTACCCTGGCGGTACCGAAGGCACGCTCTTTGCTATGCCCAATCGCTGCATCACAGGCGCATCCGATCATCTCGAATCCTTCGCGAGTGCCGAAGCCACCTTTCTATACCAATGTGTCTACTGTCCTCAGCATCGCTGTCTCGTCAACTTCAGCGAACCTGCTCCGGACGAGCGTTGAGTGCGCCGAATATTTTGCCTATGACTACTAAGCATCTAAATCTAATAGCACAACCTGTGCAACCCAATCCGTGACTATCAGTCCTGGCACGGCGTTTGCCACGAGACGAAATGTATTATGCACGAGAACGGAGGTTCTGATGTCAAATGTCGTAAAGTTGTTCCTGTTGTCCTGTTACATTGCATTTCGTTGCCATGTTGACGTCTGCGGACAGCGGCACCAAGCATGCTGTAACACCTTCCTAGCAGTGTCGGAACGATACGGAGTGTTCACTCTTTGAGCTCCAGTCTTACAACCCAAGTCGTCGAGGTTGGTATTGGATGGCTTTGACTTACTCGTGACGCTGAAAGCATACAAACAGGCGTCATGGCTGATTTTTGGTGGAGGCTGAAGGCTCAAAGTATACCGAATTTTCGACACCTTGCAGCTTTGGCAACTGGATCAGAAAAGTGGTTTGGTCGATTGTGGACGCGGGCTGTTTCATGCCAACTTAGTGCGCCCGCCGAACTGCAGGGTCAAAAAGCAACACAGAACCGCTGCAAAGATGTCATACAAAATCTCGTCCAGGAGTACAAGTATGAAAACGTTGTAGACATGGTACTTGTGCTTGTAGCTGATGTTCAGGAACCAAGATCTGGTGCACTGGGAGCTGATCTCCTGATCAATAGAGCGAACAAACAAAATTGAGCTGGAACAGACCTTTAATTTCGAATTGGCGCAGGAGACCCCAGGACAAGCGTTGACCACAGTGAGAGAGCCTGGAGGTGCTAACATGGAAATGGATTGGTTCGTACTTTGGTGTCTCGGCTTGATCGTGTGGCTTGCAAGGGCTTGGAGAAGTGGAGACTTGTCAGTGCACTAATGTGTATCAAACGAGGATTACATGGCGGGAGATCTTCTTGTGCTTGCGCACGCGTCTCGGCTGTGAGAGACTGTGATGACAACGAGGCCTTCGTCACGATCTGAATAAAACTCCGTGGCAAGAAGCACACAGGCGCGCGGCTGTATCAGGTGTTGTGGTATAGAAACTTGACAGACAAGAAGGGGAACGAGGAGATGCATATCCAGATGATGGTGCTATTTTGAGCGCGACCGAGTGTGCCATGATTGGTATGGCTTTCATTAGTGTCTGCGGATGGCCATGCAGGCGTCTCAGGTACTTTGTGCCAATTCGGAAAATATCGACGGTCGGAGACTTCTGGCAGCCATAGCCGGGAGGGCAATCTCTTGTTCCCCTACCTTTGCTCGCATCGTTTTCGAGTCTCGACGTCGTTCGCTGCCGCACCATCATTTCCTACCTCTTTGACGGTGCCATACTACCGCGCATTGCGAGCCTCTTGTACAAACGCGCGCGCACGACTGCCCGTTGACCTTTCGACTCTTTCCCCCCTTTCGCCAGCGCTACTCGACAACGGCTTCGCAGCCCCTCCAGCGCTCTTTCCTCAGTCCTACATACTACTTTCTCTTTTACGATTCACTTTTGAATCGGTCTACCCTCGCTTAATCAACCACCGCTGGCCTTTTGATTGTCCTCGTCTAACATCGCGGCTGATCAGAGTCGTCAACCTTGTTTGATCATCATCCTTTCACTCATTCACACCCTTCTTTCATCCATTCTCTTCTCCTGCTGGCACAGCGGTATTGTCCATCAACCCTTGCCGTCGTCTTGCATCACGGTGCGCATAATTTCCACCACCCCAGGACATTACATTGTGTCTCTTGCTTTCTTTGTCGGCACGTCGATTCCTTCTTTGTTGACGAGCGCGCCGTCGTGACCGTTGACACATCGTTGTTTCCCGCCCACGCCACTCGCAAACTGCCCTTTGCGACGCCTCTTTGTCTGCCAACGCCGACCCCTTACGCTCATTTCATCACGATTGGCTTGAGGGAAAACGATGTTCTAGTGTTTCAGACACCTTCATCTTCACGTCTCCTCTATCCTCTTGTTGCCAAAACACCACGGCCGTTTGCCTGGTCTTGTTCAATATCTTGTAAGTCTCATCTGCTGCCCATCGCCGCGACACCCTGGTCCCCCCTTGCATAGCAGCCCGGTGCTGACAGGACGTCTGCAGAATATTCTCCCTTTTTGACTATTGTCAAGTCCACTCGTTTAACACGCGCTTCTTACGCAAGTCAGACTGATTGCAGATCACTGCTTGTCGCGACTTATTTTCAATCGACAGCTAACCACAGCCCATCATGAGGACGTCTTCTGCTGTCTGGGCCGCCGCCCTGGCAGTCATGTCTGTCCAGGGTCCTATGCTAACCACCGCCGAGGCTGCCCCCGCACCCCAGCAAGGCGCCGCCGAAGGACAACAAATGCGATACTACTTTCCTCGCCCTCTGAAAAGACAGAACGCTCTGCAAAACACGACCAGTTCTTCTACCTCGTCTGCATCCTCGACCTCGGAACCCGAAACTACCACCTCGGATCCATCTTGGTTCCAAGCATTATCTTCTCTCTTCTCCGAATCTCAGGATCCTTCTTCGACCTCTTCGTTCGATCCTGAAACCTTCTTCGCGACCACCTCATCCTCTACTGCGCTGGACGCAGCAGCGGCTGCGACCAACGACTTGACCACTACCAACCCCGAGGATCCCGCGACTACTTCCAGCACCGCCGACAGCTTTGTAGCATCCACCGGCTCATCACCGAGTACCACGATCTTTCCCACTGCGTCTCCCGACCCGACCACATCTCAGCAGACTTCATCTCCGGCCGAGAATGTTGCCAGTTCCGAGAACCAGCCCTCGACGGAGGCTTCACCCGTGCCTACTACGACTCCTGCTACTTCCGTCGCATCCACTGGTAACGTCGCTAGTGAGACCGTGACACCGACTATCGCATCCCCTACTTCGGTCGCAACTTCTACACAGCCTGCCTCCTCGGTTGCTTCTACTGGTGGCATTCCTTCGGAGATCGTTCAGCCCACACCCTCCCCATCATCATCGACTGCAGCTCAGCAGACCTCATCGACTCCTGCAGACGAGACTACTTCGAGTGTTCAATCATCCGAAGTTTCCTCTGTAGTCTCGACAGGAGTAGTTCCTTCCGAGATTGTTCAGCCGACTGCTCCTTCTTCCGAAGCCTCGGTTGCTTCCACTGGTGGTCTTCCTTCAGTGGTCATTCAGCCCACTCCCTCGTCGGCCACATCAACTGCGCAGGCTACTGATGAGAGCGTCGAATCTAGCGCAGCTTCGACTGTCGCCTCCACTGGAGATGTCCCTACTGAAATCGTACAGCCAACTGCACCCTCGACTCTCGAGTCTACACCTTCGACCTTTGCCTCGACTGGAGGCGTACCTACCGAGATCGTACAGCCAACATCCAGAGAGTCATCGCCAGATGCTGTTCAGTTGACCTCCAGAAGTGCGTCGTCGTCTGTCGGTTCGACTGGCGTCAATGTCGTCGAGTCAGTCACACCCACTGCTCAAAGCACACCGACATCTCCCGGGTCGTCGACCGGCGATTTCATCACCGAATCAGTGACACCTACCCGTTCGGCCAATTCCACCGATGCTCCTGCTGTTGGCAGTACCGGTTCAGCCGTCTCCGAGTCCGTCGAGCCAACCGCAGCCGCGACTTCCTCTCGTATCGCCGCATCCGTGCAGCGACCTGCTTCCAGCGGTGGTGTGGTGTTCGAATCCGTCACTCCTACTGCGTCGGCCTCTTCGGCCCAGTCAACCGACAGTGACTCGACTGAGTCTAGCGATGAGTCCACTGGAGGTGTCAAGACGATGACTATCGTTCCCGTAGCCGTATCTACTGGTGCCACCATCCAGTCCTCTGATGAAGTGCAGCCCACTTTCTCGACAGATGCCACTCAACCATCAGCCGCCTCTACTGGCGTTGCCGTCTCTTCTGCTGACGAGGTGCAGCCGACTCTCTCGTCGGACGTAAATCAGTCACCAGTGGCCTCTACTGGAGTTGCCGTTTCTTCCGCCGATGAAGTGCAGCCTACCGCAACCACTCAAGGAACCAGCAGTGCTGCATCTACTGGCGGCATCCCAGAAATTGTCATTCTTCCCACACCATCTTCGACTAGCGGTTCCCAAGCATCGGACTCGAGCACTGGTGGTAACATTATTGTCGGCCTTTCCACTTTCCTCAACGGAGGCTCTTCTACCACATCTACCGCAGCTCCCGCTTCTGCAATTGCCGGAAGTGAGTCGAGCACTGCTGCTGCCCAGCCTGATCAGTCTGATGCCAACAACGCTACTGAAATCTCGACTGCTTCGACTGCTTCGACTAACCCCTTCCCTCTCTTCGCCACAACCACTGACGATTCTACCGAGGCATTGTCTACCGGCACCGCATCGGCTGAGAGCTCCACTACACCCATCATCCCTCTGCCTGTCAGCGCTACCGCCACAGGTATTCCCGATGTTCTGTCAAGCATCGTTTCCTCAGCTCAGGCAGCCCTTGAGACGGACATCTCTTCTCTGGCTTCTGCCGAGTCGACTGGTGCCACCCAAACTTCATCTGATGGACCCACCACAACTGGACTCTTGACTGGCGCCCTGTCGAGCATCGCTTCTTCGCTGAACTCGGAACTTTCCAGCGTCGTGGGCATTGTTACCGATAGTGCCATCTCTTCGTCCTTGGCCTCGGACTTTTCGAGCCTCCTTTCGAGCGCTTCTGCTTCGCTTGCATCCGGTACCACTCCGTCTGCAACTGTGACGGATGCTACTGCAACCTCGACTGGCACGCCCGACAACACTACCGAAGCCATCCCTGGATCTATTACAGAGACGAGCTCTTTGCCCACTGCCACAGCTACCGATAGCACCCTATCTGGCACTAGTGCTTTGACCTCGTCCCAGGTCACTGCCTCCGTCACAGACAGTGCAAATGCCACCGAGATCGCTGCAACCACCCCAGCTACCACCGAAATTGTCCCCTCGCAGACAGAGAGTAGCACCACTCCTACGGATCTCACGGCCAGCGCCACAACAACATCGGCCATCTCTTCCGAAGCCACCAGCGATGTCTCCGCTACGTCCACTGACAGCAGCATCCCGAGCACTATCGCTACCAGCGATGCTTTGACAACCTCAACCCCCGGTACTCTTATTTCAGTCCCAGCAAACAGCACTCTGGTATCATCCGCTACCGACACCAGCCTGACCTCGGCGACCGCCATTGACAACACTACCTCTGAGCCTTCTGCAACTGCAAGTCCTGCTTCGTCTGCAGAGAGCGCCGTAGTCAGCAGTGAAACCACCCTCTCTGGTACTTCCGCCGCATCTGGTGTCGCGCCTACGATAACCTCGTTCACCGCCTCCACTTCTGGTACACTCATAGTCCCTGTTCCGGTCACCACTCCTCCATCTTCTCTTCTGTCATCTATTTCTTCTGCTCAGTCATCAATTGCCTCTTCGGTCTCTGCATCGCTCTCTTCTGTCGAGTCGTCTCTTGCTGCATCCGCATCGCAAGCATCTAACACTCCTTCCTTCTTGCCCAACAATGCCACTATGACCACTTCTGCGGCCATCGGCATCACGACATCCGTTCCTTTGTCAAGCGGAACGACTATTGATCTGTCTTCTGGCACTGATATCAGCAGCGCCACAGCCACTTCGGACGTCAGCTCTACCGCAACTTCCGCAGTTTCAAGCGATGCTTCGACCACAGCCACTTCTTCAGAGGCTACTGCAGTATCGGCCACCGCCGAGAGCAGTGCATCTTCGAGCCTCTCGAGTGCCACTTCGACCGATGATACCACCGTTCCCGTCGGATTTGCTTCCAGCACCGAAGCATCGTCTCCTCCATTGACATCGGTTGTTTCGACTACTCCTGCATCGCCAGCCCCTACTGCCGCATCCACCTCTCTTGCATTCGAGCCATCGACCACCACTGCTCCTACCAGCATCGTGCCCATTGGAACCAACACTTACTCATCTATGCCCATCGACACTAGCATCTTGTACCAGCCTTCCGAAACAGCATCTACAGCTACTGCTTCCAAGGCATCCGGTATTCCCACGTCGATGCCTCGTGTCATCCAGCCTCCAGGTGGCATGCCTTCGGCTCCCGAGAACACTACTTTGATCCAAGTCGGTTTCACCTATGGCCTGAACTATCCATTTGTGGTCTCTACCGGTGGCTCTGCCAATCAAATCTTCCAATACCTTCCCGCCGGTCTCGCCTATGGACTCAACGTTGATGCAGCTGAGGTGAAGATGTACGCATTGCAGCCTTATGACACTACCGATTCATTGCACTACATCACCACCTTGGCCCTAGTCTATGTTCCATCCGCAGCAGTCAATCAATTACAGCTTGATCTACACACTTCGGTTGCTACTATGTACAACAACCCTGACGCATCCACCAAGACCTTGATGAGCATGATCAACCCTGCCATTCCTATGATCCCTGGTACCAGTGGCAAGAACAACAACCAAGGATATGCAAACAACAACCCATCCGGTTCAGGCACTACTTCTGATAGCAACGGTGCACCCCTTGGTGGTGACTCGAGCAGTTCCTCGCCAGTCAATGGTACTTCTGTTGGTATCGGTGTTGGTGCTGTCGCCGGTGCTGCCGTGTATGCTGCAGCCATGGTCTACGTCGCTCGTCGCTACAAGAAGAAGCGCGCTTCGCATGCTCGCAGCAACAGCATGCCTTACACCGACGAACGTGGTGAGATGAGCCAGCGCAACAGTGCAGCAAACTACTTCATGTCAGGAGGTCGTGGCCGTGTGACTCCTACGAGCGGTAGAGGAAGTCGCCAGAGCGGAAGCAGTGCCAACGGACGTAGCGTCAGAGAACAAGGCATCAGTGCCCCTGTCCTGGCAGGAAACTCTCTTGGCTGGAACTAGATGATGATGCTGTTAGACCTTTGACGAATTCAAGGACAAAGAATCATGTGCGATTTACTTTTTTTCTAAACAAACTTTCTGTTTTCTTTCCTTTTCTCCTTTTCCGTTCCAGCTTTCGTCTCCAATAAAGCGTGTTTGTTGTTGTTGTTTGTTTAAAAAAGATTCGAAAATCATTTCACTTCTTGTAGATTAGCTTTCGCACTGAACTCTGGTCAACCTCTTTTCAGTCAGAATAAATGCAATCCTTTGGATGCTATATCGAAGAATTTCAATTCTCTAGAGCAATAATTAAATGTTAAATGTGAATATATGTACAAGAAATCGGAAATGGGACACAGAAAGAATCAAGTCCTGGCGGGACAGCTCCGCCTGTCCAACAGATGGTCAATCCGAGGTATGAGGTCGGCGATTCTGAAAGGCTTTGCTATCGTATCGTCCATACCAGCAACGATGGCGTGGTTGGTTTGTTCGGGTCTGGCGTGTTCGCGCATGGCGATGATAGTAAGCCTGTTGTAAATTGTGTTGCCGTCCTCGGTA
>Ga0058702_10000809_pt1 | contig 12370 bp, 1 predicted proteins | sample AgamicOrSfe_FD_83781 | JGI IMG/M metagenome (GOLD analysis project Ga0058702, IMG submission 83781) | Agave microbial communities from Guanajuato, Mexico - Or.Sf.e | ecosystem: Host-associated > Plants > Phyllosphere > Phylloplane/Leaf | place: Guanajuato, Mexico | collected 2012-05-30
GCATGGGAATGAGCCTACTCACGACCCATTCTCTGAAAGCTCGACTGTGCTTGCGAATCATGCGCACAACTATGCAAACTCAACGTTCAAGGATTTTTCAGCAGACGATCATCGAGACTATCATGAGCCAATCCTTGATGATGATATTGACGATCGAGACTTCTTCAAGCGATCTTCGTCCACCAATGACAAATCTCAACAATCCTCCGCCGATAACCACCATGAGAACGGTCCAGACGACTACGAAGAACCCCTTTTGTCCGAAAAGCAAGAGAAAGAGGCAGATGATTACATTACAAGTTTAGAGAAACGTTACTCACCAGAAAGCTTTTCCGTGTCACAAGCCGACTTCTTTCGACCTGAACTGGGAAAAACCGTGAGCGGAAAAGTAAACGTTCTTGATAGAAGGGCCGACGATTATAACGATGACAGCGTCCAGCATGATGATAACAATGACAGACCTTCATTCGCGAGGCAGTCCTCAGTACCCACGCTCCGCATCATTGCAGCGACTCCTCCGCCGGAATTGGTAAAGCAGCGCAAGCAAGGTGCTGGAAGCTCACGACTTCAATACTCGGAGTCGCAGGACTCACCTAAAGCAGATGTCATCCGTGGCGTAGAAGCAGAAAGCGAAGAAAGCGGCAATGCTTCCTCGGATCGTCCAGATGATCAATCGCGTGAACACCGACGTTCTCCTTTGGCGACTATGGAAGACTATCAAGAAGAAGAAGATGTCCAGGCAACCGAGTCCAGGAGATCGTCCACGTTCAATCACGGGCCGAGAGGCGATACCAGAACTGATGATGAGTTCCGAGAGGATGTCACCAGCAACGTGTATGCCAACGAAACACTCGAGGAGGAGATCGAGCGGAAGACGCCTGGAGGCTTCATAGAAGAAGAGCAAGGAGCTATCGAGGATTTACGTGGATCCGAAGTAACGACGAGTAACAGTGTGTCGAGCCCAGCAGGGTCGAGGATCGAAGATTGGGAACCATCACCAAAGGTGAGGAACTCGAATCGTCGAAAGTCAAGGAAGTAGTCTAATGTATATAGGTGGATATCGAAATGTATCCTGTTGTGAAGGCCCCTCAATCGTATGCTGCTCTCCCACGTTTTATGCCACCCTTCGTTCGTCATCAGTTTCCAGGTATTGAGGAGAGTGTGTATCCGATGGTCTCGGCCACCAGCGGAATGCTCGAAGATTTGCCAGACCTCGTCCAGCAACCGCGTATACAGCATTCCACTCCCTCTCACATTGTCGCTGTACCATACTCGCCTCCGCTCGCGCATCAGACACGCCAAGAATCCATGAGTTCACCTTCAAGTCAATCATTCGGCCTGACTAGCCCGCGTGATGATCCTCGACGACTTAGCGCCAACTTAGCCTTTCAGGAACATTCTGATGCAATACCCGAGTTGACACCACTTCCTGAGTCACGTCCGAACTCACCATACTCTGATACAGTCGAGAGTCCTCTAGCGTCTCCACGGCATCAAGATCTCACTCCTTTGCGCCGTCACTCTCATACTAGCACACCCTCGACGACAGCCATACCTCTGCGATTCCTGCGCCATGCTCAATCACCTAGCTGGAGTCGGAGCTCGCCCTTCGATATAGGAAGCGCCACACCTTCTTCACCCATTGCTGCGCCTCAATCACCCAACACACCTGCACGGCCCAAACCACGCCCCAGCTCCGGCGAGTTCAAGACATGGCATGAGTATCGTCCATTGTATCTTGTCGAGCGTAACGCCAAGTCTCACGACTCTGACGAGCTGCTCGAGACACTGCCTTCCCTGCCATCTAGCACGACTGGCTCAATGCTAGGCTCGCGAACCTCGTCGATACGGGATGGTGGGGAAGGCGAGGATCATTTCGTGTCCGCCACCCAGAGTCCAGCAGATTCGCTGCTTGCGGACGAGCCGGGTGATGGGTATCTGGAACAAGCCAATTATTTCGATCGATTCGACGATACATCAAACGAAGACGTGAAATATCTTGGTTCTCAACAGGCCACACCGAAGGCGCTCGCAGTGGATGCGATGGGTAGAGATGATGAGATACCGGACTTAAGTATAGCTGATGAGACGGTTCTGCACCATGAAATCAGTGTGCGTCATGCAGATACACTGACAAGTCCTACGCGGGTCGATGACGATGACAACTTGCCATTCGAAACTCCAGTGGAGAAGAGTACTGCCTCAGGAGCGGTCTATGAACGAGAAACTTCTCCAACCGCTGTCACCCTTGCTGATGAAGAAGACGTCGCCAGCAGTGGAAATAAGCTGCCTCCACAACGTCCTTCACTTCTCGGCCGTGGACTTGCGGCGGCGGCAGCAGCAACAGCAGCAACAGCAGCAGCAGTCGTTGCAGCCGATGTGGTCAAAAAGGCAGTCAGTGCTCGCATAGATGAAACCGTTGAGTCAGATGAGCGCGGACTCGATGGTTCTGATGTCGAGCCTCAGACGACCCATACAGGAGAGCAAGACGAGGAGCTATGGCCAGTCAAGGCTTTATCCAAGAAGGACAAGAAACGAGCTAGGCAGAAAGGCGGAAAAGTGGTCGAAGACCCGATAGTGACGCCTGTGCTGGCCCATTTCACCATGGATGATGTCGAGACTGTCACTGATCAGGGAGCACTTCCTGCGTCTCCTTCACTTGAGCCTCGTGACCTCAAGGCAGAAAGCCCTGAGCCAGTAGATGAACCTGCAGATTGGAGCATCACGTCTACATCGAAGAAGGATAAGCGAAAAGGGAAGAAGTCGAAAGGCTTGCTAGTCACAACAAGCTCCGCCGCCCGAAAGGAGAGCGAGTCTACGCTCCCAGAGCCGGCTCCACCCGCAGACTTCACAAAATTGTCCAATACACCCATCGAAGACGTGACTCAACCAACGCTGCCGTCTCTTAGTACGTCAGACGTACACGAAGCTGATCCGATAGAGCCGGAGTCGTTTTGGGAAGGCACTTTCAGTTCTAAGAAGGACAAGAAGAAAGCAAAGAAACAGGCGAAGACACAATCAAGACTTTCAGTGGCTGCGCCAGCTGAGATAGAAGAGTCGACTGTTGAGCCACAGTCGCCTGCAGTGTCCGCAGAACTCTCGAGGACACTGATCGACGACACTGTAGACCCAATACCTGCGTCTCCTGGCGCGCAAGACATACTGGAGCCGGAGACAGAAGAGCCAGAGTCTTTCTGGGAAGGTGCCTTCACGTCCAAGAAGGACAAGAAGAAGGCGAAAAAACAAGCGAAGCAAGCGACGCAGGCTAAGCTTCCGCAATCTCCACGTGTCGTCGACAAAACGCCACACCTTGATGAACCAGAAAGTGAAGAGGTCACTGCCCGTGCTACTGGTGTCTTTGACAAGCCCATTCCCCAGTCGATCCCCTTGCCTGCTGTAGATGATGCGGATCTTGAGCCCAATATGAAACAGGAAGTCATGTCAAAGGCAGACTTATCCCGAGTCAAGCAGAAAGGTAGCAACTATCTGACTAAGCACGGCCCAGACGACGCAGATGCCCCGAACATGTCACCTCAAGCTATTCCATTGCCAACCTCGGATATCGATGAGACTATAGCTTTAGCACTAGCCCCGCAAGATGTTCCTCTACCTATCGCGTGTCCCGAAGAGACAACATTGCTGGCGGGCCCAGCTCCGCACAATATTCCACTACCTGCCTCGGAATCTGATGAGGTAATGTCGTTAGCAGAAATGCTCCCGTCAGATATTTCGCTGCCGGTGTTAGATGCAGATGAGGCGGTCTCACTAGCAGGACCAAATCTGTTGGAGGAGGAGGAACATGATTTCCGAAGTAGCACACGTTCGCCTACGGCCAGAAACCATGTCCTCGATAATCAGCACGAGATTGCGGACCTCCAGTATGAGCACGACAGTGCCGATGAGTGCCCCACCGCTCCACGGCACCCAGAATTGGCCCCTGAGCTCATTGTGCTGCCTGAAGTGGATAATTTTGAGACCACTGCCTTGACTAGCAGCCCAGCAGAACCAGACCCTAGTGCGAGGTCACAAGCAGACCCTGAGCCGCCCGGGCGGGCAGTTCCTGAAGATATTGTATTGCCCGCAGCTGAAGAAGACGAATTGCAGGCGATCAGCGACAGCACAAAGGTAAACGATGAGCTTCTAGTTGGGTCAAGCAGCAGCGAAGGCCACTTGAATACAACTTTCGCACTACGACAAGCAATGAAGACGGCACCAGACGTGCCAAATATCACCGAGAATGCGTCTTCACCAGATATTGACGACGTTCAGGTGCAGGCTTCGGAAAAGGAACCATCCCAATCAAGCGTTGCTAGGGACGTCGCCCTACCAGAGATCGACAATCATGAGGTGCAGGCTTTGAGAGAAGAAGTATTGCTCTTGAACAACGCTGAGAATGTCGCTCTGCCAGAGGTCGATGATACTGAAGTACAGGCTTTAGCAGAGGAAAGATCCCAAGACCTGAACGCTGAAGCCGAGCCTGCATTGCCGCAGGAGATGAAGACACCAGAATATGACCGACCAGTCTCCTCACAGAACGAGCTCAACGCCTCCCAAGTGTTGTCTTCAGAGCTGCCACTGTCCGACCGTGCCAAGGACGACTCCATGTCTTCCCGTAACACACACCTCGAGAGTGATACCACGCCGGTCTCGAAAACCATGGAGCCAGCTGAAGACGATTGGGCCTTCCCTGTCACCACCAAGAAGGGAAAGAAAGGCAAGAAAGCGAGAAAGGCAGGCTTAGCAACAGAAGACGAAACAGCATCTGCTGGGCCGTCTGTGAAAGATAGCTTTTCTTCACTTGACAAGGAAGTTTATGGTGAAGCAGCGCCGCGGGGTGTAAAAGTCGCAGATCCGACTGATCCTACTCAGTCACAACTGTCGAAAACGGGAACAGGTTCCTTGGCAGCCCAACTATTAAGCAGTGAGCCGAACGAAGCCAACGACACGACCGGAGCTGCCCAGGCGTCTACTTTCGAGGCCGGTACATCACGACAACTGGACGAACATGAAGGTAATGCTTCCAGCATTCCGGAAGCAGCCGTGAAGCCCTTCGAGGATGAGTGGGCATACCCTATCTCCACAAAGAAGTCGAAAAAGGGCAAGAAAGCGAAGAAAGGCTGGGAAAATATCGAGGAAAGCATGCAGCCGCAACTACCATCTGATGGCCTCGTCATGCAGGATTCCTTGACGCCTTGGGCGGACATTAAATCATCGGCACCTCAAGCAACAGTAAGCCAGGTAAACAAAGCAACTACCATGGATGAGTCTTCCCTTGTACCTGCCATGGACGATAGTATTTCACGATGGGCGGACGGACAACACGGCATCGTGCCTATCAGCAAGGAAGCAGCTGTAGACCCAGCCGAAGATGAATGGGCATTTCCTATTTCTTCCAAGAAGTCGAAAAAAGGCAAGAAAGGAAAGAAAGCATGGGAGGAAACTGAGGCGACCACGCAGTCGCAAGTACCGTTTGATGCTCTCATTGCTCAAGTGCATTCAGCATCTCGAGCGAGTGTTGAGCAAACGAACACATACGAGTCTAACATGCTCGATGAACCATCCCTCGCACCTGAAATCCCCGATGAGATCCTAGACCAATCACTCGAGCTGTCCACGCCTGCCGCCAAAGATGGTTCACCTGCAGAAGATGATTGGGATTTTCCTATGACGACAAAGAAGGGAAAGAAAGGGAAGAGGTCTAGAAAGGCTGCCCAGATTGAAGAGGAACTGCCAACTCAAGATCAAGCACCTGATGCGGCGGAACAAGCTCGGGATGCTGTAGTGGACAAGGCTGATATCGAAGCTTTACTGCCACCGATTGATAATCCAGAGAGTCTCCAGCACATCACACATCCTGAGGTCAACACCGCATCGAGCGGCCGACAGCAAGACGGGCTCGACAAAGTTGAATCGACTTCTTTCGATGCTAAAGCTGAAACAACAAAGTTAGATCCAGTGGCAGACGGTCGGACATCCCCTGCCACCGAGCGGAAGGGCGAGCATGCCACCGGGCCTGCCTTCATCGAGAAAGAGCTTGCGAAAGGAGCTCATTCGACAGCTGTTCCCGATTATGCACATGTGCCAATATTTCAACCTGATGATAAAGTGGCAAAGTCAGCACTCGTCGACGACGACAGTAGGCTCCAGCATAGCGTGGCATCAAGACCATTCGCAGACGATTTATCGAGGCTCCAGGACGTTGCTGAGCGAGGTGAGCTCAGTAACTCAGCTGAGTCTAGCATTGTCCAGAAAGACGATCAACAAGAATCTCACTCTGTTCTTGCAACTCCTGCAGCTGATACACCCAACACGGATCCAACGGAGGACGAATGGGCCTTCCCTGTCACTGTGAAAAGCAAGAAAGGCAGGAAGGAGAAGTTAAAGACACCCAGCTTCGCAGCCGAATCTGGTACCGTCGAACAAGAGGACCTAGATCAGTCCAAGTCTGTTCCTCCCACCCCTAATCCTGGTCTTGTTGAAGTGGGTCCATCAGCAGACGAATGGGCGTTTCCGGTCGATGTGAAGAAAAGCAAGAAAGGCAAGAAGGACAAGTTCAACGCCGCCAATGACTATGAAGCTCAGGTTGATCCGGGCATTTCGAAGTCTATGCCAGCCAATACAGCTCCTGATGCTCTTACCCGATTGCAAGCTGCAGGGGATGAAGAATTTCGCGATGACCAATGGCTATCACTGGCCAAGAAAGGGCAAAAGTCAAAGAAGAGCAAAGGTCGAGGAACTCCCTTCACGTGGCTGCCAGAGGTTGAGGGGAAGGATAAGCCTGCCCCAGCGCCAAAGGTCGACGAAAAGGATGAGCCTACGCCGACTCACTTGCGAGATGGTGAACCCTCGGGAGCCTTCGCTGTGCCCGGCGCGTTCTTGCCAGAATCGCCCTCGGCTACTGTCACAACAGCTACAGGAGATCTCGTGGACTCGCAGAAGATTGACACACGAACTGGGAGTCCTGCACGGACCTATGCTGAGGACGATCATCAAGGCTCATTCGAAACACTGAACGTGTCTGAACGTATCGGCACTGACACCCGTGACGAGGTGGGTGCGAGTTCGAAAGATAAGGTCACATCATCTGTCGAATCAAGAAACATAACCGACCATGCTGCTATGCAGCAGCTCCCGCCAGAAGAGATAGCACTGCCGAGCTCTCCGCCATCGTCTGTTCGACACGATTTTGCTGACGAATCACCTCATTACATCGACGCCGAACATGATCGCGTGTCTGTCCGGGACATGATAACCTCGCCATCGCAATACCTTGGCGGGGCTCGCCGTCTGGGAGGGGACTTTGAGCACAATAACATGCAAAACATTACTCAGGACGATCCAAAGCAGACTCGCGAAGACAAAAAGACTACGACTCTTGCCAATCAACAATTGCAAGCTCTCCATCCAGACGTTCTACGAGACGTCGGAGGTGAGGAAGCTCAAGTCCTCGATTCTATCAAGACGCCAGATTGGGATCCGAACTACATCACGCAGTGGGCCATGATCGCCAATACTGTTACCACCAATAAACCTGATCAAGGTCTATCTCACGACAAGCCGGAGGCTCTTCCCGGCCCGCTGTCCGCTCGCGAAGAGCCAGAGGACAGGTCAAAGCAATTAAAAGTGGAACAGGAGGCCACCCAGATCGAGTCAGAGTCAAAGAAGGGGGTTTGGAAAGGAATGCCACCGGAAATGTCGTCAACACCTGTGATGATGAATCAACAGGAGGCAGACACTTTTTCGTCAAGTACGGGACAAGAATCACTTGCACCATCTAACTTTGCCCAGAATGTCGTAGAAGAAGAGCCTGAACCTTGGGCTTTCACACTGAAAAGCAAGAAGGGGAAGAAGGGAAAGAAAGACCGAGCTGTAGCGAAGCCAGCCGAGACACGTCATGCCACCAGAGACGAGGGAGATGCTGCCTTGATCGCAGCGGAAGCCGGAGAGCTCAGACCAGACACGGCTGACTCGGTTTCACTTGATCGTGAAGGTGTATCTGAGACAGCGCCTACTGATGCGCAGGAAACGCCTGGAGCATCCACTCTTGTACCAGATGTCGAAGACGAAGAGCCTGGCCCCTGGGCGTTCACGGTGAAAAGCAAGAAGGGCAAGAAAGGCAAGAAGAACCAGGCTGTGGAAGAAGTACGCACGCCACGTTACGATCAGCAAGACAAAGAAGTGTCTGCACTGCTCGCAGCCGAAGCTGGTGAGCTCAGACCAGATGCAGCTGTTGGCGACGCGAATGACGGCACAGCTTTCCCAGCCGCAGAAGCTTCGAAGTCACTTCACACACCACAAGTCGGCGAAGGTGATACTCTGGAATTTGCAGGCAAAAGAGGCCGTCTACCAGTACAGGAGGAGCAAATTGCAAGACGTGTGCCTGCTGTCGGTGAATTTGGTATCATAGTCGAGTCACCAGCTCCCATTGAAGACAGCACTGGGCATGCTACAACTCATGAACAAAAGTCACCGACGCGAATACAAGCACAAGACGGCCTCGAAGACTATGAATTGAATCAAAGCTTCAGCTCAATGAACAGGAAAAATGCGAAGGGGAAAGACAATAAAGCTGATATGTTACCCCCAGTACTGGATGAGCAGTATTCGCAACCAATGCTTAGTTTCGAAGATCCCCAACCTCTTCCTATCTCATCCGCAGACACTCCAGCTGAAACAGCACCAGACGACGACTTCTGGGGCTCATCGTTCAAGCCGCAGAAGAAGAGCAAGAAGGGAAAGAGAGGGAAGGTGTTCGATAGTACGGTGAATAGTGACATTCGGGAACAACCTGATATCGTTGTGCACGAGCTTCAAGGCAACACTAAGGAAACAGAGGTGGAACCGCTGTCGAATCTGCTGCCATCTGCCGTTGAATCTGACAGCACAAAAGCCCTTGATACTCCACAAGCTCCGCTGCCGAATAACGACAAGCAGTTCGATTTCTACAGTCAATCAAACAAGAAGAAGAAAGGCAAGAACGATAGGGGTCGCACCTCTGACTTTATGACGATGCCTTCAGAACCGACAAGACCAGCTACGGATGATCGTCAACTCTCTTACGATACACTAGCAGGTCCTGAGAAGCCCATTGCCAAGTTTTCATGGGCCGACGAGATGGAAGCCCTGGATGCTGCTGAGCAAGGTTCTACGGTGATGAACCAGCCTCAGCACCAAGATAGCGGTAGTCGAGGTCTTTCATCTCGGCTTGATACAGACGCTGGTGATATGCTAGACAAAGCCGAAGACAACATTATGGGCAGAAACTCAGAGTCGCTGGAAACCGTCGAAGCTGGCCTCTATGGTCTCTCCGAATCGGTTTCTCAACACCACGCGTCGGCTCCAGGCATGAACTTGAAGGCACAACATAGTATCGACGAAGCCGAGACTTTGGCTGTCTCAGATGTCCCAGTGGAGACGGTCAATCGTTCCGGTGCTGTTAGAGATGACAACAATACTACCACCAGGACAAACCCCAATGTTATGTCCGCTTCGCAAACTGCCGATGTGGATAACACCGCAACAAGGTCCACCGAAGTCGCAGAACCCGAGCCGCCCGTAATTTTACCTTTGCCGAAGATGTCGAAGAAAGACAGGAAAAAGGCGGAGAAGGCCAGGAGAAAAGAGGAGGAGGGGTATATGGGTGAGGATTGGTGGATAGGCTCTACTCCTGCGGAACCGCCTGTCAAGCCATCTGTCGAGCCAACAAGATCAGCTGAGCAATTTTATAGATACGACCTGCGTACAGGGGATGCATACGAGGTTGAGGGCCAAGCACCGGACTTGCAGCACAAGGATCGTTCAGTAGCACACGGCGCTCGAGTTGCGCATATGTCAGATCAGACCTCCGCGTTCGACGCCGCTCTTGCGGCCACTCTAGACAACGCAGGCTTTGACCCAACTCTGGTTCCGCTCGAACCAAAGCACGAGCAGCACGAGCAGCAAGCAACAGCATTCGCGCTCGACGAAGACGAAAACGCTGCTGCTCGTCGCGCCGAGAGCGTTGAGCGGCGGCGGAGTCGACGGTCTAGCTCGCAGAGCCTGCGCTCCGCGGCCCAAGAGACGGAGGGTGATGAGCGGGACAGGAGGGAGAGGAATGTTGCAGGTTCGTTTGAGCAGGTGGTCGCGAGTACCCTTGCGATGGCTGGATTTGATGCTGGACATTTTGGCGAACAAAGGCAGACAGCGGTCAGAGAAGGTGCAAATGAGGAAAAGGAGGCGGATGAGACGAATGAGGCAACGACGGCGACTAGGCATATGTGGAACACTGGAGCAAAGATCTTGGGATTACTGGGTGCTGGAACGGTGGTGGACAAGACAGTGGAAAACGAGTCTGACCCTGCTATTCACGATGATGAACGAGAAGGAGTGAGAACTGGCACTGAAGAAGTGGAGAAAGGGCATGTTCGCAAAAGTGAAGACGGTCCTGTCGGGTTTCAAATGCCCATCGAGCCCGTGGCATCAGGAAACGCAGCATCCGAGACAATTCAGCCTCGATCGCCAAACGAGACCGGTCACAGGTCTCCCATCGCTTATGACAAACCGCTAGCCTTCATGAATCGACAGAGGGATAACTATTCTATCACAGCTCATGAGGAGCCCAAACCTACAACGAGCTGGAGCTTCGACAACAATCAGTCAGCTCATGAACAACCGCAGTCACCGACAGACATAGCCAGAACACGACTAAGCGCAATCCCCGAGCTTGAACAAGCCCAAAAGGACAACCAAGTCGAGGTCCAGGAACAGCCTTTTTCTGCACAGGCTACAGCCGCACGAATCTTCAGCAACCCTCGATCGCCCCAGACCAGCTTCGCCGCTTCGATGCGCACGTCGCAAGGCGATGCTGTACAGTCACTCCACGTTCATCGACAACGTATTTCCTCTGGAGCTGGACCTGGCCCTGAGACAGCAAATACTCGTCGGCAAGCTGTACGCCAAGAAAGAAGAGACATATCGCCAGGCGAATACTTGTCTCCATATCACAGCCCAACAGCCAGCAATGTCAGCTATGGTAGCGTTCTCCGCTCTATCACACCAATCCTGAGACGCACAGACAGGAAGTTGAGTGGCGACCTCCGTGCACTCAGTCGAGGATCACGTGATGACGAGGCGACGTCGTCGGAGTTGAAGCCGAAGTCTGTTGGCAGTTTGACAACGTCCGCTGATGTTGACAAAATCTACGATCCTCTCCGCGGAAGTGGAAGCGGCCGCATGTCTGAGGTTAGTCAGCAGCAGCAGCAGCAGCAGCATGTGAGTCACGGTGGCAAACATAATGACAAATTCTCGCACCGAGTACTGACGACAATGCACAGGAGGAATGGCGAGACATGCGCGGCAGTTCGCCTCGAGCCCCGCCAAGTCTATATCGCAAACAAAGCAGACAGATACTCGAACTAGAGAGTCACATTGCACAACTTAGCGCTGAGAATCAGACTCTCCAGCAGCAGTCTCAGTTCCGGTCACGCTCTCGCGCAGATGACCACGATTGGACTTCCGCGCTTCAGGCCAAAGACGTCGAAATCTCCCAGCTGCGTGCAAAGCTGAGTGTGCTACGAGAAGACACCGCACGTCTGCATGAGCATAACAGCCAGCTGCAAGCTGCAAACCGCAACCTTTCCGCCGACACGAACGAGCGATATGCCACTCTCCAGGCAGAGCACGCAGATGTCCACGAGCAGCTGCGGCAGACTGAGGCAGATCTAGCCAGTCTTCGCGACACACACGCGCGTGTATCAGAGGGTATCGGAGCGGCTGTAGAGCAGCAGATCGCGGCTGCACTGAGCAGCAAAGACTCTGAAATCGCTGGACTCAAAGCTGAACTTGCCCATAAAGAGACTGAACTCGACGCGCTGCACGCACAACTCCTGGCCTTGCAAAACGAAAGGGAGAATGAAGGTGGAAGTGGAAGGGAGGGCGAAACCTACCTCCACCCCCGCACAATCGACTACTTCGACTCCGCCTGCCACCAACTTTTCACACACCTCTCCTCCTGGATCCTGCGATTCTCCAAATTCTCGGATTCACGATCTTGCGTGCCCACTTCTTCCCTCTCCTCCTCCAACGCCAACGACAAACTCCTCGCCCGCCTCGACACAGCACTCCTAGATGGCAGTGACGTCGACAGTCTCTTAGCTGATCGTGTGCGCAGAAGAGATGTGTTCATGGCAGTCGCGGTAGGCATGCTCTGGGAGTATATATTCACGCGCTACCTTTTCGGCCTCGAGCGCTCTCAGCGCCAACGCTTAAAGACGCTTGAACGCACACTCTCGGAAGTCGGACCAGCACGCACAGTCGCGAACTGGCGCGCCACCACGCTGACTCTACTCTCGCGCCTGCCGAGTTTTGAAGTTCAACGAACACTGGATGCGGA
>Ga0058702_10000810_pt1 | contig 12352 bp, 10 predicted proteins | sample AgamicOrSfe_FD_83781 | JGI IMG/M metagenome (GOLD analysis project Ga0058702, IMG submission 83781) | Agave microbial communities from Guanajuato, Mexico - Or.Sf.e | ecosystem: Host-associated > Plants > Phyllosphere > Phylloplane/Leaf | place: Guanajuato, Mexico | collected 2012-05-30
GCCCACCCTACAGGAGGCTTGCCCCGTGGTCCCGAACCCAGCACCAAACCCAGCACTAAACAGAGCAAGACTCACACGACGCTGGCGACTGTGACGACCAAGCGAAAGCCACATACGAGCTGGACGCACACGCAGAAGCACGCGCCGACGATGACGATGGGCGCGAAGGTGGACTGGAAGGGCCATGGACGTGGGAGGGAGGACGATTGGGTCGTGGAGAAGTTGGGCGGGTTTTAGGGTGTCGGAGGGAAGGAGGGTGTGTTGGGGTTTGGTGGCAGGGGATCGGATGGTTGATGGAAGCATGGTTGATGGTTGGATGGTTGGATGACAGGATAGATGGATGCTTGGATGACGGATTATATGCTGAGGACTGCATTGTATGGCGTTATCAGGTCGATTGGCATTTTTGGCATCGCCTTGGTGTCGTCTTCACTTTCACGACTTGGCCCGATGCGGCTCACATGGCATGGGATCACGGCATGGCAGTCTTTTCCACCAGAGGCGAAGCTGGAGGCATGCATCAGTCCAGCCTGGGACACCTCGGCGCTTTCGTATCTTTTCCTTCCTACTTCTTCTTCTTCTTCTTCGAGCATATACTAGGGCGGGATCCAGTTGGCACAAAACAAGCGGTGTTAGCACGATTTGGAAATCGACACACCGGCGTCATGTAGAGAGCCATGAATGATTGAAATGTCTGATACTTGTTTCTTAGCTTAGATTGGCGTGGGAGTAGCACAATGAATATTCTCATGAGCACGGTATCTTGTCTTCTTCGTCATGAACGACATTTCGTGTTGAGAGTGTGTGCGATGATATCGTGTGTCGTGTAACCTTCTCACCAGCTACGCGTCGCCCTAGCCAATGCGCCATGCCGAGGCTCACAGTCGTCGGGGCCGAGTCAACTGTCCGTCATTCCGCCACTCCTCCGTGTCACTCTTCTTGTACCCATATACGGTATTTCGGAGAGTCACGTAAATACGCACAGCAAGCCCACCACAATGTCTTACCTACTCCTACTCCCTGTCCCTCTGTCTGTCCCTCTCCCTCTCCCTTTCTCCCTCCCCGTTCAATCATTTGTCTCAAACTTCACACCCCCTACTTATTTCCCCAACGCACACATCTCTCCACGCCGGCGGCCTAGCAAGCCATATCACGACCCTCCACAATCTTCCCTGCCAAAATTCCGACGCGCCCAAAATGCTCTACGTGGTGTGATCGTAGTACTCCCTGCAGCCTCGGGCTGGTCATCACCACCTGATCGTGTTTTGGCGGCTAGGTATGCACATAGGGGTAACTTTGAGGGTTTGTTGCCGGATATCATCGATGGTGTGTATAGTACACCTCAGTACTCTGCAACCTGAGCCCTAGCTCGACTAACACCCAATACCCCAACACCCCAGCATCCCAGTCCACCAATGGCCCCTTGCTCGTGGTCAGATCACGCCGTCCCCGATTCGATGCAAGATTCTTTCAAGTGCTCCATCGCATATCTCTCTTCCCCTCTTCCTTTCACCAAGCGAAACCACCTTTTGCACATCCTGCGTTACATGCTTCCCTTCCCATATCACTATCGCCCTGCTGTCGCAGAACCCCGAATCGCCGCTTTTCTCGCCGCAGTCAAGCAGGCTGAAGCTTGAGGGGGGAAGTCGCCGTTGGAGGCGGTGGGGAGTGGCGTGGGTGGAATATTTCGTCGTTAGGGCTTGTGCGGGTGACGGCTCGGGTGAGGGAGGAGAGAAGGAGGAGGTGCTCGATGCAGCATCCGTGGCATATCCGTCAGACCTGACAGCTCCTCGCGACATGGAGAGGCAGATCTCTTGAGCAGCAGCCGGGACGTGTCGGCATATGGAGCCCGGCTAAGCAGACCTCACGAGAAATATTCTCGCTCGGGAGGATACGAGGGCGAAGGATGGGGTTGACGTCTATAGGCCGCCACACAATAAAGGTCGACGACAAATAGGCAGACCCTCACACGCACAAGACCCCGCATAAGGACGTACGGCTTCCGCCTCCCCACCCAAGCGGCCGAGGCGTGTCGGCTTATGAGTCGTGAGCAGGCGGCCGTCACCCGGAGGATCTTGGTGAGGAAGACGGTGAGAGGTAAAGGTCGTGATGGGAATGGTATGGGCAGGCTCGGCAATGATTTCGTGATGTATGAGGGTGTGAACCATGGGTTTACGCAAGGTACGATGAGGAAGAAAATCAAGGGAGAGAGCTGAAGCGCAGGCGGTAGGGTGCTTCGGGAGGTGTTTTGGGGGGACTGGGAGGACGAGGACGAGGACGAGGACGAGGACGAGGACGAGGAGGTTTTAGGCATACCAGCGCAGGACGATGGGCGTGATGGCGTCGTATAGACGGTAGACTCTAGCCTCGAAAGTATGATGATCATGCATACAAGATACATTACAGGTCGAAAGCAGTGCGACCTTGATTTTTGCAAGCAATAGACGTGTAAAACAAGTGTCATATTCAGATCTATATACAAAAAGCTTCTCTATGCAAACAAACTCAAGCTCAAATCGCCATGCAAACAGACCCAAGCTCAAACGTGATGCAAACATCCCAAGCTCAAATGCTATACAAATCCCGAGAACATCATCCCAAGTCCAATCTTCCTAAGCAGAAACTCCTCGGTCGTTATGTGTATTCCCTGCCGAAACGCCCCAATAACTCCCTTCCATAATATTCCTCCTCCTCCTCCTCTTGTTCCTATTTCTTCTACTACTGCGACCAACCGGATCCAATACCAGCATAGCTTGCCTGGACATTGAAGTAACTCGCATTCTTATTCGTGCCCGGATACACCACACACTCCCACTGGCACTGATCCGTTCTATAATGCAGATCAAAACTGCCTCCGTTGCTCGAGTACGCACCATACGCACATTCGCCAGCCGCCGCACACGCGTTCGCATACGTCGCCAGCGCGCCCGTGTACGTCGTCGGCGTGGCCGTGTACGTTCCCACTCCAGACGCGCCATTCTCCACGTAGCCGCTTGTGGAGACGTACTTTGTGAATGTCTTGGTCGAGTAGGTGACTGTCGAGCACGTGTATGTTGTCGGTGGGACGGCGCAGGAGGATTGGATCTGCTGGACGGTACCCTGGTTTGTGCCGCTGGGCTGGGCGACGGTCGTGGTGCGCGTGCCGGATGAGGTGCCGGAGTTTACGGTGACGGTGGTGTAGCCTGTTGCGGAGGGGTAGCCGTAGATTACGGTTGCGGACTGGCTGTTTGTGCCGGGGACGGTGGAGGTGTAGGCGGAGCCGCCGGGGGACGCGGAGAAGACTGTCGTTCTGGTGACTGTGCCGGCGCTGGGGCTGACTACTTCGACTGTCCCAGATTGAGAGTTTGACGCGGGAAAGGTTGTTGTGTATGGTGTTGCGCCGTAGGAGGCGTAGGATGTGGTGGTTACGGTGCCTGCGCTAGGAGTGACGTAGACTACTGTCGCAGATTGCGAACCAGATCCTGCGACTGTTGTCGTATATGGGGTGGCGCCGCTGGATGCGTATGAAGTTGTTGTGACGGTTCCAGCACTAGGCGTGACGTACACGACTGTCGCGCTCTGTGACCCACTGCCCGGGATAGTAGTAGTGTACGGTGCAGAGCCATACGGTTCGTAAGAGGTCGTCGTGACGGTGCCAGCGCTTGGCGTGACATAGATGACAGTTCCGCTTTGACTGCCAGAGCCTGCGACGGTTGTCGTGTATGGGCTGGCGCCGTAGGAAGTGTATAAAGTTGTCGTTACGGTGCCTCCGCTTGGCGTAACATAAACCACAGAAGCAGATTGCGAACCAGATCCTGGATAGGTTGTGGTGTAAGGCGCAGAGCCGTATGCTTCGTAAGAGGTTGTTGTCACGGTTCCAGCACTCGGTGTGACGTACACGACCGTACCGCTTTGCGATCCACTTCCCGGGTAAGTTGTGGTGTAGGCTGAAGAGCCATACGGCTCGTACGAAGTTGTTGTGACAGTACCAGCGCTTGGTGTGACAAAAACCACGGTTGCAGATTGCGAGCCAGTTCCAGAGTAAGTAGTGGTGTAAGGCGGCGAGCCATAAGGCTCGTAAGACGTGCTTGTGACAGTTCCCGCACTGGGGACAACGTTGACGACCGTGCCAGATTGACTGTTCGACGCGGGATACGTAGTTGTGTATGCTGGCTGCCCATACGGCTCGTAGCTCGTCACTGTGGTTGTGCCTGCAGACTGGTATGCCTGGATCACAGTCCCACTTTGAGTACCCGATGCAGGAACAGTCGAGGTGTACGCAGATGAGCCTGCTGGAACATATGTGGTGCTTGTTGTAGTCCCCATTGGGATGTACTGAACAATAGTTCCTGAAGATGCTCCACTAGCTGTGATGCTGGTGCTTGTGGTTGAAACGCTGCCGTAGGTTGTGGTGACTGTGTTGTAGCCCGCGGAAGGCTGTCCCACGATGTACGAACCATGAGTTGTTCCTGCAGCCGGCTGACTCGATGTATAGCCAGTGGCGCCCTGTGAAAGGTATGTAGTCGTGCTGTCAGTAGGCTCAGCACTGTAAACGATTACCGTTCCGGATTGCGAGCCAGAAGCCACTGCAGCAGTAGTTGTCGACGCGGACGGTCCGTATGTACTCGTGAGGGTCACAGTTCCAGCGGATGGGCTGATGATCTCAATGGTACCTTGAGTTCCCTGCGAGGCAGTGACCAGGGTGGTCGTTGAAATAGCTGCACCGCTTGTGGTGTACGAGGTAATCGTGGTGTATCCTGCCGAGGGCGATCCATACACAATTTGACCATGAGAGGTGCCGGAGGCTGCATAGGTACTGGTGTAGGCAGAAGCCGAGGTTGCCAGCCACGTCGTAGTGCCATCGGTCGGCTCAGCGCTGTAGTAGACCACAGTACCGCTTTGAGATCCGCTAGCGAGTGCCGCCGTCGTGGTAGAAGCCGACGGACCGTACGTTGAAGTGAGATAGACAGTTCCAGCTGAAGGAGAGATGATCTCCACGGTACCTTGAGTCTGATTCATGGCAGTTACCAGAGTTGTGGTAGATACAGCTGCTCCACTTGTGGTGTATGAGGTAATCGTGGTGTAGCCAGCTGATGGCGAGATGACCTCTACAGTACCCATTGAGCCTCCACTTGCGCTGGTGAGTGTTGTAGTAGTCGGTTGGGCCCCAGCACTTGTCCAAGATGTGAACGTAGAGTAGCCAGCAGAGGGAGAACCCACGACCACTGTTCCATGCGCCGTGTTGCTCGCTGAGATCGTACTAGTGTATCCAGGCGAGTTTGTAGCAAGATAGGTAGTTGTCGTGTCTGTAGGCTCTGCGGAAACATATTCTATGGTACCAGCTTGTGCCTGATTGCCGGTCGCGATCGTAGACGTAAACGCCGAACCTCCAGAAGTAAAAGTTGTCAATACCGTAGAAGCTGACGGTGATCCCACGATGACTGTGCCGCTTGAGAAACCGGAAGCTTGTATCGTAGAAGTATATCCTGGAGAACCAGCCGGCACATAGGTCGTTCGGGTTGTAGTTCCTTCGGCAGAGACGTACTCTACTGTGCCTGCGTTGCTATTGCTTCCTGTGGCGAGTGTCGTCGTGAATGCACTATTGCCAGATGTCAGGGTTGTAGTAATCGTCGCCGCGCTAGGAGAAATGATCAAGACGGTTCCCATAGTAGATCCAGACGCTGTTACAACAGTGGTGGTAGTTGGCTGTGCGCCAGCGGTTGTGAAGCTTGTCTGGGTAGTGTAACCCGCACTGGCTTGGCCAATGATCACGCTTCCATGCGTGGTCCCTGCTGCCGGATAGCTACTGGTGTATCCACTAGCCATAGTAGACAGGTAAGTGGTGGTTGTATCAGTAGGTTCAGGAACAAAGGCCACGATAGTACCGCTGGAAGCACCAGAAGCCACAACGCTGGTAGAAGTACTGCTTGAGGGCCCGTATGTGCTAGTGACTGTAACATATCCTGCAGAAGCTTGGCCAACCACGACACTTCCATGCGTGGTCCCTGCTGCGGGATAGCTACTGGTGTATCCACTAGCCATAGTAGACAGATAAGTAGTTGTTGTATCAGTAGGTTCAGGAACAAAGGCCACGATAGTACCGCTGGAACCACCAGATGCCACAACGCTGGTAGAAGTACTGCTTGACGGCCCGTATGTGCTAGTGATTGTAACATATCCTGCAGAAGCTTGGCCAACCACGACACTTCCATGCGTAGTGCCCGAGGCGGCATAGCTAGTAGTATATCCAGTCGCCCCGTTAGAGAGGTAGGTAGTTGTTGTATCAGTAGGTTCAGGGACAAAGGCCACAATGGTGCCGCTGGAAGCGCCACTTGCGGTAACGCTTGTAGAAGTGCTGCTTGAAGGTCCGTAAGTGCTGGTGATTGTAACGTATCCAGCACTCTGTTGGCCGACGACGTATGATCCGTGGGTGGTGCCTTGCGCGGCATAAGTCGAAGTATAGCCCGATGCGCCTGAGGATAGGTAGGTGGTTGTGGTATCCGTAGGCTCTGGAACGAACGCAACAACAGTGCCGCTGGAACCACCACTTGCAACCACACTTGTAGAGGTGCTGCTTGAGGGTCCATAGGTGCTGGTAATCGTGACGTAACCAGCGCTTTGTTGGCCAACGACGTATGATCCGTGGGTGGTGCCTTGCGCGGCATAAGTTGAGGTATAGCCCGATGCGCCTGAGGATAGGTAGGTGGTAGAACTGTCTGTAGGTTCGGACGAGTACACAACCACTGTTCCGCTTTGTTGATTACTCGCTTGTGCCACTGTAGATGTTGTTGCCGAAGGACCATAGGTGGATGTCAGATACACGGTGCCCGCGCTTGGCGAGATGATAAGGACTGTTCCGCTCTGGCTGTTTGAGGCAGATTGTAGAGTAGTAGTCGTTGGTGAAGCACCGGCCGTAGTATACGTGGTGCTCGTAACATATCCAGCGGATTGTGATCCCACGACTACAGTCCCGCTGTTCGTACCAGAAGCGCTGACAGTACTCGTATAGGGTGTTGCACCGGATGAGAGCCACGTTGTAGATGTCGTTGTGCCCATGGCGCTGACGTATTCGACTGTTCCAGCCTGCCCATTCGACCCCGAAGCAAGTGTCGTGGTATAAGCAGATCCTCCACTTGTGATCGTGGTGTAAATCGTAGCAGCCGAAGGAGATCCGTAGACCACCGTGCCAGATTGCGTGCCATTGGCTTGGATGGTTGATGTGTATGGTTGTGCTGTGCCTGCGATGTAGGTTGTGACAGTCTGCGTGCCTTCTGGGACCACATACTCCACCGTGCCTGGAGTTGTTCCAGTTCCTGATGCTAAGACTGAAGAGTATGCGCTGTTTCCTGACGTGATGGTGGTTGTAATCGTCGCAGCACTAGGAGTGAAATAGACCACAGTTGCAGATTGCGAACCGCTTCCTGGGTACGTCGTCGTGTAAGCAGCGGAGCCGTATGGCTCGTAAGAGGTCACTGTCACAGTCCCAAGCGGTGTAGTACTACTGGTCGAAGAGACTACTCCAGCCTGCGCGCCAGTATTCGACGTCGCTGCGGCGCGTCCATTCGAAGACGTCGTGGTTCCGTTCATAGAAGCCGTCGTGGAAGCTGTCATGGAAGCTGTCGTGGAAGCAGCCAGATTCTGTGCGCTTACTGAGGATGAGGCCACGCTCGACGATGTCGTGGTCGACTGGTAGGATGTCATTGTCGACGGGATGTTGGGCGTAGGGTACCCGTTGAGCTCGTACATGTTGAGTCTACCACTTCCTCCGCAGATCTCGCTAGAATTGCCTGCGCACGGTCTGTTACAATTGCTGGGGGTAGGATCGTATGATGTGCCATTGTTAACAACATTGCCACAGTAACACTCATCACTGTATTCAACACCAAAGTAGGTATATCCACTGCAGAATCCGGCACAAAAGTCGATACTGACACTCTGTGAACTTTGTCAGTATGATTTTTCAATCTGAATGCGCGCCGAAACAGGGCGAAGAAAACTTACGGCATTGGCGATAGACATGGCGCTTAGTGCACGACCATTGTTTGCAGTGTAGCCATATTCAAAGGGCTCGATCATACATCCCACGTAGGTGTAATTGGCGAGCGTTGCAGGCGTGTTCGCAGCCTGCGAAGTCGTCGTGCTGACAGCAGAAGAAGTCGTGGTAGTCTGCGGATACAGGCCCTGTAGACGAGCACCCCAGATATTGCTATTGTAAGACACAGGCATAACCTTGCTCTTCATATAACATGTACCTCCGGTGCCCGTGTATGAAACATCAACACAGCTAGTAGTGTTGGCACAAAGATCCATACACTGGTTAAATGTTGCTGCGCTAGCACTCGACAAATCTCCACCAGCTCTATCCCAGCCACACTCGATGACGTAGGTTTGGTTATTATACGTTGAGTAAGTTGTTCCATTGGCGGCAGGACAAGTCAGGATAGTGCTGCTAGGCGTAGCCGAGGTTGATGTGGTCGAAGAGGACATTATGGTGAGCACCGTAGTTGAACTGTTGGCATAACTGCTGCTGGTTGAGAGTACGGTTGTCGAACTGCTGGCTGAACTGCTAGTGTTTGTGACGGGAGCCACATACTCGACGGTACCCGGGCTGGATCCGTTTCCTGAAGCCAACACAGTGGTGTATGCGCTGTTTCCTGAGGTGATGGTTGTTGTAACGGTTGCAGCGGAGGGAATGTAATTTATCACTGTGCCAGAAATAGTGCCGGAGGCTGAAATGGTCGAAGTTGACCCTGAGGAACCAGCCGGGATATAGCTGGTAAGTGTCGATGTACTCTCGGGGAAGACAGCTTCCACAGTGCCCGGGGATGATCCATTTCCAGCCGCCAAAGTTGTGGTGTAAGCTTGACCACCGCTGGTGATCGTAGTGTAGACTGTAGAAGCTGATGGGACATAGTCAATCACCGTGCCAGAGTTGGAACCTTGTGCAGATATCGTAGAAGTCGATGCAGGTGAGCCTGCGCTAACGAAACTAGTGAAGGTAGTAGTTCCTTCAGGAGCGAAGACCTCAACCGTGCCGCTAACACTGTTTGATGGCTGCGCAATCGTGCTGGTCGAAGAATATCCGCCGTAAGTCGTGGTAGTGGTTTGGTAGCCTGCACTTGGGATGTAGTCGATGACTGTACCTTGGTTCCCCTGGTTCGCGCTGATCGTGGCAGTGGTGGCTTGAGCTGTTGACGGGATGTAGCTGCTCTGTGTGGTTGTCCCGAGAGGAACGAAGACTTCAAATGATGTGAGTATAAAATTGTAAAATTGTGAAACTTGTCAGACATACCTTCAACTGTGCCTGAAGATGCTTGCGAAGGCTGCGCGATAGTGGTAGTGGAGGACTGGCCGCCAAACGTCGTAGTGGTGGTCTGGTACCCAGCTGAAGGCTGGTAGAATAGAACTTCACCTGAAGACGAATCTGAGGCAGCGATAGTCTGAGTAGAGGCGGATGCCGTTGACGCGACGTAGGTGGTGGATGTGAACGTTTGCATTGGCACAAAGACCTCCACAGTGCCGGATGAACTTCCCGAGGGGCTGGCCAAAGTAGTGGTTGACGAGACAGCACCACGAGTGGTCGTGATAGTCTGGTAGCCTGCACTTGGGACACCGTAGATGATTGTTCCTGATGAGTACCCGGTAGCATTGATAGTGCTGGTATAGCCAGTTGCTGTTGACGGCAAATAGGTAGTGGTGTATACAGTACCCTCGGCCACGACGACTGAAGAGAGGTTAGTACTTGTATTATGAACTGGTCTCAGCTCACTCACCTTGAACAGTCCCGCTAGAAGTCCCGCTGGGGCTGGCAATCGTTGACGTGTAAGCCTCATCTCCTTCAGTAACGGTTGTAGTATAGTATCCCGCGCTTGGCACTCCATAGACGACAGTTCCACTTGATGACCCCGAGGCTGAGATCGTGCTGGTATACGCTGCATTGGTAGAGGCGATGAAAGTTGTTGTTGTCACGGTGCCCTCTGGTACAAAGACCTCAACGAAACCGCTCTGAGTTGCAGAAGCATATGAGACTGTTGTAGTACTCGAGACGCCACCGAAAGTTGTTGTGCTCGTGACTGTACCAGCAGAGTTGACGCCGTACACGACTGTCCCGCTTTGATATCCGCTGGCCGACACTGTCGAAGTGTATGGCTGAGCCGATGGGTCAATGTATGACGTGTAAGTGGCGGTGGGCTCAGGCATGACAACTGCATGAGAGTTTAGCACAACGAATTGCGGAACCCGGGTTAATCAGACTTACCTTCGACTGTGCCAGCTTGATCATCGTTACCCGTTGCAATCGTAGTCGTGAATTGGCCTCCACCTGATGTGATGGTTTGAGTCACGGTGCGAGCGCTGGCAGTGCCGTAGATAATAGTGCCCGAAGCACTTCCCGTAGCAGATACTGTAGATGTGAAACCACTCGCGCCTTGAGACAGCCATTGAGTTGAGGTTTGAGTTCCTTCAGGGACGAAGTACTCGATAGTTCCAGATACGCTATTCGAAGGGTTGGCCAAGGTGGTCGTGGACGAAGCACCTCCAAAGGTAGTGGTTTCCTGGACATATCCTGCTGACTGCACGTAGTAAATAACACTTCCTGATGTGGTTCCCTGTGCCTGGATCGTCACGGTCGATGGGGAAGCTGTAGAAGCGATGTAGGTCGTCTGGGTTACAGTACCCTCGTTTGTAACCACTTCCACCGTGCCGGATTGATTGTTTGAAGCGCTTGCTAATGTCGTGGTGTAGGCGGACGCTCCAAAAGTTGATGTAAACGTCGTGGTACCTGCCGATGGTTGACCTACGACAACCGAGCCGGATGTCGTGCCAGTAGCTTGATAAGTACTAGTATAAGGCGTCGCTCCTTGCGAAAGCCAGGAGGTTGTTGTATACGTGCCTTCCGCCACATACGTGAGAACAGTGCCAGCGCTGGTGCCAGATCCAGTGGCCAGTGTTGTGGCATAGTTGCTCGCGCCGTATGTCGTAGTTTCGGTCACTGTAGCAGCCGATGGCATTCCGTAAATCACAGTCCCCGAAGCTTGGCCATTGGCGGGTATTGTACTGGAGTAGGCAGACTGGCCTTGACCGAGATAAGTTGTGGTAGTCTTGGTTCCCTCCGCTGAAACATATTCCACAGTTCCAGCTTGATTCTGGTTACCAGTAGCCAAGACGGTGGTATAGGCGGACGGGCCATTGGTTGTGGTCTCGTATACAGTCGCAGCACTGGGAGAACCAATCAAAATTGTGCCTGAATTGGTCGAGCTGGCCTGGATAGTGCTGGTGTACGCTGTCTGATCTTGAGCAATCCATGTAGTAGTTGTTTGAGTCCCTTCTGGTACCACAACCTCAACTGTTCCAGGTTGCGATGCAGATCCTGAAGCCACGACAGTCGTGTAGGCACTGTTACCAAAGGTCGAGGTAATTGTGGAAGTTACGGCGGATGGCGTCACGTAGACCACGGTGCCCTGTTGGTCATTTGATGCTGTCACCATTGTGGTGTAGTAAGGTGCAGCGCCAGATGAGTAAGGCTCATAAGACGTTGTGGTTGTGTAGCCAGCTGAAGCAGTACCGACGAGGACCTCGCCAGACTGGATGCCAGTTGCCGAGTATGTGCTGCTGTATCCATTGGCACCGGCAGAAAGCCATGTAGTGGTGGTGTAAGTTGCCTCGGGGCTGACGACCTGAATCATTGTTAGCAATTGCTTGATCGCATTGGGTTGCCTGAGCTTACTTCGATTGTCCCAGCAGCATTATTCGTTCCGCTAGCCAGTGTAGTGGTGTAAGCTGTTCCCCCACTCGTGATCGTGGTATATACGGTGCTTGCTGAAGGAGTGATAACTTCCACAGTTCCCATCGTGCCGTCGTAAGCACTCTGGAGGGTAGTGGTAGTGACAGCGGCTCCTGCCGTGGTGTATACAGTGGTTGTAGTCCAGCCAGCTGATGGCGAGCCGACGAGAACTTCACCTATTGTTGTGCCTTGTGCTTTGTACGTTGAGGTATAGCCTTGGGACGATGCTGGAATCCAAGTTGTTTGGGTTGTAGTTGTCTCTGCGACGACCACCTCAATAGTACCGCTTTGAGTGTTGCTCGGCTGTACGAGAGTAGTAGTGTAGAGTGTGTCACCTTCAGTGAAAGTGGTGTAGACATATCCTGAAAATATTAATTCATCTCTTATCTCATCAAGGTTTTTGAAGACTTACCAGCACTCTCTTGACCAATAACGACACTACCAGATTGGTACCCACTAGCACTGACAGTTGAAGTGTAATCAGGAGCTGTAGAGGGAATAAAAGTGGTGTATGTGGTGGTGCCCATCGGGTTGACAACTGCGCAATGTGTAAGCAAACCTGGAAACGACTCATCAAGCAGGAAACCTCAC
>Ga0058702_10000812_pt1 | contig 12345 bp, 9 predicted proteins | sample AgamicOrSfe_FD_83781 | JGI IMG/M metagenome (GOLD analysis project Ga0058702, IMG submission 83781) | Agave microbial communities from Guanajuato, Mexico - Or.Sf.e | ecosystem: Host-associated > Plants > Phyllosphere > Phylloplane/Leaf | place: Guanajuato, Mexico | collected 2012-05-30
ATGCAGAATGGGCGATATATGAGTTTTCTTTATCTAAAATAGAAAATCAAACTTAGCGCACCATACTACTTACTTTCTAAAGTGGGTTATTATGTTAAACACTTTCTTTAAGTTATTAAAGAGATTATAAAGTATGATTTATAATAGAAGACATAGTAATAATAAATACTATGCTTCGTGCCTAGCTCTGTAATTCTTTCTTAGTTCAATAAGGCGAGTTCCAATGAATAGAATATACGTACTTTTCTATCAAAGGAGTAGCGCTTCCAGACTGCCTAACCCAATGCTCCTGAAGTTTTCTGGCCGTCAATCCAGTACTGCCTATGTTCTTTTAAGAAAGCCGCATCTTCGTGATCCGTTTGATATAGCAAAAAGACTTTTTTTATATGAAAACATAAGAAATATCAACAACGATATGAGAGAAATGAGAAGCTTTTGAATCCTCCTGCTGTATTGCATAATACGAAATCATTTGCCTCCATTGCCTAATGGAGAACCAATGATTAATTATGATCTTACCTAAATTCAAATTTTGCCCAGAAATTGTTGCTAGGGTAAATTAAATATGCATAGGTCTTTAGTCCTCCTTATTACCTGGGATGCGTTGCGTCTATGAGTTAATCATTCTAATGAATTACGTGAGATACTAATCTATCTATTTACTGATACTGTGGATAAAAACAATATAGGATTTTCCTCAGCAGGACTCATGGATGGGAATACTAATGCACAAGTACAACAATCAGCAGCATCAGAGCTGTTGGAACTTCAGAATAATGAAGCAGCTCAACCTAATGATACAAATAGTAAACTATCACTTTACATATCCGGTATTCTCCTAGTTTTTACTAGAATTACTTGAAAACTAGTTTAGGATTTAGTACTCTTGGATATTAGGATATAGGGAGTTTGACCAAGGAAAACCTCAACAAAAGTTGCTGCGTAAACTTATAACTAAAGAGGCCTTTGAACTAGCTTACTAAGTGCTTGTGCGCCAAGGGCACGAATTTCTCAGTCTTATTGATTTAGCGCCATTCAGATGGACTCTTTTTTTCTGAGAACTACATATAGAGTATAATACCTGCCATCTTCCTAAAGCAAAGCTCAAGTGACTATGTACCTTAAATGTCTGGGACCTGGCGTTGTTATGTAGGCGTGCAACTAGGTAGGTTGTATTCGATCACGAATGGCAATATTCTAATTATATATATAATATCAATATATTCATTAATATATTCCGCTCTAAGACTTTCTCGTGGCACCGCCGTTGCTGCAAGCGAGTTCGAGTGTCAGTTGCCAAACATTTAGTCTTAGTTCTAAGGATTTTTAATTAAAGTCTTCAAGTCTGATTAAAAACTTGCTTATTTTAGGTAAAGAAGTAAGCTTTTAATCAATAAATAGGCTAAAATCGTATAGTAAGACTCGTTTATAAAAAAAAAAGTACAAAAAAAAACTAACCGTTGCTAAAGTTTTTAAGGACTCAGCCGTTGCTCAAGAACTCAGTCCGGCCTTTTAGGCAGTCTAAAGCCAAGCTAAAACTTGAAAGTGAAAGCTTTAAGTTTAAGAGTTCTTCGACTTAAATAAAGATATTGCGTATGAAAGAGGAAATAAACGTAAACCAGTACTATTACCTTCCTTTCTTCTTCATCATTCGAGCCAACATAGATCGGGCTTTCTCCTTACCAAACAGCAGGGAATCCTTTCTTCATATGTAACTCCAAACAGTTGGGATTGGGGGGCAAGAGGTTCAATGTCTATAACCTGGGACATATCATGACAGCCAACCAAATCACCCGGCGTTTACACTTCTTGGTGCTACGAGAGAGGGGATACTCCTCTTCGGTTGCAAGCTACCACAGATTGGATTTCTAACGACATGGGAGCTCTGATGGTGCCGCTGTCTCCCAAAGAAGGTTCCAGGAATTCAATGAGGCCGCAAAGGATGATTGTGATTGGATTGACCTTGGATTTGAAAGTTATACTTGGACGAACAATCGACAAGGCTTAGCCAGAATCCGGGAACAGATTGATCGTGCCTTTGTCAATCCTAGTTGTCGATTACTTTTTTCTTTTCCTGAGGCAAGGGAATGGAGAAATTATGTCGGAAATTAAAGCATTTACAGAAAGAAGGGATTAAACTATTTCCAAAACAATAAAGAGATTCTTTCGAGATTTTTCTTTTCGGATGCCAAAGTCAAGCTTACCTCGAACCCCTTGAAGCTATGTTTGGAAAAGGATCTCATGGGGCAGTACAATGAGATTTTAAGACAAGAAGAACAACTTTTTTCATAAAGTGCAAGTATTGGAGTATGACGACCAGAGAGGGTGCAACTGCGCAGAATACGTGCTCCTTGGGTATCGTCAAATTACTTGGCAAATCTATCGCTTTATTTACAGGATAAGATGAAACTGATCTGGGTAAGGGGGTTTATGCATTATTTCTTTTGAGTGTGGCTATTATTTAGTCCTATTTTTTCTGAATGAAAAAGAAAATTATGTCAAACAAAGTAATTTCGGGCGGCCCCTGGATGATCGCCGGCCATTATCTCACAGTACATAAATGGCGGACTTCATGGAGGCGAATGATCGGATTGCAAAGACCTTTGCTTGGTTGAGGTTTTCGGGGATGCCAGTAGAGTATTTTAATCGGTTTTCACAGATCTGGGAAAGAAATTTGGAAGATGGATGCTCGAACGGCGGGAATTACAAGGGGGGAAAGACGCTTTGATTTGTGTCTAAGTTGATCTGGAGAAAGCCTTATTCCCTTTTTACTGGCAATTTGGAAGAGGTCTGTAGTGACAAAGAGCACGCATCATTGGTGGCTCCTCAACAGGAAGGAGTCCATCAGAGCCCGGCAACGGGCGGATTATGGCCCGGTGCGCCTAGGCGTATCCATAAACCAATGTACCGCTCCAAGGCTGTTATGGTCCAGAAAAATCCAACTATACAACTAACGTCCTTGGTCTCTCTTTTTTTGATGTTCTCGAGAAAAAGCCCACGTGCTCAGAGATTCCCCAGGATGAAAATATGCAGTTTTTTTTACCTCTCACTCGACTTTCCAGAGCCCAGAAACAATTGGCGAATATCATAAACCGTCAGGTCGCTTTTGGACTAAAAGAAGCTATCGTCTATTCATATGGAAAAGGCGAGTCCTTGCACTTTTAACAATGATTGGATTTCCCGCCTTGAATTATGCACTCTATCCAATGCTCAAAAAGCCAGATACTGACAGCGCGGTAGATATAGAGTACCTCCTAAAATGCGTCAGGGAAAGCTGGATTGACAGGAAAAGTAGCGCTCATTCTAAAATCAGTAGCCCATGTGAAATGCGAAAATGCAATAAAAAAAGTGGGAGCTCTTTCGAGAACAGGAGCCACCCCTCGATCCCTTGGGGAAAAAAGAGCAACACAGAGAAGTGTTGGCATTCTCTCCGTTTTTATTGCATTATCATTTTAAGTATTGCACTCAATGAATCAATCCCGCAGTACGGGATCTACCTTATATATAACATCAATCAGTAATTGCGTAAGTAAGATAGTGCAAGCGAAAAAGACAAAATATGAAAGAAAAAAAGCGAACAGAGCTACTCTTAACGGAGGAGCGAACGAGAGCAATTTGGTAGGGTAGCTTAACAACAAAAAGCTACCTAAACAAAGAAAAGAAAAATGGGATAGCAACGCTCCAAAGGAAAGGAGCTGAACCGTCAACCTGTCTCTCAGTATGGAGACTATAACTAAGAAATGAATACAGTTCCGAGTCCGCTACAGCAGAACAAAATGCTGTTTCTTACGAAAAATCATAGCTAAAGATAGCTTTTCAGACGCTAAATCAGTCCATTTCCATGAAAGGAGCATATTTTTCTTTCTTCTCAAAAATTTCGTATATATAATATAGAGAGAAAAGGCCCCAAACGTCCCATGCTGTCTCTTGGTCAACAACCACACAACTCACTAACATTCTTCACTACTCCTATCAGGAAAAACTTCTGTCTGGAGGGAATCTTATTGTAAAAATGTTCATTATGTTAGAATTTGCGCCTATTTGCATCTATTTAGTGATCAGTCTGCTAGTTTCTTTGATCCCACTCGGTGTTCCTTTTCCATTTTCTTCTAATAGTTCGACTTATCCAGAAAAATTGTCGGCCTACGAATGTGGTTTCGATCCTTTCGGTGATGCCAGAAGTCGTTTCGATATTCGATTTTATCTTGTTTCAATTTTATTTATTATCCTTGATCCGGAAGTAACCTTTTTCTTTCCTTGGGCAGTACCTCTCAACAAGATTGATCCGTTTGGATCTTGGTCCATGATGGCCTTTTTATTGATTTTAACGATAGGATTTCTCTATGAATGGAAAAGGGGTGCTTTGGATCGGGAGTAAGAAGACGCGATAGGGCAAAAAAAGGGGGGAAGGACAAAGGAAAGAGCGATGCCTACAATAAATCAATTGATTCGTCATGGTAGAGAAGAAAAACGGCGCACGGACCGTACTCGAGCTTCGGATCAATGTCCCCAGAAGCAAGGAGTACGCCCGCGTGTTTCAACGAGAACACCGAAAAAACCTAATTCAGCTCTACGTAAGATAGCCAAAGTACGGTTGAGCAATCGACATGATATATTTGCTCACATTCCGGGCGAAGGTCATAATTTGCAGGAACATTCTATGGTCTTAATAAGAGGAGGTAGAGTGAAAGATTCGCCAGGTGTGAAATCCCATTGTATTCGAGGAGTCAAGGATTTGCTGGGAATTCCGGATCGAAGAAGAGGCAGATCAAAATATGGTGCAGAAAAACCCAAATCGATATGAATGGAAGATGCCTCTTAAACTTCTTTTTCGTTTACTTCGATGTTACGCAGCGTTCAGAACCAGCCTTGAAGTGAATGAAGACGAAGGGATAGATAGTCATGGAAAAAATTGGATATGCTGCGACGCTTTATATGCGTCTAACTTGGATGGAAGAGGGGATAAAATCCTTTTTCATCCATTCGTATCTACCTAATAAATATGTTCATTTTTTTATTCTTTTTCTAAAAATTCTTTTTATTTTTCTAATACAAAACTGCCTCCTTTCGCTCGGGTATCTATTTATGGACGACCTTAGTCGTGCCATTTCTCAATTCGCACCGTCTTCTTCGGGGGGGATGTATGGGAACTCCATGCCACCCAACCCGCCCCATCATTCCGATGCCACTATTTTGGCTGCCGGGGACACGTCCCAGGATTGGGAGAGCTTCGAGGAGCGCGTCCTCCTCGAGCCAATGCCTGATTCCGCATCATCCGCGAATGGGCCGGCTCCTGCTTCTGCTGAAGATCCCGCGCCAGCGGAGCAGCCGGGGGAAAGGGGTCCCCCGGGGTTGGCAGCCCAAAAAAGGGATGAGTTACACCGACTGGTTCGATCCCAGATGCGTCATTTCTATGAACGTGGGAGACCCCGCTGGCAACAGTGTCAAACTGAAGAGGATGAGATACTCCGCTACTCCGAGCATGCAGCAAGGGTAATAAAGGATGCTTTGGAGCCGGAGACTGAAGAGGATTTGAATATGTGGTTGGAGTATCTGCCGAGGAATCCGAAACTACTAACCAAATTTTTTAAGGAGGAGTTACCCCCAAGGGGGCCTCTAATATAAAAGTACAAAAAAGCGTGAGGAGAATTCTCAACTCCTTATGTTAGAAGGTGCAAAATCAATGGGAGCCGGAGCTGCTTCCAGTATTGGAAACGTCTTTAGTTTCGTTCAGGTTTGATAATAGGTTGTAGTCTTCTTGATCTATCAAGTCAAGAGGGCGAGGCCCCTTGTCTTAGCTTAGGATGAGGGGGGCGAAGAAGCGGGAATGTGGGTCTTCGCATCTATTGAGCTAACTGGTAAATGAGAGCCTTCGATACTGAAGTGCATTTGCTTGCTACTGCAGCAGCGTCAGAGAAAGTAGTAAAGTAGTACGGATTCGGACATGGGAGCATTAGGAAGATTCTTTGACGCTTATGTGATTCACCTTTGAATCATGTGAGTCACTCCTTAACTAAGGAAAGAAGAGTGATTTATAAACCGCCCGGGATCAAAGGCATAAAGGCAAGGATTCTCTACAAACTACACTAATGAGGAATATCATATCCTACCAGGCACGATCGAAAGGATTTAGGGCAAGGCCCGGACTTGCCAATACGGATGAGGGACGACCCAGAGGATATCCGTGCAGAAGCAGAAGCGGAGATTCAGCGTCAATAACCGCAATACGTATCTAGTTGTATCTCAAACCTACTACTCTTTTGATTCGTTTATCAACTCATTACTTGAAGTCGTTCAAGTGAAACTCATTTATTCCAATGCGTAAAAGTTGCTTTCTTTACGATATTTATAGTTGGATGAACAGATCGCTCCTTTCTAAACTATACGATACCGCAAAATGTTTCTTCCTTCCTGAGTCTTATAGAATATTCCAATACAGAAGGTCTTGGTCTCTATAAATTTTCCGTTCGCGTTCATCTCTTTAAGATCTACCTGAAGGATCAAAAATGTGGGAGCCTAGGATTTCTATATCTACTTGAATTCATTCCCCACTTTCTTTTTTTCATTGTTAGGTAAAGCATTTCTAGCAGACACAATCAGTCAATCTTCTTTTCTTAGTCTCTGAAAGGTAGCGAAGTACGAGTGCTAAATTCATTGGCGCAGGAGCTGCAGTAGGCGTTGGCCATGTCTTTAGCTCATTGATCGATGGAGTACAAGAAAAGCCATCACTAGCTAAACAGTTATTTGGTTATGCTGTAATGTAATTTGCTTTAACGGAAGCAATAGCCCTCTTAAAAGCTTTCTTTCTCGTTGGGCAGGGACTAATCTCAGTCTATTGGGCCTGGGGACTATCTAATATTAATATAGAGTTATTTCGCCTTCTTTGTATTGGAGTGAAGTAAGGGACCTCTTCTCAATCCTAATAAACCGCACTGGAGCCCCAGTCCTTCCCAGCTACAGGAGCGAGCGAGATTGTAAAGGTAGGTTGCCTAGAAAGGATAGCTTGCCCAGGACCCAGGAAAGGATTTGCCTCGCTGGCCAATCGCTTTTTACGTGGATTCGCTTTTGTAAACTATGATGGTCTAAACTAAGCTGGCACACAAGTACTCCGGAACACCTATTCCTTTGCTAGCTTATTTCGGCCTTTTCTTTTTAAGTTTTAAGTAAGGAGGTAGTTCGATTAGCTTGAAGGCAGGCAATTTCCTTATGAAAGTTTAAGGAAGAAGAAGGAAAGGCAATCGAGTACTACCAAAAAGAAGTGTAAGCAATAACTTCTTTTCGGTCTAGGATCAGGAGTGAAACTTATAATGAGGATGCCCACTAGTTCGTTAGTCACCAGCCATTTCCTAATTAAATAAAGAGGTTGAGCTCTTTCGTACCGGTCTTTCCTGGATGTTCTTGTTTCCACTGCTGCTAGGAAAGCAAAGCAATTGTTGGGAGCTAAGGAAAAGATGCTCATGTGTCCATTGGTGCTGGAAAGGAAGTCAAACCTTCAACGAGATCCCGCAGTTCCGGTGAGAAAGAAGACAGAATGATAGAGTAATCCTTTCCTTTTGAGAGTTCAGATAAGCAACTTGACTAGATAACCTGACTATAAGTATAAGTTGGAAGAAGTAGAAGTAAGTTACTTCCACAGGTGATTGAAGAGAACCTAGCCCAGAGCTTGAGGATAACTTCCTTGCTTGTGGTGTGAAGGAAGAAGCTACTGTGGCAGGTGCGACGTAAGCTCATGCACTGTATAGATGGTTAAGAAGAAGTTGCTAAGAACCACTCAAAAACAAAAAAAGGAAAGGTAATAACACCAATTACAGGTTGCAAAAATCAGCACCGACAAAGGAAACAGACGGCAAGCTAGCAGTTCCGCTACTCCTCCCATCTCATAAGATTGAAAATCAATCGAAAACAGTTCCTGACCGAGTCATTTACTCCCTAAAGAACTAAGATAAAGACTACTGACTATCTAAAATAGAAAATCAGTTTATAGTCAGTGTGCCGCTAATTGGCATATCTCTTTGTTGTCGATTAGATACCTTCCTTGCCCTGCTGAGGGCTATGTGATAGCACCCAAAAAATTTCTATTTGAAATTTGAACAAGACCACAGGAACCATAGTCACACGGTCAAGCGAACCAAAGCCAAAGGAATTCCTTTTGCTGGCTATGAGATGTCCTTTCATCAATGTCTCTCCTCTTAGGATTGGAAAGGAATGCCTTAAAGGGAGAAGGACTAATAGCCAACTAAAGAAGCATAAACGAAGGGATGAGTTATCTATCGGGCAAGCTATCCATGCAGGAGTATCAAAGGATACGCGCATTACCAAGTATGCTCCATGTTGAGATAATTGGAAGAGAGAGTAAGCTCTATGGATGGTTGATTGATATAATGCACAATGCCCTACTATTCTACCTATACAGCGCGCTAAGAGAATACAATCGATCGTCCATAAGGGAATGTACCCCGCTCCAAGGAAACAAGGGCTAATTTGCCGCACTCTACCCTGTTTTGGGCTAAGAAAGGGATTGACAAACGAAGCACTGGGGATTCAGAAAAAGGAGAGACCATTTGGGCATTAAGGTAGCTCTGGATCCACTTTCTCCGATCTATGATGATGCCTTCCTTCCCTTACTAAAGTGGGATCACTTCCTCCCGAACACCTCCTAGGAGCGTCGCATTCGATGCATATTACTCTATATATAAAGTAAGGAGATCTAGCTTACCCGAATAAGCTGGCAAATGCGACAGCATTTGGAAGAAAGAAAGACAGGCCATGAAGAAGGGCAAAAGGTGGAAAAGAAAGGTGTAGGTGGGCATATCCATGTTTTGGCACTTCACATGATGGGTATTCTTCTTCTTGCAATCGAGAGAGGAAAATAGGAATAGGTGGTAATCGGTTCGTGTTCCGCTTCCAAAGTCAGTCGTCTTTGCCCAAGTGTGAACTGCAGACGACTCTCCAGTAATTCCATTCCTTCAACAGCAGTTAGGTCTAAAACCTTGAGACATTCTTGGTCCTAGCTAAACAAGCTTTATATAGGTATCCGATTGAAATCCAGGCACTGTTCTTTTTCGCACTGAGGTGTGCAAAGCAGATGCTAAACTCAGAAAGCGACGGCAAGGAATTGATTGAACGGATTGAGAAATTGATAAGCTGATCACAGCTCTTAGCTACTACATCCGGAACTACTATTGGCTGGATTTCACACAACTGAATATCATATACCACTAAAAGACTGAGAAAGACTCCCACACTGCTGTCAAAAATGTCAATGTCATCCCAGAGTCTATCCCTAATTGGGTGTTTGATTTCTTAAGATGAGGTTGGTTATCTGATGGGAAATGTCATCCCAGCTCGCATGAACTTTCGATGGTTCTTAGTTGGAAACTGCATCGCCATTTTTAGTTGCTTAGTGACACGTGAACAGGCAACAGCGATCATGGATCTGATTGAGTAACGATGGGAGGACTTGATTGGAGAGATGCCGTTGAAGACAGGCACTGGATTTATTTGATCCTAAGAAACGAGTAAAAAAATGTCGGGTCTTGGCCAGGTGAGTGTCACCCCTAGCATACAATATCATGACAGTTTTTTGACTGGCACCTGTTTTATCTTCCAACAAAGATAAAGATATAGTGAAGTTTTTCCTGTGCATTACATTAATTATTATTTAGAATCTGTTTATCTAACCTGGCTTAGAAGATTCAGTTCAACCTTTTCTTTTTTTTTTTATTTAGCCCCTAGGTACTGAACTTAATGGGCTTTTCCAAAAATAAAAAAAACCAACATAAATAGTCAAACTGTTAAGCTTCACAACAATGTCTCTAGAGATTCTATTCTGTTGGAAAACAACAGGAATGAACCTGAAGGTTTGGAGATTCCTCTAACTTATATCAATAGGATATATGCAATCAATATGGCAAGGCTTTTAGCCTAGCATATTTTTTTTTGTATAAAACATTATTCAGTTGGCACTCACATCTCTGAACAAAACATGTTATTATTCTTACCCTGTGTTGTAGTTTCTTTGTTGGTGATTTTAATGGAATTATGCTTGACATGTGATGAATTGGCCTGTGCAGTTCTGCTATGGTTACTTGTGGCAGCGTCTATTAAGACTGCAAGGCCACAGATCGCAAAACAAGCAATCGAGCTGGTGGAGCAACGTCTATCCAAAGAAGGATGGCCTGAGTCTTATGATGGTCAAACTGGGCGATATGTAGGGAAGCAAAGAAGGACCATACCTGGAGCATTTTGGGCTATTAGGTTGCTAAAATGTTGGTGGATAATCCTGCCAATCTTTCGATGACGTCTCTTGAACATCTTTCCCGCGTAGTTTTTCGTTTTACTTGAAGTTTCTTCTCTCTCTTCTTTCTCTTACCAAGCCAAGACTAGAGAAGTTCTCCACTGGCCTATGTAGGATCGGTCTGATCACTGAGAATCCAAGTACTCTCATAGCCTTCCTTTTTCATGTCAAAACTATAGGGGATCCGGTAGATAGAAGAGAGTAGTAAGGCAGTGAAAGGAGTGGATGCAGGCGCGAGAAAGCATTGTCAAAAGATCTTTTTTCTTTTTTATTATTTTTTAAGGGGAGACAGTAGGCTAAGAACTAGACCTCACCTATAGCATCCCGTGAAACACTTGGTCATCTTCCCACTTATGAGCAGTTCGCGGACAGTGCATGTATTGACTAAGAATGCAATGCTTACAGCAGTGGAAATGTCTGGCCTGGTCAGATTTTATGATACTGTAGGGCTTCCCAACAAGACTGCGATCTTCGATAGTAACCCCCTGAAGAAGAATTTGTGACTTGGCAGGAATTGCAGTGGGGGCCTTGTCCATGTGAAATATAGAAAGGATGTTCTCAGCATACCCCTTCATGGTAGAGTAAGATTAAGATAGTATAGTAACTGCGACTAGCTTCAAGACCCAATAATTCAAATTCAAATTAGATCCCCTTATCGTAACGAGGAAGCGCGATCTCGATATACGCCGCGCATCTAACATAATTAATCACCACAGGCCCTCCTTCCTACCTTACCCATAGCTTTTCCTTGCCCCCACTGGCTCATTAAAACCTAATGAATAACACATTCATGATAAAACCTAGCAATTAACTGGCCCTCCAAGACCTAACAATAAACTGGAAAATAAAGATTTCATAGGTAAGCTTGTCTAAGGAAGGGTCTTCAATTAGAAATCCTTTTGAAAAAATAGAGTAGGCATTTATATAAACGGGGGATTGCACATCGGGGGCAGTAGGGTATTGATCTAAGCGTAAGCGGCTAAGAGGATCGAAGAACCATCCCGCTCGTCAGAGGTTCATTCTATGTTCTAAGGCTAGCTTTGCTTTATCTGGGCAGTCAAGATAGAATCAATTCGAATCAGAAGCATCTCGGGAAGTCAATAGACTGTTTTCGACGTGAACGGTTGTAGCTCGCTAGGCCCCTAATTCAAATAATTCAAAAGGAATTGATAGAGTCAGATTCATATGAAAGGCTAGGCACCTTCCCGCATTCGCACCTTTCTTTTTTATTTTTTATTTTTTATTAAAGGATTATAGAACTAATGCCACATCTGATCTGCTAATTGAATTATATATTCGATCTCTTCCTCAGACCAGGTGAATCAGAAATTGTATTCACCGAGGAGAGCATAACGCTTGAAAACACGATTAGGATAGACCAGGCATGAATAGAAAGAGCAATACGGGGTTCAATAAGCAAACAAAGAGAATGAATTGATGCGGTAGAGAACGAAAGCAAAAGAAAAGACTCACCACTTAGAATAGAATAGACCGTCACTCTCGGCTTAGACTGAGGAAAAAGGCATTCCCGCTTAGCCAATATGGACATGACATAGACCTGAAAGCAATCTTAATTAGCTCAAGAAAGAAGACTAACCGCGGAGCAACTGAGAATTTAGCCTGAAAAAAGTCCCTTCAAAGAGATAAACTACTAAAGCTTCCTCCGGTAATTCTGATTCCTACCATCTGATCGGCGATGGATGTTATACTTTTGAGCTCATAGGCAGAAATGCCGGGATGCTAAAGATAGATCGAGATGTGTAACTTCCTAATAAAATGAATATGGCAAGCTGTAATAAAGAATCTTAGGAAAATAAGAAAGATTATTTACCTCTTAAGGTAACGAAGTCGATTCCGGGGGATAGGGACGAGTGGGAGAAGAAGATAATCAGTCTTAGTCTGACCTTCTCTGCTCCTTTTCGCAGATTCCTGGCCGTGAACATGCTCCTCTCTATCATCTGTCTTAGACCCAATAATGGGAATGGGCATAAAGAAGCATTCGCTTCGAGACTAAACCTCTAGCTATCCCGTACCACACCACGGAGATA
>Ga0058702_10000816_pt1 | contig 12322 bp, 8 predicted proteins | sample AgamicOrSfe_FD_83781 | JGI IMG/M metagenome (GOLD analysis project Ga0058702, IMG submission 83781) | Agave microbial communities from Guanajuato, Mexico - Or.Sf.e | ecosystem: Host-associated > Plants > Phyllosphere > Phylloplane/Leaf | place: Guanajuato, Mexico | collected 2012-05-30
AGCTGATGAGAAGGACATGGCGAGACTTGGGCTTAGAGAGTACAAGGCTTCGGAGGATGTCTTTGCTCTGCTGTCGGAAATGTCTGAGCATATGGAGCGAGATATGCTTGATGAACAGGACAGAATTCGGGACAGTCTTGACAGACTTGAGCATTTGGAAGCGACTTTGGCGAGGTTCTCGGCAGAGCTGTATAGGAGAACGCGTGGCAATGGGAACGCGCCGAGGCGGAGGAGTTGAGGTAGTTGGTGGTCAAAGTCTCGTTGTTATGAGGATAGAAGTCTGCTTGAAATGCTAGATCATACTTATTTCACTGCTAATATTGGAATGAGCGTGATACATGCACTCGTGAAACCGCGTCCTGAACAGCATTCCAGCATTCCACAATCCCAGCACCCCTACTGCTGATCGCGCGTATGCAGCATCGTGAATCGTCCAATAGAGCAGTACATGATGATCTTGTCCCAATGCTTAAATTTGAAGTTGATTCTGATTGCATCAGGCAGCATTTTCCTCTCATGTTTCATCATGCGCGGGTGCTCTGTCTCGCCGGGTCTATGTCTCTTCTTCTGTATCTTGCGTCGATGAGCGACCTTCAACATCCACTTTCAAAACCGCTCCCCTGAGCCTTCGATGACCTCACGCCCTGTATACACCTCAATCAAGCATCGCAGCATTCAATCACTCTGCTATCGTCTCTCGACCGCGTCCACAATCATGCCAAAAGAAGCACAGAAGAGGACGAGCTCTCAGGCTAGATCAGTCTGGCATCAGCAATGACACAAGTCTCTCAAGATTCACAAGATCGCATTGCTGGCAATCTGGCAGTGAGCTCAAAGACAGTTTTGAAGGAGACATATCACGTCCTTACTGACACTAAGTTGCTGGCAGACACGGAAGAGGAGGAAGAGAGAGATACTTGCATACTACAGTGTCTAGTATATCTTGTGAAGAGTCATCCCATTGTTACGTGCTGAAGCAACGTCCTCGTCTCCCATCTCCTCCATCGACCACACCTATTCTGCCAACAGTCGCAACACCTCCAGCACCATGGCCTCATCCCACAGCCTATACCCTTCTCCATTCAGATGTACATGATCGTCCAGCTGTTTCGTCTTGTCAATCGTCGTTGGCGCCGGCATGAAGAATACCCTCTTTTCTCCTGCTTCCCTCATCCTTGCGACCAGCTTCTCGAGCTTCCCATTGCTTGCCGTTACGGTCGCTTCTTCGACATCTGTTCGGAAGAAGAGACCATTGCACAACACTTTGCAGTCCCGTCCACCAAGCTCCAGCAACGCCTTCACGACAAGTTTGTACAGCGCCATCTCCTTCGGCCGAAGACCACCTCTTGGTGTTCGGAGGTTGTTGGTGCCAATCTGGAGCACCCACAGCTTGATATTCTGTCCTCGCTGTCTGCGACCTTCAAACAAATCCCAGAGAGGAGTGTCAAGAGACTTGCCGGGTTGGTCTGATCCAGCAATGCGGAAGAGGAGATTCTCAATCTTATCACCTCCGACCCCGAGATTCATGCTTCTTGGCAGCTTGTCACTCGTGCCTGGCATGGCAGACTTGTTGAGCTGTGTCGTAGTGCCTGAGGTCTTGAGTCGCTCCATCATGGAGTCGCCGATGAAGGTCACGGACGATGACACTGCAGACTTGTTTATTGCCGTTTCCGTGCCCGTCGTTTTGAACCTCTCTATTGATGAGCTGCCAACGAGAACCACTGGTGGAAGATCGTTGGTGTCGTTGCTGGCATCAACGCCATCTGCTCCGGACAACATGTCAGCTGCTATGCTCTCCTGCCTCACCGCCCCAACCGTTATGACTTGCTCCAGAGCAGATTGCTGACGATCAACGACTGTCGCTGTGACTGTGCACATACCTTGGAAGAGTAACGCGTGAGTGTTGCGGTGTGTCTCCTCAGAGCGCACCTTCCACTTGCCAGCTGCGCGCACTTCTGAGAGGACAGATGTCATGTTGTTGTGCATTGGGCTTGTGATGACCTTTGCTTCGCAATACTCAAGTATTGTCGACGTACAGCTAGGATGTGGAGCTTGTGCTGCTGTAAGACAATCGTGTGAGTGGATGTGAAGTGTATGTGAGCTGGATGTGCAGTGTTGTCCTGAAATTGTTGCAGGCTTGCAGTGCTTTATTAGTCCTTTGGAATTGACTTCTAGTCTGAGCGTTGCTCGCTGCAGCCAAAGGTACAGAGTAAACTTTTGCTTCTGAGCGTGACCATCGTGCCTTCCCTCCAATGACCACAGCAAACTATCTGACTTCCAGAATTTCCACCATGATGAGGAGAATATGAGTCATTTTTCGCGTCGCAAAACAGTCATTGTCAGTTCTGGAAGCGCAATAAATAACTACAAAACCGAGCCTCAAAAGTCAATTGTGAGACCATGGAAATACTGGAGTGGAACAGCTGATCGAAGCGTGCGGGACTTTGCAAACTCGAGTACGGCGCTAACTTGCCATTGCGTCGACTGCAGCAAGACACTTGCATTATTCATGACTGCACAGCACAGCATCCGGAAGAGTTCAGCTTTAGTATTTCCCTGTCAATACCAGCCATGTCATCCCTGTCATCGCCCGCACTGCCAATATCTGAGCTTGATCCCGCGAGAGTCCCATCTACAGTTCAGCTGTCAATGATCCTATCACCAACGCCATGAATGCGTTGAATGCCAGACCAGACCAGCAGCTTTATCCATTCACACTGCGACATTGGCACCAGGGTACACAACTCAGTACTACCACAACGCAGAGGAAGTATGCAACGACCTTTTCATGAGCTGGACGTCTTTGGTTGGCGAATCTAGTCCAGCCCACCTGCTTCGCTCTCTCCCTACCTTCTACACCCTTAAAAGCTCCAAAACTTACTGACGCAGACCAGCCAGAAGTCTAGAACAATGCCAGGGCAGTATCCCAGGGATTCTCGGGTAGTGTCCCAGACATGCTGCTCGGATTCTGACTAGTATTTTAGCAAAATTTTCTACGGTGTTGCTGTCGCCTTTCTCGATCTTCTTTGTTTCGACATTCACCTTCTCCCACGAGTCGTTCATCCCACGGCGATTACAAACACAATACATACACTTCGTTTCGTTCGCGAGTCTGTTGAGACTGGATTGCGCGGCATAGCCCTTAGAAGATTATACTGCAATTGTGACATCCTTGGGGCTATCTCACCACTACATCACGACAGAGAACTCCTGCATCGCGCAGGTAACGTGCCGGACCTCTTGATTGCAGTTGCGAATCTACTCCAGTCCATCTGCTTCACTCCCTTCCTCATTCCTTCCTCAACAAAAACTTCAGCACTTATTGACACAGACTAATGGTTTCGACCAGTGCCAGGCAGAATGCTGTAGGATCCTGTCTAGAGACACAGTCGATGAAGCTGAAGTGCCTGCTACCGACGAGGAGATCCTTGAAGAGGTTGGGGCCAAGCTTGGCGATGCTGATGGTAAGACCGAAGACGCTAGCGAGTTATGTTCTCGCACGTTACTGCACGTTGGTATATTTCCAAAATTCTTAGAGCCCTTCTCGGCAGACTGCCCGTCTTTCTCGGTCGTCCGTACTCCGACCTCCACCTTCTTCCGTGAGCCTTTCTCCATCACAATGATATTTCTAGGACATCATCAACAAACTTCGCTTTGTTTGCAGGCTCTTTACCATGGACTCTTTGTGGCGATTTCGCCGTCTTTCTCGGTCTGCATTGTCTCAATCTTCCCCCTTGGTCCTCGAGTCTGCCACTCTCTCCGTCACCGCAGAGACTCCCGAAGCATGATCAAAACATTCCGCTTTGTTCGCAAGCCCTCGAAGTCTACAACTCTTTGTGGCAGTCTGCGCTCCCTTCTCGGTCTTGTTTGTCTGGACTTTCACCTTTTCTCATGGAAGATCCTTCAGACAAAGTCTTGGCTTCATTGTGGACTGCACCTCTCTGTCAAGGATGTTCGAGAGAGGAATGAGTGGAATATTTTGTCTTTTTGTGCCATAGTTCAGGATGTTGTAGGGCTCGAGAAACCTTTATTAAGCATCCTTCGAGGCAAATTCCACAGTCACGACTGCTACATTGTTCGCTTCCTGGTCTTTGTTCTCTGGATCTTCACCTTCTGTTCAAGGTTCAGAGATCCCCTTGTTGTGAATCACACCTCTTTGTCAAAAATATCTACAAAGAGCGATAATACAAGCACGCGAGAAACATGCTTTGTCCTTCTTCACCAAGGCTCGAAACCCTTACAGCAGCAGCCTCAAAGAAAAACTGACAACTACGACTGGTTCATTCTTCGTGACAGGGACACTGTTCGGAGCCATTCTCACAAGTTGTTTCATACTCTATGTAGTATGAGACACGTTTCAACTTCGGGATATGAACGAATGTGTCTATATAAATTGCGCTGCTGCCTCACCTCACCCGGTCCTGTTCTTTTTCTGCACCTTCTTCTCAATTCTCTTGTACAGACATATCGCTTCTTACGCCTTTCTCCAACATCATCTCTTCCACTTACTCACCTTCAACACTTCATCAATCAAGAATGCCTTCCGCTAAGAACAAGAAGCAAATGGCCAAGCAGACCGCCAAGAAGGCCTCCAAGCAGAGTGTCAAGCTTGCCGTCAAGCAGGGTGTCAAGCAGAGTGACAAGCAGACTGCTAAGCACACTGACAAGCACGTTGCCGAGCAGGACTCCAAGCTTCAGACTATCGCTGCCGAATGTGCTCAGCTCCGTGCTGACACCAACATTCAAGCCGAGCATCTGCGTCTCCGCGGCGAGGCAGTCATCAGGCAGGCACGTGAGATTGCAGTCCTCAAGGCCGCTCTTTCCAAAGAGAAAGACTTCAGTTCAGCCCTTTACACCCGTCTGATCAAGCAAGCCGAGGTCTTGGTCCAGAAGGACGAGGAGATCGCTGCTCTCGAGGTTGACGTCGAGTACTGGCTTGATGAGGCTATTATCGGTCTCGAGACGTTCTACAGCGCCGAGTCCGAGGTCGTCGAGTTCACGTCGTACATTCGTTCCGACCCAGTCACAATGGCGGTACTTGATGGCACTTGTGAGGACAAGCAGGTCGAGGAAACAATCGTGAAGCGTTTGTTCGCGGCCCAGGACGAGGGTGAGACCTGGTACAATGTCCAGATGCAGGGTATGAAGCTCGAGTAGGTGCAAGAGAATGGAAGGAAGTGTCACGAAGGTAAGTGGATGAGGTGATGGCAAAGGCAATCGGCGCAGGCGTCGAGTGTCTGGGTGAGGCTATGGTGTGGGTGTGGGAATCAGGCTGGATCCTGTCGCTGGCGTTTTAGGTAGCATCATGGTCAATTGTCTTTCTTCCCCATTATGATTTCACGTGTCTGCTGTGAATGTGAGCTTGCTGGGTATGCTTTACTCATCCCTAATACACTGTACATTGTCTTGCAAGATCTCCCACTCCGATGGAGGAAAAGCAATTCATGATCGTATGCTTCTCGCATAATCAGGACAACATACATTGCATGGTAAAATCGTGATGAATCTGTGAGAATCTATGGGGATAGTATGATTGCATGGGGTGCTGAAACTGTCACAGGCAATTCATCCACTGTTGCAAAGCTGGACGCCACCACTCTATGCAAGAGAGCCTGTATGTCATTTCACGAACGACTCTTTCGTTCAGAAGCATGACTGCAATTCAGCTTGACTGTCAGTGCCTCTTACAAGTGCACAAGAGGGAACAAGGACATCGGACTTTCATATTTGAACACCCATGAACTGAATCAATCATTTCATCATCTCCATCAATTCGCATCATTGCCTTCCCAACGCGTCTTCTGTTCCTGCACAAACATCCTGCTACACAAAATGTGGCTCCAGTTGCACCATCCTGCTGACCTCCCAGCTTTCAGTCGCATTGTCCTTCATCTTCAATCAACATCTCAAACGCGGCCTTCTCCTCTTGCTGAGTTGTGGAGCATTCCTCGAGTCTGCCATCATTGCCTTAGCCAATGTCTTCCGTCTTGCTACGTCGATATCTGTCGTGCTTGATCTCAGCTCAGATTTCACTTCAAGTTTCCCTACGACAACACTCATTGCCAGCCGATGCTCATCGCCACTCATCGCCATGAATTCGTCAAACCAGTGTCCTCTTGATAATCTGCAATCGCCCTTCCGAATCTCGAAGCACCTCATTTCCCGATTTGCACATCTTCACAAATTGCTTGACACCGCATGTGCGTGCTCATTTCAACTGGATGCCAGATCTTGACCAGGTTCTCGCAAGCCGCAGCTCGAGCAATTTCGAAAGCAGCAGATGTATTATCGGCACTTGTCTTGACCTTCGTGTCGAGGGACAGCATGGCGTCGAAGGTGGTGGCTGTCAAGGTTGCGTATGGCACTTCATGGGCTGTATGTGGGAAAGCAGCCGACGTCGAGGTGGATGTGTTGTGTTGTAGAAATCCTGTGCTGGTGGCATCTCCGTACAGAAAGAGCTTGACGAAGAAGAGGAAGCCGACAAGACTCGTGACATTGCGGAAGCCGCAGAGAAGTGTGAGCGGATGAGGGTTTGAGTAGTATCTGGACCAGCCACGGAACGGATTCGGGTATGCATCGTTGGCCTGCGCCCTCGGCCGATGTGCTTCGACCTGTTCCTCTTCGTCATCGACCTCTTGCTGAAGCTGCTGAAGTTGTTGCGACTGCTGCCGGGTTGAAGGCCTTCGAGAAGTTGTAGTGGTCTTGGGCTGTCGACCAGGACTTGCTGAAGATGCGGTAGTACTCGTCTTCGTCCTCCTCACAGAATGTGCTGCATCTTCGTCTTCTTCCACATCTTGCACTGATTGCTTGCGAGGTGGCATCGGCTTGAGGATACGCAACGATGGTGAGAATCAGTGAGAATCAGGGGTGATATCGCTGCCGTCGCGCAGGGTGGCGCTGCTCGAGGAGATGGAGGGCGCTGGGTCTTGTGGACGACAACATTGTGGACAAAGCAATGAGGAATGTTGATTGACAAACACAAAGGACGAGGAGGATTGTAAACATTCGCAGTCTAGCCTACAAGCACGTGCCTGGGGATGGCCACACTAACCACTCAATATTCGTATGCATCCTTCACAACCATCACTCATCAATCATCAATCAATAATCAATCATTTTGAGTCTCCGCTGTCTCGTGTGATTACGTGAGAACATGAGTGTGCGAAAGGGTGAGGCAGTCATTGCGTGGTGCGTGAGTAAGTGAGGCAGTATCTTCGTTCCTTCAAGGTATTTTCATGCTGGTGATGAGGATACATGGGCATCCTCGATGTAAAAAGATGTGATGTCTGGCGAAAGTGACAGAGCAAATGGGAGCAAATGGGATGGCGCGAGAAAGAGGCTGTGAACCGAGAACGTGACAAGCTCTTGAAGCAGCTCTGACTTCAAGAAGCATTCAGCTCACTACGTTGGTGTGTCGAGCTGTTGTGTGCCCCGAGGTGTTTGTGGACAGCTGTCGCTTGCTTTATAATCTTGATGAATGTCGTATGCTCTTCTTCGTCGTGCGCTGCCTGTATTTGAGGCGAACTGCAAGAGAGAGACTGTGATGAGTGATCACTGCCCGAAACCTGAATCGAATGTGCTGCGTACTATATTTGTCGTCTCTTTGCAAGATGATGTAGATGATGTACTACGTGATGACAGTGGCAAAGGACACTAGAACACTAGGCATGGTCTGAAAGAATATGTCGCTTCTTGGTTCATGCGAGCCCTGTGAGTTTGTCAAACAATTCTCAAGATGCGTTGTTACAATCTTCTTTGCCGTGTCATTCCATTGTTTGTCTATCGATCTCGCCTCCTTCCTTGCATCATGGTCAATTCACATTGACTACAAGAAGCCTCTTCGAGCCCGTCATCGTTTCATTCCATCTTCCAACTCTACCTCGAACACCTCTAAACTCACACACTGTCAGCGCACTCATACTGTCCCTTCGTCAGAGGAGACATCAGCACTAGCTCACATCCATCAAGTCTGGTCCGCATCCACGATCCAGCTCAGAGATGCAAGCCACCACCCTTCCCGAAAACACCACCCTTCCCGACGACACCACCCTTCCCGACAATACCACCCTTCCTGACGACACCATCCTTCCCAACGACACCACCCTTCCCAACGACACCACCCTTCCCATCGACACCACCCTTCCCGACGACACCATCCTCCCCATCGACACCACCCTTCCCGACGACACCATCCTTCCCATCGACACCATCCTTGACAACGACACCTTCCTTGACAATGACACCACCCTTGACAATGACACCACCCTTGAGAACGATACCACCCCTTCCGACGATACGATCGTTCCTCAAGGCACCAGCCCTACCGAACCCACCCCTCTTCCCAAGCAGCCAGTCGTCATCGGCATCTACGGGATTTCTGGCTGGTGGCAAAACATTTCTCCTCAACAACATCAAGGACTATTGCGGACCCGAACAGTTCGGCTCTCAAGTCATTGCGGCCGTGACTGATGGTGGTCTGAAGGCCTTCCAAGCAATGCCTGAACACGACAAGATACATCATCGCGAACTGGCAATCTCACAAATCCAGGCGACAGCCGCCGACACTGGCAAGGCTGCGATCATTGCTGGACACCTCATGTTCTGGCCAAAGAAGGAAGAAGATGCGACAGCAGTGTATACTGAGCAAGACATGGAGACTTACACGCACATTATCTACCTGGATACTCCCGCCAAAGTCATTGCACAGAGACGTCTCGACGACAAGAACAGAGCTCGAGATGCTGCATCAGTGTCACACCTCGAGAAATGGCAACACTGTGAGAAAGAATCCCTCCGCAAGCTTTGTCGTGACCGCGGTATCTTGTTTCTGTCGATCAGCTCAGAACTGACATCTGTCGTCAAAATTGTGACACTGCTTCATGACTTCTCATATCACGACGAACGACACAATCTCCAACAAGCTATCAGTCTTCTGGACGATGCTGTTGCGGATACCAAGCAATCTCAAAACTACCTCCACACAATGTTGGTGCTGGACGGCGACAAGACATTGGCAGCAGAAGATACCGGCGAACTTTTCTGGGGCAACCTTGTCAAGCCAGGCCAGCTCAAAGATGATCAAGATCCCTTGAAGACTCTATTCAGCAGCAGCTTGGGCTATTCCTACAATGCATTCCGTCAAGCCACCATGCTGTATGAAGAGGCCTGTGACGATCAGCAATTCGAAGCTTGGTGCAAAGATGTGGCCTCAGCTGTGACAATGCATCCAGAGTTCTTTTCTCTTCTGTATCAGGCTGTCAAGAAAGGTAGTGGTGTTGGCGCCATCATCGTCACCTGTGGCTTGCGTCGTGTTTGGGAGCATATCCTGGACAAGGAAGGTCTTTCGAGCTCAGTCAAAGTCATTGGTGGCGGCCGAATCGCAGATGGGCTTGTTGTCACGCCTTCAGTCAAAGCTGCTGTCGTCGACCATTTGCAGAAGGTTCACCACATCTACGTTTGGGCCTTCGGAGACAGTCCGCTTGACATCGACATGCTGAAGAAGGCAGACAAAAGCATTGTGGTGGTTGGAGACGAACAAACCAGAAGCAAGACCATGGACATGGCATTGAAAAGGGCGATTGAGTCAGGCGAACTCCAAGCGCACCAGGCACTTCATCCTTACAACGAACTGCCCCGTCTGAATGTGGCTATGCTGCCGATTGTCGATTTCACCGAACCAGAGCTGGCTGACTCCATCTTCCTCCGCAATGTCACTCATACCACCGATAAGCCTGCCGCAAAGCTACTGTCGACATCAATGCGTGACGCCACCCGTGCTGGCCGAGTTCTTCAAGAAGCTCACCGCTGTGCAAGTTGGTATCTGGCTACAGAATGCTTGTCAGCAATGGTCGGCGTCGAGGAGTTCTCAATGCAGCACGTTCAAGGAAATACCACCAAGGGCTTTCGGGTAGCCAACGAACGGCAGACCTTGATCATCGCCTTGATGCGTGGTGGAGAGCCCATGGCTTTCGGAGTCCACGATGCAATGCCTCTCGCCATGTTCATGCACGCCAAACTCGTTGCTGAAGTCAAACCTCACCACTTGAAAGGACTGCGCACTGTCGTCCTTGTGGACTCTGTCATCAACAGCGGAAAGTCAATCGCGGATTTCGTGGAGCACATCCGTGAGCTGGAAAGTGACGTTCGTGTTGTTGTCGTTGCCGGCGTCGTTCATATCGACGCTATTCGCACTGGAGTCTTTGCCAACATGCTGCGCAATGACGGCAAACTAGCCCTGATTGCATTGCGTCTTTCTGACAACAAATACACCGGCACCAAGGGCATCGACACAGGCAACCGCTTGTTCAACACCACTCACCTTGAGTAGTCCGTCACAGTTCTTCTGTATTGGTCGCTGGGACCTTGGCAGCGGGGACATTTTCGCGAAGGGTTGGGGAACACATATTTGCTTGTGCGAACGAACATTCATCTACATCAATACTGTCCGTTTCGACAGCTTCATCTCACATGCCCAATCTGCCTGCTGAGTTTGCTCGGTCAACGCTTCATTGCTGAGGGCGATTGAGCCATGAGGTACTCACGATGTTGAACGTCGGTAGCAGTCTGACGAATGCGAAGGAAAGCTGCATACCGACTGAAAGTATCAGTCTGGCCAAAGAATGATTGCGCAATTGGGTCACTTGTGCGGGACTTGAGATGTCCTATCAGTCTGATCATACAGGACGACATAGATTATGACGATTAAATATATAGCAAACATGCTATCATCCTGAGTAGATTTATATAACCCTTGTGTTTCACGTAGCTCCCCTCGCAACGTGTTGTAACCTGTCAAGCATTGTAGCTCTTTTATTATTGTTATTATCGTCGTCGTCATCTTCTTTGTCTTTCAAGTACCCTAAATCCTGGTTTCTCTACGTACTCATAATCTTCTCAATAACCTATATTGAGTAGTAGAGAAAGACACGCTCCAATATAAAAAGGGTAAAGATTATAGCCCGGTTTATACTAGAGCTTTATAGATAGTTTTGGTAGTAGTACGAGATAATAACTATCTAGTAGACATGTAAGGTCTTATGTAGTATAGCTTAAAGTTTTAGAATATTATTTTAACTTTACTTCTAGGATTAATCTAGTCTTTAGGCTACTATTTACTATTCCTATATTATCTCTTGAAAGATTTCTATTTATGTTTCTGTTAAGATTTTTCCTCTAGCGCAGAGTCCTTATATAAGAATTAATTCTATAGAATAGCTATCATAATAAATTATAAATTATAGGATTACCTAATTTCTATCAGTCTCAAACCTCCCGCCCATTAAATAAATTATTATAAGTAGTAAGCTATAGTCTACTCTCCTCCTTAGTAATTAGTATCTAAGCTAGTTAATATATATTATCACTACTCCCTAATATTATTCCGTAGTCTCACAGTAAGAGCTAAAGAAGTAATAAATAAAGACTAAGGAATTAATAGTAAAGAGTAAAGTTTAGAGAAGAAAGAGTAGGAAAGAAGAGTAAAAGGTATAGTATAAAAACTTAGAAAGTAAAGAGCAAAGTATAAAAGATAAAGAGTAGAACAATCAATCCTAGAGCCTTGAAAATAATAACTAAGATTAGAACATATAAGATTGTAGATAAGGAATATAGTATAGAAAGTAAAAAATAAAGCATAGAAGGTTTAGAGTAAAGAGCTAAGTATAAAGTATTAAGATTAGAGAGTAGAGAGTAGAGTATAGAAGTAGAGGATAAAAGAAAAGACTAAGTAACAAAATAAATGTAATAGAGAATAAGAATAAGTAAAGTCCGCTTACGGCCGGGCCGTTCTCTACCTTAAGTTCTAGTTTATCAGAACTCTTTACTCTAAGAATGTTAATAACATAGGAACAGGTTCATATATCTTTACGCGCGTATATTACTTTATATTAAGAGATCTAGTAAGCTACGTTATAGCGTATACTTGCTTTACTACATCTATATTTTTACTAGGCGTATATTCTATAATCAAATAACGTATATATATAAGTACTAAAAAGCGTGTAAGTCATAGCGCTAGCTAGTATCGAGAGATATACTAAGTTAGCTAGTTCCTACCTATACTAGCTATTAATCTGATATGATTAAAAGTTTCTCTATAATTAATATATACGTGTAGAAATGATAATCGATATACCTGAAAGAAATACATTCAGTACCATAATAGGTTCAAAATTAAGCCACTATATGTATAGTCTAGAAAAGATACTAGAAAGGCTATATAAAAGTTTTAAGTTAGTCTGTCAAGTAATTAGTAAGTTATAGTTTATTTACCTATTCTTTCTATAGAGAATAGACTTCTTTATTAGTTTACTACCTACTACTA
>Ga0058702_10000818_pt1 | contig 12305 bp, 10 predicted proteins | sample AgamicOrSfe_FD_83781 | JGI IMG/M metagenome (GOLD analysis project Ga0058702, IMG submission 83781) | Agave microbial communities from Guanajuato, Mexico - Or.Sf.e | ecosystem: Host-associated > Plants > Phyllosphere > Phylloplane/Leaf | place: Guanajuato, Mexico | collected 2012-05-30
GAATGTAGCCGATGACTGATTGGTCTGCATAGCCTTGACGGCCAGGTGGTGGTCCGTTCATGCCACGCATCGAACCGGCACCTGGCACACCGGCACCTCCACGTCCCTGATAAGCCATTTGGTAGCGTTGTGGCCCACGATAAGTCTGCTTGGGACGGCTGAACTGAAGGAGAGATACCTGCAAGTTTGACAGGGGACCTTCGACAAGGCAGTTGCGCTCTTTGAAGTGCAGCAACAGGAAGTGCCATAGTGGATGTTTAGCCAGGACTTTCGGATTGCCTAAGATGACGAGACCGTACTTGGCACGAGTGAGAGCGACGTTGAGACGACGTGGGTCGCTCAAGAAACCGATGCCTTGATGATCGTTGGAACGAACGCAAGACAGGACGATAAAGTCCTTTTCACGACCTTGGAAGGCATCAACCGATGCAACCTCAATCTCCTTGTAGGTTTCCTTCTTGAGAGTGCCATTCGTCTGCATGGAGTTGACGACGTAGCTACGTTGACCCTCATACGGAGTGATGATACCGATATCCTGCGATTTGACACCAGCCTTGAGGAAGCGAGTGACGATCTTCTCAACGTTGAGTGCCTCAGTTCGGTTGAGATAAGACGTTCCGGAAGCAGAAATCTCCTCATTGCCCAGATTCGACCAAAACATCATCGGGCTGTCAACGACAGGCCAGGGAAAGTCAACATCACGACGAAGACGCTGCTGAGTAGTGACGCCGTTCTGCAGGGAACCCTCGTAGAACATGTTCGAAGGGAATTGAGACAAGCATGGATGCATACGGTACTGGACCTGGAGACGAATGGGTGCACATCCCAGAATGACTAACCGCTCGAACAAGGACTGATTGAGACCGGCCTTGGCAGCCTTTTTGCTCATGATGACGGGTCCAAGCTGCTGATGATCTCCCACCAAGACTGCTTGCTTACAACCAAGAACAAGTGGGATCATGCACTCGGGCTCGGCAGACTGAGTAGACTCATCGATCAGGACCGTTCTGAACTTCATCTTGGATAGACGAGGGTCACCCGCTCCAACACAAGTACAGCAGATAACGTCCGCATTGCTGAGAATCTCGCGCTCAGCAGCACGAGTCAAAGACTTGAACTTCTTCTCGTCTTGACTAGACAATTCTCCGAGCTCGGACTTGAGCTGGTTGAGCTTATTCAACTCAACATTTGTGTCGTTCATGCGGACTTGTTCGTGTAGTGAAAGGAAGCCGACAGAGGACTCGACATCTTCTCGCGACTTTGCTGTGACTCTCACAGCCTTGAGACCAGTACGATGTATGCGCTCACAGAGTTGATCGACGGCAACGTTAGAAGGTGCACAAACAAGCACCTGCCCACCATTGATCTTTGCGAGGTGATAGATGATCGTGGCGGAGGTCACAGTCTTACCAGTACCGGGAGGACCTTGAATGAGTGATAGTGGCATCTGTAGCACGCTCTTGACGGCGTTGATCTGACTGGCGTTGAGATCGGGAAGTCCTGGGACACTGAACTTCTTCGGAAGTTGCGTCTTCATAGGTGCCGCAGCAACCTCGTGTCCAAGTAGGCGATGAAAGATATAGCCAGAAACACTCATTTCGTCGAGCGCAAAAGTCTTCATAGCGTGCTGCATGCGGTCAAAAGAGGTTGCTTTCCACACGTAATCTGCTGTAAAGTTGTGTGTACACTCCGTAGGTGCTGACTTGAGGTCACCCTTGGCGCGCAGCTCGATTGTGACCTCGTCCGACTGATTGTTGGGGATCTTGATGACATAGCCCACGCCCTCCCAGTGTGGTCTCAACTCTCCAGTGTAACGGATCCTCATCTCATCGCCGACCGCAAGCTTAACATCTCCGAGCTCCAGCTTTGGAAGTGTGAAACTTGCAAGATGCTTGTTGTTCAATCCGTAGTCCCAGCGGACGACGAGACCGTCTTGTGACTGGGATTCCTTCAATTTGCGATCGTAATCGGCCTCAATCTTGACTAGCGGCCCAAAGACATTCTGGTATTGGTAGGCGTCCTTGTAGGCAAGCTGAACTGGAGCGGGCTCGTCATCAATCCCCACACCCTGCTCGAGATCAGCGACAGTCGCGCCTTGGTTGTCCTTCCACATCTCTTCAAGCTTGGCTATCATTTGCGGACTGAGGTGACGTGCGCGCAATTGCTCCTGGTCTGAGGGAGGCTGCACAAGCCAGGCGAGAAATGAGCGGTCCTCGATCAATGGCTGCCAGCGTGTAGTATCCCAGTTCATGTCCTTAGACGAAGGCTGCGAAGCACAAGGCGAGCGACAAAGCAAGACCACCACAGTATCGGACTTTGCAGGAATGAAACCAAGAAGAAAGACATTCTTAGTGCCGCAACTGTAGCATTCGAGGACCGTGTCTCCGAGTGTTGAGAGCGGGTGTAACTGAACCTCCTTATGACGAGCGCGTACCAGATGATTGACAATATGCGACGAAGAGGTATTGCCACGAGCGCTGCAGAACCATTTGGTACAAGCCAGACACTTTACGACACTGCTAGAGTTGTGAATCCCACAGTACCTGCCCCAGCGAAACAAAGAGGTCAGCTAATGTTCTCCTCTTGCTTGTACCAGCCCTGCACTCTTGGAAGACCTACGCGCAGGCGTGCGGTGGCAGTTCAATCTCCTCCTCCTGCTTCCCATTAATCTTGTTGCCTCCATTCATAGGCTGACTGATCAGACTCTCCATATCATCGTCATCGTAGAGATCTGTCTCTTCTTCATCATCTCCTCTTCTACGTCGAGCCCCGCTCGAGATGTGTGCTGCAAGTCCGTTCGCGCCTAGCACGCTCTCGTCTGCGTCGATGGTTGAGACATCGTCGCTAGCGTTGATAGCAGCCGCGCTGTCGGACACGATATGATTACCTAGACTGTTGAAGGCCTCGGCCATGGCGTCTGTGCGCGGATCCGTGAGATCTTGCGCGCCTGGTGGAAGGTGTGTCCTGCAACTCTATTATCAGTTTTGGATCCGAAGAAACACCCCTCGCACATCCGCACGTGTCAAATATGTCGGGCAAGTGGCGGTCACTCGAGGCTGGATCAGCAAGGGATATTGAGGGACAAGATCATATACACATCTGCACCAGGGGTTGGGTATGAGTGTTTAAGTGAGTGTGATTATTTTGTTCTATCTACATATCCGAAGCATCAATCTCCGCTTAAAGCACAAATCGACAGAAACTGCATAGCCTAGTCTACACGCTTGCTTTTCAGTATTATCTGCAAAGGGAAAGAAAAAGGTCCCTGCGCCATCCTGACCAGCTGGTCTGCTTTTCAGGCAAGATCCTGTTCGCAGGCCTGTTCCGTAGACTCCCTGACATGCTCAATCGTCTTCATCATAATTCCATCGCCATGCACTCAAACGTGTTGCCAAGAGCTCCTATTTCCAGCTGTACATGTGATAGCAGCTCAGGAAGAGCTCTTGATGCCATTCCTGTTGCTGAAGAACATGACGCCCTTGTTCTCACCCTCAGCTCCTGCGTTTGGCTCGACCCACTGGCATCTCCTTGAGTTCGTATAAAGGCTCTTGACGAAACCAAACGCGCCACCACGAGTGTCGCTACGGTAGTGGCGTCCCATGATCGGCTTGACAGCCTCGGTAGCCTCGCCAGCGTGGTAGAATGGGATGGTGCTGATGTAGTGGTGCAGGACGTGAGACTCAATGATGTCGTGGAAGAGGTAGGGACCAATTGGCCAGAAGTTGCGGTCGATAGTCGCAGCGGCACCACGAGTGAATGTCCAGGAGTCGGACGTGTAGTGTGGAAGAGACGGATCAGTGTGCTGGAGGAAGGTAATGGCGACTATGATGAGGTTAGCAAATCATTCATGACATGCGCATAGAAAGGACGTACCGAGCCAGTGGTTGACCCAGAGGTAAGGAATGAAGTACCAGACGAGCATGTTGACCCAGCCGAACTTGTTGCCAAGAAGGTACAGGATAGTACCGGTAATCGCGATGCCGAGGTCACTGAGCAGGATCAACTTCTCATCCTTCCTCTCGTACAGAGGGCTAGATGGGATGAAGTGGTTGACACCACCGCCGAAACCGTTGTGCTTGCCAACACCCTTGCCCTCGGGCTGCTTCTCGTGCTTGTCATGGCCAGTGACGTTGCTGAGGATATATGCAGGCCAGCCGACGAGCTGTTGTCCGATGAGGTGAAGGAGAGAGGCGATCGGGGCATCCTCGGTGAGCTCGTCGAGCTCGTGAGCGAGCTTGCCAAGACGAGAAGCGTAGATCTCTTTTGTGGGAGGGTTGAAGACCATGTCACGGTCAAGATTGCCGGTGGCCTTGTGGTGCTTGCCGTGGGAGATCTTCCACGAAAAGTATGGGACAAGAAGTGCAGAGTGAAGGACCCAGCCAACAGAGTCGTTGATGGCCTTGGAAGGAGAGAAAGATTGGTGACCGCACTCGTGTGCAAGAACCCAGACACCAGTGCCGAAAAGACCCTGAAGGAAAGTGTAGCCAGCCCAGAGAGCAGCACGAACAGGCATGCTTGATATCGTCTCGGGAGTGACATAGTTGTGGAAGATGTAGAATGTGGTAGCCAGGCAGGCGATGTCGCGAGCGACGTAGGACATGCCAGTGACGGCAGACCTCTCGAAGCAATGAGCAGGGATCGCATCACGAAGCTGCTTGATGGTGTAGTCAGGAATGACGAATTCGTTGCCGTATGCGTCCAGGAGTCCGGTCTTGGGCTTGAGATTGTCGGTCTCGGAGACCTCCTCCATTGAGGAAAGAGAGCTGGACGAGGGCGAGTGACGTGGAGTTTCTGATGGACTGTCTGCCGGAGAGGTAGAGGCGGAGGACGTTTCCTCAACCTCAACCTCGAATGCGGATTTACGCATGGTAGGACCAGTGCGAGGTGGTAGAGCTGTTGCTAACGTGGCGGCCATGGTATTGGATATGCTGGGCGCGAGCTGAGGTGTGGTGCTCAGAGTTTGTGGAAATTCACAGGAATGTCTGAGGACTTTCTCTGAGTGAGAGTGTAGTGCGCCTAACGGTGAGGCTGTCGAGCGAAGAAAGGATTGTAAGACAGTGGCGTCGGGTGTAAAGAACGAGGGAAGATCAAGATGCGGGATGAGGTGAGAGGCGATGTGAGAAAAAGAAAGAAGCAATGGAAGGAGAAAGCAGGGTCCAGGTTCGCGGCTAGTCTCCCCACCACGAAAACACTGGGGAGAGGTGTTTTGATATCGTAATGATGTTATTTAATGCCTGTCGAATAATCTACTAAAACACGTCTGAACTACTCGCCAGCTCCTCCTTCCCTGCGATCAGACTCCAGTACTACACCATGTGTGCGTGCATACTATAGCCATTGAGCAAGGTGGCCAGAATGACGCAGCCACGCGGTGAACTCGATTCCCAATGCACAAGGCTCAATATGCAGGTGAACAAGGCAAGGGCTTCCCCGCAGCGCAAGTGCTTGGCAGAGGCGAATCCCGCCGAGATTCGGAGTAGCGTGGTCCGCTGAAGGCAAAGTGTCAACGTGTCACTGATGACGAGCAGGGGAACGCGATTTGATTGTGACTGAAGTCAAGCCTGCTGCTTTTGACGCTATGTAAACCTTGTTACACCATAGACTCATACCCAAAGCTCATTGAGCTGATCATACAAGACGGCGCTCTGCGCAAGAAGACAAGTTATGGAAATACCAGCTGCCATTGTCTGGGCGACAACTTGAGGCATCGTGAGAGTGAAAGAGTGATTCGACACTTGAGGTCGCGTGGACAAATTGGCGCAGATGAGAAGAAGAGAAAGCTCAGACGTATGGAGCAACAGTAGTCTACTCCATGTCAACATCTGTTCAACTCCAAACCTGATACATCAATGACTTACCTGAAGTGCAATGAACTCGCACTCATCACCAAAGTCTGGGAGGAGGCCAGCGTACTCGTAGTAGAAGAGTTGGTAGATCTCGTCGTCCATCTCACAGATGATGAAGCCGTTGACATAGCCAGAAGGAACGCGCTGGTACAAGCCATAGTTTGCAGAGTGACCACCACCGATGAGGTACCAGCCGTGACTTGTCTCCTGGAAGACCTCAGCGGCAGTGGCAGTCTCGTTCTCGTTGCGGAAGATGAAGGATTGAGCTGAGAGAGTGGAATTGCTGGTCACGTTGCGAAGACCGCCGACGCCACCAAGGAGGTAGGGTTCTGAATGGACGTCAGTTGTGCGTCGAAGAAGAGCATCAAGCGCACTCACCATTGTAGTCATTTGTGCCAACGGAAGCAAGGGTACCGTTCTCGAGAGTGAGTAGTGCGACGGGGGAGGAAAGATCGACGACAACAAAGGACGCAGGATCGCTCGAGAGCAATTGGATGTTGTGGCCGTTGTACTTGGGATTGTTGGCGCGTACAGAGACGAAGAAGGCTTGTCCTTGAGTGTCGAGAAGGCTGAGAACGTCAGTATCCGTGTGATGATGCAAAAGATCACAATTCTGTACTCACATTCCAGAGTAGCTGGCTGTCTTTCCAGAGACGGTCGGCAGCTCAGCAATGGGAAGCCCACTAGTCTCGTTGACAAGACCGTTGATGATGCCGATGTCAGGACTTGCGATCACTGAGGTCGCGATGAGGAGGACGGCGAACACAAAGGTCTTCATCTTGCTTGAGAACATGATTGATTGAAGCAAGGTGTCAAATGACGACACTAAAGAGTGCGGAGATATGCAAGTGATCGTGGTGAATTGTGAAAAGAGTGTGTATGAAGAGAGTGTGAATTGTTGTGTGTGTGACAGTGAGAACAAGATGGAGGATGGAAGATGGGATTGAGGAAAGATATATATGAGAGAGAGGAAAAGGTCACGCGACTTTTCACTGCATCGACCACAACAAGGATCTTTGCGAGTAAGCGTTACACGGCAGCGTCATAGGCGGAGGCCTATCCAATGAAAGGCCTTCTCTGTGCGCCAAGATCGTCGCAGATGAAATTGAAGGAGTCGTTTCAGATCCCGGAAGTTGTCGTTTGAAAAACCTGAAACGCCAAACGACGAACTGGCCGCAGATCTAAACGCTAAAAGTCTGAAGTGTTGGCGACACGATTACTCCCTAGGATCTTGTGTGATGTCTTCACTAAGCTGATTGTATTGTAATGACAGGGCTGATACCTCTGAAACTCTGCTAAATATCCTGTTCCAGATAGGTGACAGTTCGGATACTTTGCTAGCCATGATATGGTGATCGATGCACGCCGTACATATCTATTCTGCAGACGCGTAAGGCAGCGTGTATCATTCGCTGATGAGTAGCAATGTAGTAGCAATGTCAGCAATTCGGGACACGTCTCTCTCTCTTCCAGCACAACCACCAGCTCATTCGTCTCTAAAGATCCATCTGCCATCTCCTCTGATGGCTTCGCGATATATCTCAGCAACCCTGTCTCTTTCCTTCTTCTCTGCTTGGCGCCGAATCTCCTCCTCTTCCTGCGTGCTTGGAAAGTCCGCATTCCAGAAACCTGGCGGAGTCGCGCTTCGCACCCACGATGCTTTGTGTCTGCCATGCTTTTGGGCAAACTGCTCAGCTTGTGCTTGCTCAAGCATGTTCTTCACTTCGTCTGCGGTCATTCTCTTCAGGATGCCTTTCGCATTTGTACCAAGATGACGTTCCAGCACTCTCTGTTCAGCAGCAATATCTTCATCAGTGTCCCATAAACTTGGACGTGGCGCGGGGAGAGCACCGCCAATCTCGACAACTTTGCGGAACTTGTTGCCGCAGCAGTCAGGTCGAGTACAGCCGGGCAAGCATTGCCGACGATCACTGGTGCGAATGACTTCGGAAAATGCAAAGTCAAGCCCGTCGTTATATTTTGGATTGATCTTGAAGTCACAGAAGTTGAGACTCCCTAAAGGCTGTGCGCGGAGAGGCTCCAACTGCCTTTCGTCTTCTGGTTCATCAAACGTGTCTCGCACTTCTAGTCGAGGTTTCTTGCGCTCGGGACTTCGAGTGCGTGGTGGACTTTTAACTCGCCTGGATCGAGAAGAGGCAGAAAGCGCGGGCTTCTGTGCCGAAGGACCTTCCAGCATGTTCTGTATCCGAGGCGGTTTGCAAGTCATGGATATCTCCCGTGCAACTTCAGAAGGCCGTTTCTTACGACCTTGATCTCCATCTTCAGCAAGAGCAGCTATTCGCGACACGTTGCTTCGTGGTTTATTCATTGTCGCAGAAGCCTTGTTACTGCTCGCGGAAACTACAGTCCGTCGGTTGGAGCTTATTGGCTGAAGGATGCGCGAATGGACGAGTGGTGAGTCGAGCATGGTATCGTCCTCTTCGTTCGAGATGTTGCCACGCCATTCTTTCTTGACTCGTCTTTGGGCAGTATCCTGACCGGCACCACGACTCAGCTGTGCCTCAAAACTTTGGCTGATGATTTGTTCAATGTCTGCTTCAGGTGGCAGACTTGAAGAACGTAGGACACTAGAATCCAGTGGAGCTTGATGATAATAGATTGGAGCGCCTTGAGAGGTGGATCGTATTTTTTGCAGATGATATTTGCGAGGAGTCAGTACTGCTCCAGGAATACTGTCTAAGTCGTCAATGCTATGCTCGGGTCGCAATCGAGATATAGAGGCTCGAGTAAGGCCTTCCACGAAGGGCTCCTCCTTGATATGCAGTGGAGTCTCTGAAGTCATGCCATCGTGCTCATGTAGCATGTTTTGCTTGAGTGTGTTTCTGAGATTTGCTGGCTGCTCACGTCTCCGCTTCAACACACGTTCCGATACCACTACTGGTTCGTCTTCGTCGCTTTCGAGATGATAATGCGTCTCCGTAGCAGGTGTACTTCGTTCTCTAATAGTCTCACCTTCAGTTGACTGCGTCGACTGGAGCGATGGTGGCAATTGCGACTCATTCGGTCTCGGGTCGGTTAGACTGGCCAATGAGAGATCAGCCATCAGTGTAGCATTATTGGTCTGTTGTATAACAGCCGTGGGAGTAGCCACCTGGGCTATGGCGATCGACGTAACTGGCGCACGCTGAATCTGTGGCTGAATTGCTCGTGGTGTAAGACCATCGACCATTGAGTGTTCGCTGTTGAAGGAGACCTGTGGTCGAGAATATGGTCTGACATCACTGGGGCCATCAAGAGCGCGAGCATCAGCTGGCCGAAGGACTTGATCCATTGGCATGCCCTCAATGCTGCGGATCGGCATATCTTGCATCGGTGTGTGACAGCGACGTTCCCCAGCCTCCTCGCTTGGGCTGCCTAGAGGTTCAACGTCAACTGAACGGCCCAAGCGACTTATGTTGGCCTTTACGGGGCTCGATTGCCTGGACATTGTGGATGGTGTATCAACGTCGAATGCAGCCCTTGAACCTGCTTGGGCAGTTGGTGTCGAGGAAGTCCGTAGCTCGGGAGGAAGCTCTGCACGTTGCATGGTTCCTTTCGCAAAACTTGCGTCGGCGAAGACCTGCCATCCTCTGATATTTTCCTTCGCTCTTTGATACTTCTCTTTCTCATCAAGCAATCTCCTTCTGAACATGTCCAAAGTAGCTTGCAGCTTCCCCGCTTGACACTTCATATTCCCGTGTCGTTTTTCGGTCTCGTGATATTTCTCCATCAAGTGCTGGTATTGTTCGTATGGCACAGTTGCCGGTCTCTCAGCATCAAGTAGATCCTCCAATTTCCTCTTGTCCTCCTGCAGCTCCATGTTCTCGTGCTCGAGCCCAATCGCATGTGTAAGCCTTTGCCTCAGCTGCTGGTTCTCGGACTTGAATTCATCTAAAACCCTGGCATGTTCGATGTCCTCTGCGGCGATTGTCAGGACTGGCAATGGGAATAGCAATAGTACCAAAGACTCACTCTGCTTCAACCGCTCCTCGAAGCCCGTCTCGATCTCCCTCATCACCTGCCACATAGGCGTGGCAGGGCTCACTTCGATCTGCGCAGCCATTTTACGATTGCGCACCCATGCGCTGCTGCAAGTGCTTGTTCAATGAGTCCCGTGCCTTTCGACGGAAGACGCGGTCCGCTTACGCCTGATCACGTGACGACATCCAATCGAGCGGCAATCACGACCGCCGCCACAATCCGTCGCATTAACATAACAGCCTCACTCGGCATGGTGAAGCGTGTGGCCGAGGATGGGCAGGTCGCAGCTCGTCCTGCGAAACGTTCACGTCTAGACCACGACTCATTGAGCTCCCTCAGCGACGAACTTGTCCTGCGTATCTTCTCGAGCTTCTCAATACAGGAACTAAACTTATGCCAACGAGTCTCTTCACGATTCCGCACTTTAGCCGGAGACTCGCAACTCTGGAGAGATGCCTATCACAGAAGATTTGTACAGCCGCGTTTGGAACGCATAGCACGTCGCAAGAGCACAAGAAGCGCGGAGGTGAACGCCGGATCGAGATGGGCGCGCTGGCTGGATGAGGGTGACTTGGTGCGCAGAGGGCGAGACACAAACTGGAAGCGGCAGTATAAGATTAGGCATAACTGGGCAAGAGGTGCTTGCGATGTGAACGAGATTCCAGTCGATATACAGGCGCCGCTGCCGATGCTGCTAGCAAGACTCCTGGATGGTATTGTTTACACTGTCGATGTACACAACGGATTGCGCGCGTGGTCATATAAAGACGATGAAAGGCTTCTCGCCACTGTTGCTGCAAGAGTTGCCAGAGATGCAATACCAACGTCAATGGCAGTACTGGCTGAGGACGACAGTACAAGACACAGAATCGCGATTGGATACGATGATGGTACATTCTGTATGTACCACTTCGGAAAAGATTCTGTGGCATTCCGGCACGAGCATACATGCCACCAAGCTTTGGATGGTGCAATAACAGCTCTGGCTCTTTCGTCTCAATATCTCCTTTGCATGACCCAAACCCAGCAGCTATCTCTTTTTCGTGTGCCAACACGGATAGGACACGATGATGATTTAGCACCATTATTATTGAGTTCCCTCAAGTCGCAAACTGCTTGGCCACCTCTATCTCTCAGCTTGCGTATGCGCGGCGGCGATGTGCTTGCCTCTATAGCTTACTGTATGCCGACATACACTGCTGGCTGGACTACTGGCATCCAAGAACTTCTCTTCTCCGAGAGCGGCATTATGTTAGAATCACGACTTGCGTCAGCAGCTGGGCTTGGCTTCTCTTCACTGGCTCGAGATCCTGGGCCTGCTTCGTCTCAGAATAGTCCGCGGAGGATGACAGTACTACCGAGTCCAGAGACTGTACAGTCGAAACCTACATCCGTGTCGTATTCACATCCGTACCTGCTGGTATCACATTCTGACAATAACATGACACTATACATGGTCACTTCTACGAAGTCACAATTATCGCTTGGTGCTGGACGTACGTTATGGGGCCACACATCAAGTATATTCAACGCGCATGTTGGTGGAAGAGGAAAGGCCGTCTCCGTCAGTGCTCGAGGCGACGAAATCAGAGTCTGGGAGCTCGAAGGCGGGCTCTCTAGACGAGATACATCTGGCGAGAATATGGAAGAGAGCATACAGATCACGCCAGACAAGCGGAAGGAGAAGACTTCTCAGCTGACTTCACGCGCAGCCAGTATGGCACATGGAGGAGAGCACGTGAGCCTGCTTGTCGGGCTTGACGCTACTTCGATACCACTTACTCGTGGCTGGGTTGGCCTGGACGACGAGAGTGTGGTTGTTCTGCGCGAACGTGAGCACGGTTTACAAGCTTTGACAGTTTTTGATTTTTCCTGATAGCTAATTCATATAATGCGACACGAATGGACGATTTATGACATCTACAAATATTCTTCGCTGCCAGAACAATGCACCAGCTCAAATAAGGGTTGGCATGCAGTTCAGCCTTCTTTCTTCAGCCCAGCTGATGTTTCAGTCGTCCCAACAATGTGTCAGCCAGGAATTCCCGTAAGCGCTATCATAAGTATTCAGCAATCCTCTTTGATATAAGACTCGCTGCAGTGTGGAGTTCCTGCACAGCATATCAAACGACTCTTGCATACTCTACAACATTTCCCAATCAGTATGGGCTCCATTGAATGCACAAAGAGCAATGCTTTTTCATGGAAGAAGGTGGCAGAAGGTCACTGGGCTGGCCCTCTTGTGGGCATGGAGCCTGTCTGTTTCTACTTATCGACAATCTCACCGCCTTGTAAGTCCAAGGACGTGAGCACTTTGTCATCTATTCCACCATCAAGGTTGAAACTCCACTTGAACTTGAAGTCGAAGACATCGAATTTGCATGGAAGAATCTAAGATAAGAATAACCAGGGCCTGCCACTATTGCTGATGCAACGGATTGGAGTGTACACTATCGCGTAGCAGACGAGGCTGCTCTC
>Ga0058702_10000819_pt1 | contig 12285 bp, 8 predicted proteins | sample AgamicOrSfe_FD_83781 | JGI IMG/M metagenome (GOLD analysis project Ga0058702, IMG submission 83781) | Agave microbial communities from Guanajuato, Mexico - Or.Sf.e | ecosystem: Host-associated > Plants > Phyllosphere > Phylloplane/Leaf | place: Guanajuato, Mexico | collected 2012-05-30
CTACATCAGCGTATGCGTCACTTGTAGGTCCACCCTGCTTAGCATGGATACCGGCCGAGCTGACACTGGCGCCTTCGCCAAATACTCCGCCCTCTTCATCGGCCAAACGATATGAGTCTCGGATGAGATTGTGTCCACCGGGTGGTCCGGACCGGTAATAGTCGATGGCTTTGTCCGCAACTCTCTTGTACCAATGCACAGCTTCATCGCAGTTCTTGGGCGTGGCAATGCCGGCATGATGCCGATACGCCAGTGTCATCTCCGACTGCGTATTCCCTTGTTCCGCCGCGAAAGTGTGATAAAGCATGCTCTTCGCCTGATCCGCAGGCACATCTGGACTCAAGCCCGTGGCATACAGGAAACCCAGCATATACTGCGCCGTGCTGTTGCCATCTAGATCCGCTAGTTGCTTATACCGATCAAAAGCTTCGGTGTAATTCACAGGGTGCGTGAAGTTACCGTAGAAGTTCATCTCCGCCAACAGGAAGATGGCGTCTGCACTGCCCTCCTTTGCCGCATCTTGCAGTAATCTCACAGCCTTTGACAGTGGTTGGGCGAGCTTCGGAGCTTGTTGTGATGTAGAAGTCGTCAAGAGATTGGTCTGTCTGGGGCTGTTCATAAACAGCAGAACGAATGCCTCCTTTGCGTAGTATGCGCTCGTGCCGAAAAAGCCTTTCGGTTTGCTGGTGAAGCGGGCCAAGTTGGAGAGCGTGGGCGGTCTGACCTTGCGGAGGATCGCTGTAGCCTCCTTGACGGTATCCGCCACCTCGTTCTGATGGTGATCGTAGCCATCGTCTGCTCTCTGCGATGTAGTTGATTGGCTGTCGCCCAGAGGTTGCTGGCTTACGGGATGTTGCTGTGCTGCTTCTTGTGCTGCGGTGGTAGCGAGGAAAACGAAAAATGCCACTATCCAAGTTATTAGATATCATTCTCCAAGCATGCGCTTCGCTCTGGTATAGCTTACCGAACATGAGAGGCGCTATGCGCCAGATCGTTTGTCTCATCCTGCACGAGCGTGAGAGGTCATTTAGATTATATCATCGAATGGTCATTATTTCTGTAGTTTCATGCCCCACGCTGACGACAGTGTAAACGGCGAAACAATAATGGAAAGCTGATGAAGCCAGCTGGTAATTCCTTTGGCTCTCCAGGACGCTCGAGCAAGCTTGCGCGCGGAGTGAGTCGCGTGGCACTTGTAGCAGGAGCACTGACGTTTCGGTTGGAGTCTATCACATGCCGTACAGGGGGCCAATGCTGACTACACCTTTAACCACCACGTACACTTTCCCTGCTAAGACAACGACAACATCCCTTCGATCGACGAGAGCCTAGTTGTGGTCCTGGTGGGTTATTCGGCTACCATGGACTGAGCTAAGCATCGCCGCCTCAGCCCTGAGGCGTTATCGCGAGGACTGTTCGGCAGTCCACCACGCTCTCCCCTTCGGATTCGACGTCTCTCCGGCAATTTAGTACACACCAGTACATTTACGATGGACCGCTTGCCAGAGGAAGTTGTCCTGCACATCTTGATATTCTTGGACGCGTCCGATATCGTTCGCCTGCAATCCGTTTCAAGTCGATACCTCACACTAGGGCGCGACAATGCTACCTGGAAGCTCGAGTGCTTCGTCAACTCACGAGCCGAATCGTTACGCAGACGACAGCAGCTTCGCACTGTGCAGGACCCGAGGTTGGCCGAGCTCCGTAACGCTGTGACTGCATTGCCAGGCGGAGACTTGACTGCATGGGACGTTTCTCAGCTTCGAGGGAGCCCGCAACCGCGTGCTTCGAACGATCCCCAAAGTGAGGCCAAGACGCAGCGGACTCGTGCACTTGCCAATTGGGAGCCTGGGTACCCCAATGAACATCTCGATTACTACCAGGAGTACATTCACAGGCATGCGTCAATCAATGTTGGCTGGTTGAACGTATCCAAAGCTCACAAACCTGACGAAGAGTTCCGTGAGGCTACGGGAGCTGGTATCCTCAGAGGCAGCACCGGTGATGTAAAGCATCTTGTCGCGCCCGTGGATGACGGCAGTGTTTGCATCTGGGATGTTTCTGCACGCTCGACCATGTCCGATGGCGGCCGAGGTAGGCTCGTTGCACAGAGTAGGTCTGGCTTGCTCAGCGGACAGCCGCAGGGAAACACGTCGGAAAGCCATACCATTATGACGGAAACTGGTGCGGTCGAATGCGTGGCTGTCGACAACCACGCCGAGAAAGGCTACTTTGCCGTACAGAGTTTACTTCACGAGATCGACCTCAACACCCTGCAGCTTACATCCACGAAGCAATACCCGTGGCCTATCACTGCGCTTTCAGAAGCAAGCGACGGTATCCCCGTGACTGTAGGCACGAACTGGACAGTCCACCTGCACGATCCTCGAGACTCAGCCTCTGCTACTGCGGACCGCACTGGGAAAGGCGAACTCATCGGTGGGTCTCTCTATTCTCACGCCAGCCTTGAACAGCCAGGGCCTCTCTCGATCTTCCACGAGAATGGCATTGGAGCCGAAGGCAGCTCCATCTGGGTCGCTGGGCGTTTTACTTCGATGCTGAACTACGACCGTCGCTTCTTTCCTCGCTTGCTGGGCACCATCCACTCTGGTGCTCGCATTGCCTCTCTGAGCTCTCTCCTGTACCCGCTCGTGCCTCGTAGTCTGGATCTACTGCGCAACCCCGAAGCTACAGTCGCATCGTTGCAAGAAGCTCGCAGCCAGCCGGGCACGACGATCCTCGCCGCCGCCGAGTACAAAGGCAAGGGCTCACTGGAACTGTACGGGTTGCCACGCGTGCAACCCTATCAGAACCGTCAAACTGCCTCCGCCTCGAAGCTCCTTTCCGTCGCCCCGCACGGTGGCCGCATTGTCTTCAGCGACGGAGACGGTAACCTGAAATGGCTCGAGCGCGACGGCTTCTCGCACGTCCGAACCTTCAACATCAACGATGTTATCGCTGAAGACGGCAGTGCAGCCAACCAAGACGCAAGCGCCTACGGCATCTGGTCATCCACGGCCTCCGAAATGCCCGGGCAAGGCGACATCGTGCAGAAGATCATCCCTACACAAGCCGTTGCGTCCTTGTGCTCAGCGTCATCCTCTTCCAATCGCGCCGACGCCAATCAGTCGAATCTCCTTTTGTGGACCGGTGACGGCCGACTCGGTATGCTGGCTTTTGGGCGCGCCAACCCTTTGGGCGAGGACGACTGGCATGATGCGCTGGAAGGTCCAGCCGAGTCGGCGGAGCAGAAGGCTAAGCAGGATGCGGAGAGGCAGTATGGCATGGCCATGCGCAGAGCACTGGAACGCAACGCCGACGAAGTGCGTTTCGTGCGTGGGCTGGGCATGGGCTATTCGAGGCCATAAGTATAGCCTGAGGCAAAAGAGTGCCTTCCTAAGGCAAGACAATATTCTCCTGGGGCAGAAATAAGGCATCCGCGAGGCATCTGAGGCAGGCTTTCACTAAAACGGTCTGCACTTGATCATCACTTGTATGAGATCTCTTCGAGGAATGACCCTTCCATGTTGCCATGCTAGTACAGCATCGAGTCTATGTACACTAACACTACGCTCTGAATACTTGGAAGAACAATCCATCAACGCCTCGCTAAACGAACAGCAGCAGATCCATGGGTATCTTTGCATCCAATCTCACCCAAACCCTGACCAATCTCGTAACAAGAAATTTTCACTCTCCACTCATGCAGGCACGCTCATATGCCGCCTGTGTGCCGTCGTCGACTGATTATAAGGCGTATAGCCCGGCGGCGCATCGTCGACAGGCGCCTGACTACCAATCCTGCTGCGTCCAACAAACCCCTCAGACGGAGCGCGAACAGTACGCGGTTCGAAGAAATCCGACGCATCCTCTGCATCTACCTCGACGCCGTCCTCCGAGTCGGAGTAATCGCGCGGTGGCGAGCCTTCCCCATTGTTGCCTTCGGATGAGACTTGGACGGGGACTTTCAACTCCATGCTGGGGACGATACCGGCGGTGTGCAAGCCCAAATCCAGCTTGAGTTGGTAGATGCGGCTGATGAGGCAGGAGTGGAAGGTTGGGACGAAGGCTTTGTTCGTAGGTAGGCTGACGGGGACCAGGAGGCGGGCGGTGTAGTAGGTCCTGCCTTTGTACGTCGAACTCGGCTGCGGTGTCTCGCCCGCCGTCATCGAGCATGCGGAGTCGCGGCGTTCGATCGTCGCGGGCTTGGTCGGGTCGACCTTTCTCCACTCGACGTTGGCCATGCAGCGCGAGGAGAGGTTCAGCTGCTCGGTGTGAAGACCTTGCGATAGGTCCAGCATCAGCAGGTTCCTGTTGGGAAAGTTGTAGCGGGCGCTGCTAGCGAAAGTCGTGAGGACCTTGATTTTACTAGACATGCTTCCGAGGCGCGGAGGGGTTGCATTCTCGTCGGTTGGGTCGAAGCGTAGCATGACGGTCACGACAATCGTGGTCCTGCTTTCGGGCTGCCCGGGAGCCCTCAGTCGCAAAGATTGCGGCTGAGCAGCCTCCATGACCAATGTGCCGAGTTTGCCTTTGAGGACGCTTTTGCGGATCGTCTTCTCCTTGCGCATCACGTACTCGCTTTCGGCGTCGTCACCGCCGACGGCAAGTGGTGGCTGCTCATCCACGGCGGGCACGACACGCACCTTTCTCGCTTTGGAAGCAAGAGAGATCTTGTAAGTATCGTCGCCGGATGTCTTGACTCTGGACACCTGCGCGAAGACACCGTAGCGGATGCTCGCCATGTCAGGCGCCATGTCGTCCGCCTCGTCGACAATGTCCTTGTCGTCGCCGAATGTAGGAGGTAGCAGCAAGTGTGCATCTCGCACTGCTGGGTTGTGAACTTTGTGTTGACATACTCTCGGTAGCAGTTGCTGCGGTATCACAAAGATGAATGGGAAATCGTAAGTCTGCCCTGCCCTGAGGATCCCTCGTTCTGGGTAATGATCTTGCAGGTTGGGCTGAGTGAGCTTGAGGAATTGATGGAACGCCTCTGCTCGACCAGACACGGCGGCGGCCGTAGTGAGGCGCTCGACGTAGGTTCTGGCCGTGCCCACAAACTCAACCTCCACGGCATCGAATGCAGTATCCGCGAGCGCCGTCACTGACACGACGCCATCGATCTTATCGGACGTCGTGTACGTCTTCTTGCGGCTATGGAGATTGATCTTGATATCGAGCTTCTGCGTCTGCACCAAGTTTCGCAATCGAGCGGGCATTGTGAAGGCCTCGTTGCTGGTTGTTGTGTAGACAGACATGGTTGGATTTGCCACGGGAGAAGCTGGTACTCTGGACTCTTGGAATGTAGCCAATCAACCAGCAGCACCGCGGTATCGCGTGCGGGGGTAAGTACCGTTGACACTGTCAGGTGTCGTTGGTGGCGTGAGATAACGGATTTACGGGAGATCTGGGGAATATGCAGCTCGTGTCTCCGCAGAACTCGGCCAAGAAAGGTGGAACGAAACCCACTGTCGGTGAATGGACGAGAAGTAAAATGGATTGAATTACCTTTCAATTGAGTAAACGGGTGATGGCGTGTCTTATAGGCAAAACGTGCTCATGGCACGGATTTCTCAGCGTGACTCGAAGGGCGTGAACGAGTGCAAGGACGGTGTGTCGAGTCACACGGAGTTCCACGAGGAGCCATCGCCATTGACGCCCCGGGCGCGGATCTCCACGCTAAGATCGCGGCCTACCACGCTCTCGTTCTTAGCGTCGAGCGAAAAGCTTCGCCGAACGTGAGTCTATGACTTTGCTCACTCAGCGTCTACATGTAGGGCGTGAGAGCGATATCGCACTCCGCGTCCTATCTATTGCGTGCTTTTTCGTGTCGTCCGCTGGGTTTTCCTCGCCTGCCAACGTCGTTGATACTTTCCAAGTCACTCCAGTGTCATGTGTAGCCACCACGGGAAAATTCTGCAAGCGCTGCTCCAGCGTCGGAACGAAGGCCGGCTTGCCCGTGGAAACGAAAACATGCGATATCCTTCAAAGGCAGTCGAATCCCGCAACTGTTCCCCTAAAGTCAACAATAGACGGTGAAGTTCTTTCTATGTGTCATGCGCGACCGTATAAGTTAAGCCTTAACGATCCAATATTCTTGGTCTTCCCTCGTAGCTGCTTGCGTGATGTGGAGCTCGCCATGTGGCGTCCTGAGAAGGGCAACCAACGGCGGCAGGAATACCACTGCAGAGGTTTTCGGGGCACACGTGGAGTACCGAAACAGGGAAGTCATCCCGTTGCTGCCAATGCGTATCTCCGTCTGACCAGGCCGTTGATGCTTGGGTGATGCGAAGCTTCCGCGAATGCATGTGCGTACTCCGATCGGCGTTCAGGCACGGGCTGCGGAGCTGACGATAGACTCCGACTCCTACCCTCGACTCCGAGCCTGACTCGGCTTGCCGACTAGGGCACACCATGGCGAGAGTGAGTATCATCCGCCAACGCTTTCATGGATTGAAACACCGGATCCACCACAGGATAGCCCACATAGTTGCTTAAGAGGCTCTCCGAGCATCATGGTTATCGATCCACACAGATGCTCATGTCAGATTCGCAGACCTATGTACCTAGGCATCAACCCCGGAGTCTCAGCTTGTACCCTTTCCCCCAAGTGCTTCACCAATCGTCCCAAATCCCGATGCTTTCTGATACGCGATACGCGCTACGCTGTACATACCTACCTTCCACACAAACACCCATCAAAACGCCAAACTCATGCAACACAGAACGGAGCTCACCGCCTACGAGGGCCGCCCATCCATCAACGCCTTCGCAATCTTCTCCGCATCTGCCGGCTCCTTGACCTGAATCTGCCACGGCTTGATCCCAGGCGCCTTCTCATTATTCGTCTCCAGATGGTCGATGAACGGTCCGTTGATGAACTTTGGCTTCGGGTTCGTGTAAGCTGCGCCCTTGAGCGGCTCGAAATTCATCGATAGACGTCCGAGCGGCGGCACCTTCAACAAGATCCGCACTTTTCCTGTGCTCTTGTTCTTGAGCACGTAAAGCGGGCCTTTGCCACGCTCCACCCATGCCTTCTTGACGCCGTCTTCGGTGTTCCTGTCGTCGTACTTGCTCGCTTTGGCCATCGGCGCTTGTGCAACGACTTCCTCGGCTTCGAGCTCCTCGGGTAAGAGGGCAGTCATGTCCTCGACTTTCTTGTCCTTGGGCTCGTCGCTTGGCTCTCCAGCTTCGGTAGCGTCGCCAGCAGCGGAAGCTTCGCCATCAGTTGTGACACCCGGCGTAGTGGCGCGAGAAGCGTCGGCAGTTGAGGCTCCGCTGGTGCCAGCCTTCTGACCAAAGTTGAAGCCAATGGACGGTGGCGCCAGCTTTCCCGGCTCGCTTGTACCTTCCTTGCTGGCAGCTGGCGTGCACGTGCTTGAGCCGAACAAACCACTGAACGGGTTTGCTGGCGGTGGCGCAGCTGGTGTAGTCGAGGTAGCGGTGGTCTGGTTGCCGAATTTGATTGGTGTGTCAGGATTCCAGGTGTTGTCGCCCGAGCCGAGCGCCTTCTCGCCTTGCGTTTTCGCGGCGTCGGTATCGTTACCGGCATTCGGCTGGCCAAACGAAAAGCCGGTATTCGCTGGCTTTGGTGTTGGTGCGGAGAACGTGCTCGACGGAGAGAACACCGAGGCCGCCGGTGCTTCACTCTTGTCCTTCTCCGCTGGGGTCTTGAGTGGCCCTAGGCGGTCGAACAGGCTCTTGCCCGCATTTGCTGAAGTCTCGGTCTCTGCTGGCTTATCTGCGCCAGGAAGCTTGAATGCAAAGGGCGTCGACGATGCAGCTGGCTTGTCAGTGGTAGCAGGGAATTTGAACGAAGGCCCCGTTTTGGCAGCTTCTTCAATCTTCCGCCTCTTCTCTTCCTGCTCAGCCCTATCTCTGGCTTCCCACGCAGCCTCGTCCTCCTCATCACTGTCGTAGTCCTCAGCCTTGCGTCGCTTCCTCGCTTTCTCTTCATCTGCAACCGCTTTCTGACCGAAGGAGGACAAAAAGTTTGCCGACCCAGCAGCGGGCGGAGCACCGAAGCTTGGTAGCTTGAAACCTGATGTGGCTGGCGCTGATGATGATGATGATGGCGTGAATCCAAAACTCGGCGCCTTCGGTGCCTCTGTGGGCTTCTCTGGCGATGCTGTTGAGGCGGCACCACCGAATTTGAAAGCTGTCGACGGTGTGGCAGCGTGTGACGGAGTTGGCGCAGGCGTCTTTTCTGCATCTGCTTTTTCGGCAGCTTCCTTGGCAGCCTTCTGCTCCCGGAGCTTCGCCATGACGTCTGCCGGCGGACCAAATCTGGAACCTATGCCGTTCTGCTGATCGCTTCCTTGCGCAGCAGGCTTCTCGACAGGCTTGTCGAGCGTGGACGCAAACAACTTCGCGGTATTACTTGCGGTCTCGGGCAGCTTCGGATACTGAACAGGCTCATTCGGCTTGCTTCGCTTGTCAGTCGCAGGCATGGTCGATTCGGCATGGTCCCTAGTCAAGTCCTCGTTCGCGGTGCGCTTCTTTGACACTGGTGCGGTAGCTGGCGGTTGGGGTGTCTGCGTGTTGAACAGGCTGTTAGAAGACGCTTGTCTGCTGAACATGTTCGTCATTGACGCCTTTGGCGTTTCGGCTGGCGCGGGCGTGCTTGAGGTCGGCTTCGGGTTGTCCGCACTCTGCGGCACACTTTGTGACGCCGTCGAGGGTGCCTCTCCTCGTTTGTAAGCATCCTTCCCCATGATCCTTGCAGCCTCCTTGAGATAGTAGGAGAAGATCACACTCCAGTCCTGGGTCGGATCCTCCCTCTGCAAATGCGCCACCAAGCCATCATTGAGCCTCTTGAGATCTGCACGGGCTGGCGACAAGGAGCTTGACTGGGCGGTCGCTGTTGTCCGCTGACCGGGCGCTAGAGATCTCATGAGTAGATCGTTGAAATGCCGCTCGTCAAATATTGGTGCCTCAGAATCTGCTTCCCATTCTTTGGTACTCGGCCCGGAAACCCACGTTCCGTTGGGAACGGGCGGATCTGCAGGAGAGATGCGCGAGAACAGGTCGTTGCCAGCGTTTCCGTTGGGCTGTTGTGCCGGCGTTGCTCGGGGAGTTTTCGCAGGCTGCGTCGAGCTCTGCTTATGTGGCGTGTTCTCCGGACTTAGCATGCTTGTGTCTTCGAGATGTGACGCGCCAAACTTCGGCGGCGACATTGCAGGCGGCTGCGGCTGCGTCTGACCGAAACCGCTGAACGTGTTTGTAGCTGGTTTGGGGGTCTGTTCAGCGTGTGACGCGCCGTGGCCATTGAAGAGGTTGCTAGGTTTGGGCGTCTGCTGCGCTGGCTCCGTTGGCTTGCCTGCTTGCCCCTGTGTGGACTGGCCAAAGCTGAACGTGCTCGTTGGCTTCGGAGTCGGCTCGCGGTTCTGCTGACCCTGCTGGGCAAAGTTGAAACCACCAAAAGAAACACTCGGCTTCGGAGTCTGTTCGCCAGTTGTCTGCGTCGCGGACTGACCGAATGAGAATGTGCTTGGGGGCTTATCAGCCTGCTGCTCGCTCTGACCGCCTGCCGGCTGTCCGAAGGAAAAGGAAGGCTTGGGTGCCTGTTCGCCATTTGGTTGAGATTGCGTGAACATTCCTGGTTTGATCCCATTCGTCGTAGACTTCAACCCGCTGAAAATGCTCTCGCCACTCTTGGGCGTTTCGGCCGCAGGGGTAGAGCCGAAAAGTCCGGTGCCCGCTGGCTTGTCGCCAGCCTGTGGTGCAGGCTGACTAAATATGCTCGCATTGCCTGCCCTGTTTCCATTCTGCTGAGATTCGCCAAATCCTCCGAAAGACGGAGCGCTCGGCTTTGAAGTCTGCTCTTGCGTCGGCTGTGACTGCCCGAAAGTGAACGATGGGGTTGCTCCGCTCTCTTGTGATTTTGGTCCACCAAAGCTTGCTCCAAAGGTACTGCTGGTGCTTGGGTTGAACCCGTTGGTCTGCGGTTGCTGCTGACCCTGGCTCTGGCTTTGACCGAAAGTGAACGACGTGCCCGGGGTACTTCCGTTGTTCTGCGTTTGGCCGAAGTTGAACGAGCTTGATGGGTTGAAGCCGTTTTGTTGCGAAGTGTTCTGACTGAAGCCCGAGCTGAAGTTTGGTGCGGTGTTGCTTTGGTTGCCGGCCAAGCCACCGAAGATGGAACCGCCGTTCTGATTTGCTTGATCCGGTGCAGATGTACCGAAGGGGTTGCCGTTCGGCTGTGGTGTTTGACCAAAGGATGGTGCTTGAGCGCCAGGCATGTTGAAGGTGAAGGCGTTGGCAGTGGCGGGAGGTTGGAATGCCTGCGACTGCGCGAAAGGGTTGCCTCCTGGCACTGCCGGAGAACCCGCGCGACTGTTCCTATTACTACCTCCGGCTTTCGTGCCCTTTGCTGATAGGATTCTATGCATACCGCAGTCAGCCAACAAGATCCGTGTATCGTCCGCGTCTATACAGTGGTGGAGGAGTCTCGAACAGAGAGACCTCGAAGTTCTTCGATCCTCGAACTCGCATCTTTGTCGCGATCATCCATCACCCATTATCACCATCTACACACGCTTCCAACATCCTGATGTACGTTTCACTTTCCAACGAGACGGGGGTGCACTCACTTTCTCCTGGCCAGCTGCGCGGCCGTAGCTTGGCGCGGCTTGTCGTCGGCCTCCATATCTCGCTCCTCTCCCATAGCACCATACCGCTCACTCCCGCCCTGCGAGTTCATACCACGCTTGCTCATCTTGACGGTTTCTCCTCACGTTGGCTGTACAGGAATGCGGTGCTGGCGGAGCAGCTCTGAGCTATTCGGTACGTCACCGAGTCTGCGGCAGACGCTGGTCGGCGTGTATGTACAATCGAAGTCGCGCACCCGAATGGAATTTTGTGGATGTGGCGGCCATGCGCATGGGCCGTGTCTTTGTGTTGGGTGTGGGAGGCGCGTGTTTCCGGGTTGGTGAATATCTAATGAATGGCTGCTTGCAGCGGAGGAACGTCAAAACACCCGGAGTTTAGCGTGGACAAGTACGGACGTCACGTGCTTCAAGTTCACGCCCGAGCCATCTCATGCTTCGCCTCCCTTCGCTTTTGCATACACTCCTGCGCACACGTAGCTTTCACGTCCACAACGCAAGGGTCTTAAGCCAAATATCATTCCATGAATACATCTATTCTGGAGGCTAAGCTTGTTCGAAGAGGCTGCAAGAAGTTGCTCCGGTCGTACAATGCGTGTATTGATGCCCTACCTGCAGGCAAAGCTACTGTGCTCGCAACGCACGAATGCAAGCGCAAGCGCAAGGACTGACTGATGAGTCGCTGCAATGAGCGAAATCCATATTTATCTGCTCTGATCAACGCCATGCGGTATACGAGCGCACACCGATACGGTATTCAACACAGTCAATCCTCTACAGCTTGGCCTTTGTCTGGGCCTTCTTCAAGATTGGTTCCATCTTCGTTGCCTTCATCACGTCGCCCTTGATCTTTAGCTTCCCACTCATGAACAGCTTTTGCGCATTTGCCTTGCCCGAGATCAACTTGGCGAACTCTACATCGCTGAGGATCAAGGTTACTAGAGCTTCGCGTCAGCCAACGCAATGTCCATCCCAATCAACGGTCGTCCGGCAGGATTCCTTCGCCGTCCGCCTTCCATTCATGGCTTACCACTAGGCTTCTTGCCCTCGGGCGCATTGCCTTTGCCAACCTTGCCAGACTCTTTTAGGTCGATGAACCAGTCCTTCGTCTCGCCCTGGTCGTTCTTGAGTGTGAATGCGAAGATAGCACCGCCCTTCTTGATGGCGTCTTTGCGCTCAGCATCGTCCGCGAGGGCGGAAGAGATGAGGTCAAAGGCCGCAGAGGAGGGCCAAGCGTCTATCATAGCCTCATCAGCGTGACATTCGCGCAATACGACCACTTGTCGTGTCAAAGGCATGATCGCTTGGTGTGCTTTACCTTCTTTGAGAGACATTGCGTGCTGAATACAAGACTTTGGGAGATGGTATGCGGCGGACTTCGTAGAGATAATTCAAACAGTGTGCATCTATAGACAGCTCCGCCTATGGGCGTGTGAACGTGATGAGACAGAGTATAGGGAGGCGCATGTGATCGTGGGGAGTGTCAAGCACATGCATGACTTCACTGCGGCCCCGGAGCCGAGGAATCTGGGGAGAGTGCCATTTGCATTTGCATGTGAAAGGCTAGCGAGGTCGCTGACAGCCACCAAATTTGACCCGTCCAGACCGTGACAACGATCTGCATGTCTGCAAAGCGGCTGCAGTCACTTGGGGTCACATGCAATCAAGGTCCCAGAAC
>Ga0058702_10000820_pt1 | contig 12245 bp, 9 predicted proteins | sample AgamicOrSfe_FD_83781 | JGI IMG/M metagenome (GOLD analysis project Ga0058702, IMG submission 83781) | Agave microbial communities from Guanajuato, Mexico - Or.Sf.e | ecosystem: Host-associated > Plants > Phyllosphere > Phylloplane/Leaf | place: Guanajuato, Mexico | collected 2012-05-30
CCTGTCCCTTCTCCACCAACATCTCAAAGTCCCTCTCCCTCTTCCTCGTCCTCTCATCCTCCCCAGCACCCCTAAATTGCCTCTTCTTCTCCAATCCCTCAATTCCTCCGAAACCGCCTCCATTGTTCCGCCTCCTCTTCCCATTCGTACTATCCCGCCACACATCCGCCAATCTGCTCACGCTCTGCGAGAAATCAACATGAATTCTATGATCGTCAATGAGCACATTCTGCATCTTGAAATACGCGCGCTCCGCGTCCCCCTTGTCGCTGTACTCTATGAATGCGTACTGCAACGAGTCGCCCGTCCGCTTGTCCCGAATCACCTCGCAGCTCAGCAGTGTCCCGAACCGGCCGAAAATGAGCGTGAGCGCCTCATCGTCCGTGACGGGGTTGAGTTTGCAGACGAAAAGCACATTCTCCGGCGGCGCAACCTCCGCAAACGGTAGATCCCCCACCATCTCCAACGTCAGGGCCTGCTGTCTCGCTTCGCGCTCGCGGCGCAACTTTTCCACGGTCGCTTGATCTGCATTACTATCGATGACTTCATCGTCTGCGATGCGCACGGTCGCGAGCTGGGCTTTGGAGGGTATGGGACTGCTACTGGGCGACCGAAGGCCGGGGATGGAGTCCGTCGGGTCTTCGAGAACGATGGTATGGCGGATACGGATGTCCTTGAGAGGGCGTCCGGCGTCGTCGAGGAAGGACGTATCTATCTTTTCGAGGACGTCGAGGCCTTCGACGACTTTGCCAAAGATGGCGGCTTTGCCGTCGAGTTGGGCGGAGAGGTCGTCGCCGAGGGTGATCAGGAATTGCGAGGCCGCGAGTTTGATGTCGGAGTCGTGGGAGGAGGGCGTGCAGGCCATGGAGACTGTGCCGCGCTCGAGGTGGTGGAGCTTGGAGCTGAATTCGGGTTCGAATGTGCGTGAGGCGGAGGCGTCGAGGGTGTGCCAGATGGAGGAGCCGCCATTGCTTTCTGCAGAGGTTGGGCCTAGCGGGTCGCCGGTTTGCAGGGTGAAGTTGGACTGGACGGTGTGAATCGGGGAGTAGTTGTAGTATTTGATCTTGCAGAGCTTGAGGAAGCTAGGGTGAGAGAGGGTTAGGCATTGATCTTGGGTATGTTCAGCGGACGATGATAGATGTGAAGGAGGTGAAGTTAGGGACTCACTTTTGACATGTTTTTGGCGCGAAATCGAGGAACAAGTCGAGCACGATATCGCCCAGCGACGTCTCCAGGATCACCGACATGTTGGCACTCAGAACTGTGAGGCAAGTATGCGATGCTTTGCAAACTTCCGTCGTGTCGCGTGCTAGATCCTATGTAATTATCTTGAGTTACTGCATCGATTAACACCAAGCAGACGTCATCTTAGCACGACTGATGGCTACCCTGACGTTCCCAAAAACAAACACCACTTTCTGAAACATTTACGACGCTGGCACTTCTGGTAGACGATGGGGGAAGAATTTGGGACGGAAAGAGTGGCAGTATATGCATGAAGTAATATGTCGCCGTGCAAGACTACTCGATAGTAACAGCAGAATAGTACGACTACCAAAATGCGATTATGAGATTCTCCAGCTCTTTGGAGAAGCTTTCTTTACTGTCAACATCAATCATCACTTCCTCTCTACGTAATCGACCTCTCCAATCCTGCCACCTCAGCCTCTCTTCTGAATCGAAGCGATAATACAGTGAACAGAAAGACTTGAACTTCCCGTGTCTCGTGCTTCAGGGCTTCTGATCACACAGCAGGATATGCCCGCCAACGCCAAAACGTGAATGCATTGCTCTTTTTTGTGTTAAATGACTTCGATCGTGCATGAGAATGAAAGGAATCGACTCTACCACGCGTGGACCTCTTTTCTACTACCTCGGTGAGGTCGGTGAATAGGCAGGTGACTAATGTATGAATCAGATTTGCTCCAAAAAAATGATACAGTTCACCACTTACTGCTGGAGTCCACTTCGGCGACGATGCTGAGTATGCACCGACTGGAGAATGCGGCGAGTATTGTGGCGAAGTGGGCGAGTATGACGCCTGCGGGCTGGTTGGGCTGTGGAGACAATTAGTATGAGCTTGGAATAGCTTTCGCAACGCTTCTTACCTGTATTTCGGACTGGTGGGCGATGCTTGTTTGCCACCACCACCTCCGAATTGCGGACTCGTCGGACTGTACTTCGGGGATGTCGGTGAGTATGAAGGTGAAGTCGGACTGTACTGCGGACTGGTGCTCCGGCCGACCGGCGAAGTAGGACTATAATTAGGCGAAGTAGGCGAGAAGTTTGGTGACGTCGGGGAGTATGATGGTGATGTAGGAGAGACGCTTGTGTGGCCGAAAGCGGGCGAGGCTGGAGAGTATGCAGGACTCGTGGGAGTAAACGATGGGCTCGTAGGTGAGAAACGTGGGGATGCAGCAGCAAAGCCGGGACTTGTAGCAAACCCACCAAGTGCAGGAGAAGACGGGCTGTAGCCAGGACTGCTGGGCGAGAAGCCAGGACTTGTTGGAGATGTGCCACTGCTGAAAGGACTGGTTGGCGCATACCCAGGAGACGTGCCTCCATAAGGACTGAAGCCGCCATCACCATATGAGCCACCATACGAGGTGAATCCACCGGTGTCGTCTTGACCATGCACCACGACTGGAGAGAACGAGGCGCCATAGTCTGGAGAAGCATAGCCACCCTGCTGCATAGGCGAGCCCATGTCGTATGGTGTAGCAGCACCATCGAGTGCACCGCTTGGAGCCATACCTGTAACCATGCCAGCACGGCCGGCATTGTCTGCGGCAATGGTATTGAGCATCTCCTGGTCGAGTAAGACTTCAAGCTCGCCAGTGCCAAGAGGTGCGAGCTGTCCAAGCATGACGTTTTCTGAGATACCCCGACAGTCATCCAATTCACCACAAGCGGCGGCTTCGAGCAGGATTTCCACGGTCTCCTCAAACGAACAACGCATCAGGGCACCAGTGTCCGCTCTGTTGATTCCATGACGTGTTACAGCCATGAGATGGCCACGAGAGGTCATGACATCGACAAGAACAGCCAGATGACGATGATTAACGTAGGAGCCGTCGAAGGCCAAAACCTGAGTCAGCTCTCTCATCAAGGCAGCTCTTGTTGCCTCGATTCCGAAGACCTCAAAGATGGCCATGAAAGAATTTGCATATGTGCGGGTTGCGTCAACACCTTCAATGCAGAGGGCTTCCAGAAGAGTGATTCCGGTGGTGTCCAGGAACCATTCTTTACACCTGGCGTCGTCCTTGGACTTGATCTGCTTGCCCTCTTCGTTCACGATGGTACGCTCCCTGCTGTTGATGAAGGCACGTTCAATTCCACGTACACCACGTAGCGTGATATCATCGAGTAGATGCGCTTCGAGACGTTTCAGTGTGAGATCCTCCTCTGCGTCCTCTTCTTCATGCTCTTTGTCATGAACCATGCGGACACGAATGACCTGCTCATCAGCGTTGTTGTCACTGAAGATGATAGCAAGGTCGCGCTGGAACTTGCCCTTGATGGCACCGGCCACATCTTGTACTGTCATATTCTTGTCAAGGAGCTTCTTGCGGCTCAACACAATACGCAAGAGCCACTTGGATTGGGCATTCGGGTCCTCGGCATTGTCCTCTGGAATGATGAAATAAGACTCCACCATGTCTTGGTCAGCCTCAATGACGGTCGACTGTACTTCGGGATCGTAGTAGATCTCCGTAGTCTCAGTCACAGATCTGAGACTGGTGTGCTCGATCCTGCTACGCAAGATCTTGCAAGCATCTTGACTACCGGTCTTGTCTGGGGTTTGGTAGATAGTCATCGACGGTGTTTTGATGTTTGTAGCCACGTTCAGAATTTCCTTCAGACGCGGCACACCTAGTGTCACGTTCTTGGACGAGACACCAGCAAAGTGGAAGGTGTTCAGGGTCATCTGAGTGGCAGGTTCTCCGATACTCTGCGCAGCTAAAACTCCAACCATCTCACCAGGACTCACAGCTGCTCTCAAAAATTTGTTCTCAATCTCACCAAGCACACTGTCGAAAGCCAGCTTATTGAGATGGAGTTTCGTTACAACAGTTTTGTATGCCAGGCGTGACCTGAGGAGCGCCTTGAAGAGAATCGTTGCTGAATCTTGAGCTTCGCGAGAAAGTCGATCCTCGCCACGGACGACAATGAGTCTGTCCAGCAGCTCTCGCACTTTGTTGATAACATAAGAGGGATGCAGGTCACTCCGACTGTGGTCTCCAAGTCTGAAAGTCGTCTTTGCCGTGGTCACGATGCGATCAATATTGAGCGGAAGCTGCAAACTCTCTTCGTACTCGAACTCACGGAGGAACTCTCGATCCTTGACGATAGCATCATACTCATCATCGAGGTCTCGTTGTACTTCCACATGCCCGGAGATGTCGTTACCTTGTTCGAGATAAGTACCAAGGTTTGACATTTGTTTCACATCCATAACGTCAAGCTTGTACGCTTTGTCGAACTGTGCAGTACCGCAAGAGATCGTATCGAGCTTTTGTAATTCGATATGCACTGCATCAAGACCATCTTCACCATAGACGAATTGAACAATATCGCCAAGTGAATTTCGTACTGTTGTGTCGTACTTTGCCATTACGTCTTCGAGAGCTTTGACTAACCTCCGCTGGATATATCCTGTTTCGGCTGTCTTCACAGCAGTATCGATCAGACCCTCACGACCAGCCATGGCGTGGAAGAAGAATTCTGAAGGAGTCAAGCCTCGGAGGTATGAGTTTTCAACGAAACCACGAGACTCGGCCGAGTAGTCATCCTTGGTGAAATGAGGCAAAGAACGGTACTTGAACCCAAAGGGAATGCGCTTTCCCTCGACGGATTGCTGGCCGACTACGGCTGTCATCTGCGAGATGTTGATGGTAGAACCCTTCGAACCGGAACGAGCCATGACAATGGCATTGTTCAGATCCTTCAAACTCTTCTCCGTCCGAGCACCAGCATTGTCACGAGCACTATTCAGCGCTTTGGACACCTTGCTCTCGAATGTCTCTCGAATGTTCATACCAGGGAGTGCTTCGAGCTCATTGGCAGTGGCAAGCTTCGTGAGCTCTTCGACCTCGTCTTTTTGTTCTTTGACAGCATTCTGAATCTGCTGCATGGTCTTTTCGTCCGGAATGGTATCACCAATACCGATGCTGAAACCGTTGTGTAACAGCCAGTAGGCAACGAGTCTCTGAGTACCATTGAAGAAGTTCACGGCAGCCTCCCAACCTCTTTCGTTGAAGATGGTATGGATCACACCAGATGCACTTGCGCCCACAAGCTTCTTGGTCATCAAACCATACATAATCTCGCCATCAACAATGCAGATACCTTCATCGTTAATTGTGTGGTCCTTCTCGCCGCTAGGGCGATGTATGAGGAGGCCTGCAGGGAGCACCAGACTGATAATCTGCTTGCCAGTCCAACGCGGTGTAGGCTTCAGAATGGTTGGAGGAGGGACGACACCGTCCCAATCAGGTAGCCAGAGAAGAGTGTTCATCACTTGATCCTTGGTCAGAAACACATCTCGTCGACACATTTTATAGATGCCAGCGAGAGAGTCCTGCACAATACCCATGAGTGGTCCATTGCGTTGAGGTGAAACGATGTTTAGCGGGACCATGCAGAGATTCATTATCTCAGCACGAGTTTCTTCGCTCTGAGGTACGTGTAAATTCATCTCATCACCGTCGAAGTCGGCGTTGTAGGGACTCGTCACAGACAAGTTTAGACGGAAAGTGGAATACGGCATGACCCGTACTCTGTGCCCCATCATTGACTCCTTGTGCAGAGACGGCTGACGGTTGAAGACGATGAAATCACCATCGACGATGTGCCTCTCCACCTTCCAGCCGTACTGTAGTGTGATCTCGCCAGCGCGCTTGTGATGCCGAAGGTCGATACGCTCGCCAGTATCTCGAATGACATACTTGGCACCAGGGTGCTCATTCGGGCCATTCTTGACTAGCTGCGACAGCTTGTGGATGTTGTATGGTGTGACGGTCTCGGGATAGGTCAATGTTCGTGCTATACTCCTGGGCACACCGACTTCGTCGAGAGACAAGTTTGGGTCACCCGTAATGACAGTTCGAGCGGAGAAGTCAACACGCTTACCCATAAGATTACCACGAAGACGACCTTCCTTACCCTTTAGCCTGGCTCGGATTGACTTGACAGGACGTCCCGACTTCTGCACAGCTTGTGGCTGACCAGCAATGTTGTTATCCATGTACGTAGCTACATGAAACTGTAGCAAGGTCTCGAATTCTGCAATAACATGCTGCGGCGAGCCTTCAGCCTCGCATCTTCGGACGTTGGCACTCGCACGGATGATGTCGCCCAGCTTGTATGTCAAATCGTCCTCACCTCTAGGTCCAGAGCTACTGCCATCCATGACAATACTTGGGCGGACTGGTGGCGGAGGAACAGGAAGAACCGTGATAATCATCCAATCTGGCCTTGCGTAGTCATTGCTCAGACCGATAGTCTTGATGTCCTCTGTCGAGATGCTGCGGAAAACGTTGAGTGCCTGCTGCGGCGAGATAGGTCTCTTGTCTTTTTCTTTCGTGTCAACCTCCTCGTCCTCACCCTTGGGCACCTTCCAAGACCCGATAAGACGAAGTCCCTCTTTCCGGATGTCAGGCTGGATGTTACCGCATCCACCGTGCTTCGGCTTCGGTGCTCCCTTGTCTCCGCCTCCTTCGCCGTCGTCATCAGGTTGATCAGCTTCACAGATTAGCTTGGGTTTGCAGAGTCTGTGGATCGCGTCAAATCTTCGTTTGGGCTCACGAAGCCGCATAGCCTCCTTGAACTGTGGGTTACTCTGCGGTACTATTGTCAGCACAACTGCATCGGATGGAAGACACCCAAGGGGTGACCAACTTCATCTACGAGGATCTTCCCGCAATTGTGGCAGACCATCTCGAGCAGTTTCTTGATCTTCGTCATGAAACCTGCCCGCAGATTAGCAGGAGCCTTCCTTGACTCGAGCGGCGAGGTAGTGCATACCGATATGAAAGACTGGCGTCGCAAGCTCAATGTGCCCAAAGTGCCCAGGACACTCAGACATGTTCTCACCACATGTAGCACACATAGTTCCTCGGTCGATAGTCCCAAGCTTTGGGTCACACAATCCCTTCTCTCGCGGCCGCTGATTCTGCTCATCCTAGGCAGAGAGTCAGTCAAAGAATAAACGCATTGCTGTCATGGCCTGATGTACCATGGTCTCTGGATACTCGATATGAACGACACTCATGTTCTTGATCTCTTCCGGCGACAGAAGCCCGAACTGGACTTCTTGGATGGTGCGCAGTGGCGCGCTCGAGTACGCAAAGTTGAAGTTGGACATGATTGCGGTTGTGAAGACGCTAGTCTAGGTCTTTTGCCTCTTCTGTTGTGCCACTCTGACGCGGAGCTGTTCTTCTGTTGCGGTCGACTCGAGGCTCGAGGTTATCCAGTCGCTACAGTCAAGCAGTCGACCTCACGTGTAGTCGCAAATGCAGGTAGCTCACGCGCTGCGCGCTTAAGCCTTGAGGCCGGCCTCTTCCTGTAGCCCTTTGTGTTCCCTCAATCCAAATCCTGTGTCTTTCGTCGCTAAGCCTGATATGATGTCGGGAGTCGATCAATATGACTGGCGACGCGGACTCTTCGGTCGGAACGCGCAGTGCTGTTGGCGATAGAAATGGGTGTTGGATTGGCGTAAGTGAAGTGATGACTGGGAGCCTCTGAACTCGCTGGTCTTTCTCTCCGCAAGCCCCTTTATCCTCCCTTGTTCCCCACATCCACCTCTCTGACTACCACCATTAAGGTGTCATCTCAAGGCCGCATCCACGCTTAGGTGAAGGGCAATGATCTTCTAGTGGTATACCTGTGGCGCTGGCGCTCAGTCCCTGCTCGACTTCCGTTCCTACTCAACCGAATCATGAACCGCTCTCTACTCGATCCTTTTGTCCTTGCGCAAGATTGTCCAGAGACCTTGATTGGTAGTCTTCACAGTGGTCATGCGACGTGTATTAAGTTCAACAAGCGTGGTGACTTCCTTGCATCTGGGCGACTAGATGGATCAATTGTTCTTTTTGATATCGAAACCAATGGCGTCGCTCGTAAACTCCGTGGTCATACGCGACAGGTACAATCGTTGAGCTGGTCTGCGAATGGGCGATACCTCTTGAGCTCTTCTCAGGATTGGAAATGCGTACTATGGGATCTTCAAGATGGCTCACGCATGAGGACAGTACGCTTCGAAGCCCCAGTCTTTACAGCAGACTTTCACCCGCACAATCATCTACAATTTGTCGCTGCGCTGTTCGACGCACCACCAGTCCTCGTTGATGTCAGCAAGGACGTGCCTGTCAAATTACCACTCACATCAGCCCCAAAAAGGTCACAGACAGAACTCGAGAATGCGACAGAGAAGCAAATTGCGCAGGACGCTAAGCAAGCTACAACAGTACTAGTGTTTTCAGCGTCTGGAAATCACATATTGTGTGGTACTAACAAAGGCTGGCTCAATATCATTGATACCGCATCCCGACGCACTCTGTACTCAATTCGCCTGACCAACTCGATCGTCACTATGCTACGGTTATCCTCAACTGGGCGTGAAATCGTTGTCAATGCAAGTGACAGAATCATTCGCACATTTGACATCCCAGACCTTGACGACCCGAAGATTAACTTTGATCAATTCCGCATACAAAACGAGCAAAAATACCAAGATATAGTCAATCGGCTGTCATGGAACCACGTCTCCTTTAGTTCGACAGGAGAGTACGTAGTTGCCTCAATCTACATGAACCATCACCTGTATGTCTGGGAACGAGAGCACGGCAGTCTTGAGAAGATCCTGGAAGGACCGAAAGAAGAGCTATCAATGGTGGAATGGCACCCATACAAGCCTTACATTGCTGCGAGTGGCATGGATACCGGTCGTGTATATCTCTGGTCAATTACCGCTCCCCAGAAGTGGTCAGCGCTTGCTCCGGACTTCCAAGAGGTCGAAGAGAACATCGAGTATGTCGAGAGAGAGGACGAATTTGATATTCACCCTATCGAAGAGATTCACAAGCGCATGCTGCACCAGGAAGATGAAGACATTGACGTACTCACGATTGACAAGAAAGGCTACGAGCAGGGTGATTTTAATATGCCTGTATTGTTCAACATCGAAAACAGTGACAGTGAAGACGACATCGTTGCAGTTGGTGCAGGACAATACAGGCGCAAGCAGGACATGCTCGAGGATGAGGGTGGAGTGACCACCAGTGGTGATGAATCTGGCACTCCGATTCGCAAGAACAAAACTGGGACGAAGAGAAGACGTGGCGGCTCCGAGACGTGATCATCCGACAAGGGTGAAGCAATGATTTTCTCGCATGCTGCTTGTGGTCATCAGTTCAGGAAAGCAGCTATGCCACACATCTCACTCTGCACACTGTCACTGCCGTAAGCCAGATACGACTTTTCGACCAGATCTCGACGATAAGCGACTCAGCAGCGAGTTGTCGGCGACCAGGTCGATACACTATGACCACGACTATTGGCAGCTTGACGCTGGGAGATTGACAGTCAATCTGGAAGAGTACGCTGCAACGGACGTTGGCCGCGCCAATTTGAGAGTCCCAAATTCAGACACTCGCGAGGCAGACCAGGAGGAGCTGAGACACTACATGGCCCGCTGGAGACATGCCTATCCTGCGTCTCGCGCCCCAGTCCTTGGGTCCTTGGGCCTTGAAGGGTCATCTGAGTACGGTCAGACATAGACCTACTCGTCCAGCGAGTGCAAGGCCTGGTGTTGTGGTGGATTGGCAATGGAAACGGACATACGTAAACATGGGTTTGACTCACTGCATGGAGTCATCTACGCACAAGATTTCAACTAGCCCTAGTGCTTCGGGATCGGCTTCGCAGATGAGATGAGTTGCACTTTATGCATTATCGTGCACAACAAAATCTACTTAGCGCAAAAGGCAGCATATCCGACATGACTCGCATTGAGCAAGCCTCGGTGACATGTGAATGATCGTCATGACGAATTCCCTCATCCAAAGAGTACTACCAGGGTCTGAGATGTGTTGTAAGCGCAGCCTTGTCCAATCTCTCAGATCACCATCAGATTGTTTCACCTGCATTGCTTATTACATGCTTTTGCGCCGCTCACCTACGAAACCCAATTCTCTCATTCAACAAACAACTTCCATCTCTTCTCGCACTCGTCTCACCCCGTATAGCAGCTCTTTCTGTTGCGCTAGTGGTAGCCAGTATCTAATCTTCGGCGCATCACTCCCTAAACACTCATCAACAATGGCCACCATTCTTGGCAGTAAGCCAGACAGCAAGTTCTACACGTTCAAGCCGCTAGACAGTGAGTTCGACCCAAACTTTATCTCTGGTCGCTGCCAGCTTCTGTACCATGAAGCGATGATGATGAATGCTCAAGATCTCCACTGACATCACTTTCGCGAAATAGAGAAAGGAGCTCCTCACCCACTCTAGCCATACTCTGGCAAAGTCGTTCTCATCTTCAACAGCGCCTCCAAATGTGGCTTCACACCTCAACTTGAGGGACTTGAGAAGCTCTACAAAGAGATCAAGAGTGACGCAACGAACGGCGAGAACTTTGAGATGCTAGGGTTTCCCTGCAACCAGTTCGGCGGTCAGGACCCGGGTAGCAACGATGAGATCCAGGAGTTCTGCATGGTCAACTATGGTGGTACGTATGAGCGTCGTGCTAGGAAGTACTGCTGCTGATAATGCGACAGTCACCTTCCCTATGCTTGGCAAGACCGAAGTCAATGGCTCAAATGTTGACCCACTTTGGGAATGGATGAAGAACCAACAGCCTGGCATTCTTGGACTTACGCGCATCAAGGTGAGAATTGTAGGATCTGGGAGATGTGTACAGACCTTCTAACGTGATTCGCAGTGGAACTTTGAGAAGTTCTTGATTGGCAAGGATGGAAAGGTTAAGGCACGCTGGGCATCGACAACAAAGCCCGAGTCGATCAAGGCTGATATCATGAAGGCCCTCGCGCAGTAGAGCAGGTCTTGGGATGTGAGAGTCCGCCGGGATAAGGTTACATGCATGGCAAGGCGCTAATGGCGGACGTATTTGACTTTGACATTTACTCGGTGGTGCTGAGAATGCTTAGCAACGCTGGACGTGACCTGCGATGCAGATTGGAAGGGTATTGAAGTAACCAGACGTGCACTATCCAATGACACTTATGCAATGCGGCCCACCCCCCTGAAACTGCACATGTTTGGGGACTCAGCGACATTGTGATTTCGACAAACATTGATACCTTTACATCAATTCCGGCAGCCAAATCAACACAATGGATCCATTTTCAGCCGAAGGTGGTCAGTATTCTTGATGCTGCGCTCACCGCGCATCAACTCGTCCTAGTATCGCAGATCTGACCACTATACCAGAACTCGCACCCATTCACAATTCATTCCACCAAGGTCAATACGCCCACGTCATCTCCCTCGCAACCTCCCTCTCCTCGTCCTTATCACCCTCAAATACTGTACCAGTCTCCATCCTCAAACTCCGTGCGCAGATCGCGCTTGGCGAACACGATGCAGTGCTTGCCAGTCAAGAAGTGCGAGGAGCAAGCTCAGTAGACTACGAAGCTGTCAAAGTGCTAGCGCAGTACGCAAAGTCAGGCGGGGACCCCAAAGCAGGCGATGCAGCTATATCCCTGGTACAGCGGGAAGGTGACAACGCAAGCGTGCAAGTGTGCTGCGGGACAGTACTTGCTGGAGTCGGGCGGTATCAGGAGGCGGTGGAGCTATTGGGAGGGCATCAAGGGAACCTTGACGCGTAAGTGCCTTCGGAAAGTATAGATGGGCCGAAAGCATTGTAGCACTGGAGCGATATGGAGCTGACGCGTTGCACACACAGAGTCGCCCTACTCATCCAGATACACCTTGCACAGAACCGCCTCGACCTGGCACAGCAGGAAGTGCGGAAAGCGAAGAGCTGGGCTCAGGATGCACTGCTCGTCAACATTGCCGAGGCCTGGGTTGGATTACGTGAGGTATGTCTATATTGTGCTAAGCACTTCACCAGTGATCTCACGGCTCGAATGTCGTCTTCTTCACATACTAACACATTCTACAGGGTGGTGATAAGTACCAATCAGCATTCTACACCTACGAAGAACTTGCGACAGCACCTCCTGCCGACTCCACAGCCACGAATACGCGCACGCTTCTCGGAC